>ERZ1643251.143-NODE-143-length-124385-cov-12.609282_pt1 | contig 124385 bp, 120 predicted proteins | sample MGYA00579261_ERZ1643251 | MGnify/ENA primary metagenome ERZ1643251 (study PRJEB29033, sample SAMEA4952267) | chicken gut metagenome | biome: Broiler Chicken; feature: Gastrointestinal Tract; material: Caecum | place: Ireland | collected 2018 | study: Broiler... | reverse complement strand
TGCGCCGTTTTGGGGAGGATAATTTCAAGCTGAAGATCGGTGGGACAATCTATGAAATCTCTACGCACTTTAATCCGAAAGGCAGACAATGCGTTATGGAACAATTCAAGGAACTGATCCTGTCCGAAAAGCTGATTTAACAGTCACACAGTAGAAAAAGGCAACAGGGTATAGTAGGATCAATATGCCTTTGCTATGCCCTGTTGTCGGAAAGGAGAAAACGAATGATGACAACAGCAACGAAATTAAACGGGCAGGCAGATGAAAAAATCACGGCGCTTTACTGCCGCTTATCCGTGGATGATGACAACAAGGACGAGGAGTCGAACTCCATCACCAACCAAAAACAGATTTTGCAGGACTACGCCCGAAAAGAGGGATACACCAACACCATGTTTTTCGTGGACGACGGCGTATCGGGTACAACCTTCCAAAGACCAAATTTTATGCGTATGGAGCGTATGGCAGAGAACGGAAAAATCGGCACAATCATCGTGAAAGACCTCTCCCGCTTCGGGCGTGAGCAGGTGGAAATGGGCAGGCTGACGCAGGTAGTGTATCCGTCGCTGGGCATTCGCTTTATCGCCATACAGGAGCGAGTAGATACCCTGACCGGAGACGGCGTGGAAATGATGCCCTTTCACAATATTTTCAACGAGTGGTATGCGGCGCAGACCTCTAAGAAAATCCGTGCGGTATGGCAGTCCAAAGCGGATAACGGCAAACGGGTATCTTCTTCTGTTCCGTTTGGGTACAGGAAAGACCCGAATGATAAAGAGAAATGGCTGATTGATGAGCCAGCCGCCGAAGTGGTACGCAAAATCTATGCTTTCTGCCTTGCAGGGCGTGGCCCATCTCAGATTGCAAGACAGTTGGAAAAAGAGAAAATTCTTGTTCCCTCTGCTTATTACGAAAGTGTCGGCAGATCACACGCACAAAAAGTACCGGCTAATCCGTACTGTTGGGATCAGAAAACCGTTGTCGGTATTCTTGAAAACAGGCAGTACACGGGCTGTGCGGTGAATTTCAAGACCACCACCGTCAGCTACAAGGTGCATAAAACCGTCTACAAGCCAGCGGAGGAACATCAGATCATTCCGGATATGCAGGAACCGATTATCTCAGAGGAGCAATGGTTAAGGGTGCAAGAACTCCGCAAACACCGCCGCAGACCGACAGCTACGGGCAGAACAAGCCTGTTTTCGGGATTGGTGTACTGCCCCGACTGCGGCGCAAAGCTGCATTTCTGTGCTGCTAAGAGCCTGAAACGCAATCAGGAATTTTGGAGATGTTCCAACTACAAGGACGGCAGAGGAGCTTGCAAAATCCACTATATCCGAGATGTTGTGCTTGAAAAGATTGTGTTTGAAGCCATCAGCGGTTTAGCGGATTTCGTGAAGTGCCACGAAACGGTATTTCTGTATATGCTGGCGAAGAAAACCAACGCTATGCGGCAGAAAGAACACAAAAAACTCCAACAGACAGTGGAACAGGGTACAAGGAGAATTGCCGAAATCGACAGGCTGATTGAAAAGGTGTTCGAGCAGAACGCAAGCGGCATACTCTCCGATGAGCGCTTTTCCAAAATGCTCCAAAGCTACGAAAAAGAGCAGAAAGCCTTAATACAGGAGGTTGCCGACAGTCAAAAGGCATTACAGGAAGCGAAGCAGAAGGTTACAGATTTAAGGCTGCTGCTCCGTACCCTGCGTGAACTGACGGATATTACGGAGCTTACCCCAACGCTTGTAAACGCATTGATTGAGCGGATCGAAGTACACAACAATGACAAGTCAAGTGGCCACTGTTTTGTAAAGGTGGATATTTATTTTACGGCGGCGGGAATGATCGATATTCCTACCGAACAGGAAATCCTTGCTATGATGAAGGAAATACGGGAAAACCCGCAGGACTTCCGCTTTGTAGCATAACAAAAGAATACGGTGCAACCCATTTTACTGAGTTACACCGTACCCCTACATAAAAACTTCCTTATCTGGCGTTGGCTAAACCCTGCGCCCTTTTTTATTCGTCCCGTTTGTTTATTCGTAAGCCGCGTCGGCTTTTGTGCGCTGTAAGGTATTCGCCGGGTGATGGGGCGGCGCGTAAACCGAAAAAAGTTTTAACGGGCATTTGCCTGTGTTTACAATATTGTGCCAGTGCTTTGCCGGCACATAAATCGCATCGCCGACCTTTGCCGTTTTCTGGTAGCATAAATTGTCTTTGGTTTTGCCCATGCAAACCTTGCAGCAGCCCTCTGCCACCAGCAAAAGCTGGTCGGTGTCGTCGTGGTATTCTAAACCCACGTCACCGCAAGCCGGAATGCACATCAAAGTGGTTTGAAGATATTCGCCCGTCCAAACCGCTTTGCGATAATTGCAGTTTTGTAAGGCTTCCGCGCACCAATGCATCACGCACGGCCCGCTGGTTTGCGGCTGTTCTTTTTGGCAACCGCAGGTATTTTCACGGTAAATTTTCATGACTTTCGACCTCCTTTCCGGGGTTCTATACCAGTATATGCAAAAGGGGGCTTTGCGGTTTTCGCAAAAATTTCGGAGCTTTCCGTGTGTTACGCAACACTATGGGTTTTGTATGTCGTTCGTTCATGGTTTATTATTATTTTATTCATATTTTATTCATAAATTTAATGCGTTGTTGTGATAAAGTATAAATATCTTTTTTGAAAAAAATCTGTTATTAGGGGGAAATGAATATGAACTTGCAAAAGCTCATCGACAAAAAAGACGCCGCAGCAAAATATATGCTCGACGAAATCACGCACATCTGCAAAACCTTTGAAAAGCGCGCGCCCGGTTCCAAGGGCGAAGAACAGGCCTGTGAATACATGGCGAAAGTGCTCAAAGAGGAATGCGGCTGCGACCGCGCGGACGTGGAATCGTTCAAAGAAAATCCGGGTTCGTTCTATGGCTGGATTTACTTCACAATCACGTTCGTTTTGCTTGCAATTGTGCTGTTTTTCTTCTTCCCGCTGGCTTCGATTCTTTTGATTGTTGCGGGTCTTGTGATTGTATTTTTACAATTCGGTCTTTATAAAAAGGTCGTTGACCCCTGTTTCGAAGAAAAAACCGGCCACAACGTGACCGCCGTGAAAAAATGCACCGGCGAAGTCAAACGCCGCATTTTCTTCAATGGACACCCGGACGCCGCTTGGGAATGGCCCGTCAACTACAAACTCGGCGGTGTCGGCTTTGAAGGGCACGCGATTATTTGCGGTGTCGGCGCCGTGTATTACCTCGTGATTGCCATTTTGGCGATTGCCCGCAACGGCGTTGCATTCGGTGTAGCGGACACTTCCGACACGCTGACAAAAATGGCGCTTTGGGGCCTTTTGTTCGTTCCGTTTTTAATCGGTCTTTACAAAATGTGGAACAAAAACCGCGTGGTTGACGGTGCGAACGACAACCTTTCCGGCTGCTACATGGGCATTGCCATTTTGAAAGCTTTGAAAGACGAAGGCATTGAATTTGAAAACACCGAAATCGGCGTCATTCTGACTGGTTCCGAAGAAGCAGGTCTTCGCGGTGCGAAAGCCTGGTGCGAAGCGCACAAAGGCGAGTTTGACGACGTGCCGACCTTCATTTTCTCCTATGACACGATTCACGACCCGAAATATTTGATGACCAACTACCGCGACTTGAACGGCACCGTAAAAGCCGACAAGGACGTTTCCGATTTGTTCATGGAAGCGGCAAAAGAGCTCGATATTCCCTGCAAAAAGGGTTGGGTTCCCCCGCTCGGCGGCGCGACGGACTCCGCAGCGTTTGCGCAAGCCGGCTTCCGCGCGACCGGCGTTACAGGGCTTAACCACAAGCTGGAAGATTATTACCACACCCGCCGTGATACATATGATAACATGAATTTGGACGGCCTTGCGGGCTGCTACGCAGTCAGCGTGAAGGTGCTGGAAATGTTCGATAACGGCGCAAAACAGTAAACAACTGAAATAAAAAAAGCCACCTGTTTGTCAGGTGGCTTTTTTATTTTGAAATCTAATTTTCTTGTGCTTACGGGTTTTGGGAATTCTCTGTATTTTCCGGTTTGTCTTCCAGCGTATTTTTTTCGATAATATAACGCGGGCGGGCTTTGCTTTCGGCGTAGATTTTGCCGATGTATTCCCCGATGATGCCAAGGCAGAAAATCTGAACCCCACCCAAAAGAAAAATCACACACAAAAGGCTTGTCCAGCCCTGAACGGTGTAGCCGAACAGTTTGATAATCACCACAACGACTACGGCAATCAGGCTTATAAGCGACACGAGAAGACCGAGGCTCGTAATCATTTTTAACGGGCGCACGGATAGGCTTGTGATGCCGTCCAGCGCCAAGTGGAGCATTTTCGAAAGCGGGTAATGCGTTTCCCCGGCGATACGCGCTTTGCGGTCATAATAGACGCTCGAGCTTTTAAAGCCGACTAAAGGAATCAACCCGCGCAAAAACAGGTTGACTTCTTTGAACTGCGCAAGCCCCTCAAGCGCTTTTTTGCTCATCAGGCGGTAATCGGCGTGGTTATAAACCACTTCCGCGCCGAACAGCCGCAGAAGTTTATATAGTCCCTGCGCCGACGTGCGTTTGAACACGGTGTCGGTCTCGCGGCTTGCGCGCACGCCGTAAACCACCTCGGCACCGTCCTGATATTCTTTGAGCATGGCGTCCATAGCGTTTAAATCGTCCTGCCCGTCGCAGTCAACGGAAATCGTGACGTCCGCGTAATCTTTCGCGGTCATCAGCCCCGCCAAAAGGGCGTTTTGATGCCCCTGATTGCGGCTGAGTTTGAGCCCCTGCGCGTGCTCGTCCGACCGGCGCAGGCGTAGGATTTCGTCCCAGGTGCCGTCTTTGCTGCCGTCGTTGACGAACAGGACGCGGCTTTCTTCGCGGATTTGCCCGCTTTCGGTTAATTCCCGAAGTTTCTCTAAAAACATAGGCCCTGTAATCGGCAAAACCGCTTCTTCGTTATAGCAGGGAACGACAATATACAAAATCGGTTGCGTCATCCGCGTTTTCACCTCGTTTTATTTCTTTGTTTATCATAGCAAACCCCCGTTCCCCTGTCAATCCCGCCGCACGCGGTTCCGGCTTTACTTTTCGGCGCAAAAAGCTTATAATACTCCCGACAAAGGAGATTTTAGTATGGAATTGAATATTGTTTTGGTGGAGCCGGAAATCCCGCAAAACACCGGCAACATTGCGCGGACCTGCGCGGCGACCGGCGCGCGGCTGCATTTGGTGGGACCGATGGGCTTTACCATTGACGACCGCAAGCTCAAACGCGCGGGGTTAGACTACTGGCGGCTTTTGGACATCACCTATTATGACAGTTTGGACGATTTTCTCTTGTCGCATACAGCCGACGCGGACAAATTCTTTTTCTTTACGACCAAAGGAAAACACATTCACTCGGATTTGCAGTATCCCGAGGACGCCTATTTGTTTTTCGGCAAGGAGACCAAAGGGCTTCCCGAATGGCTTTTGCACGAGCACCCGGACGTTTGCGCAAGGCTTCCGATGCGCAACGACTCGCGCGCGCGAAGCTTAAACCTTTCCAATACGGTAGCGGTTGCCGTGTATGAAGTTTTGCGGCAATGGGGCTACCCGGAGCTTCTTTGCGAAGGGCATTTGCGCGAATACGACGACTGAAAAAGCTTCAAACCATTTTTGAAAGGACAAGCGTATGCACCGGAAAGACGACTTACTTCATGCGTTACAAGCTTACGCGGAAAGTGATTTTTATCCGTTCCATATGCCCGGGCACAAACGAAACACAGCGCTTTTGCCCGATGCGCTCCCTTACAAACTGGATATTACCGAAATTGACGGTTTTGACAACCTGCACGCGCCCGAGGGGATTTTAAAAGAACTGAACAACCGTCTTGCGGCACTTTACAAAAGCGTTGCAAGCTTCGCGCTGGTCAACGGCTCGACAGTCGGCATTCTCGCCGGCATGCGCGCGGCGGCTGCGCCCGAAAGCGCGGTTTTGGTTGCAAGGAACGTGCACCGCTCGGTTTGCAACGCCTTGGAGCTATTGCGCTTAAAGCCGGTTTGGCTCTCGCCGAAAGCGGATTCTGAAACCGGCATTGCGGGCGGGATTGCCGAAAGCGATGTGCGGCGCGCGCTGAAAGAGCACCCCGAGGTGCGGCTGGTGGTGCTCACCTCGCCCACTTATGACGGCGTGATCAGCGATATAGCTTCCATCGTGAAGGCGGCGCACGAAAAAAACGTGCCGGTGCTTCTGGACGAAGCGCACGGCGCGCATTTGCAATTTTGCGGTTTGTCGACGTTTTCCGGCGTTTCCAATAAGGCGGACATTGTTATCCAGTCGCTTCACAAAACGCTCTCTGCGCTCACGCAATGCGCCGTGGCGCACATTGGCGGCGAACTTATTTCGCCCGCAGAATTCGCAAGGCAGGTAAGTGTGTTTGAAACGTCGAGCCCCTCATATGTTTTGCTCGCGTCGATTGCGGCGTGTGTCCGGCTGTTGGAAACGCGCGGGGAAGAATTATTTGCCGCGTACAACGCCCGATTAGAACGCTTTTCCGAAAGCTGTAAACAACTGAAAATTCTGTCAATTCCGGGCAAGGGCAACGGTCCCGCAAGCTTCCCTGACCAAACGGCATTTGACCCGGGAAAGCTGCCGATTCTCACGGCAAACAGTGACATTGACGGCGCGGCGCTCACGTATCGCTTACGAAACGAATATCACATAGAGCCGGAAATGACGGCGATGTCCTACACGTTGTTAATGACTTCAGTTTGCGACACGGACGAGGGCTTTTTGCGGCTGGAAACCGCGCTGCGCGAAATCGACAGCACGCTTTCAAAAAGCGAACCGCCGCTTTGCTTTTCTCCCCTCCCCTTGCCGCGGCAAGTGTTGACGCCTGCCGAAGCGACTGCGCGACCGAAAACAGCGCTGCCTTTTGAAAAAGCGCTCGGAAAAACCGCGGCGGAGGCGGTTTGGTGTTACCCGCCCGGCACGCCCCTTATTATGCCCGGGGAAGAAATCACAAACGACCTGGCGGACGCTGTCCAGGCGGCAAAAGCACACGGACTTTCGGTGCAATCCGCGTCCGGCGCGCTTCCGCTTTTGCAGGTTTGCAATTGACAAAAGGGCGCAGTTGTGCTACTATACTTTTGTAAAATTTTCTAAGGAGCAGATGAAAATGAAAAGAATTCAGACGATAAAGACCCGCGACTTAAAAGAAAGCGTTAAAAACGGCGGCTGCGGCGAATGCCAGACCTCCTGCCAGAGCGCTTGCAAAACTTCCTGCGGCGTTGCGAACCAGCAGTGCGAAAAATGCATGAGCGAAAGCAAATAAGCAGGCACGAATTTGAAAAAAAGCCGTTTTCTTGTGAAAGATAACGGCTTTTCTTTTTGAGGTTTTTACATGGTTCATCTTTATAAACTCAACGGTTACAACATAGTGTTAGACGTCTTCAGCGGCAGTGTACACGCGGTGGACGACGTGGCGTTTGACGCCATTTCGATGTATGAAACGCACACGCCCGAAGAAATCAAGAAAGCCCTTGCGGAGAAATACAAAAACGAGGGCGTGACTTTACAAGATTTGGACGAGGTTCTTTCGGACATTTTGGAGCTGAAAGAAGGCGGCAAGCTTTTTACCGAAGACCAATATGCCGACAAGGCGTTTGATTTTAAAAACCGCCACACCGAAATTAAGGCGCTTTGCTTACACGTGGCGCACACCTGCAACTTAAACTGCACTTACTGTTTTGCCGCGCAGGGCAAATATCACGGCGAACGCGCGCTGATGTCGTTTGAGACCGGCAAGCGTGCTTTGGACTTTTTGGTTGAAAATTCCGGCAAGCGGCGCAATTTGGAAGTGGACTTTTTCGGCGGCGAGCCGCTGATGAATTTTGAAGTGGTCAAACAGCTTGTGGCGTATGCCCGAAGCATTGAAGATAAGTGTGGAAAGCATTTCCGCTTTACACTGACGACCAACGGCGTTTTGCTGGACGACGAAGTCACCGAGTTTGCCAACCGCGAATGTCACAACGTAGTGCTTTCTTTAGACGGGCGAAAAGAAGTCCACGACCGCCTTCGGAAAACCATCAACGGCAAGGGCAGTTACGACACCATTGTGCCGAAGTTCCAGAAGTTCGTGAAAGCGCGCGGCGACAAAGGCTATTATGTGCGCGGGACGTTCACCCACAACAACACCGACTTCACCAACGATATTTTCCACATGGCGGACCTCGGCTTTACCGAGCTTTCGATGGAGCCCGTTGTCTGTGCGCCGGGTGAAGAATACGCTTTAACCGAAGAAGACCTGCCCGTATTGTTCGAGCAGTATGAAATTTTAGCCAAAGAGATGCTGCGCCGCGAGCGCGAAGGGCGGCCGTTCACCTTTTATCACTATATGCTTGACCTCACCGGCGGGCCGTGTATTTACAAGCGTATTTCCGGCTGCGGGTCGGGTACGGAATATCTTGCCGTGACCCCGTGGGGCGAGCTTTACCCCTGCCACCAGTTTGTGGGCGACCCGAAATACAGCATGGGCAACATTTGGGACGGCGTGACGAACAAGGCGCTGCAAGACGAATTTAAGCTTTGCAATGCTTACGCGCGGCCGGACTGCAAAGGCTGTTGGGCAAAGCTTTATTGCAGCGGCGGCTGTGCGGCAAACGCCTACCACGCGACCGGCTCGATTACCGGCACCTACCACTATGGCTGCGAGCTGTTTAAAAAGCGGATAGAATGTGCGATTATGCTGAAAGTCGCCGAAGCACTGGGCGACGCGGAGCCGGAAAAGGCGTAAAGCAAAATACTTTACAGGGGAAAGCTTATGACTTTGTTTTTAAGTATTTATTTTAGTGCGGCTGTCGTCGTTATTGCGGCGGTATTTGTGCTCTCTCTCTTTGAAGAAAAGCACCGCGCGTGCCGCGGCGTCCTTTTGGCGGTATACATTGTCGCCATTTTAGGCGTTTTGTTTGCCACCGGCTGTTTAGAGGTCCGATACGGCTGGAACCGGCTGTATTCCACGGTGGTTGCCGCGGTGATTTTGGTTTGCGTTTATCTTGCCGACCGGCTCGGCGGCAAACTGCGCAAAAAAGATTCTTAAAGTAATAAAAAGAAATCCCCGACTGTTTGTCAGCCGGGGGTTTTATTTTTTTGTTATTTTTTCTCTTCGTTATTTTCTTTGGATTCGGCTTTTTTCTTACGCTTTTCTGCGCGTTTTTCTTGCACTTCTTCCTGCTTGCCGTAAATAAACTGCAAAACATCTTTATAGCGGTTGAAGCTGATATTCGGATAGCGGTCGTGGAGTCTTCCGAGCGGTGACTTGGTGGAACGAAGTCGGTCGATCACATCGGTAAGTGCTTCGCTGGCTTTCAGCCGGTCGGCAAGCTCGGAAATGCGCTCGTCGGTCGTGTCCAATCCTTTTTGCATGTGGCCGCCGATTAGTTTTTGAAAATCTTTCAGCTGTTCCACGGTGTTTTTCAAGCCGGAAACCGTCGTCGCAAGGTCAATGAGCAAAATCGAATAAATCACAAAGCTAATCCAAAGAATCGCCGTGTCCGGGATTTGGTCGGTCGCATAAATAATTGCCGGCTGAAAGACGCGGACAATTAACACGATGCCCACGCCGAACAACAGACTGTTTTTTAAACAAATCCGCCCTTTGATATTAAAGCGTTTGTTCGAGTAATCCCACCACGTGGTGTGGAACAGCTTTTCAAGGACAAAGTGCGTGACATATTCGAGCGTGGTGCACATGACCATGCCGATTAAAAACAGCAGGAAAATGTTGTCCACACGGTCATAAAGCGTTACGGTTGCCAAAATCGCGCCGACACCGTAAATCGGGCAAAGCGGGCCGAACAAAAAGCCACGTTTGACCACGCGCCGCTGCACGACCATATAAAGGATGGTCTCCATAATCCAGCCGCCGACGCTGTAAAGAATGAACCACAAAAAATATTTACAGATTGTCAGCAGAAGTTCCATGGTCCACCTCCGAAAAAATACGTTCATAAACCGGGGCAAAGCGCTTGGACGTGCCGATTAAATCGCGCACGGCACAAACTTTGTCGGCAAAGGTCAGCACAAACCCCTCACGCGAATGCGGCGGCGCCAAATGCAGCGGCCACATATGGCACAAAATCATATCCTCCTGCCGCGGAGTGAGCGCGCCGAAATAGTGTTCGGCATTTTTACACGCCATTTTCGGGTGGAGGAACGCGTGCCACTCGTCGTGTTTGTCGGTATACCAGTTATACAAATAAAAATCATGGAGCAAAGCCGCGCGCGTGGCTTCTTTCGGGTGCCAATGCATTTTTTCGCAAATTTTATAAGTCAAATAGGATACGCAAACGCTGTGATACAAGGTATCAACATCGCGGTGGTGGGGATACTGATGCATTTCCCGCACCTTTTCGTGGCGCAGCAAATCGCCGACCGCGGCGCAATAGCCTTTCACGCTCTCCTGTTCTTTTTCGAAATTCATGCGTTTCGCTCCCTTACTATGGCAACAGGTTCCCCGCCGCCGAAAGCGACAGGGAACCCAAGCGTATTTTATTTGCGGTTTATTTGTAGAAATCCACCGTCTGGTCTAAATCTTTGACACCGGCGAGCTGCAAATTTAAAATCGCTGCATCGAAGCAATCCACCACGCCGTCGTTGTTCAAATCCGCCGCAGTCTGGAAAACACCGGAGCCAATCGCCGGGCTGGAAGACACGGAATCCTGTTTCATCAAATCGTAGTCCGCGTCGTCAATCACGCCGTCGCCGTTGACGTCACCGTATAAAATCACGGTTACGCTCTCATAAACCAGCATGGGGTCTTCACTCGCCACATACTGAACGACACAGCCGGTGCCGACTTTATCGCCGTCGGAAAGTTCCTCGCCGTCCCGATAAATGTGCACCTGGACGCTTTCGTTTTCTAAATCGTTTTTGAGCGCCGCCACGGTTGCGTTATCGACGTTGAGACCTACCATGTAATATTCGTCGGGGTTTTCCCGGTTGATTTTCAGCGGGGCGGAAGCGCCGTCTTTCACGACAAGCTCGGTGAGCTCATGGTGTAAAATGACGCTGTATTCCAAGCTTTCATAGCTTTCTTCGCCGGCTTCGTTGACTGCCTTGAACTGATAAACCGCGGTGGTGTCTTCGGTGATTTTCAACACGTTGCCGTCCATTTCAATCCATTTGCCATTCCCGGTCGTGTAATAATAGGTGATATCGGAAAGCGCGTTCGGGGTGTAAAGGGTAAAGGTGATGTCGCGGCTGGTTTCCACGCCGATTGCGCCGTTCACGCCCACCTGCAACACGGGAATTCCGTTTTCGATTTTGGTGGTAAGCGTTGAGATGCCGCTTTCTTTACCCAGAACGGAAACCGCTTTGAAGTTCCAAACATGGGTACCGGTTTCATAAACGGTCAGCGAATTTTCGTCCATCGGCTTCCATTCGCCGCCGTCTTTCTGATAATAATAGGCTGCAACGCCCGAAGCCGCGTCCCAATCGAGGGTAATGTCAATGTGGCCGTCGGTCCAAGTGTCGCTGACATACGGTTTTTCCGCAGAAACTGCGGTCACGGTCGGCGCGTCGGGGGTTTCCAACTCCACGGTGATGCCGTGCGACAGATAGGTTTCAGACCGGTTGCCTTCGGTGTCGGTCACGCGCGCTTCCACATAGCCGCGGAAGCTCTTGTCTATCACCGGCTTGCTTTCGTCGTTGTAAGTCGTCCATTCGGTCAAAGGTGCATTGTTTTCGTCTACCAAACGGTAGCTGATTTCAGCAGTCGGGACAGCGGTCGTGTTCAGCGCGGAAATTGTGATTTCGGCCGGGGTATTAAAGTAAATCCCGAACGGGGTTTTATCCTGTTTGACACTTTCGCTGAAAGAAATGTCGGTGATTTTCAGTTCCGGGTCACAGAAATTGTCAATTTCCAAAATGACGGAAGTCCACTTGCCGTTGTTGCCGGTTACGGTCACGAGATAAGCGCCGTTTTCGGAAACGGTGAAGGCTTTTTCGGCGGTGATGTCTTTGCCGTCTACGGTAATGCTTTCAAGTCCCGCTTCGCCGACAGTTGTGTTGACACGCACTTCGTAAGGCACAGAGGTAAGCGACGTCACCGTCTTTTCGAGTTCCACGGTGGGTTCCACGGTGTCAATCATCACGCGGTAGCTGTCGGAAGTGGTGCTTTCCGTTCCGGCGCCGTTGACCGCTTTGAACGTGTAAGTCGTGTTGGTGTTTTCAGAGAGGACCAACTCGGAGCCGTCGAATTCATACCAACCCGTACCGTCGTTGTAGTAGTAGGTAATGCCGGAAAGGCTTTCTTCTTCGGTGGAGAAATTAAATCTTGCACCGTCCGCAGTCCAACGACCGAATGTACCGTCAAACGCCACGCGGATGACCGGTTTTTGCTTATCGATTTTGACAACCATTTCGGTGATTTCGCTTTCGTTGGTCGCATAGCTGACGGCTTTCACTTCATAACGGTGTGTGCCGGGTTCGGTTGCCGTAAGGGTGTCGCCGTCGAGCGTCTGCCATTCGCCGTTATCCACGCGGTATTGGTATTCGTAAATGCCGGAGAACGCGGTGCTTTCGAGTTTCATCGAAACATCGTCCGCCGCCCAAGTGTCCGCTTCATAGTTTTCGCCCTCGGACGTTGCGGTAATGGTCACCGCGGTGGGCTTTTCGGTATCAATCACATACCCTTCGGAGGTAAGCGTTGCGGAAACGTTGCCCGCTTTATCATAAGCGCGCGCTTCGACCCAGCCTTTGAAGTTCAGGTCTTGAAGCGGCTTATTGCTTGCATCATAAACCGCCCAATCGGTGTAAGTATCGGTTGTGGCGTCAAAATAGCGGTATTCAATACGGTCAACGCCGGCAACACCTTCGTCGCTCGCGGCAATGGTTACTTCCACCTGTGCGTTGAAGAACAGGCCGAACGCGCCGTCAATCCGTCTTGCGAAGCCGCCGGAGATTTTCTGCTGTAAATCAATAGAATCCACTGTCGGGGCCGTAGTATCAATATTCGTAACGTTCAGCGTCTTGGCGAGGGACAGGCCGTTGTTCGCAATGACCTCAACGATATATTCGCCGTTTTGCGTCGCGGTGAAGCTGTCGTGGTTTTCCGTAATGTCAGCGCCGTTGAGTTTGACCGAGCGAATGCCGGAAATACCGACCTGTAAATCGCTGATTTGCACGGTGTAAGAAGTATTGGTCAAATCTTCTTTTTCCGGCACCAAGTTAAACGACGGTGTAACCGCGTCACGCATCACCGTGTACCCTGCGGTTTCGGCGCTTTCAATGCCGGCGGAGTTCACCGCTTTGAAATAATACGTCTCGTTGCAATCCTGCGACACGGTGAGGGTATCGCCGGTAATCTGCACCCATTCGGGATTCGTTGCAGTCTTATAGTAATAGGTAAGCCCGTCGAGCGGATGGGTTGCCGAAAGTGTAAAGGTCACGTCTTTGCTCGTCCAGCCGCCGGCATAATCGCCCGCGTCTACCGTGACGACCGGGTAGCCGTACACGATGACCGGGAAGTACGCCGTAGCGGAAAGCCCCGCGTGCGTATAGGTGACGGGGATCTGCTGCTCCACATCAAGAAGCGTCGGGTCAAAGGCGCTGTAATCCACCGTGTAGTCCGTGACCTGCTCAGAAGCGGCATTGCTGTAATTCGCCGTGACGGTGAGCCCCTCCAAGTCAAGCTGATATTCGCCTTCGTTATAGGCATAGCGCGGGTTTTCAAGCGTGATGTCCGTCAGTTTTTTGGATTCGAGCGTGATGGTGAACACACCGCGGTAACTTTTGCCCGCGCGTGTGACGGTCACAATGATGTACTGCTCGGTATCCAATATGCTCTGATTGATCTCGCCGACCGTGTAGTCCGTGACCTCCACGGTAAAATCGCTGTCCGCCCAATCGGTGGTATCATAATATTGGCTGACTGCCTCGCGGCTGTAATTGAGCTCTACCTTCAGCCCTGTGAGGTCAAGCTCGGTCTCGCCTTCAACATAATTCGTGCGCGTGGGCGCGGTGAGCGTGAGGTTTTCGGGCTCGAGCTCAACGACGGTGATGTCCTTACTGGCTTCAACATAGGTGCCGTCAATACCGGTCAAGCCCTCATGGGCAAAGTACCACACCGTTGTGCTGCCCGCGGCAAGACCCGTAACCATACCGTTGTTGTCCACGCTCGCTATGCTGTTCTGTTGATTACCGCTGGTGCTGTCCCAGTCGGGTTCCCACGGTCTGCTGCCGTCATCATAGGGCACGCCCCAATGCACGTCTTTGACATCCAAGCGCGGCGGGGTGTAGGATGCCGTGTAGGAGATGGGGAAGTCCCTGATGACATAGTCACTGCCTGTAACGGAAGCCGCTACCAGTTCACTGAGAACGCCGCCATAGACCGTAATATGCGTGCTGACGGATACCCCGCCGATTGTGGCGGTGATCGTCGCATCGCGGCTGTCCCACGGGTTCGAACCACCGGCGTCCATCCCCGTGATCACGCCGTTTTCATTGACAGAGATGGCAGTTGGATCGGAAGAAGTCCAGACTACGGTATCCAGCAGTGCCGGGTCATAATCGGCAGGCTGGATATTACGCAGCTCCAATTGAACCGTATCGCCCTCTGTAAAGCGGCCGGTCCAACCAAAGTCCCCATAGATTTCAAACGATGTGATCGGATTACCGGCGTTCACGGTCAGGCTCGTTTCCAGCACCGTTTCCCCCTGTGTGGCACGGGCGTAGATGGTCATAATACCGCTGGATTTTGGGGTCAGCGCGCCGTCGGCGGTCAGGGTGGCGATGCTTGTATCCGCAGGCGTTTCCGCCGTTGCCCAGACAATCTCGCCGGTCAGCGGCTCGGTAATGCCCCATTCACGCTGCACATCGCTGCTGTTGTTCAAGCGGTCCGGGGTGATCTTCATCGTATAGTTCGTCGTGGTATTGTTCGGGATATTGGAATTGCCCACGATCTCCACGCCGGAAATGACCGCGTTGAGGATATTTTTATTGACCTGCACCTCCACAGAGCGGGAAACGCCGTCAATGGAAGCGGTGACGTTGGTTTTGCGGTTGAGCTGTGTCCAGCTGCTGCCGCCGTCCAGACCCGTTACAAGGCCGGTCTGGTCGACCACGGCGACGGTCGGGTCGGCGCTCGTCCAGGTAAGGTCGCCGGTATACGCGCCCGCAGGCTGCACGTTCGTAATGGCAAGCTGCGTGGTCTCGCCCTCGTCTATCTCCGTTTCGCCCGTGATTTCGAAGCTCGTGACGGGCAGTTCCTCCGGGCTTACGACGTTGAACGTAATCGTGTCGGTCACAAAAGCATACGCCGCGCTTTCCGGGTTCAGGCGCACGGTGACTTCGCCGGGCGAGGTAAAGGTCACAAGGCCGTCGGAAGAGACGGTCGCGTGCTTGCCGGACTCGGTATCAAAAATCGTGCCGCCCATCGTCCATTTGATACCCTGTTCGAGACGCACAGGCGTGCACACGCCGTACAGCTGCACCGTCGCGCCGACCGCCACGGTCGTCGGCACGGAGTTCTTGTTCGTAATATGCACCGCGGTCGGGTAAATGCTCGCAAAGTCGAGCGTACTCTGCGCCACGACGACCTCGACGGTATCGCTCGCAAGCACAGAACCGTCGGCCGCGTGCAGCGTGGCGGTGATTTCGATGTTCATATTGTCGAGCGTTTCGCGCAGACTGTTTGCCAGCGATTCGCCGAACGAGCCGCCCATGGTGCCCACAAGGGTGATAAGCAGCTCAATGTCCGCCGGGTCGGACAGGTCGATGCCATTGTCCTCGATGGTCTGGAGGATCGAATCCGCCAAGCTGTCGCCAATAAGCGGCAGAACGCGGACGTTTTCATCGAGCCATTGCTGCACGATGGCTTCTTTCGAGAAGTCGTAGCCGTGCACCTCGCCGTTTTCATCGACGCCGGCAAGCAGCGGCTGGCTCGACTCCCATGTGACGTACGCGCCCGCCGGCACGTCTCCCGACGTGGTGTAGCCGAGCTGGATCGACTCGAACTCCTTGACCTCGAGCCGCTCGGTCACTTCTACGCCGTCTTGTGTGATTGTAATTGTGGTCGACGCCGCACCGGCTAAAAGCCCGGGGGTGAGCGTGGTCACAACCATCAGCACGGCGAGCAGTACGCCGAGAGCTCTTTTCCCTGTTTGCATGAAATAACCATCTCCTATTGTTATACAACATATACGCATATTTAAGCGATACCATTTTAGCAGAATCAAAAAGCTTCTTCAAGGAAAACACAACAATATTAGAAAGTTTTTACAATTTGTCAATATTTCGCCTTTTCGCGACCGTTTGTTTGTTGGTTTTTCTTAGGCGTCCCGCGCCTTTTCGGCGCGTTTGCTTTTAAAATCGGCGGACAAGCGGCATACTACTGACAGATACATTTTACGTCGGGAGAAAAACGCGCCTTTTTTCGGTCGCCAACCGGCTTCGCACCTGTTTTTTTGTCTTGCTTTTCCCGACAAATCCATACCAAAGGTTGCATAAATCGGAAAAGTATAGTAAGATATATAAGATTTTGAAATTCTTAGAAAAGGAACTTTGTTTTATGCTTCAATTTGAAGAACTGCGACTGCAGCTTTTGGGCCACGAAAAAGCGCTGAAAGACCTTTCGGAAGCGCTCGGCTTAGAAAAAATGAAAGAGGAAATCAAGACTTTGGAAGCGCAGGCCGCCGAAGAGGGATTTTGGGATGATTTGAAAAACTCCCAGGCGGTGCTCAAGCGCACAAGCTCGTTAAAATCTAAGGTTTCCGCTTACGAAAAACTTTGCGGGGATTATGACGACGCGCTTGTGATGATTGAGCTTGCCAACGAAGAGGAAGACCTCGACTTGCTCCCGGAATGCGAAGAAAACGTCAAGGCCTTTGAAAACGACCTCGACAACATGACGCTGACAACTCTGCTTTCCGGCGAATACGACAGCAAAAACGCCATTCTCACCTTTCACGCGGGTGCCGGCGGCACCGAGGCGCAGGACTGGGCGGAAATGCTGTTCCGCATGTATAACCGCTGGGGTGAGCGTCACGGCTATAAAGTTTCGACGCTCGACTATCTTGACGGCGACGAAGCGGGCTTGAAATCGGCCAGCATTTTGGTCGAGGGCGAAAACGCCTATGGCTTCTTAAAAAGCGAAGCGGGCATTCACCGTCTGGTGCGTGTTTCCCCGTTTGACTCGGAGGGGCGGCGCCACACCTCGTTTGCTTCGGTTGAAGTCATGCCGGAAATTGACGACACGATTGAAGTGGAAATTGCGCCGGAAGACATTAAAATGGACGTGTACCGTTCCAGCGGTGCGGGCGGGCAGAAGGTCAACAAGACTTCTTCCGCGGTGCGTTTGACGCACATCCCGACCGGCATTGTGGTTTCCTGCCAGGTGGAACGAAGCCAGCACCAAAACCGCGAAGTGGCAATGCGCATGTTAAAATCCAAACTTGTGGAAATCAAAGAGCGCGAGCACCTCGAAAAAATTTCCGACATCAAGGGTGACCAAAAGGAAATTGCTTGGGGCAGTCAGATTCGCTCCTATGTGTTTATGCCCTATCAGCTCGTGAAAGACCACCGGACCAACTATGAAACCGGCAACATCAACAACGTGATGGACGGCGACCTTGACGGCTTTATCAACGCTTACCTCAAAATGGAGTCGCAGAAAAAGCTCGCCGAAACTTAAGACACTACCGAACAAAAAGCCTATAAATAAAGCAAAAACTGATTCTGCAAAAGCGGAGTCAGTTTTCTTTTTATCCGCGGAAAACCACACGGGAAGAGCACCGATATGTTTTAATGCAATTTTAATGTGTATATGCTATAATTCTTTTATAATCGGCTGTTCCGGGTTCAAAAAACGGCAGATTACAGAATCGTTTGACGCAGGAGGAGCAACAATGCGTATTTTATTCGCCGAAGACGAACGGGATTTAAACGATATCATTACCAAAAAGCTGACGGCACAAGGATACAGCGTAGACAGCGTATATGACGGAGAAGAAGCGATAGACATTCTTTCTTACACCGACTATGACGCGGTCATTTTAGACATTATGATGCCCAAAGCGGACGGCTTTGCCGTACTGCGGGCGCTGCGCGGCGCAGGGAAAAATACGCCCGTTTTGTTCCTTACGGCGCGCGATTCCGTGCAGGACCGCGTGGCGGGGCTCGACAGCGGCGCAAACGATTATCTTGTAAAGCCGTTTTCCGTCGAAGAACTGCTCGCCAGAATCCGGGCGATGACAAGAACCGCGTTCGGGGTTTCCGACAGCCTGCTTTCTGTCGGGGATTTGACGATGGACACCGCCGCCAAGGTCGTGAAGCGCGGCGGAAAGGAAATCCCCCTCTCCGCGAAAGAATATGCGCTGCTCGAATACCTGATGCACAACGCCGGGATTGTACTGTCCCGCGAAAAAATTGAAAATCATATTTGGAATTTTGATTATGAGGGCGGCACAAACGTCGTGGATGTTTACATCCGTTATCTGCGCAAAAAGATTGACGAGGGCTATGACAAAAAGCTGATACATACCGTTCGCGGACGCGGCTATGTTTTGCGCGAGGAGGCATAAAAGTTGAAACGATTTTCCATTCGCACCACCATCACGCTGTGGTTTTCCGTCGCTTTGATTTTGGTTGTTTCGATTACTTATTTTATGGTTTTGTTTGTCGGCGACCAGGTCATTCAAAAAACCATTCGCGACAATCTGATAGAAACCGTGGAGCACAACGTCGATGAAATTGAATTTTATAAACGCGTGGACGACGCGGCGCTTGCGCAAAGTTTAGACCATTATGTAAAATGGGACGGCGGCTATTTGGGAGTGGACGACGATTTCTTAGATGAAATCAATCAGGTTTACACGTCGCTTTGCAAGGCTGACGGATCTTTGGTATACGGCGAAAATCCGATTGCGAAAGAAACGGCAACGGTCGGTTTTCGCAATTCGTCCGTACAGCAAATCAAAGCGGACGGCACAACCTATTATATTTTTGACCGAAAACTGACGCAGGAGGGCTTAGAGGGGCTTTGGCTGCGCGGCGTTGTTTCCGAAGTGCAAGGCTCTATACAATTAAACAGCATTGCCCGCACCTCGCTGATTTTACTCCCCTTTCTTGTCTTAGTCGCGATAATCGGCGGGTATCTGATTACCAAACGCATGTTAAAACCGATTCAAAACCTTTCCGATGCGGCGGCGCAAATCGGGCAAGGCAGCGACCTTAAAAAGCGCATTGATATCGGCGAAGGGAAAGACGAACTGCACCGTCTTGCGGACCAGTTTAACAAGATGTTCGGGCGGCTGGACAACGCGTTTCAGGCCGAACGGCAGTTTACTTCGGACGCTTCCCATGAACTGCGCACGCCCATGAGCGTGATTTTGGCGCAATGTGAAATGTCTTTAGAGCACGAGCAAAGCCCTGAAGAATATCAGGACGCGCTGAACGTGATTGAGCGGCAGGGCAAAAAAATGGCAAAGCTCATTAACGATATGCTGGATTTCACAAGGCTTGAGTTAAAATCCGACCGCTACACGACAGAACCGCTTGACTTAACGAAGCTTGTCTCCTCGGTTTGTGAAGACATGGCGCTGATTCGCGAAAACAACATTACGCTGACCTGTGAAACGCAGGAAAACGTAACCCTTCTCGGCAACGCCCAGCTGTTTGCGCGGCTTTTGACCAATTTAATCAGCAACGCCTATCGTTACGGAAAAGAAAACGGGCATATTTTTGTGACACTCAAAACCGAACAGGATAAAATCCTTTTGACGGTTGAAGACGACGGCATTGGCATTGCAAAAGACGACTTAGAAAAGATTTTCCGCCGCTTTTATCAGGCGGACAATTCCCGCACGGGCGCGGGGACGGGCCTCGGCCTTTCCATGGTTCGGGAAATCGCGAAATTCCACGGCGGTGAAGTCTTTGCGGAAAGCGAACTCGGCGTCGGCAGCAAATTTACTTGCGTTTTTCAAAAAAATTAAAATTCTAATCTTATTTTAATAATCGCAAGCTATACTAAAGACAAATCAGAAAGGAAGTGTACTTTATGCGTAATAAAATTAAACGGCTTTTTGAAACACCGAAAAAAGCGGCGTTAAGCATTGTTTGCGTGCTCGCCATTTTGCTTTTCTTGGGCACGGGCACCGTCTATGCGGCGGACGCCATTGCGAAAAGCACCGCAATCGGCGCGGAGAATGCACAAAATTTCGCGTTCGCCGACGCGGGCATTGACCCGGCGGCAGCCAAAATCGTCCGCACGGAATTCGGTTTTGAACACGGACAATTCGTGTATGAAGTGGAATTTGTCGCCGACGGCACCGAATATGAATACTGGATTAAATCTTCAGACGGCACCGTTGTGAAAAAGGAAATCGAAATTGTGACGCAGGACGGCGCGCATAAAGTCGCGACTGCCGAAATCACCGCGGACGAAGCCAAAGAAATTGCATTGGCGGACGCCGGTCTTACGGTTTCCGACGTGACTTTCACCGAAGAAAAACTGGATTTGGACGACAGCACCTCGGTCTATGAACTCAAATTCTATACAAGCGAGAAAAAGTATGAATATGAAATCAACGCGACCACCGGCGCTGTGTTCAGCAAAAGCACGGAAGCCATTGTCGCCCAGAATCCGCCGGCACAACAGCCGGTGACCTCCGCGGCAAATTCCGAAAAACCGGCAACTGCCACACCTGCAAAGGGCACACAGTCTAATTCCAATGCGTCGTCCGGCTCTTCGCAAATCGGCGTGGAAGCGGCAAAAAATAAGGCACTTGCGGACGCAGGGCTTTCCGCTTCGGCTGTCACCTTCACCAAAGCGAGACTCGACTACGACGACCGAATTGCGGTTTATGACGTGGAATTTTACACCTCGACGCACGAGTATGAATATGAAATCAACGCGTCGACCGGCGCCGTTCACGACAAAAGCGTGGAAGCGTTCAAAGGCACTGTCGCAAAACCCGGCAACAACGGCAGCAACAGCAACACCGGCAACTACATTAGTGTAGACAAGGCGAAGGAAATCGCTGTCGGCAAAGCGGGATTGTCCGTTTCCGGCGTGACCTTCCAAAAAGCCAAGCTGGATTATGATGACGGCCGTGCCGTTTACGAAATCGAATTTTTCAGCGGCGGCGTTGAATATGAGTGCGAAGTGGACGCGTCCACCGGCGCGATTTTGGATTACAGCAGTGAGCGTGAACACCGTTAAGCGGTTCTATTCGATGTCTTGTTACAAAACCTCCCAATAAAATATATCGATAGCCGCCCGTGGTCCTTTTTGACCACGGGCGGCTTTTTGCAACGTTTTAACGAATTCTGTTTATTGACAGCACACGGGGGGTTTCGGTATACTGATTTTAAGGAGGGATGCTATATGAGTTCTATGAAAATGCCGATTTTTTTAACGATTGTTCTTTTGGCTTTTGGCTATTGCTGTCTCGGATTCCCGGAAATACTTTCTCCGTTTCTTGCCTTTATATTGATTTATTTTGTTTGGAAAGCTTACCGCTTTCAAGACGAAAACGAGTCGATGAAGCGGCAGCTGCAAAAGATTTTAGAACTTTTAGAAAAACAGGAATCGAAAACGGAGCACGGCGAAGGTATAGAAGAGAAAGCCGACACCTTACCAGCGAGCGAAACGGGTAAAGCGGAATAACTTTACATAATAAAAAACGGGACTGCTCTTGCAGTCCCGTTTTTTATTATAATTTTCTTATAAATCCTCGTCCGGCGCCTGTCCGTCGTGTGCGAGCCATTTGCATTCCGTCAGTTCCATTTGCGTAAACACCGCGCAAAAAGAGGAATCCTCCGGGCTGCAAGCGTAAATACCGAATCGGATTTCCCCCTGCGCTTTCGACAGATGGCAAATCCGCATTTGGTGAAAGACTTTGCCGTCTTGTGAGCATTCTACGCAAAAATCATCTTCGCGGCGGCTTAGGCGATACCACATCGTTTTCACCGCGGCGGGAATTTCCGTGGTCGCCCAGTCGGAATAGCCCTGGTTGGTCACAACGCTTCCGAGGTGCTGGAAGGTTTCGTTTTCATATTCCACAGAGGCTTTCAGCCAGTTTTCGCCGTCTAAATAGAGCACCACGCCGCACTGGTCGAAACGGTGGTGGCTTTCGGAAAAATCAGTTTTGACCACAAACGAAAAGAATTTTTCCGCTGTCGTCATTTGCAGCACCGGCGCGTTGTCGTTCCGAAAATGATAATAAGTTCTCTGCCACAAATCCGTTTTGGGGTTTGTGGTAATTTCAATTTTATCGGGCGAAATCTTATAAGCTTTCGGCGCTCTCGTCCACTGAAGCGCGTTTACATCAAACTGCATATTGTTCCCTCCGAAAATGATTTTTCAAGTGCTCTAATCCTTGCCCATATCGGGAGAATGACCACAATATAATTGTCTTTAGAAAACGGGACTGCAAAACAGCCCCGTTTGTCGTTAGCTCGTTGCGTCGTAAGTCCCGGCGAGCATTTGCTCCTGTTTTTTCGCTTCAATGGTCTTTACAACCCACTGATAATTTGCCTTGGCAGCTTTTATCTGATTCCGGCTGCTGATAATAAAAAACAACAGCTGCAAAATGCTTAAAACCAGAATAACCCAAAAAAGCGAGCCGAAAAAGCCGGACGAAGCCCAATAGGCTCTTACCATTTCGTCCTCTCCATGTTCTGAAAATTTCTCAATCACCATAAATTCGCGAAAAGTCCGTGATAAGATGAAAAACAAAACGGTAAACACTTGCGTCACAACGAACACCACCGCGGCAATTACAATTTGCCGGCGGGCTTTTTTCGTTTTTGTGTCACAGGCTTCTTCTGCGTCTATCAATTCTTTTAAATAGGCGGTGCGGGTATAGCGCACCTCGCGGTTGAGAGGCTCAAGTTCCGCCCCGTAAATCGCGTGCAGATAGTCCCGGTTCATGGCTTTCGCTTTCAGCATTTCGGCATTTTCGCCGTTGCTGTCAAACAGGGTGTTCTGCATTTTATCGTTGTTTTCCCCCATTGCAATCCCTCTTTGTTTAAATGCGCGCGACGCCGGACTTTCTCGCCGCTTCGGCGACTGCCGCCGCGACGGTTTTTCCGACACGCTCGTCAAAGGCTTTCGGCAAAATGTAGTCGGCGCTCAGTTCCTCGTCGGAAACCAAGGAAGCAATCGCCTTGGCCGCCGCAATTTTCATTTCTTCGTTGATGTCGCTTGCGCGGCAATCCAGCGCACCGCGGAAAATGCCGGGGAACGCCAAAACGTTGTTAATCTGATTCGGGAAGTCGCTGCGCCCGGTGCCGACCACGGCAGCCCCCGCTTTTTTCGCAAGGTCGGGCATGATTTCCGGCACGGGGTTTGCCATCGGCAAAACGATGGGGTCTTGATTCATCGAACGGACCATGTCTTCGGTCACAATCCCCGGTGCGGAAACGCCGATGAAAATGTCAGCGCCTTTCATGGCGTCCGCCAACGTGCCGGTCTTTTTGTCTTTATTAGTAACGCGTGCGATTTCCGCCTGCGCGGGGTTCAAACGCGCGTCGCCCTCACAGATAATGCCTTTGGAATTGCACATCAGCACGTTGCCGATGCCCTGTGACAACAAAAGTTTCGCAATCGCAATTCCGGCAGCGCCCGCGCCCGAAAAGACCGCGGTGCAGTCTTTCAAATCTTTTTTTACAATACGCAGCGCGTTGATAATCGCGGCATCGACGACCACGGCGGTGCCGTGCTGGTCATCGTGGAAAATCGGAATATCGGTTCTTTCTTTGAGTTTCCGCTCAATTTCAAAGCAGCGCGGCGCGGCGATGTCTTCCAAATTCACGCCGCCGAACGAGCCCGCCAAAAGCGCGATGCAGTTGACGATTTCATCGACGTCTTTCGAGCGCACGCAAAGCGGAATGGCGTCTACCCCGCCGAATTCTTTAAACAGGACACATTTGCCCTCCATAACGGGCATACCCGCTTCGGGACCAATGTCGCCAAGGCCCAAAACAGCAGTGCCGTCAGTCACCACGGCGACTGTGTTCCAGCGGCGCGTCAGCTCATAGGACTTGGAAATATCCTTTTGAATCTCCAAACATGGCTGGGCAACACCGGGTGTGTAAGCCAGCGACAGCGCCTCTTTATTATTTGCCTTGGCGCGGGCTTTGATTTCGATTTTGCCCTGCCACTTATAATGCAGCTTTAAACTTTCCTTTGCATAATCCATCTCAGTAAGAACTCCTTTAAGATACTTGATTGTTTTGCGGCATATACCAATAGGAATGGAAGCCGTAAAGATATGTCCGCGCGCCCTTCGGCATTTGCGTCAGCGCGAAAAAAACGTTTAAATAGTCTCCGGCACCCATACCGATTGCAATCGCGCCGAATGTACCGAGCCCGTTGCATTGCGGAAACAGCAAGAAAATCAAATACGGAAGAAAGCCGAAAACCAAATTCGGCAGCAAGGACATGACTATAAAACGCGCTTTGCTCATATCCTCCGTGCCGACGACAAACAAGAGCCCCTGTGACCAATTGGTATAGAGATATACCTCTTTTTTAAAGCAAACAGCGTGCAAAAACTCATGGGGATAAAGACAAAGAAAAGAAATACATCCGCCGATCAGACTGAATCCCTGCATGTTTGCTCGAAGATACAATCCGAACAAACAAACCAGTGTTATTCCAATCGCGAGAAGATTCACAACCAACGCCAATTTTTTCGGGCTTTCCGGTTCGCGAAATTTTACCGCGTTTGGTTTGTGTTTGCCGTGCGGCAGGGAATCCGGATCTCCGTTATATTTTCCTTTGTATATCAGCTTCATAGGCGAATCCTTTATCCAAAATTTCTTGAAGCGTCTGTTATAAAAATCAGTGCTCAATCCAGCCGCGGGCACGGTCCACCGCGCGCAGCCAGCCGCGATAGAGCTTGTCGCGTTCTTCCAAAATCATTTTCGGTTCAAAGATTTTGTCGACCTGGCGCATTTCCTCAATTTCTTCCTGGCTTTGCCAGAAGCCGACCGCAAGACCGGCGAGGAACGCCGCGCCGAGCGCCGTGGTTTCAACCATTTTCGGACGGTTGACCTTGGTGCGGATAAGGTCCGCCTGAATTTGCATCATAATATCGCTGACGGAAGCGCCGCCGTCCACGCGCAGTTCAGAAAGCGCAATGCCGGAATCGGCTTTCATCGCTTCCAAAAGATCGGTCATTTGATAGGCAATCGCTTCTAAAACTGCCCGCGCGACATGCTCACGCTTTACGCCGCGCGTAAGACCCACGATTGTGCCGCGGGCATACATATCCCAATACGGTGCGCCAAGTCCCGTAAACGCCGGGACAAAATAAATCCCGTTGGCATTCGGCACGCTTTCCGCCAATTCGTCACAGCGTCTTGCGGTATCAATCAGCCGCAAATCGTCGCGCAGCCATTTAATCACCGAACCCGCGTTAAACGCCGAGCCCTCAATCGCATATTCCACGCGGTCGCCGAGGCCCCAAGCTACGCCGGTCACCAAATTGTTTTCAGACTGCACGCGTTTTTCGCCGGTGTTCATCAACAGGAAACAGCCGGTGCCGTAAGTATTTTTCGCCTGACCCGCTTTAAAGCAGCCCTGCCCGAACAGCGCGGCGGGCTGGTCGCCGATCGCGCCCGCAATCGGTACGCCGACAATATCTTCAAAGCCCAAAAGACCGGGCGCGACTTCGCCGTAGATTGCGCTCGAGGGAACAGGCTTCGGGAGAATATTCATCGGAATCCCGAGCCGGTCACAGAGATATTCGTCCCAGCAAAGCTTATCCACGTCGAAAAGCATCGTGCGCGAAGCGTTGGAATAGTCGGTGATATGTACTTTCCCGCCGGTTAAGTTCCAGATAAGCCAGGTTTCCACCGTACCGAACAACAGCTGACCCGCGTCCGCCAAAATGCGCGCGCCGGGCACGTTATCGAGCACCCACTTGATTTTGGTCGCCGAGAAGTACGCGTCCACCACAAGCCCGGTGTGCTCTTTGATATAGTCGGTCAACTCTTTGTCTTCCTTAATCTTTTCGCACATGTTCGCGGTTCGCCGGCACTGCCAGACAATCGCGTTGTAAATCGGCTTGCCGGTGCCTTTGTCCCACAGAATTGTGGTTTCACGCTGGTTTGTGATGCCGATTGCGGCAATGTCAGACGTGAAAATCCGGTTGGCGGTAATGACTTCGGTCACCGCCTGGAACTGGGAATAGAGAATCTCCATTGCGTTGTGCTCCACCCAACCGGGCAGCGGATAAATCTGATTGAATTCGTGCTGGGATTTCGCCACGATGTTGCCGAATCTGTCAAACAGAATCGCACGTGAACTGGTCGTACCCTGATCAAGGGCAAGAACATATTTCGCTTTTGACAAAACGAACACCCCTATCTTTTTTATATTTCAATTTTATACAATCCCCGGGTTTATATGCCGAGATTACGGCTGTTTGACCGCTTTTTTCTGCGCCGCTTCCACAAGGGCGTCGTCCACAAGATTGTGAAGCCCCTGCCAGTGCAGCACGCGGCGGTCAAACCAAAGCGCCTGACATTTGCCGCGCAGAAATGACGGCATTGCCTGTTTCATCGTCGCGTAGTGGACGTGATAGGCGTTAAGCAAATCAAAATATTCCGGCAAGCCCGCCTCAAAGCGGTCATAGCTTCGGTCTTCTTTGGCGGACCATGCAATTTCCGCCACGGCACCGAGCCGCGGGAACGTGCAATATTCCGCCTTTTTCATCGTCGGAACATATTCCGTCCAAAGCGGCGCTTCCACGCCGAACATGTTTTCGCCCATTTCGGGCTCGAACTCATACACTTTTTTCAAATTTGTCCAGCCGTAAGGGAAATCGAGATAATACGGGATTGCGGAGGAATTATACATCTTCCGCCCGCTTGCAAGTTCTTTTTCGACGATGCCGTTTTTGCGGTTCGCCCCGCACATCTGCCAAATAATATCTTTGTCGAGCCGGTCGGTGTTTTCCAACCCGTCATAATTCCACATAATCGAAGTAAAGCCTTTTTGCTTTACATATCGGTTGACCCGGCTCATAAAATAATGCTGGAGCTGTTCTTCGCTTGCAAGCCCCTCTTTTTGCATCAGCTTTTGACAGTCGGGGCAAAGCTTCCAGCGCATTTTTACCGCTTCGTCGCCGCCGAGGTGAATAAGCTTGTCCGGGAACAGCTCACAAAGCTCGTCAATGACGTCGAACACAAAGCGGTAGGTTTCTTCTTTGCCGGCGCAGAGAATGTCGTGTTTCACGCCCCAGTGGGTCGCGACTTTCAAATGCCTTCCGAAGCACGACAGGTGCGGATAGCACGCAATCGCCGCGACGGTATGACCGGGAATATCAAATTCCGGCACAACGCGGATAAACCGTTTGTGGCAATAGTCCACGACTTCGCGAATGTCTTTTTGGGTATAAAAGCCGCTTTCGGGCTTTAAGCCGAAGTTGGTATGACTGCGGTGCGAGCCTTTTTCGGTCAAAAGCGGATATTTTTTGATTTCCACGCGCCAGCCCTGGTCTTCGGTCAGGTGCCAGTGAAACACGTTGATTTTGTGCAGCGCCAAAAGGTCGATAAACCGTTTGATTTCTTTGACTGTCCAGAAATAGCGGCCGGAATCGAGCATAAAGCCGCGGTATTTGTAAAGCGGCTTGTCCTCAATATACATATCGGGAATTTCGCCGTTGCCCTGCATTAACAATTGTTTTAATGTTTGCAGGCCGTAGAAAATGCCGTTTTCGCGTCGCCCGTAAATATAAACGCAGCCGTCTCGCGACACAAGCCGATAGGCTTCGTCGTCTTCAATTTCATCGGTCAGCTGCAAAACAATGGTATTTTCCGTCGCTTCACTGTCGCGGTGGATTCGAATGTCAAACTGCCGTTTTACAAAATCGCGGAATTCGCCGATATAGTCCACCTTGGTCATGGTGGTGTCCTCATTCAGCTGGAAGCCGCGCTTGCCGCCGGTGATGATGATTTCATTCGGCTGGGGTACAATATTGAACATAAAATCCCTCCCGGTGCGTTACTTCGGCGCGGCGTTTTGCCGCAAAAATCAACAAAATTCCGATTATATTTGTTATTATAGCAAATGCGCGGGAAAATAACAACAGAAATAAACGAGAATTTCTCGTACATTCCTTGGATTTTTACTTGCAATCAAAGCGGTTTTATATTATAATAAGTTTTGCCTTAATTGGGTCGTGTGCCGTGTGGGTCCTGTGCGACAGCGCTCCGTGAACCATGTCAGGCGGGGAACCGAGCAGCATTAAGCGGTCAGCGAGGTGCGCCGCAGTCCGCCTGCACGGTGCATGACCGAATTAAGGCGCTTTTATTTGCAAATTTTCAAAGGAGGTTTTTTCATGTATCAGGTTCTTTACCGCAAGTGGCGGCCGAAAACCTTTAAAGACGTTGTCGGGCAGGAACACGTCACAACGTCGCTTTCGGGCGCCGTGAAAAGCGGAAGACTTTCGCACGCGTACCTGTTCACCGGTTCGCGCGGCACGGGCAAAACCTCCTGCGCCAAAATTTTGGCGAAAGCCGTCAACTGTGAACACCCGGTCGACGGCAACCCCTGTAACGAATGCGCCACCTGCCGCGGGATCGACGACGGCTCGATTTTAGACGTGATTGAAATCGACGCCGCTTCCAACAACGGTGTGGACAATATCCGCGATTTGCGTGAAGAAGCGAACTACACACCGACGCACGCAAAATATCGCGTTTATATCATCGACGAAGTGCACATGCTTTCAACCGGCGCTTTCAACGCGCTTTTGAAAACGCTTGAAGAGCCGCCGGAGCACGTCAAATTCATTTTGGCAACCACCGAAGTGCACAAGCTCCCCTCCACGATTCTTTCGCGCTGCCAGCGTTTCGACTTTAAACGCATTGAACCGAAAGACATCGCCGCGCGGCTTCGATTTGTCGCGGAGCAGGAAAAAATCCCGCTGACCGAAGAGGGTGCTATGCTCATCGCCCGCATTTCGGACGGCGCCATGCGTGACGCGCTTTCGCTTTTGGATCGGTGCTCCGCTTACGAAAAAGAAATCACCGAAGACGTCGTCAGCGACGCCGCGGGACTTGCCGGGCGGGAGCATCTTTTTCAGCTTACCGATGCCGTGAGCGCCGGCGACAGCGCGCGTGCGCTTTCGCTGATTAACGAACTTTACAACAACGCCTGCAATATGGAACGCTTGGTTGCCGACCTTGTTTCGCATTTCCGCAACATGATGATTGCGCGCAGCGTTTCCAATTACCCCGATTTAATCGTCTGCCCCAAAAGTGAATTGGAGCAGATTTACACACAGGCACAAAACTTTTCTTTAGGACGGATTCTTTCCGCCATGGACGTGCTTAACGATGCGGCTTTCCGTCTGAAAAGCGGCGCGAACCGCCGTGCCACCGTGGAAATGGCGGTGTTAAGGCTTTGCAGCCCGCAATTAGACACCGACGTTTCCGCATTGGTTGCGCGCATTTCGGAACTTGAACGGAAAATTGAAAACGGCATTGTCGCCCCCGCTACACAGCAAGCGCCGAGACCGGCAGCACCCGTTACGCCCGCAAAAACAGAGGCGGCACCCGCCGCACCGGTCAAAGCGGAAGCGACTCCCGCCGAACAGCCCGCGCAAGCGACACCGGCAACGCCGGCAGAAAAGCCGGTTACAGAAAATACAGCTGCGCCCGATTCCGCGCCGCAAAGCGCACCGGCGCAAAGCAGTGACCCTGCCCCCGAAAAAGCGGCAACGACAAAACCCGCTGCGGCACAGCCGAACGGCGACGTTGTTTTTGACAAGTGGAACGAGGCGTTGGAGCGTTTGGCGCGCATCGACCGCCCGCTTTTGCCGCATATGGCGGATTCCAGAGCGATTATCCGCGGGGAATTTTTACTGATTCAAACCACCAACCCCCTGCTCGGTGAATTTTTGAAAACCGGCTCGCACGCCAACTGCATTGCGCGCGCGGTGTATGACGTCACCGGCAAAAAATACAGACTGGGCATTTTCAACACCCCGGCGCCGTCGCAAGCGGCCGCGCCGAAAAAAGACCCGCTGGAAAACCTCCTGCACCGCGCGGAAGGGCTCGGCGTTCAGGTCGTGGAACAATAAATCCGGATACTTTATCCAAGAGGAGAAATACTATGAAAGCAAGAATCCCGAACCAGGGGCCGACAGGCGCCAACATGATGAAAAAGCTGCAGGAAATGCAAAGCAATATGGAGTCTTTGCAGGCGGAGCTTGCCGTGGCGGAATATTCCGCGTCGGCCGGCGGCGGGGCTGTGGACGTGACCGTCAACGGCTCGCACGAAATCAAAGCGATACATATCAAGCCCGAAGTGGTTGACCCGGAAGAGACCGACATGCTTGAAGACCTGCTGCTTGCCGCGCTCAACGAAGCAATGCGCAAAGCCGACGAGACCGCGGAGCGCGAAATGGGTAAAATCACCGGCGGACTGAATATCCCCGGGATGGGCGGTATGTTTTAATGGCGTATTCCATTCCGATTTTAGAGCAGCTGATTGACGAATTCCGCAAAATGCCTTCCGTGGGCACAAAATCCGCAGAGCGCATGGCTTTTTATGTGCTCGGGCTTTCCGACGAAGAAGTCAAATCGCTGACAGACGCCATTTCGGGCGTCCACGAAAAGGTGCGGCAATGCGCGATTTGCCGGAATCTTACAGAAGACGAGATCTGCCCCATTTGTCAAAGCGACACGCGCGACAAAACCACCATTTGCGTGGTGGAAAGCCCGCGCGACGTATTGGCATTTGAGCGCACCCACGAATACAACGGGCTTTATCACGTTTTGCACGGCGCCATTTCGCCGATGAATTCCGTGGGACCCGACGACCTGACGATTAAAGAGCTTTTGGCGCGGCTGCAGGACGACACCGTCAACGAAGTGATTATGGCGACCAACCCCACCGTTGAGGGCGAAGCCACGGCGATGTATATCGGCCGGCTTTTAAAACCGCTTGGGATTAAAGTGACGCGCCTTGCCTACGGCGTGCCGGTGGGCGCCGATTTGGAATATGCCGACGAGGTGACGCTCACAAGGGCGCTTACCGGGCGGCAGATGATTTAAGAAATTTCAGGGAATACTATGGAACACAAGACGCCAACCAAAACGATTGCACAAAACAAAAAAGCGCTGCACGACTATTTTGTGCTCGAATCCTATGAAGCCGGCATTGAGCTTTGCGGGACCGAGGTCAAAAGCGTGCGCGCGGGAAAAGTGAATTTAAAAGACGCTTGGTGCAGCATTGTGGACGGCGAAATGTTTGTCAACGGGATGCACATAAGCCCCTATGACCACGGCAATATTTTCAACCGCGACCCGCTGCGCGTGAAAAAACTGCTGATGCACAAAAAAGAAATCATGCGTCTTTTGGGCACGACGCAGCAGCAGGGCTTAACGCTCATTCCCCTTTCGGTCTATTTCAAAAACGGGCGGGCGAAAGTGCAGGTCGGACTTTGTAAAGGCAAAAAACTTTACGACAAGCGCGACGTCGCCGCCAAAAAAGAGGCCGAACGCCACATTGAGCGTGAGATGAAAGAGCGGTTTCGGTAAAGTACAGATGCGCACAAGCGCGAAAATAAGCCAAAAACTTCCTTGGCTTTTACAAAATTCCGCTTGCGCATTTCAAAATTTGTGCTACAATAATATCCCGACTCCCGAAAGCATTTGGGGATGAAAGGATTTCGACGGGGATATTGCACCGTGATAAGCGAGCAGCGGTGGGGTACCGCTTTAAACAGCCTCAGTTTATGAAAATAAACGACAAAGATCAAAAAGTACTTCTTGCTGCTTAATTAGCGGCGAGCGTTCCTCCCGGAGTACCGCGGCCGGGTAAGGAGCGTCATTAGCGGTAAATGTGCACGGATGAGCGCCCTGTAATCCGTCACACACCAAAGGGCTACCAAGCCGGAAAGCCTGCCGTTTGGCGTTTCGGCGAGGGAATGTTCATAGAACGGCTACGCTCGTAGAAATTTGCGGGAATGTGTTTTCGGACGCGGGTTCGACTCCCGCCATCTCCACCAAGTAAACGCCCACTACCGTCTCCCGGTAGTGGGCGTTTAGTTTGTGCCCTGAGGGCGAGAAGTCGAACAGGACGGCGCACCGCAGTGCGCGAAAAACAGTCCGGTGGACTGTTTTTCAGTCCGCGGGTACTCCCGCCATCTCCATCACGTCGTCGCAAGCGTCATATCGCTTGCGGCGACTTTTTTGCAAAAGTTACCTCGCTCTCATTCTGCTGTGCCTCCTTTTCCCCACAAAATCTCGCTGCGCGATTTTTTGCGGGGGCCCCGTTTTCCGTCTCCCGGTAGGGGGTGTTTACTTGGCGCTCATTTCACCGCGGTCCCCTCCCCGCGTTCCTGTCTTTAAACTTTAAGAAAGCGTTGAAACGCAAGCTTTGCTTTGGTATAATGGCGTAAAGGAGGGGTTATAATGAAATTTTTGTTTTTTGCAATATTCTTCTTTTTAATTCTTATCCCTCTTGTTTTAAGCATTGTAATTCCGATTTATAAAAACCATAAAAAAGCAACTAACGGTATTATGAACTATGATGATACCATGCGGAAATTTGTTTATAAAGTTCCTTTTTCGGGAGAGGAAATCATTAACTTGTTAAAAACAAGAAATGTAAACGACGAACTCTCTTATACCTTTGATTTTGATAAATCCATAATAGAGTTTTCAGAATATGACACAGTAAGAAAATACTATTTTCATATAGAGGACTGCAACGGGTTTTCTATTTTAAGGTTGGAACAGGTTGAATTAATCGGTATGCAAAGCCATATACCTTATAAGCTCAATCCGTTTATGGTAAAAAAAATACAGGCGGAAATTATACCGTTTTCCCTGTATGGCTTTTGAATGACCTTTTTAAGCATCACAAAAATCAAATGCACCCCCTAAAACACAGTTAGGGAGTGCTCAAGTCGTTACATAAAGAGCCGCAGCCGAATGAAGCAGCTTCATTTTTTATTGCACGGCAACGCAATATATGTTATGATGACAGTAGATTAAGAAAGAAAGGATGAATGGAGAACTTTAAGTGGATTTCTTTGGTATGCACAATAATGCCCATAATATTGGCAATCGTTTTCACAATAATTACCATGCCCACTTATATTCTCTTTGTGCATGAATATGAATAAAAAAACTATTGTTTCTGTATTGCTTATTTGTATAGCAGCTTTAACAGCGGCAAATATGTTGGTGCAAAACGCCACTGCAAAGCTTATTATTTCTGTTTGTACGCTGCTCATAAGTATTTGCGCACTCGTTTTAACGGTTCACAAAAAGAACGCATAAGAATTCAGAATATATCATGGCTAAAGGCAGAAAAGGAAAGGTGTAAATATGAGTCTGCGTTATTATAGCTTTGTTTATGACACAAAAGCGGTTGTCTTTACTCTTTTGAATTTCCTTTTTGCGCTCGCCTTTTGCATTGGATTTTTCTACACGCTCAAAGATTTGCCGGACATCATTCCCGTGCATTGGTCGGAACAAGGTGGTTTTGACAAATTCGGAGAAAAATCTCAGCTATATCCTATTGGTATTAGTGCCATAGCCGTCGCCGCACTGGCTTTTCCCGTTTCGATGGTTTGCATCAAAAAGAGTTACAACGGATTTGCCTATTTGTTCAGCGGTATTTCCATGTTTGCAACTTGCTTGATGATTTTGGTGTATGGCTTTATGAGAAGTGCGATTCCGCAATAAAATACAGCTGTAAAATTGGATACATCAGAAAAACACCCGTCCGTGGAGATTTCCGGGCGGGTGTGGTTTTTTAGCGTCTATCGGCGGGGAATTTCGTTCGAAGAAAGCGTATTTGCCCGGGATATTGCATGGGTTCATATGGTTTCGGGATATATTTAGGATTTGGCAGTTTAACTGCCATTTGCCCACTGCGCGTCAACACACGATACAAGCCGGAGACAGAGCGTGAATATCCGCGTTGGCGCAGCTTGACCCAGAGCACGACCAAGCCGGTATTTGGATTTCGTCGACGCATATTGCGGATCAGTTTTAATTCTTCCTCTGTGTGCTGATTAGGATGGTGATGCGGTCGGTGGGAACGATCTGCCAAGGATTCCAGCGTTCCGTCATATCGCTTTTTCCAGCGATAGACATACTGCCGGTTCACGCGATAACGAATCGCTGCTTTTGTTACACCGTATTTTTCTGCATATTGAATCAGGGCTTGCCTAAACCGCATGGTTTGTGTTATCTTATTCATGGCGAATAGATGGATACCTGCCTTTCGGTTTTGTCTGGCAACTCTACCTTAACACAGGTCCTTTCTATTCGCTATCTTTTTTTCTTATTTGTTACACATCCTTGTAACACCTACAGGAAAAGATGTGCACATTCACGGCGCGCACTTGACTTTTTCATGATCTTTTCGTATGATACATGTATACAAAAATTTCCATATTTTTCTTTAAAATAAGATATTTTGCCGAAACCGGAAAGGAGAATACGGATGCAAACGGCAGAGAAGCTGCGTCCGTTCGGGGCGCGCGATAAGATCGGGTACGCCATGGGGGATCTTGGCTGCAACCTCTCGTTCCAGCTGATTTCGTCGTACATGTTCCTGTTTTACACGCAGTGCATCGGGCTGACGACGACAAATTGGGCATGGATCATTGTGGTATCGAAAATCTGGGATGCGGTCAACGACATTATCATCGGCGGCATGGTAGATCGGCACAGGCTCAGTAAAAAAAGTAAGTTCATGCCGTGGATCGCCATCGGTTCGGTGGGGCTTCTGGCTTTTTCGATCTTTTTGTTTTTGCCTGTGCAGCAGCTCTCGCAGGCCGGCAAGGCGATCTGGTGCCTTTTGATCTACGGGCTTTATACGACCGCTTACACCATGGTCAATGTTCCATACGGTTCCCTGCACTCCGTCATCACCGAAGACCCGAAGCAGCGCACCTCGCTTTCCACCTTCCGCAGCATCGGTGCGGGTGTTGCTGCTGTTCTCGTCATGCTGCTTCCGCAGGTCGTGTATGTGGATAACGTGCTTTCGGAAAGCCGGATGTTCCTCGTGGCTGTCGTATTTTCCGTGGTGGCCTTTTTTGTGTTTATCCTGCTTCGCAAAATGGTGACGGAGCGTGTCGTTCGCGAGGAACGCGTAGAAAAGGTCAGCTACCTTTCCACGATCAAGTCCTTTTTCACGAACCGCGCGCTGCTCGCCATCACTATCGCGACCTTCGCTGTTGTGGCGTTTCACAACTCCTCCGCTTCGGTCAACAACCTGGTATTCCAATTTTATTTCCATGATGCGGAAAAAGCGTCTTTCGCCATGATCGCCTCCTATGTACCGCTGCTGGCGCTCATGCCGTTCGCCTCTACGATCGTCGGCAAGGTCGGCAAAAAGCGGTTCATCGTTCTCGGGGGCTTGGGCAGTATGCTTGCGGGTATTCTGATGCTGTTCCTGCCCATCACGCCCGACACAAAAGGCATGATGCTGTATATCGCCGGGCTGATGCTTGTCAACATCGGCAGCTGCGTGTTCCAGATCATCGTGTGGGCGATCGTCGCCGACTGCATTGAAATGAGCTACCGCAAAAAGGGCGTGCGCGAGGAGGGGTCGCTTTACGCGATCTATTCCTTCTTCCGCAATCTCGCGCAGGGCGTCGGTTCCGCCGTCGTGGCGCTGTCTTTGAGCGCGGCCGGCTATGTGGAATCCGCCCCCGTGCAGACCGACGAAGCCTCTGCAAAGTTCAAGACGCTGTATATCCTGCTGCTTGTTGCAGGGCTTGCGGTCATGACGGTCTCCATGAAATTCATCTATAACATCGACCTCAAGCAGGAGCAGGCGTTTGCCCCGGCAAACGGAGACGTTGCGGAAACCATGCAAGGAGAATGACTTATGCGTAACACAAAGCTTATCGATCAGGGCTGGCTGTTCAAAAAGGATGCGGATTTCTCGCCCGACATGATGCTTACGGACTTCGAGGCACTCGATCTGCCGTACACCTGGAACGGTTCTGACGGGCAGGACGGCGGCAACGACTATTTCCGCGGGAAGGGCTGTTTTGTCAAGTCCCTTGCCGCTTCGGACTTGCCCGAAGGCGCAGAGCGCTATATTCAATTCGACGGCGTGAACTCGTCCGCCGAGATCTATTGGAACGGCGAAAAGATCGCGGCGCACGACGGCGGATATTCGACTTTCCGTGCGCGGCTTCCCGAAGTGCTCGAAGAAAACCTGCTCGCGGTGGTCGCGGACAACGCGCCGAACGACCACGTATATCCGCAAATGGCAGACTTCACGTTTTACGGCGGCATTTACCGCGATGTAACGCTCATCGGCGTGCCTGAAAACCATTTTGACCTGCTGTGGAACGGTGCGCCGGGCCTGATGGTCACCCCCGTTATGGAGGGGAAGGACTGCACCGTTACGGTCAAGACCTTTGTGCAGTGCAAAACGCCGTGCGGCATTCGTTATGAGATCCTTGCGGACAATGAAACGGTGTTGACGGCGGAGGTCACATCAGATAACACGGAAACGACGATGTGCCTTACAAACGCGCACCTTTGGGACGGCATACATGACCCATATCTCTACACACTTCGTGCGACGCTTTTGCTCGGCGGGGAAGCACAGGATGAGGTCTCCGCGCGCTTCGGCTGCCGCAGCTTCCGCATGGATGCGCAAGAGGGCTTTTTCTTAAACGGCAAGCCCTATCCCCTGCGCGGCGTTTCGCGCCATCAGGACCGGCCCGGCATCGGCAATGCGCTGAAGTCGGAACATCATAAAGAGGATATAGACCTCATCTGCGAAATGGGCGCGAACACGATTCGGCTCGCCCACTACCAGCACGCGCAGGCGTTTTACGACCTGTGCGACGAACGCGGGCTGGTCGTTTGGGCGGAGATCCCGTATATCTCGCAGCACCTGCCGAACGGCGTGGAAAACACCAAAACGCAGCTGACGGAGCTCATCTGCCAGAACTACAACCATCCCTGCATCGTGACGTGGGGCCTTTCCAACGAGATCACGATGCACGGCGCGGCGGATAAAGGGCTTTTAGACAATCACAAAATGCTCAACGACTTGGCACACAGCTTAGATAAAACCCGTCCCACCACGCTCGCGGTGCTGACGATGTGCGGCATGGACGAAGCCTATGTGCACATGACGGATATCGTCTCCTACAACCACTACTTCGGCTGGTACGGCGGGACGGTCGATATGTACGGGCCGTGGTTCGACCGCTTCCACAAAAAATACCCGAACCGCGCCATCGGCATCAGCGAATACGGCTGTGAAGCCCTCGACTGGCATACCTCGGAGCCCCAGCAGGGCGATTACACCGAGGAGTATCAGGCGTATTACCACGAAGAACTCATCAAGCAGATCATAGACCGCCCCTACCTTTGGGCAACGCATGTTTGGAATATGTTTGACTTTGCCGCCGACGCCAGAGCCGAGGGCGGTGAAAACGGCATGAACCACAAGGGACTTGTGACCTTTGACCGCAAATACAAAAAAGACAGCTTTTACGCCTACAAGGCATGGCTCTCCGGCGAACCGTTCGTGCACATCTGCGGCAAGCGGTATGTGCGGCGCACGGAAGATGTGACCAAGGTCACGGTGTATTCCAACCGCGACGAAGTAGAGCTGTTTGCCAACGGCAAGAGCGTCGGCGTACAGCAAAAGGGCAAATACCCGTTCTTCTATTTCAATGTGCAAAACGAAGGTGAAACGGTGCTCGTCGCAAAGGCGGGCGAAAGCACGGATGAAGCAAAGCTCCAAAAGGTTGAGAAATTTGATGAAAGCTACCGCATGAAAGAGGCCGGCGGCGTCATCAACTGGTTTGAGATCACGATGCCCGAGGGGTATTTTTCCGTCAACGACACCATCGGAAGCATCCTTTCTACGGCGCGCGGCAAGCTGTTTATGCTGAAATTTGCGAAGGTACTGCTGTCCGGGCTGAAAGGTGATTCTGAGCAAAAGCCCAAAGATAAGAAAAAAGGCGTAAATTCCAAAGTCCGCTCCGTTTCGGGCTTTACGCTCAACCGCACGATGTTCGACATGGCAAAGGGCTTTACCGTAAAGCGCGTGTTCGCGATGCTCGGCGGCAAATTTACAAAAGAGCAGATCTTGGATTTAAACAAAACTTTAAATAAGATCAAAAAACCAAAAAGAAAATAACGGCTTATAAAGGCACAGCGGGCATCCGGAAATCGGATGCCCGCTGTTTTAATTTTGCAACGTCTTGTATGCCTCGCCCCAATTTTGCATCGCTTCCAAAATCGGTTTAAGACTTTGGCCGAGTTCCGTCAGGGAATATTCCACACGCGGCGTATCCTAAAAACGGCGGCGGCAAGGCGCTGATCGATCAGTTCACCGGTGCGTTCGGCGAGATTTTCGACAGCTCTGTGCACAAGATCACGCATGTGATCGGCGAGGGCAAGGTGACCATCGGCGGCATCGACTTTATCATCAAGCAGACTGCCGAGGCCTTTGATATTGAGATCCCCGAGATCAACGCCGTTTACACCCATATGCTCGGGCATGACTGCCACTCCATCGTAGCGGGCACAGGGCACGCCGACGCGATGATCGAAACACTTAAAGGTTATATCGAAAAGGGCTACGATCTGATCCTGACCTCCCACTACACGCCCGAGGATTTAAAAGACGCCGAAACCAAGATCGCATATCTTGAAAATCTGAAGCGCATTGCGGCGACATGCCAAGACGCCGACGCTTTCAAAGCCGAGGTCGGCAGACAGTATCCGCAGTACAGCGGCCGGAATTATCTGGATATGACGGCAGGCTTCTTCTTCGCTTAAAGATACGAAGATAATCAGCAAGGATTATATTGAAGATCGTGTTGTCAGCGAATGCCTTAAAATGCTGACCGACGAGAAAATTCGATATATCGCCAAAAAGGTTGCAGAGGAATGTAATAAGAGTCCCGATAATATATCGGTGCGTGAAATTAAGAACGCCATTAAAGAAGTTGATACTGCCATTGAAAACCTTTGGAAAGGTATTGAGCAAGGACAAGCGGTTGATATGCTCACCGAGCGACTGCATCAGCGACAAGTAGAAAAAGAAGAATTGGAAACTCAGCTCGCTATCGAGAACAACAAGAAAATTTGTTTATCCGAGGCACAGATTTTAGCCTTTCTTGATTGTGTGTGCGAAATGCCGCTTGATGACTTTAATAAGCGCAGAGCGATTATCAATATATTCGTTCACTCCATTTACTTGTATGATGACCACTTTACTTTGATTATCAATGCGAGTAAAAAGCCTTTGAGCATTGAGAATATCCCGCTTGACGATATTGAGGAAGCTTTTGAGGGCGAAAATACCGAAACGGAGGGGTGTTCATCCATGATGACACCCGCTCCACCAAAAGCACCGCAATTTTGATACAAAGCGTATCAAGGTTGCGGTGCTTAATTTTTGCCTATTTTACGGACTTTTTCATCTTTTTTATACATTCGACCAAAGATAAATCCCTGCCATGACAGCTTCCAAGGTAGGGATTTTTTACTTTAGTTAGCGATTACGATTAAAGTAATCGTTAAAAGATATGGAATGGATAGAATTGATGAATAACATACAGGCTTGTGCAAGAGAGATTGTAAATCACGAAATAGATTTTATATAACACTAAATAACAGGGCTAAGATACTTTTTCGAGTATCTTAGCCCTGTTGGTTTTTCGCAAGTATGCCCTGTCCTGTTAGAATGATTAGTATATATTTATTAACGACAAACATTAAAAAATAGTTGACAAACATATCTTGGAAGTGTATACTAAAGCTATACCAACAGAGGAGGTAATATTTATGGATAAAATCATCAAGACATCCAAAACTATTCGGGCAATTCTCAAAGTTCTTTTTTGGGTGGTTGCCGTAGTAAGTGTGGTTATTTTGGCAGCTATCCTTGTTGCATTATTTATGAAAGGCGGTACAGCATTGGATGGTGGTTTTTCTATCACACTTGGGAACTATTCACTGCTTTTAAATCAGGAGTATTCTTCGCAACAGCTTACATCGTTGCTTTTTATGACATTTGCAAATGTTGCACTATTTGGAACATTGTCCTGTTACATCATTAGGGTACTTCTGAATGTATTTGAACCAATGTCTCAGGGGAAGCCTTTTAGCACAACTATAAGTGTTGCTTTGAAAAAGCTGGCGTATGCGATTCTAATTATGGGCATTATAAGCTTTGTTCTTCAGATTGCCACGAATTTGATATTCTACAATGTATTTGATATTCCGTCTCTATTCAACGCAGACAGGGTAGAGTCTTGTTCTATATCAATTGTGAGTGACGGGAGCTTTATTATTTGGTTCTTTATTCTTCGTTTGGTCGGTCACATCTTTAAATATGGGGAAACATTGCAACAATTATCGGATGAAACATTGTAAATTCAAACAGGAGGGAGATTATGCCAATTATTTTAAGATTGGATAGGGTTATGGCTGATAGAAAAATATCTCTCAACACATTGTCTGAGAAAGTTGGAATAGCCAATGTTAATTTATCAAAAATTAAAACAGGCAAAGTGAGTGCCATTCGTTTTTCAACATTAGAGGCAATTTGTGAAGCATTAGATTGTCAACCAGGTGACATTTTAGAATATCAACCGCCTATAACTGATGACAAATAAGTATCAATACAACTGGCATGTCATACGGTGGCCACTTGAGTTACCGGCTGGTCTACAATAATTTGTCAAATGCAGCCCATAATACAATGCGCCCCCTAAAGTCAAAGGGGGTGCATTGTATCAAAATAAGGGTTATTAGCCAAGTAAACACCCCCTACCGTCTCCCGGTAGGGGGTGTTTCGTTTGTGCGTTGTGGGTGAGGTGTCGAACTTTGACAGCGTTTAAGGATTGTCGGAAAGATGCGCCTTGATGACGCCGCCGCAAATGTTCACTGTTTCCTGCCGCGTCAGTTTAAAGTCCTTTTCTTCCATCTTGTCCAGCATTTCAAACAGCATATCCTCGGTTTTCAGCATGGAGCATATTCCCAGAATTTCTGTTTCGGTCAGTTCCAAGGCTTTCAGTATGCTCATAAATTCTATTAACTGTTTCTCCGTATGTTCGTTCATAATAGCTCCCCCTTCTTGCGTACTCCTTTTATGGTGTTATTCTATCATTTCTAAAGGATTTCGGCAACACATATTCGCGGGTTCTGCAGTGCTATTCTGTTTACACCGACGGGACGCGTTAACTTGACACCGTTTGTAATTTATGGTAAGTTTGTATCAGAATAGCGTCTTTCGCACGAAACCCCGCAGCAAAAAAATTAACAAGCGGGTTGCCGCGAAAAGCAGGAAAGACAATAGAAAAAAGAAAGGAATTAAAAAATGGCTCAAGAGGACAAATATTCTGCGCAAAAAAGCTATTTGAAAGATAAACGCAAACAGCTTCGCGTATGGGTGGAAAGCGAAAAGTATGAACGCTTTGCAGACAAGGTCAAGCAAAACGGGACCAGCATTTATGCCCTTGTCAATCAGTTTATTGATGATTATTTAGCCGGAGAATAATCTCCGGCTTATTTTTTATGCTTTTCACTTGTCTGACGGGTGAAAAACCCAGACGGAAAATATGCTTTACCTGCGCGACACCGAAACGATCGCCCCGCCTTACTTGGCAGAGGGGGGTAATATTTCCTGCTTCTTTTCGCCGTAGTCCTTTTTCCGCCGTTCTTCTAAGAAAGCTATCGAATCCTTCATTATCTTCTCGTAATATTGGGAACCCGACATATTTCCCGTGCCCGAATATTCCGCTATCGTCTCGGTTATTGATAAGGGGTTCTTCTCTGTATCTGCCATTTATATTTCCTCCCGGAAGGTGTTTTTATCGGAAAGATGTGCCTCGATGACGCCCCCGCAAATGTTCATCGTTTCCTGCGGCGTCAGTTTGAAGTCCTTTTCGACCATTTTTTCCAGCATCTCGAACAGCATTTCCTCGTTCTTCAACATAGCGCTTATGCCGAGCACTTGCGTTTGGTTTAAGTCAAGTTTTATCAAAATGCTCATAAAGGCTATGATTTGTTCCTCTGTAAGCTCGTTCATAACAGCGCCTCTCTGTCTTATATGTAATTCTATTGTATCATTTCCGGGCGATAGGCGTAATATCGCTTTCCTACTTCCTGTCTGGATAATCCTTCTTCCTTTGTTCTTCGAAGAAAGCTATCTCTTTTTCCCTCTGTTCTTCGGTAATTTTTCTTTTCGGGAATTTTTCCCCTCCCGCGTAGGCTTCTATCGTCTCGAGTATAGACAACTGTTTCTTCTCTTTGGATTCCGTTTGCTTGTTCTCCGTGTTTTGGCTCATATTCGTTACTCACTCCCTTAGCTTTATCGTTTTGGCTTTTTTTATAAGTATAATTCCTTATGCTTTGTCCGTCAATCTGTTTTCGCTTGTAACTTTCGCTTTCGGCTTTCAATGTTTTCAAAAGCGCTTTAGCTTCTTTTCCCTGCGCTTTGGTATCCTTTTTTATATAAGCCGGATATACTGTTCTTGACACTATTATCTTTTCGTGATATATTAACGCCAGAGGTTGACCCTTTTATTCCTGAAGCACTTTTATTGGTGTGAGGTAGGATTTGGTCAACCTCTAAATTTATATTGTAAATACACTCCCGAAATTTGTTTTCCTCACTGTGTGTAAATCCTTTTACACTAAGTCTGATAAAGTGAACTTCTTTACCGTCAAACGTGTACACCGCGGCTTTTGCATCTCTTTTTTAAAGCAAAAATGGATACGTATTCCCGAACCGTCTTCAAGCCTTTAAATATATCTTTATGGCTTTCAATTTCCCAATAGAGATTGTTGTTACCATCTTTGTTCAAGGAATACCGGACCGCTTTCTCCGGCGTTTTCAAAGAATTCTCGGTCCCTTTTTCCGGCGCTTTGGTATCGTTTTTATAAAAGCCGGTTATACTGTTCTTGACACTATTATTTTTTTGTGATATATTAGTGTTAGAGTTAGTCAGGGAATTGCTGACCGGCAATTGGAGCCTAGTACGCTTTTCCCATACGCTAACTCTTTTTTTGTTGCTATCAATATATAAGATAACAGTTGTATGGATGAAATGCGGAACGCTATCCCTAAACAGAAAAAAGCAAAACCACACCCGTCCGGGAGATTTCCGGGCGGGTGTGGTTTTTAGCGTCTATCAGCGGGGAATTTCGTTCGAAGAAAGCGTATTTGCGCGCGGCGCTTTGTTTTTCGTGCAAGAAAAGAAATGAAAAGACACACAGAGAGATTACATTCTGTGCTTTTCGCCCCATTCGCACATGCTCATTTTTCACGCTTGTTTCTAAATTTTATATGCGCGACTGTGTCAACAACTTATAAAACGCTTCGGCAGCGCGGGAAAAGACCTGGTGTTTTTTCCAGACAATATAGGCGTCCATGGTGACGGGCGGGTCAAGCGGCACGAAACAAAGCGAGGCGTTGCCGGTCATGCTGATGAGTTTATCGAGCCCCAATGCATAGCCCATACCCTCGTCGACCATTAAAGACGCGTTATAAATCAGGTTGTAAGTTGCGGTTACGTTCGGCTTTGCGCCGCCCGACTGCAGCCACGCCATCAATTCGCGGTTGGAAGTGGACTGCCTTGATAAAATCAGCGGCTGTCCGGCGAGGTCTTCTGGGGTAATTCGCGTTTTGCCGGCAAGGGCGCTGTCGCGGCGCATCAGCACGCCCCAACTGTCGGGTTTCGGCAAATGCAAACATTCATATTTGGAAAGGTCCCGTTCCCCGACCAAAACCGCAAAATCAATCAGCCCTTTTTCCAGCTTTTCGAGGGTATCGACGGCGTCGCCGCTGAAAATATGCAGGCGAATGTTGTGGTGTTCGGTTTGCAGCCGGCGCACCAGCTGTACCACCGTGCGCACCGCGTCGGTTTCCGCCGCGCCGATGGAAATTTCGCCCGACACCGCTTTATCCGCCGCGTGCATTTCATTTTCGGTCTTTTTGACAAGGTCGACAATTTCCTGCGCTCGCTTGCGCAGAAACATGCCGTCTTGCGTAAGTGTAATTTTGCGGTTGCCGCGGACAAAAAGCTGTTGCCCGAGCTCATCTTCCAATTCTTTGAGCTGCCGCGACAAGGTCGGCTGAGTCAAATGGAGATAGCCGGCGGCGCGGGAAATATTTTGTTCGCGCGCGACCGCCAAAAAATATTCCAACACCCGGATTTCCATAAAATCGCCCCTTTCCGCCTTGATTATAGCGCATTTCTTTTATGCTCGTCAAGCATAGTTATGTATTTATTATAGGTATTTGCTATTTAGTGTCAGGCGCTGTATACTAAAGCTGTAATCAGGAAATTCAAGAACACCGAGGGACAGACCATGCGGACTGCGCAAGAGAAAAAGAAGTTAAAAGAAGAACTGAAAGACGCGGGTTTGAGCAAACCCGCCGCCGACGCCGTCGTGGAAAAGCTCGAAGCCGACGACGAAGCGGGCGCTATGGCGCTTTTGGACGCGCACCGCGAAAAGCTGCTTGCACGGTTTCACAAAAGTCGGGAATGCATTGACTGCGTGGACTATCTCGTCTATCAACTGCAAAAAAGCAAAAACGGATAAAGGCCGCAAACGGGAGGCAATCTTATGAAAAAACTGCGCTGGATTTTATTGACGCTCGGGTTGTTTTTGCCGCTGACCGCCTGCGGCACGGGAACGCCCGACGTCACCGCCGCGCCAAGTCAAACAACGGCTGAACCGACCACTGCGGCACAGACGGAGGCCCAATCGGCGGCGCAATCCACGGCTGCACAAAGCGACCGACTTTATTTGACCTTCGGCGAAACCACATTCGTCGCGGAATTTGCGGACAATTCCAGCGTCGAAGCACTGAAAGATTTGTTAAGGGATGCGCCGCTGACTTTACAGCTGCACGATTACGGCAATTTTGAAAAAGTCGGCAGTCTCGGGCACAATCTGCCGCGAAACGACGAACCGATTACCACAGAAGCCGGTGATTTGATTTTGTACCAAGGCAATCAGCTTTGCGTTTACTATGCCGAAAATTCTTGGAACTTCACAAGGCTCGGAAAAATCCCAAATGTCACGTCCGACGAACTGAAAGCCGCGCTCGGCACCGGTGACGTGACCGTGACGTTGTCGCTGACTTCCCCCGCGGCATAAGATTTCAAGCGAAAAGGAGTGTAACTTATGGCTAAGAACGTTTTGATTATTTCCGCAACCCCGCGCAAGGGCGGCAATTCCGAATTACTTGCGCAGGCGTTCGCAGACGGTGCGAAAGACGCCGGAAACGAAGTGGAAATCATTTTCCTTCGCGACAAGAACCTGTTGTTTTGCAAAGGCTGTCTTGCCTGTCAGAAAACAGGGCGGTGCATTTTAAAAGACGACGCCCCGGAAATCACCGGCAAAATGCAGGCGGCGGACGTTTTGGTTTTTGCCACGCCGATTTATTATTATAGCGTCAGCGGACAAATGAAAACCATGCTGGACCGCTCGAATCCGCTGTATAACTCCGATTACAAATTCCGCGATGTTTACCTGCTTTCGACCGCGGCGGAGGACGACCCCGAAACGCCCAAAACCGCCGAACAGGTTTTACAGGGTTTTATTGACTGTTTCCCGAAAGCGCGCGTGGCGGGCACGATTTTTGCGGGCGGCGTAACAAACCCCGGCGACATTCAAAATCACCCGGCTTTGAAAACTGCGTATGACGCGGGCAAAGCGGTTTAACTATTAACATATCAACGGAGGTATAATTATGGAAAAACAAACTGCGGGCAGAAAAGGACTTTCAGACCTTGCGCCGAAATTTGCGGAGCTGAACGACGACGTACTTTTCGGCGAGGTTTGGGCAAGAGAAGACAAACTTTCCACGCGCGACCGCTGTATGATTACGGTGACCGCGCTCATCTCGAAAGGCATTACGGACAATTCTTTGCGTTATCACATTCAAAACGCCAAAAATCACGGCGTGACCAAAACCGAAATGGTGGAAATCATCACCCACATTGCATTTTACGTCGGCTGGCCGAACGCCTGGGCGGTGTTCCCGATGGTGCGTGAAGTATATGCGGACGAAAAGACGGACGCTTCCGACTCGCTGTTCGGGCTCGGCGCGCCCAACGACGCGTATGCGCAGTATTTTGTCGGGCAAAGCTATTTGAAGCCCCTGAACACCGAGGGCGTGGGCGTTTATAACGTTACATTCCAGCCGAAATGCCGCAACAACTGGCACATTCACCACAAGGGCGGTCAGATTTTGCTTTGCACCGACGGCGAGGGCTGGTATCAGGAATGGGAAAAACCCGCAAGAAAACTCCACCCCGGCGACGTCGTTTATATCGCGCCGGAAGTCAAGCACTGGCACGGCGCGACGGCGGACGAATGGTTCACACACGTGGCGCTCGAAATCCCGGCTGAGGGCGCTTCCAACGAATGGCTCGAAGCGGTAACCGACGAGCAATATAACAACTTATAAGGAGGACTTATCATGCTTGGAAATTTCATGTATTGCAACCCCACCCGGATTTACTTCGGCGAAAATGCGCTGGACGGTTTGAAAAAAGAACTGCCGAAATACGGTAAAAACGTGCTTTTGGTCTATGGCGGCGGTTCGATTAAAAAGAACGGGATTTATGACGACGTGGTCGCGATTTTGAAAGCCTGCGGCAAAGAAATCACCGAAGACCCGGGCGTTATGCCGAACCCGACGGTCGACAAGCTTTATGAGGGCTGCGCACGCGCAAAGACTTGCAAAGCGGACCTGATTTTGGCGGTCGGCGGCGGCTCGGTTTGTGACTACGCCAAGGCGGTTTCGGTTTCAACCTATTGCGACGAAGACCCGTGGGAAAAATACTATTTGCACATGGAAGACGTGGATAACGAGATTATCCCCGTCGGCTGTGTGCTCACCATGGTCGGCACCGGCTCGGAAATGAACGGCGGCTCGGTGATTACCAACCCGCACCAAAAGCTGAAAATCGGTCATGTATTCGGCGACAATGTATTCCCGAAATTCTCCATTCTCAACCCTACTTACACCATGACTTTGCCGAAATATCAAATGGTTTCCGGTATTTTTGACATTATGTCGCACATTTTGGAACAGTATTTCTCGGGCGAGGACGACAACACGTCGGACTATGTCATGGAAGGGCTTTTGCGCTCGCTGATTCACAGCTCGAAAATTGCCGTAGAAAACCCGAACGACTACGAAGCGCGCAGCAACATTATGTGGATTGCGACCTGGGCGCTGAACACCTTTGTCGCCAAAGGCAAGGCGACGGACTGGGAAGTCCACATGATCGGGCAGTCTATCGGCGCTTACACCAACGCGACCCACGGCATGACCCTTGCCGCAGTTTCAATTCCGTATTACAAGTTCATTCTCCCCTACGGCGTTGCGAAATTCAAACGCTTTGCGACGGAAGTTTGGGGTGTGGACCCGACGGGCAAAACCGACCGCGAAGTTGCCGAAGAAGGACTTGCCGAAATGGAAGCGTATATGCGTTCGCTCGGCCTTGTGATGCACATTTCCGAGTTCGGCGTAACCGAAGACATGTTTGAAGGCATTGCCGACGGCACCTTCTTAAACGAAGGCGGCTACAAAGTGCTGACGCACGACGACGTGATTTCGATTTTGAAAGCCAGTATGTAACCTTTTCTTACAAAAACAGCCCTGCTTTAAAAAGCGGGGCTGTTTTTTTATATACTTTACTTTTGTTTTATAAAACCTTCTTTCCGATACAAAAAGGCAGACAAGCGAAAGCCTGTCTGCCCTTTTGTGTTTAACACCAGAATACAAGCAAGGATTGCCTCGTATTTTGCTTGGATTTCAGCAGAAACAAAGGACTGAAGACCTGACGGTACATTTTCATAAGCCTCTTTTGCTTTTTGAATATCTTCGTTATTATAAGGTTCTTCTATTTCTTTAATAACAGCTACAAAAGCAGAGAGTTTATCATATTCTCCAATATCAACACATTGATTATACACATCTTTCGTGCTTTTTTGAGAGGTACTCCAGTAAGTGGAATATTCTTTCGGTTCACAGTACACTTTAATGGTCGTATTGTTGAGAATTACCGTCTGCAAATAGACATTCATTTTTCCAAAGGTCGAACGTACCGCTTTAGCGGGTGCAAGCTGTGAAGAGTCTTGATCAAATGCCTGAACAGCAGCAACAGCCGCCTTCATAAAATCGGCGAGCCCTGCAAATTCCGAAGCTGCACCTTCTGCCTTTTGCACACCTTTTATATTACACGCAGCGGTGTGCATATTCTTTCGGCAATCGTATTCTGCTTTTGCCTTGGACCCGGCCATGTAAGTATTATACGCTTCAATATATGCCGGATCATCTTCGCCGAGCGAATAATCGTTTTTGTTCGGCTTGGACGGAACGGTCGGCGCAGTTTCCGTAAAAGGGTCCTCGGCAAGATACAGCTTACCGTATTCCTGCGCTAATTTCATAAAGTTTTTGCCGATATTGCTGGAGTCCAGTTTATAATAAAAACTGGCATAAGAAGAATACCAAAGATCAGAATAAATGCGCGCGTATTGATTTGCGCTTTTATATGCCTCAAACTTTTCGTCAGCCGTTTTTTTTGAATCGTTCATGACCGTGTAAAGTTCTTTAGCTTCTGAAAAGTATGCAGCATATCCTACTGCGCCCAGAATGTTTTCTGCAGCAACTTCCGCGTTGATATAATGCTATTTATTATAAGAAGCTACATCCGGATTGTTCTGTATAGAGACCTGTTTTTCACGATCCAAAATCAAATGGAGCATTTTGTCAAACATAAACAAGTCAACCTGACTTTTCTCTTCGTTGGTCAAACCTGCATAAGCCGACAAAATTTCGTTATATCCTTTCAAATCCGCTTCGGTCGGCTGAGAAACACTGACTTTGCCCTCGTATGCCTCAACCATAGCGTTAAACTTTCCGACTGCTCCGGTTGAAACCGTATTTGTTAAAGCCGCAGCGGTTGTTTCAGATAACTGCGAAAAAATCTTTTGGTATTTTTCGAGTGCCTCTTCGGACGCTAGTGCGTCAATCATGTCTTTACCAATCCCGTACAGTTTATCACCGAGCTCATATAGTTGCTCCTTGTCTTCCTGAGACAACAAGCCGCTTTTTTCGGAATTGGTCGCTGTTCGCAGTTATTCCGCGGACATCATACGGATATACCGTTTGAAGAATTTGAGCGCGTCGCCCATGCAGTCAATCGGGATACGCTCGTTGGTGCCGTGCATGGTGAGCAGAAGCTTTGTATCCATTACGAACGGCGCAAAGCGGTAAATATTGTCGCAGACCTCTTCGTAGTGATAGGCGTCTGTGCCGCCCATAACAAGATACGGCGCGACAATCATATCGGGGTCGGTGCGCGTGCAGAGTTCTTCCAAAATGCGGAACGAACGGCTGTCGGTCGGTGACACTTTCGAAGCCTCTTTGCCTTTCAAGTATTCCACTTCAATGTTTTTATTGCGCACGCTTTTGCGGATATGGTCTTCCACATCGGCAATCGTCACGCCGGGCATCATTCGGAAATTGATTGTAATCGAGGCTTTTTGCGGCAGCACGTTTGCCGCCGGGCTGCCTTCGGCCATCGTTACGCCGGTCGTTGTACGGATAAGCGACGCCGCCGGCGGAATTTTCTTCATCACAAACGTGACAAGCGGCTTTAAAAGCCACAAGTTGCAGGTCACAATGCGCGCGGGGTAAGAAACATTTTTGCCGATTTTGGTAAACAGGGCATACACAAAGTCGGGCATTTTGCCTTTAAACTGGTGTCCCTCAATGTCGCGAATCACTTCCGCAAGTTCACCGATTGCGGTATGCACGGGCGGCTGCGAAGAGTGTCCGCCTTTCGCCGTTACGGAAACGCGGTAATCGGCATACCCTTTTTCGGCAATCCCGACACCGGCAAGACGTTTTGCCAAAATATTGCCGACCTTTAAGTCGAGCACTGCGCCGCCTTCATCAAGCACGCTGTCCAAATGGACGCCGCGGGCTTTGAGCGCGTCTGCCAATGCACCTGCGCCGGAGGTTTTGGCGGCAACGATTTCTTCATCGTGCCCGAAGCAAAGGTAAACCGTGCGTTCCGGTTGGAAGCCTTCGGAAAGCAAGCTTTCGACGCTTTCCAAAACCGCAATTAAGTGGTTTTTCATATCGAGCGCGCCGCGACCCCAAATAAATTCGCCGTCATCCACGCCGCCAAACGCCGGATGCGTCCAATCCTGTTCCGTACCCTCGGCAACCGGGACAACGTCCTGGTGCCCCAAAAGTGCAATCGGCTCTAAATCCGGATTTTTGCCTTTCCAGGTAAACAGGAGGCTTGCGAGCGAAATTTCTTCGCACGAAAGGTTTTTGTAAACCAGCGGGAAGCGCTCTTCAAACAGCCGGTGAAGCTTTTGAAATTCGTCCCAGTCCACTTCGTCGGGGTTGACCTTGGAAATGGTCGGAATCTGAATCGCGGCGCTCAAATCCCGCCGATATTTTTCGACATCAACGTTTTCCTCGTCGAGCGGCTCGCTCGAAATTTTTTCGGGCGTCCAAAACGCTGCGCGAATTAAGGTAATGACAATAAATGCGCCGAGAATTCCTAAAATCGTCCAAAGAATCCACATAACCAAATCCTCCTGCACTTTCTTTAAGTGTTTTTATCAACCTGATGGAACTTTTTTAAATTGCCCTCTTTTTGGTGGCGGCGCCCAAGCTCCGCTTTGACGTCGGCGGGGGTGATGTCCTCGTTCGCCATCATAATTACCAAATGATAAAGCAAATCGGAAATTTCGCCGACGGTGTCTTCTTTCACACCATTTTTGGCGGCGATAATCGTTTCCGAAGCCTCTTCGCCGACCTTTTTCAAGATTTTATCTAGGCCCTTGTCGAACAAATAGCAGGTGTAAGAACCCTCTTTCGGGTTTTGACGGCGCTCAAGCGCAACTTCATACAGTTCCTCTAAAACATCGTTCATTTTGTCGGTTCCTCCATAATGGTATTGAAAAAGCAGCTTTTGCTGCCGGTATGGCACGCGGGGCCGGTCTGAATGACCTCGACAAGCAGCGTGTCGTCGTCGCAATCCCCTTTTATGGAAACCACCTTTTGCGTATGGCCGGAGGTTTCCCCTTTATTCCAAAGTTTTTGGCGCGAACGGCTGAAAAACCAGGTGTAGCCGGTTTCCAGCGTTTTTTGCAAGGATTCGCGATTCATATAGGCGAGCATCAGCACTTCGCCGGTGCCGTGTTCCTGCACAATCGCGGGAATCAGCTCCCCTTTTTTAAAATATTTGTCAAGTTCCAAACCTTGTCACCTCATTTTCACGCTTCGCACAGGGCGATCGCCTCGGGCAGCGAAAGCGTGCCGTTATAAATCGAGCGTCCGCAGATCGCGCCGTAAAGACCGGCGTCGCGCAGGGCGCGGATATCGTCGATATTGCGAATGCCGCCGCTTGCGACCACGTCACAGGACACAGCTTCGTTTAAAGCGGTCAACTGCTCCAAATTGGGGCCGGTGAGCGTGCCGTCGCGGTCAATATCTGTAAAGATAATTGTCTTTACACCGGCTTGTTCCATTTCTTTGGCGAGCGTCAAATAAGAAACCTCGCTGGTTTCCACCCAGCCCTCGGTTGCAACAAGTCCGTTTCGCGCATCAATGCCGACGGCGATGCGGTCGCCGTAACGACTGCACGCTTCACGCACAAGCGCCGGGTTTTTGACCGCCGCCGAGCCAATCACCACGCGCGCAATACCGCGTTCGAGATAAAACGCCACGTCTTCCATTGTGCGAATACCGCCGCCGACCTCGACTTTTAAGCCGGCGTGCTCTGCCACATCGGTGAAAATATGGGTGATTTTGCGAACGCCCTCGCACGCGCCGTTCAAGTCAACCATATGTATCCAGGTGCTCCCCGCCTGTTTAAAGGCGAGCGCGGTGTCAAGATAGCTTTCCGCGACCTTTTCGGCGGATTCCATTGCACCTTTATAGAGGCGGACGCAGGTTTCGTCTTTGATATCAATTGCGGGAAAAATAATCATCGTTGTTTTCTCTCCGTTAGTCAAGCATACCTTTTGTGGAAAGCACCGCACCGTCTTTCGCCGGGGCGACAGCCGCGTGCATCGCGTGACCGAACGCCTTAAACAGCGCTTCGGCAATGTGGTGCGAATTGTCGCCGTAAGGCGCGCGCAAGTGGAGCGTCACGCCGGCGTTATCTGCAAACGCGCGGAAAAATTCGCGGCACATGCAGGTGTCGAACGCACCGATTTGTTCCTGCGGGAAATCCGCTTCAAATACAAGAAACGGCCGACCGCTGATGTCCGCCGCGCAAAATCCGAGCGCTTCGTCCATCGGGACAAAAAAGCTGCCGTAACGGGCAATACCGCTTTTGTCACCGAGCGCGCGGGCAAACGCCTCGCCGAGCACGATGCCGATATCTTCCACCGTGTGGTGGCAATCCACCTGCAAATCACCCTGGCAGGCAAGCTCCAAGCCGAAGCCGCCGTGCACGGCAAACGCCGTCAGCATATGGTCAAAAAAGCCGACGCCGGTTTCCACCGACACTTCGCCGCCGTCTAAATTTAAGTGCAGGCGAATGTGGGTCTCTTTGGTCTTTCGCTCAACGGTTGTCTCTCTCATTGCGTTTCCCCTTTCAGGTAGGCTTCGATTTCTTCCGAAACCACTTCGTTTTCATAATTGCGGCCGGCGCTGATGCGCAAATGGTCGCCCATAAAGCGGACAATAATGCCTTTGCTTTTTAAGTGATTGAAAATCCCCTCGGCATCTTTGCACAGCACATACACAAAGTTCGCTTCCGGCTTTTGCGGCACGAACGCGCCGGGAAATTCTTTGGAAATCCGGCAGAAGTGCTCGTAAAGCTCGTCGCGCGACTCCAAAATGCGGCGCACGCAGGACTGGATATATTCCGGGTGGTCAAACAAAACCGTGCCGACCGCCTGCGTCATCGAATTGAGGTTATAAGGCGATTTAACCGCGAGCAGGATTTTGGTAAGCGTTTCATTTGTCACGGCAAAGCCGAGGCGAATCCCTGCCATACCGATCGCTTTCGAGCAGGTTTTGAGAATAATCAGGTTATCGTATTTTGAAAATTCAGACAAAAGGCTTTGGTCGGAAAAGTCCATGTATGCTTCGTCCAAAACCACAAGCGCGTCCACCGACTGCACCAAACGGCGCACCTCTTCACGCGGCAGCACGAGAGAAGTCGGGTTGCAGGGGTTCGAGAACACCACCATGCGCGCCTTTTCCCGCTTGACGGTTTCAATCACGTTGTCGACGGGAATTGTATAATCGGGGTTGTTTTCCACAACGACGCTGCGGCACTCGACTAACGAGGCGTAAAACGCATACATCGAAAAATCCCGCGCGAGGGTGACGACTGTGTCCCCTTTTTGCAAAAAGGCATTCATTATGACCGAAATGACCTCGTCGGAGCCGTTGCCCGCCATCACGCAAGACGCCGGAACGCCGAAATATTTGGCGAAGCTCGCGCAGCACTCTTCGGCGCAGGGGTCGGGATAGCGGTTAAAGTGGTTGCAGAGCACCCGGTCGGAAATTTCCTGTTTGATTTCCTGCGGGAGCGTGATAAACGATTCGTTCGCGTCAAGGCGGATGTGATAATTGCCCGAAATCGGGTCATAGGGCTTTAAATTCTTGACTTTCTCGTTGAGTGTAAACATAGATAACTTGACTACTTCCTTTAAAATCTGACTTGAATGGAGTTTGCGTGCGCGGTGAGGCCTTCGGTTTCGGCGAGTTTGATAATATCATCTTTCGCCTTGCTTAAAGCGTCCTGCGTGTAATAAATGAAGCTGGACTTTTTAATAAACGAATCCACCGAAAGCGGCGAGAAGAACCGCGCGGTGCCGCTGGTCGGCAAAACGTGGTTGGGACCCGCGAAATAATCGCCCAGCGGTTCGGGTGAATACTGCCCGAGGAAAACGCTCCCGGCGTTGTCAATCCGCCCGATGTATTCCAGCGGATTTTGCACCGCCATTTCGAGGTGTTCGGGGGCGAGCTCGTTGGCAAAGTCGACCGCTTCGTCTATGGAGTTGCAGACGATAATCGCACCGAAATCAGTAAGCGACTGCTCGATAATCTCGCGCCGCGAGAGCGTTTGCATCTGGCGTTCCAATTCTTCGACGGTTTTGTTGGCAACGGTAGTACTTGTGGTCAGCAAAATCGCGCTTGCCATTTTGTCGTGCTCGGCCTGGCTCATCAAATCCGCCGCCAAAAACTTCGGGTTTGCCGTTTCGTCGGCGACAATGAGAATTTCAGAGGGGCCGGCAATCATGTCAATATCGACCGTGCCGTAAAGCAGTTTTTTTGCCGTGGCAACATAGATATTGCCGGGCCCGACGATTTTGTCCACTTTCGGGACGGTTTCGGTGCCGTAAGCCAGCGCCGCGACCGCCTGGGCGCCGCCCATTAAAAATACGCGGTCCACACCGGCGATTTTCGCCGCCGCCAAAATATCGGGATTGGGGTTGCCGTCCTTTTGCGGCGGGGTCACCATAATGATTTCTTTCACGCCGGCAATTTTCGCCGGAATGGCGTTCATCAACACGCTTGACGGATAAGCCGCCGTGCCGCCGGGGACATAAATCCCGACGCGATGAAGCGCACGAATGCGCTGGCCTAAAATTACGCCGTCCGCACCCGGCTCTAACCAGCTTTGCTGTTTTTGCCGCGCGTGGAAATCGCGGATATTGTCCGCCGCGCGATAAAGCGCGTACACGAATTTTTGGTCGCACGCTTCGAGCGCCGCGTCCAGCGCTTCTTTCGGGACTTCCGCATTTTCCGGCACGGAGCCGTCAAACTTCATCGTATATTCGCGCACCGCCGTGTCGCCGTAAAGGCGAACCTGGTCGAGGATTTCCGTAACCGCCGCCGTGACGGAACGGTCAATCTCGCCGCTGCGCTGTTTTAATTGTTCAATCAGGCGACGTTCACAAACGCCGTCCGCTTTTGCCACTTGAATCATTTGCCTGCCTCCTGTTTTGCCTTTTCAATACCCGCGACAAACGTGTCAATTTCCGCGCGGCGCAGTTTCATGCTCGCGGTGTTGACAATCACGCGGGCGGAAATCGGGAACAGCGTTTCATAGACTTCCAAGCCGTTTTCTTTGAGCGTTGTGCCGGTTTCCACAATATCGACAATCGCATCCGAAAGCTCCAAAAGCGGTGCAAGCTCAACAGAGCCTTCGATTTTCACGATTTTTACATCCATACCCTTGCTTTCAAAATACACCTTGGTCACGTTGGGGTATTTGGTGGCGATGCGCTTGACGTTGTAGCCGTCATAGAAATTTTCGCCGACCTTGCCGGCCAAGCAAAAGCGGCATTTGCCGATTTCGAGGTCACAGACCTCATAAAAGCTCTTGCCGTTTTCCACAATGGTGTCTTTGCCGACCACGCCGATGTCGCACACGCCGTGTTCCACATAAGTAATCACATCCGCCGCTTTGGCGAGCACCACTTCATAGTCGCCGACCGGCAAAATCAACCGGCGGCCTTTTTCGCGAAGCTCGGTGCAGTCAAGCCCCATACGCTCAAACAGCTCCATTGTCTGTTTTTCAAGTCTGCCTTTTGTAAGGGCAATTCGCAATTTTCTCATAACACGACCTCCTGCACACCGTCGGCGTTCACGCGGTAAAGATTCCGAATTCCGCACTCTTCCGCGTAAGCCTTTGCCTGTTCGAACGTGTCAAATGCGCCGTTTTCACAGGTCTTGCCCTGCCGAATCAAACGGTTTTGCAAATGGAGCGCTTCGGTTTCAAAGCCGTCTTCGCCAAATACCAAGGCATCCGCCGGTGCCGCTTTCGGCACATCGCCGCGGCGCAGTTTCGCACGCGCGAGGTCGTCGGTGTTAATCCCGAAACCCGTTGCCGGTAAATCTTCGCCGAATTCGGAAATCAAGCTGTCGTAACGACCGCCGGAAAGCACCGTAACGCCACTGCCCTCCGTATAGCCGCGGAAAATAATCCCGGTATAATAATTGGTGCGGTGGACAAGACTCAAATCCAAAATAATGCGGTCGGCGTAGCCCGCTTTTTGAAGTCTTGCGTAGAGCGTTTCCAAATAATCGAGCGCCGCCTGCGCCTCCTCGCCTTTTGCAACCTTGCGCGCTTCGGAAAGAATCTGCGCGTCGCCGAACATGCGCGGCAAATTGCGAATGGCGTCTGTAACGGGGGTTTGCCCGATTTCGTCAAGCACCGTATTAAGCGCGACAAAGTTTTTGCTTTCTAAACAATCGTAAATCGCGCTGACGGTTTCTTCGTCGCACGAAAGCGAAGCGCAAAGCGATTTAAAGTAACCCGCGTGACCGATTTCAATTTGGTAATCGGGTGCGCCGCATAATTCGAGCGCCTGAATCGCCATGGTAATCACTTCTAAATCCGCACGAAGCCCTTTGGCACCGATGAGTTCAATCCCGCTTTGGGAGGTTTCATCATTGTGGCCGGAAAGCTTCGGGCGGCGGGAAAACACGTTTTGATTGTAGTAAAGCCGCAAAGGAAGCGTTGCGCCTTTCAAGCGGGTCGCCGCCACACGCGCAATGGGCAGTGTGGAATCCGGCCGCAAAACGAGCAGCCGCCCGTAGGCGTCGGTCATTGTATACAGCGCTTCCGGCAAAGTGCCGGCGCTTTCGCGGTTGAACACATCAAAAAATTCTATCGTCGGGGTGACAATCTTTTTATAGCCGCGGGATTTGAACAAATCGGCAAGCTGGCGCTCCACCGCGCGCAGCGCGTCGCTTTCTTCAAACAAATAGTCCCTTGTTCCCTCGGGTGTGATTTTAGAGTAGTTTTTCATGGGTCATATCCTTTCGCACCTGTGCGCCGTTTTTAGGTATATTTCGCCCTTGTTCACTTTAGCGTGCTACTATGATAGCACAGTAAAGTGACGCCGTCAAGTCTTTTTTTCGGTGCGGTTAAAACAATGAAATCTGTGCGGTTTTCGGCAGGTTGCCGAACGCACCGCAGCTGTCGAGCAGTTCCACGGTGCTGTTGCCCGCCTTGGCGCGCCGGGCAAAATCATCGACGGAAACAAACGCGCCTTCGCCGTCGTCGCGCGCATTTGCAAGCGCCACCGCGGCGTTTTCACCGATGCCGGAAAGCGCGGAGAACGGCAGACGGATTTTGCCGTCTTCAATCGTGTAAGCGGTTGCGCGGGATTTATAGACATCGACGCCCAATAGCTCGACGCCGCGCGCCATCATCTCGTTGACCACCTGCATGGCGGTGAATTGCTCCTTGTCTTTGGCGGTCGCGGTTTTGTCGTGGATTTTGCTTTCCAAAAGTTTCAGGCGGGTGCGCACCGCGTCGTGCCCCTGCACCACGGTTTCCGCGTCCAAATCGCCGCCGCGCACGGTTAAAAACGCGGTGTAATATTCAAGCGGGCGGTAAATTTTATACCAGCCGAGGCGAAGCGCCGCGATAACATAAGCCGCCGCGTGGGCTTTCGGGAACATGTATTTAATCTTCCGGCAGGAATCCATATACCATTCCGGCACGTTGCACGCGCGCATCGCTTCTTCGGCGCCCTCGGGGAAACCGACCTTGGCGACGATACCTTTTCTGGTTTTTTCCATAATATTGAACGCCAGACTCGAGTCAAGCCCTTTGTGCATTAAGTAAATCATGATGCTGTCACGCGTACCGATAACGTTGGAAATGTCGCAGGTACCGTTTTTGATAAGCTCCTGCGCGTTGCCGGTCCAAACGTCGGTGCCGTGGGAAAGACCGGAAATCTGCAGCAGGTCGGAAAAGGTTTTCGGCTGCGCTTCCAAAAGCATTTGGCAAACGAACGAAGTGCCCATTTCGGGAATAGACAGCGTACCCGTCGGCCAGCTGATTTCTTCCGCCGTCACGCCCAAAGGTTCGGGGCTTGTGCAAAGGCGGATAATTTTCGGGTCACAGACGTCGACGTCCATGACGTTAATCCCGGTCATATCCTCCAAATGTTTATAAAGCGTCGGCACATCGTGACCGAGAATATCGAGTTTCAAAATGGTATCGTGCAGAGAATGGAAGTCGAAGTGCGTGGTCTCCATGTCGCTTGTCGTATCGTCCGCGGGGAACTGGACCGGCGTAAAGTCGCACACTTCGTAATCGTTCGGCACAACGACCATGCCGCCCGGGTGCTGACCCGTGGTGCGCTTGACGCCCGTGCACCCTTCGGCAAGACGCTGTTCTTCGGCGCGGTTGACGTGCAGGTCGCGCTCTTCCAAATATTTTTTAACATAGCCGTAAGCGGTTTTTTCCGCCACGGTGGCGATTGTGCCCGCCTTGAAAACGTGGGACGAACCGAACAGCTCTTCGGTGTAGCGGTGCGCTTTGCCCTGGTATTCGCCGGAGAAGTTCAGGTCAATATCGGGCGCTTTGTCGCCGTGGAAGCCGAGGAACGTTTCAAACGGGATTTCGTGACCGTCACGAATCATCGGCGTGCCGCAATGGGGGCAGTCTTTTTTCGGCATATCAAAGCCGGAACCGTATTCGCCGTGGGTATAAAATTCGGAATATTTACAGTTCGGGCAGCGGTAGTGGGGCGCCAAGGGGTTGACCTCGGAAATCCCCGCCATTGTCGCGACGAACGAAGAACCGACCGAACCACGCGAACCGACGTGGTAGCCGTGGTCCTCGGAATCCCAAACCAGCTTTTGCGCGATGATATACAAAACGGCGAACCCGTGCTCAATAATGGAGTCCAGTTCTCGGTTCAGTCTTGTTGTCACGAGCTCCGGCACTTCGCCGTTAAACTCGTACCACTCGCGCGCTTTCTTCCAACAGATTTCGCGAAGCTTCTCTTCCGAGCCGGGAATAGACGGCTGATACGTGCCGTCGGGGAACGGACGAATGACGTCGACCATATCGGCAATTTTGTTGGGGTTATCAATGACGATTTCACGCGCGGTCTCTTCGCCGAGATAGGCAAATTCCGCGAGCATTTCTTCGGTCGTTCGGAAATACAGGGGTGCTTGTTTGTCGGCGTCGGCAAATCCCTGCGCCGCCATTAAAATTGCGCGGTATTTGGCGTCCTCCGGGTCGATGAAATGCACGTCGCAGGTCGCAACGACCGGTTTGCCGAGTTTATCTGCAATCGCAATCACCTTGCGGTTGATATTTTCAATATCCGCTTCGCAGGTGATTTTGTCAAATTCGCGGTTGCGCTCGGGGTTTTTCGAAGCCGGGTCGCTGTGGGCCGCAATCATAAAGCGGTTGTTGCCCGTGGGCTGAATTTCGAGATAGTCGTAAAACCGCGCAATTTCAAGGATTTCTTCTTCGGGGCGTTCTTCCAGAATTGCTCTGTAAAGTTCACCGGCTTCACAAGCTGAACCGATGATTAAGCCCTCGCGGTGTTTGATAAGTTCGGACTTCGGCGTGCGCGGACGCTTATAATAATAGTCGATATTGGACTTTGAAATCAACTGATACAGATTTTTAAGCCCGGTTAAGTTTTTGACCAAAATAATTTGGTGGTAAGAGCGCAGTTCCTTATACGATTTATCCGGCTCTTTTAAGTCGTCGATAAAATAGGCTTCCACGCCGTAGATGATTTTGATTTTACCCTTGGCGGCGTTCATTGCGTCGGGGAACGCCTGCGCGCAGCCGTGGTCGGTAATGGCAATCGCCTTGTGTCCCCATTTTATCGCGCGCTCCACCAATTTTTTTGCGGGGGTCATGCCGTCCATTTGCGACATGTTGGTATGTAAATGCAGCTCGACGCGCTTTTTTGGCGCGTTGTCCTGCTTTTCGATTTTTTCCACGGTGCTGATGGCGCGCGGGTCAATGACATATTCATGGCGGAAGGTGTCAAATTTGACCTCGCCGGACATCAGAATATAGACGCCGTTGTGGAGCTTGTCCAAAAGTTCGTCGCTCTGTTCAATTTTCACGACCATAGAAACCATAAACGAATAGGTTTCGTCGGTGATATAAAAGGTGATGATTTTGTGTTTGCCTTTTTTGCTGGTATGCTCATCAAAGCAGAACACCCGCCCCCAAACGACAACCGGGACGGTCTCCATATCGTTTTCCGGCAGTTCAATGTCAGCTATCGGCATCGGTTCTTTGCGGATAATATTGCCGTAAATCGGGCGGACGCTTTCAAGGTAATAGCCGATTCCCTCTTTGACGACATGTTCCACCGGTTTTTCATCGGAGGGGGCATTTTCTTTCGGTTTTTCCTTTTTCACAACTGCGCCGGGGGCGTATTTCTGCTCCACGGCTGCGGCAGCCGCACGCGCGTGTTCGGCTTTGTCAATATTTTGCTGCACGGACTGCAATTCGCCGGCAAAGTCCGCGGTTTCTTCGGAAAAATGTGCCCGAAGCCGCACGCCGAAGCGCTCCAGTAAAAAGTCTTCAACCACGCGGACACAACCCGCCTGTTCCAAAATGGCAAGCCCGCCGTGTTTCAAATGTGCAAAAACACCGTTCTCGTCGATTTTCCAGTCGCTGCCCTCCAAAAAGCCGTTGGTAACGGCAACCGTTTTTTTCAGATAAGCCTTGATTTCCGGCGCATACGCTTCGGTACAAAGCGATTTGTCAAAGCGCGGTTCAATCGAAAGACGAACGCTTCCGCCGAACTGCGCGGTAATCACAGACGCAATTTCCCGAAGCATTCGGTCGGAAACCAAACGCGGAAAACGCACGAAAGCTGTCAGATGTCCGGATTCGGTGTCGTTCGACAGCGAGAGCACCCGGGCTTCTGACAGCGCCTGTTCATATTTTTGGAGCGAGTCTTTGCACTCGCAAAAGAGTTCAAAAAAAGTAGCCATTTAAATTCCTGTTTCTATGTAATCTTTCTTATTATAAACCCTGTGAGCATTAAAGATTGTCGATTTCGGCAATCAGTTCGTCGACAATTTGGTCTTCGGGGACTTTTCTTAAAATTTCGCCGTGGCGGAACAAAAGCCCGCAATGGTCACCGCCGGCAATACCGATGTCGGCTTCGCGCGCTTCGCCCGGGCCGTTGACCACACAGCCCATTACCGCGACGGTAATCGGTTTTTTGCAGCCCTGCAAGCGGCGTTCCACCTCATTGGCAAGGCCGATCAAGTCAATTTTGGTTCTGCCGCAGGTCGGGCAAGAAACAATCCGCGGGCAGTCGGTTTTCAAGTCCACCGCTTTGAGAATGTCAAACCCCGCCGCCACTTCGCGAACCGGGTCGGCGGTCATCGACACGCGAATGGTGTCACCGATACCGTCTAACAGCAGCGCGCCGATACCGGCTGCGGATTTGATAAGCGCCATACGCTCCGTTCCGGCTTCGGTAACGCCCAAATGCAGCGGATAATCACAAAGCGTGGCAATTTTCCGATATGCAGCGACCATGCGGGAAACGTCGGAGGATTTAATGGAAATGACAATATCGTTAAAATCGAATTTCTCGAGCAGCGCGACGTGCCGCATTGCGCTTTCGCAAAGAGCGTCGGGCGTCGGAGAACCGTATTTTGCAAGCAAATCTTTTTCGAGCGAGCCGGAGTTTACGCCGATTCGAATCGGGACATTGTGCTGACGGCAGGCGTCGGCGACCGCCTTAATGCGGTCCTCAGAACCGATATTGCCGGGGTTGATTCGGATTTTGTCGACCCCCGCGGCGACGCTTTCGAGCGCGCATTTGTAATCAAAGTGAATGTCGGCGACAACCGGAATGGAAACCGCTTCTTTGACCGCCGCAAGGGTTTTGACGGCTTCTTTGTTGGGAACAGTCAGACGCACAATTTCACAGCCCGCCTTTTCGAGTTCGACTGCCTGGCGCACGTTGCCCTCGACGTCTTCCGCCGGAACATTCAGCATCGACTGGACGCTGATTTTTGCGCCGCCGCCGATTGTAAGGTTACCAGCCTTTACGGCTCTTGAAACTCTGCGTTGTGCCATAGGTTTTCCATCCTCTCTTTTTGCTACGCGCCGTGCACGATGCGCGCAATATCGTTATAGGTGACAACCACCATCAAAAGCAGAAGCAATGCAAGCCCCGCGGCGTGCACATAACCTTCATATTTCGGGTTGACGGGCTTTCTGCGGACGGCTTCCACAGCCAAGAATAAAAAGCGCCCGCCGTCCAGCGCCGGCAGCGGCAGCAAATTCGCCACGCCGACATTGATTGTGATAAACGCCATAATCGTTAACAGATTGGTAAGGCTTCCCGAAGAGACCGCCTGGGCAGTCACGTCGGCAATAATATCCACCGTGCCGACCGGTCCCGCTAGTTCCGACATGCCGTAGCGCCCGGTGACGAGGTCAAAGACGCTCAGCCAGACCATGCGGACGATGGAGGCGGACTGGGTAAAGGCGTTTTTCACAATATTCAAAAACCCCGGCTGTTCGCCGATGATGATGAAATCGTATTGAATGAGCGTAATGCCGTTCTGCTGTTCGGTGGCGAAATGCACGTCGTTTAATGTAACCTTTTCGCCGTCGCGTTCCACGACAAAGTCGAACACGCCGTCTTGGCTTCTGCTCATTAAGAAAGACAAATCAAGCTCCGACCAGACGTGATGCCCGTCGATTTCTACGAAGCGGTCGCCCGCCTGTAAGCCGTATTGCGAACTCACGGCGTCGGGGTAAAATTCTTTAATCGTGTTAGTGCCGATAAGGTCCGTGGAGGTCGTCAGAAGCAGCACCATTAAAATAAAGCCCAAAATCAGGTTCATCAGCGCGCCGGCAACGACGATAATCATTTTCTGCCAAACCGGCTTTTTGTTAAATGCGCGGTCGTCTTCACTCGCGTCGTCCTCGCCTTCCATGGCGACATAGCCGCCTATCGGAAACAGCCGAACCGCATAAAGCGTATCGTCCTTTTTGCGTTTGAACAAGGCCGGACCCATACCGAGCGAAAACTCGTTGACCTTGACTTTAAAAAGTTTTGCACAGGCAAAATGCCCGCACTCATGAATCATAATAATGACACCGAAAAACAAAAGCGCAAACAAAATCGGCCACGCCTTGCTCCAAAGTTCCGATGCCGTCATGCTTAATAAAATGGCTCTCACCTCTTAAAAACTTGCGACGGTTTCCCGCGCCCAGCGGTCGGTTTCCAAAACATCCTCTAAGGTATAGCGTTCCTTCTGCGGCGCGGTTTCCAACACTTTCGCGACACGCGCGGCAATGTCTAAAAATCCGATTTCACCGCGGCGGAACATGGCGTTCGCCTGTTCGTTTGCGGAATTAACCGCCGCCGGGAACAGTCCCCCTTTATTTATTGCAGTTCTGCAAAGATTTATGCATTGGAAGGTGTCGTAATCCGGCTCAAAGAAGGTCAGCTTTCCGATTTCGGAAAGGGAAAGCTCGCCGACCGGCGACTCGAATCGCTCGGGGTACGTCAGCGCGTATTGAATCGGGATTCGCATATCGGGCAGCCCCAACTGCGCGATGACGGAATTGTCGGTGTATTCAACCGCGGAATGGACAATGCTTTCGCGGTGCACGACGATTTGCACATCCTGCGGGCGCACGGAAAACAGCCAAACCGCTTCTATCAGTTCAAGCCCCTTGTTCATCATCGTTGCAGAATCGACGGTAATTTTCGCGCCCATTTCCCAGTTCGGGTGCTTGAGCGCGTCGGCAACGGTGACCTTTTCGAGTTCTTTTTTGGTCTTGCCGAAAAACGGTCCGCCGGACGCGGTCAAAATAATCTTTTTGAGCGCCGCATTCGCAGGGCGGCCTTGTAATGCTTGAAAAATGGCGGAGTGCTCGGAATCGACCGGCAAAATCGAAACGCCGTTCTTTTTCGCCGCTTCCATAACCAACTGCCCGCCGGCGACCAGCGTTTCTTTATTGGCAAGCGCGAGTTTCTTTTTGGCATCGATTGCGGCAAGCGTGGGCTCTAACCCCGCCATGCCTACAACCGAATTGAGCACGGTGTCCGCGCCGTCTGCCCTCGCACAAGCGCAGACGCCGTCTTTGCCCGACAGCACTTTGGTGTTTGTGTCCGCCACGCGGACTTTTAAGTCCGCCGCCGCCTTTTCTTCGACCATGGCGACCGTCTTCGGGTGGAATTCCCGGATTTGCGCTTCCATGCGCGCAACGTCCGAATAAGCAGTCAAAGCCTCGACGGTATACCCGCGCAGGCGGGCAACGTCAAGACTTTGCGTACCAATCGAACCGGTGGAACCTAATATCGATAAACTCTTTGTCATCAGAATACATTCCTCGTGATTAAAATCGACGCATACAACGCCGTCAGCACAAACAGCGCGCTGTCGAAGCGGTCCATTACGCCGCCGTGACCCGGAAAGAGCTTTCCGAAGTCTTTGACACCGAAGTTGCGCTTCATGACTGAAGCGGTCAAGTCGCCGCACATGCCGATAACAGACAGCACAGCGGAAAGGATAATCACTTCGAGATAAGTCACGCTATGTACGGTAAAGAAGAACTTGTCGAATATCGCAAACAAAATCACGCAGGAAAGCACCGCGCCGACAACGCCGCCGACAGCGCCCTCCACGGTCTTTTTCGGGCTGATTTTGGGGCAAAGCTTGTGTTTGCCTAAGAAGCGCCCGGTAAAATAAGCGAACGTGTCGGAAAGCCACGCGCAGAACAGACCGAACAAAATGAAGAACAGTCCGTGATGCCCGTCAAATTCGTCGGGGAACGTGCGGTCCACGTCGTTGAGCATGATCAGCGTCGAAAAGCCCCACGGCACAAAGGTGGTGGCGATAATAACCGTCGCGACATCTTCAAATTTCGTGTGGTCGTAGTCGGTCAGCATCAAAATGAACAAAAGAAGAATATAAATCGCCAAAACCACGGTCACAGGGATAGTGATGCCGCGCGAGGAAAGTTCCGGCTCGTATTCATAATAAAACGGCACGAGCGCGGAAAACACAAGGCTTACCGCCATAACCGCTTTGTTTTTGACCTGCACGCACTTTTCGATTTCATAAGCAGCGAGCACGGTAAAGAACGCCAAAACAATCGACAAAAGCGGGGTGTTTCTAAAGACAATGACGGTGATGGCGACCAATGCGCCGATCACGCCGACGATAATTCGTTTAAGCATGAAATGCCTCCATAGTTTCTCTTTCTTTTTCCCTTAAACACCGCCGAAACGCCGGTTTCGGTGTTCATAGGCACGGAGCGCTTCCACAAAATCCGCTTCCGTGAAATCGGGCCAGAGAATATCGGAATACCAAAATTCTGCATAGGCGGACTGCCACAGCAGGAAGTTGGAAAGGCGGTATTCGCCGCTCGGTCGAATGATTAAATCGGGGTCGGGAAGCCCCGCCGTGTAAAGGTGGTCGGAAATCATATCCGCGGTAATGTCTTTGGCTTTTAATTTGCCTTTTTCCACCTGTTTTGCGATTTCCTGCACGCTGTGGACAATCTCCTGCCGCCCGCCGTAGTTAATCGCAATATTGAGGATAACGTGGTCTTTTTTGCGGGTGATGCGCTCGGAATAGCCCATCATGCGCAAAATGTCCTGCGGGATACCGGTGCGGTCCCCGATAAAATTGACCTTAATCCCCTTTTCCTCGTTTTCCGCCTTACGGTCGTCGAGCTCGCGCAGATATTCGCGGAACAAATCCATTATCGCGGCGACTTCTTCGGGCGGACGTTTCCAGTTTTCGGTGGAAAACGCGTAAAAGGTCAGGCAGGAAATCCCGAGGTCTCCGGCAAACTCGCCGATGCGCCGAAAGGTTTTTGCGCCCTCGATATGCCCTTTATATCGCGGCAGGCCGCGCTTTTTTGCCCAGCGGCCGTTGCCGTCCATAATAATGCCGACGTGCTTCGGTAAAACCGAAAACTGCGGTAAATCCTTTTTATCCATAAGCACTCCCGCTGCATTGACAACCGTTAGATTGCCATAATGTCTTTTTCTTTGTTGTCGACCATTTCATCAATTCGTTTGACGAATTTGTCGGTGATTTTCTGCATTTCGTCTTCGCCGTCATGCAAATCGTCTTCGGTGATTTCATTGTCTTTTTTGAGTTTTTTCAGTTTTTCCATGCAGTCGCGGCGAATGGAACGCACCGCAACTTTAGCTTCCTCACCGAATTTGCTGACGTCTTTCGCAAGCACTTTTCTTTTTTCTTCGGTAAGCGGCGGGAAGATAAGACGAATGACCTTGCCGTCGTCTTGGGGGTTCACGCCGAGGTCGGACGCCTGAATTGCCTTTTCAATTGTAGAAATGGTGCTGACGTCCCACGGCTGAATGACCAAAATTCTGCCTTCGGAAACGGAAACCGCCGCCATTTGCTGAATCGGGGTGGGCACGCCGTAGTAGTCCACCGAGATTTTGTCGAGCAGCGAGACCGTTGCGCGGCCCGCGCGCATGGAAGCGAATTCGTTGTGCAGGGATTTCAGGGTTTTTTCCATTTTTTCGTTTGCGTAATCAAATACCTCTTGCATAATTTCTCCTCCGGTAAATTTGGTTTATTTTACAATGGTGCCTATATTTTCGCCCTTGGCCGCCCGCACAATGTTTTCCGGGTCGGACAGGTTAAAGACCAAAATCGGAATATTGTTGTCTCGGCAGAGCGACGCCGCCGTGGAATCCATAACCGCAAGGCCCTTGCTGAGCACTTCGGTGTGGGTCAAAGTGTCATATTTCACCGCGTCGGCGTATTTGTTCGGGTCTTTGTCGTAAACGCCGTCCACGTTGGTCGCTTTGAAGATAATGTCCGCGTCGATTTCCGCCGCGCGAAGCGCCGCCGCGGTATCGGTCGAGAAGAACGGGTTGCCCGTGCCGCAGCCGAAAATGACGACTCTTCCCTTTTCAAGGTGGCGAATGGCGCGGTTGCGAATATAGGGTTCGGCGACCTGCCGCATTTCAATCGCGGTCTGGACGCGCACTTCCAAGCCGTATTGTTCGAGCGCGTCGGCAAGCGCCAAAGCGTTCATTGCAGTCGCGAGCATACCGATATGGTCCGCGCGCGTTCTGTCCATATTGCCGGAAGAACGGCCTCTCCAGAAGTTGCCGCCGCCGACGACAAGGCCTATCTGCACGCCGAGTTTTGAGCAGGCGTTGATCCATTTGCAAATTTCCTGCACGGTGTCAAAGTCAATCCCGTGACCTTGCTTGCCCGCGAGCACCTCCCCGGAAAGTTTTAACAGAATGCGTTTATAAACAGCTTCCATATTCGTTTTTCCTCCAAAATCCGGCCGCGCGAAAACGCGCAAAACCTTACTTCATTTATCTTTCTTATTTTATCGTATAAAGGGCTTTCTGTAAAGATATTTTTCCGAAAAAAGAGCCGCTTCCCGTGCGCTTCGTGACAGAATTTGACGAAACCGCGAAAACAGGCTATAATGAGAAAATCCAACTTTGTTAAGAAAGGCGTGTTCTTTTTGGGGGAGCAACTTTTTGACTTGGCGTTTGTGCAAAAACAATTTCGCTTGGAAGGCGCGTTTCAGTCGTCCAAGTCTTTAAACGACGGACACATTAACACCACCTATCAGCTTTGTTTTCAGAACAGCCAGGGGCAGAAAAAAGACTATGTGGTACAAAAAATTAACACTTATGTTTTCAAAGACCCGGACGCGTTGATGGAAAACATTGTCGGGGTAACGAGCTTTTTGCGCCGGGAAATTGAGAAAAACGGCGGCGACCCCGAACGTGAAACGCTGAACTTTTTGCCGTGTAACGACGGGAAATATTACGTCAAAGACCAAAACGGCGACTGCTGGCGGTGTTACCACCACGTCGGCGATGTTTACACCTGCAACACCATTGAAAGCGAAGAGGTTTTTAAAAACGCCGGGGAAGCGTTCGGACGATTTCAGAAAATGCTGGCAAGCTACCCGAGCGAAACGCTCAAAGAAACGATTCCGAATTTTCACAACACCTATTCCCGCTTTTTAGACTTTGAAAAAGCGGTTCGTGACAATCTTTCGGGTCGGCGGGAACAAGCGGCAAAAGAAATCGAATTTATGCGCGCACGCGAAGCGGACACCCACGTGCTGTTGGATTTAATGGACAAAGGCGAACTGCCGCTGCGCGTGACCCACAACGACACGAAGCTCAACAACATTTTGTTTGACAACAAAACCAACCGCGGCATTTGCGTCATAGATTTGGACACCGTGATGCCCGGGCTTGCGCTGTATGATTTCGGCGACAGCATTCGCTTTGGCGCGAATACCGCGAGCGAGGACGAAAAAGACCTTTCCAAAGTTTCGTTAAGCCTGCCGCTTTACAAAGCGTATGTGGACGGCTATTTGGGCGTTGCAAAAGACAGCCTCACACCGCGGGAAATCGAATATCTCCCGTTTTCGTCGAAGCTGATGACGCTCGAATGCGGCATGCGATTTTTAACCGACTTTTTAAACGGCGACACCTATTTCAAAACCGCTTACCCTGAGCACAATCTGGTGCGCTGCCGTACACAGTTTAAGCTGGTGGAAGACATGGAAAAGAAAATGGCAGACATGCAAACCCTCACCGCCGAAGCGGCGAAATAACAGAAGAATACATAAAAAGGGAGCGTTTTTACGCTCCCTTTTCTTCATTTCGTTTAAAGCGCTTCATGCAAACGCCGATAAACTTCTAAAAATTCCGCTTCAGTTTCGGCGTGGGGCTTGTCAGAACCCAGTTTTATGTGTAAAGGCGGAGGGCTTTCCAGAAGCTTCGCGCCGTGAAAGGTCAGAAATTCGTGGTAAAGCAGGCTGTCGTCAATTTCACGCACGGCGCGGCGCGCTTCTTCGGTAATTTCAAACGCCGCATATTTTTCAAAAATCAGCTTTTGGAGCGCGCGCTCGTAATCGGTAAATTCAGGAATGTGGCGGCGCAGAGGTCTTGTCAGGTCGCCGATATAACATTCGGCGCTGTCGTGCAAAAGGGCGATTAACTGCACTTTGACGGACAACCCGCGCGCTTTCGCTTCATAGGCACAGTTGAGACTGTGTCGCCCGACCGAATAAAACTCGCGGAAATGGCCGTTGGCGCGCGAAAGCATAGACAGCGCGTGCGCGATGTCCTCTAAACAAATATCTTCCGCCGTCGGTTGGGTCGGGTCAAAGTTGTGCCCGTAAAATGTTGAAATGCAGCTTTTTTCTACCATGAAGTCCACCTCGAAAAATATTGTAGCGTATTTCAGGAAAACTTGCAACCGCGCAAAACGCTTACCACTTCATTCGGAAAAACAGGGTATGGAAAAACCGGCAAACAAACGAAAGAAAAAAGAGCAACAAAAACACCCCCGATAAGTTTTGAACATTGCCATTATAACGGGTTTTCGAAAGTACCGCAAAACCAAAACAACCCTTTCAGTCCGCTTTTCGGGACTGAAAAAGCCGCCGTCCGTTTGCACGGACAGCGGCTTTTGTATTGTGGTTTTTCTTATTCGGCAATTAACAGGTCAAGGCTTTTTTCCATTAAGTCAAAGAACCGTTCGACGGTCTTTTCGTCCTCTTCGTTGCCGCGCACGCACATGGAAAGCGTAATCACCTTGCGCATGGTCGTTGCGGAAAGCAAAACATAGGGTTTGTATTTCACCGCGCCGGTCATAAAGCCGTCCACCGGCTCGTGACCGTCCAAAGAAAGCTTGTCGACTTCCAAAATGCCGATATTGCTCATTGCAAGCAGCGGGTTCGAATAGCCGATTTTGATAATTTCCTCGGAAGCGGCGTGCGGCAGAATGTTATAGCCGAGTTTTAAAAGCGGCAGGCCGTAAAGCCCCATGAATTTATCGTGCTTAAACTTGTTGACACTGTGCACGACATATTGCAGTGTTTGGAAAATGTCCTGCCCGCGCTCGGGGATATTACACTGCATAAACGCGGTGTGGTTGGTAAGCCCTTCGTCGCTGACGTCTTTGATATGGCGGCGCAAATCAATCGCGCAGGAAATTGTGACGCTGTCGCTTTCGGGGTAACCCGCAAGCTCGTAAAGGCTGTAAAAATACGCGGCGACAAGCATATCGTTAATGGTAGCGCCGTGCTTTTTCCCTGCCGCCTTGATTTTCGCGAATTTGTCCTCGTCGATTTTCCGGCGGGCAATAAAGGAACGGTCGCGGATACTGTCAGGCGTCAGCGGGAATTTGTGATCGTCTTTCGCACAGACGTTTTTGTAAAGGTTGCGCGCCATTCTCTGTTCGGTCGGGGAAAAGTCGTGATAAACCGCTTCGTAAGAGCGTGTACCCTCTCGAAGATCAATGGGGCTTATCCCTTTTTCGACATAGTCGTTGTAATTTTTGCAAAACGCTTTTAAGAAATATTTAAAGTCGCCGCCGTCCATGCACATATGGTTTTCCACAATGCACAAGGTGGATTTGCCGTCTTTCAAAAACAGCGCGACTTTCATTTGCAGGTCGCTGTCGGGCGGAATGTACTGGGTTAAAAAGGTGTTGATTGCTTCGTCCAAATCGTCCGGGTGAGACACGGTGAGCACGTCGTCAATCCGGTAGGGTTTCACAATCCAATAGGGGCTGACGTGGTTGTCTTTGAAGCTCGAATGTAAGACCGGCGCTTTTTCAAAGAAGCAGATGAGCACGGTTTTCAGCGCTTCCACGTCGATTTCAAAATCATAATGCAGTTCGACGTGCACCATGCGGTCATTGAAATCGCGGAACAGGTAATGCATTTTATCCCAAAGTTCGGCGTTTAATTTTCGTTCCATGCTGCGTCCACCTCCGGTCTGTATTTATATTTGGAATTCTGAACCATTTTGATAACAATCAAAACAACATCGACCAAAACTGCAAGCGGGATAATCAGCCAACCCGGATCCCACGGCAGAAGCCCCAGCCCGCACACGAAAACGTAAACCATCGGTGACGCGGCGAGGATATAGACAAGGTAATTGATAATTCGGAGCTTTTGACCGGTTTTGTAAGCGAAAATCGCGTCCGCCAAATAAATGCCGATGACGCCCGCCGGGAACAGCACCCAGGCTTTGGCCCAGTCGACCAACACAAGCACCAGCAAAAAGATTGCAGACGCGCCGCACATCACCGCAAGCGCCAGCAGCACGCGGGCAATCGGGTGGAAGAGTCTGCGCAAACGGGAAATGCGGTGCACCCCCACAGAAAGCAGGAAAATGGCCCAACCGAGGAACCCGACGGCAAAAATCAGCCAGGTTTTATCCCACGCGTCGGTTAAGAAGCTGACCGTGAGGTAAATCACCAACAGCAAAAACGCCAAAGCGAGCGTTCCGAAAATCATGATTTTGTTGACCAGTTTTTCGCAGCGTTCACGTTTCGCCGCCACGCGGTATTTCTGATAAGCGCCCGGCAAATCGGGATACTCGCTGATAATAAGGTCGCTGAGCACCTTTTCATCATGCAGGCCGCTGTGGGTAATTTCATTGGCGCGCTCGGTCATTTTATCGAGCAGCTGCCGTTTGAAATGGTACAGCGTTGCGTCGTCGCGTTCGCCCTGCAGCGTGTTTTCAATGTAGTCGATAAAGCTTTCCATTTTTACCTCCCCGGTTTGTTTTTCTAAAGTATAGCACACGGTATTGCCTTCTGTCTGCATACTGCACTTTGCAACCGGCGGAAACCGCCGGTTGCAGAAAGCAAAACCGCGGTACAGTTTAGTTTTCAATCACAACACCGCGCGCGGCACGCTGTTCGGCAAGTTCTTTCGTGATGCGGTCTTTTTTCTCGCCGACCAAATCATAGAAGAACAGCGGCACCGTGCAAAGCAGCAGCGAAACGGCGGGAATAATCGAAATGAGACTGAACATACCCGTCCGCACGGCTTCGGTCATTTCCAACGGATTGGCGGTTACGCTTGCGTTGATGTCCGCCACGTTGAGGTTGACAATCATATACATCACAATAATGAAGCTTGTGCTGATGGCGTTGCCGAACTTCGTGACAAAACTTTGAATCGCGGAGCCGAGACCTGTCAAGCGCGCGCCGGTCTTCCACTCCATATAATCAAGGCAGTCGCCGATCATCGCAAACGAACAGACGTTGATAGCCCCCAGCGGGATACAGGAAATGACGAAAAACGGCACGCAAAGCCAGAACCGTTCATAGCCCAAGAACCAGACAATCACGCTTGCAGCCGCGCCCAAAAGCGACGTGAAAATGATGATTTGCTTATAGTTGAATTTGCGGAATAACAGCGGCATTAACAGCATCGCGCCGAACATGCCGAGTGCGCTTGCCACCTGGAACACGGTGGAAACAAGGCTTACGTTGCTTTGCAGCGCCGCCTCTTTTTCCGCAAGGGAAAGACCGGTCAAATCTTTGCCGATGTAAAAGCTGTAACGCGCCACATGCACCGCACCCGCCTGATACATATAGCGCGCGGAAGAAAGCACGCCCATAAGCGCCGTGAGCATCAGGGGTTTGCAGCTGAAAATCCGGCCGAGCGCCGTTTTTTCGCCTTTTTTGCGCTTCGGCGGGTCGGGAATATGTACGCGTTCTTTGGTTTTAAAATAAACGCTGGCAAACAAAATGTTGCCGACTATGGCGCAGAACAGCGCAATCACCATATATTTGGTTTTTTCAAGCTCGGTGCCGCTCAAGTTAAATTTCGGCAGGATAAACCCGAGTACCATGAAAAACGCCATCGGTACGGCAGAACCCACGCCGTTTGCGGTGCGACCTTTGCTGATAATGTCGCCGCGCTCGGCGGGGTTGGGGGTCATGGCGTTCGGCAAGCTCCAGAACGGCACGTCGGACGAGGTATAAATCATCCCCCACAGCACATAGGTCACCGAAGCATACACCATTAAAGAAACGCCCGAAAGGTTCGGCGCGTAAAACAGCAGAACCGTCAAAATCGCAATCGGGATCGGCGTATAGAGAAGATACGGACGCATTTTGCCGCGTTTCGGGTGGGCGCGGTCCATAATATAGCCCATAATCGGGTCATTAATCGCGTCCCAAATGCGTGCGAACAGCATTAAAAGCAAAACAAACAGCGGCGTTAATTTCAAGACATTCATATAGAAGTCTGAAATGTAAGAGCTCATAATGGCATAGACCATACCCTGCCCGAGCGCGCCGACGCAATAGGCAAGCCATTCTTTTTTCGGTGTATATTTTTCCATGTGTCACCTCACACGATTTTTAGAAAGGGCGAACGGTTTAACACTTTAACAGATTATATTATAACAGACGGCAAGAAAACTTTTCAATGCACACAAACGCAGAAATTCGGGCGTGTTTTCTATACAAAAAAACGGTAAAGTGCAATCACTTTACCGTTTTTTGTCTTTTGTTTTCATTATCCGAACAGGTTCGGCATTAAATCGCCGAGCACGGAGCCTTCGGTTGTCGGCTCTTCGCCCCAGACCTGGAGGAAAATTTCCTTGCCTTTTTCGTAATCCTTATTGGGTTCCGGCGTGGTCGCAATCACGATGCCCGCGGTGTGGGTCCCGTCGTTTTCCTTTTCGACCTTGGTGCAGGTAAAGCCCTTGGAAATCAAAAGCTGAACCGCCGCGTCATAGGTCATGCCGGAAACGTCGGGCAAGGTTACGTATTCAATCCCCTTGCTGACCACAATTTTCAAGTCTGAGCCTTTGGGCACGCGCTGGCCTTCCGGGGTGCCCTGAGAAATAATGAAGCCGTTTTCCACCGTGCTGCTGTAAGCGTATTCCACGACAAAGTGGAAACGCTCGTTTAAAACAGTGTCGCTCGAAATGCGGGTGTAGCTTTGCCCCGCGAAATTCGGCACATCTACAAGTTCCTGTTCGCCCGAAGTTACGGTTTCGTCCGCCGCGGCGGAGGTGTCGCGCGTAAAGAAGAAGTATCCGCCGAGAATGAGCGCACCGACCGCAATGCAAACACCGAACGAAATGAGCAAAATGCGGGTTTGTTCTTGTTTGCGAATCATTTCTTTGCGCAATTTTTCTTTGCGGCGGCGTTCCGCCTCTTCCGCGTCGGTCGTCTGCGCGCGCACCGCTTCTTCGGCGGCGGATTGGCGCGAAACCATGACCTTCGGCGAGCCGGAAAGCTCTTCACGGTATTCGTCTATCGTTTCCGTGCGGTCGTCGGGCGCAATCGCCATGGCGCTTTGCACCGCGCTGATGGCATATGCCGGTAAAATCTCGGCAAATTTTGCGGGGAACATCAGTTTGTCGTTGGCAACGCGCTGCACCGCTTCCTGCGGGGTACTGCCGACCAACATTCTGTAAGTAACCGCGCCGAACGCGTAAACATCGGTCCAAGAGCCGATACTGCCCTCTCGGCTGTACTGCTCAATCGCGGCATAGCCTGGGTCGAGTTCGGCGGCAAATCCGCTGTTCATCACGCGGGCATCGGTAATCATGAAATCCGTAATGCGAATTTTGCCGTCTCTGCCGAGGCGCAGGGTGTTCGGCGAAATCCCGCAGTGGTAAATGCCCATGCTGTGCAATTTGGAAACGGTGGAAACCACCGGCATCAGCAGGGTTTTGGTTTGTTCAAACGTCAAATAGCCCGTGCGGCTTTTCAAAAGGAAATCGCGAAGCGAAATTGTTTCGACGTGTTCCGACACCGCGTAAGCCGTGCCGTTTTCTTCAATAATATCGAGCACCGGGATAAGCGCTGTCAGCGAGCGCACGCGCGCCAAGTTGCGCCACAGGTTTAAAAATGCAGAAAGTCCGTCATGGAACAAAAGCTCACTGCCTCTGACCACGCGCACTTCGGTTTCACCCGCAGCGCGGGTGATATGTTCTTCGGGTAAAAATTCCCGAATGGTAACGGCGGCCTTGCGGGCATAGTCCCAACCCATATAGGTAGCGCCGTCGCCGCCGGCGGAAATCATTTTACCAACAAGATAGTGACCGCCGAGCTGTGTGCGCAACGGAAGATACGGCGCGATTTGCGGTGTGTCCGCCAAAAATCCGCAGTGGGGGCACTGCTTCAAGTCGCCGATTTCTTTCATACAACCCATGCACAAAGTATCCGTGTTCATCCTCATGCCTCCGAAAAATACAAGGTATCCAGAGCTTACAAATATATATAATAACAAACGCACCTGTTTCTTGTCAAGAATTGCAGCACGACAGAAAATTTGCTTTTTCGCAAAAACAACAACCGCCGCTTAAAAAGCGGCGGTTGTTGGGCAGCCTTCAAAGACTGCTTTTCGGTGCAAAATGCATCTTATCAAAAGAGAGGGGAGAAAAACAATTAAGCTGCGAAACGGCCGTTCGGGGAGATGAGGCGGCCGCCGAAGCGGGAAAAATCATAATAGCGAACCGCAAGGAAGTTGCTGTAATCGGCACGCAGCAGCTTTTCGGAAACGCGGGTGTTGAAGAAGGTTACAACCGGACCCATGAAGAACGCGGTCACAACCGTGCCGATACCGACCGGGCCGCCGAAGGCAAAACCGATTGCGGTGCAGATAACGTCGGTAATCACGCGGCACCATTTATAAGGAATTTTGCTTCTTTCGTCCAAAATGAAGCCCGTGGCGTCATAAGGCGCAACGCCCAACGAAGAAGTGAAATACAAAGACGCCGAAAGGCTCAAAAGCACAACGCCCAAAAGCATTAAGCAAAGTTTTACGGGCAGCGTGCCGGGGACCGGCAAATAGCGGTCGTAAAGCGTTGTAAAGAACTGGCAGACATAGCCGACGCCGACCATGTTGGCGATTGTGCCGAGGTTGATAAGCTTTTTCGAGAGCAAAACAACGAAGACCAGCAAAACGGCGTTCATGCACATCTGGAAAAAGCCGAAGCCGACTCCGAGCTTTGCACTCAGCGCCATATTCATAGAAGTATAGGGGTCAACGCCCAAATCGGAATAAGAGAACACCGACACGCCGAAGCCCATCAGCACAACGCTGAACAGCATCATAAAGACTCTGCGCAGTCCGTATTGACTTTTGTAAATCGTTTTCGGGTTCATACCCTTAAGAATTGCCAGCATTGTTTTCTCCCTCGTTGTATAATGTGCACATATATTGCTTCTCTGTTTTGTTAATAGTTTATAGTTGAGGGTGCAAAATGTCAATACAATTCAACTGATTTTTTGTTCTGAAAATGCATTTTCAGCCCTTATAACAAAACACACAAATCAAGCAAATCGCTTTTGTGCAAAATCACAATATTGTTTAGATTTTGTCCTGTTTTCACGCAAAAAAAGAGGGCAAACGCAGGTTTTTCCGCGGTTTGCCCTAAGTAAAATTTAGCAAGGTATTCTGTCAATTTGTTGTTTTTTCGTTGTTTGTATCGGTTTTTACAGAATCGTTCCGCCGCCGACAACGGTTTCGCCGTCATAAAGCACCGCCGCCTGCCCGCGCGTCACGGCGCGCTGCGGCTCATCAAACGTGATTTCCAGCCGGTCTTTTTCGGTCTGCACCACCGTTGCGGGCTGTGCTTTTTGGTTATAACGAATTTTGACGCAAAGCTTTTCTTCGCCCGAAAGCGTGTCGCACGCCGAAAGGCAGAGGTCGCCGACCGTCAGCTTTTTGGTATACAAATCATCGTCAAAGCCCAGCACCACGCGGTTGTTGGCGATATCTTTTTCGAGCACATACATCGACGCCGGAAGCGCCAGTCCCAGACCGCGCCGCTGCCCTATCGTATAGCGGATAATGCCCTTATGCGTGCCGAGCACGCGGCCGGTTCTGTCCACAAAATCGCCGGGTGCAAAGGTCTTGCCGGTAAACCGCTCCAAAAACGCGGCGTAATCGCCGTCGGGGACAAAGCAAATATCCTGGCTGTCCCGTTTTTTTGCATTGGCGAATCCGTTTTCTTCGGCGAGTTCGCGCACCTCGGCTTTTGTAAATTCGCCGAGCGGGAACATGGTATGCCGAAGTTGTTCGGCGGAAAGCGAATAAAGCACATAGCTTTGGTCTTTGCTTTCGTCGACCGCTTTTTGCAAAACACAGCGGTCGCCCTGTTTAGTAACGCGCGCATAGTGACCGGTCGCGATATAATCGCAGTTTTCGGACCTTGCCGCCTGAAACAGCCGCCCGAATTTAATATAACGGTTGCAGTCGACGCATGGGTTCGGCGTCAAGCCCGCTTCATAGGCTTTCGCAAACCGCTCCATGACTTCGTGGCGGAACGGTTCGGCAAAATCCAGCACCTCGTGCGGGCAGCCGAGCCGCGCGCAAACCGCTTTCGCATCGGCAATATCGGTTTCCGCGCCGCAGGCGCGCGCTTTGTCGGGCGATGGGTCATAATTGTTAATCAGCCGCATCGTCGCGCCGAGCGCCGAAAACCCTTGCTGTAACACAAGGAACGCCGTGACGGAGCTGTCTACCCCGCCGCTCATAGCAACCATTACTTTTCCTTTTTGTTCTGTCATGTTGTAAATTCCGTTTCGTCTATGTTTTCTCAGCCGCCGAGCTCAATCATCGCGTCAATGCAGCGGCGTGCTTTGGTGATTGTGTCCGCGTCCAGCTCGATTTCCGCGCCGCCGGCGCCGCGCACCGCGTCGTAAACATCCACAAGGGTGGAAAGCTTCATGTTTTGGCAAATGAGCTTTTTCGAAAGCGGATAGAACCGCTTGTCCGGGCAGGCATATTGCAGGTGCTCGGCGATGCTCAACTCCGTGCCGATGATAAATTCCCGGCAGTCGCTTTTTTCAGCGAACTGCATAATGCCGGAGGTTGAACCGACATAGTCGGCGTGCCGCACGACTTCGGGTTTGCACTCGGGGTGCACCAAAAGCAGCGCGCCTGGGTGTTTTTTCTTGGCTTCTATTGCTTCTTCTTCATTGACCGAAGCGTGAATCGGGCAGCCGCCTTGTAAAAGCTTAATATTCTTTTCCGGCAGCTGGTCGCGCACATAAGCGCCGAGGTTGCAGTCGGGAATGAACAAAATGTTGGGGTTTTCAATCGAGCTTACAATCTTGACCGCAGACGAGGAGGTCACGCAGACGTCGCAAATGGTTTTCAGCGCGGCGGTCGTGTTGATATAAGCGACGACGGTGTAGTCGGGGTATTCGCGTTTCACCGCTTCGATGAGTTCTTTATCCATCTGTTCCGCCATCGGGCAGCCCGCTTCGCCGCTCGCGAGCAAAACGCGCTTTTCGGGCGAAAGGATTTTCACCGTTTCCGCCATAAACCGCACGCCGACCATTAAAACAGTCTTTTGCGGCGCGGACTTGGCTTTGACCGACAACGCATAGCTGTCGCCGGTGAAATCCGCGATTTCCAAAATTTCGTGCGCCACGTAGCTGTGCGCCAAAATGCAAATATCATTTTGTTTTTTCAAATCCAGAATCCGGTTTTGAATTTCCTGAATGTTCATGAAGACACCTTCCGTTTCTGTTATTGCGTACTTATATAATAAGCAATTCCGAAAACAAAATCAACCCAAAAATCCATAGAAGATTTTGGGTGTTGTCCCCTTTTTGCGCGCTAAAGGCGTTTCTTTACAATTTTGTAATATTATTATAATTTGGTTACAAATCTTGCTTTTTCAAAAATTCCATATATAATATACCCAGTGCTAATAAAAGCAAAAAAACGGAGAAATTTATTTGAGTAGGGAAGGTTTATGAATCGATTGCTCAATTCCCCGCAGTTAAATCGCCTGCGCGATTTCATGATGACCGGGAAATATATGATGCTGCTTTTTGCGGTCGGCGCAGTGTTTGCGGCGTTCGAGTGGAACGTTGCGGGCGTGCTTGTGTTTGCCTGTATCATCTCTGCAACGCTTGTCATCTGCGAAGATTTGCTCGCGACATTTATGCCGTTTATGATTACCTGTTTAATTGCGGCAAAATGTTATAATTCTTACAGCACCTTTATTCAATACAAATCGCTCGGTGTGATTATTGCCCTGTGTTTGATTGCGCACTTTGTGCTGTATTGGAAAAAGCCGGACACCAAAGGGGCGCTGACAAAGCCCATGATTTTTGTTTCGATTGCCGTTGTGCTCGGCGGCGTCGGGTTTATTTCCAAAGAAGAATATTTCAGCCCCGTTTCGCTGTTTTATATTTTGACCTTGGGCTTTGCCATGGTGGTGCTCTATTGGATGTTTTACACCTATCTCACCGTGCGCAGAGACTATTCGCTGATTGAAAAGGTCACCTTAATCATGGTCATTGCCGGGTGTTTTGCATCGTTCGTCACCATTGCGTTTTACATGATGAATATTGACGAAGTCATTGAAACACGCGACTTGCTTTATATGCAATGGCGGAACAATTACTCGACGTTTCTGATGTTGAGCATTCCGTTCGCCTTTTTGCGCGGGCACAAAAAACCTTACAGCATCATGCTCGGCTTTTTCTTCTATTTCTGCATTTTGCTGACCGGCTCGCGCGGCGGGCTTGTATTCGGCGCGGTGGAAATGGCGATGTGCTGCCTTTTGTTCATTCTTTACGACAAACGCCGTCGTCTTACCTATATCGCGATTTGCGCGTGCCTTGCGTTTGCGCTTTTGATTTTCTCGCGTGAATTTTTCTCGTTCTTCGGCTCGACCTTTGACCGGCTTTTGTCCGCGATAAACGGCGTGCTGATAGGCGAACAGCAGGAAGTTCGCTATTATCAATATATCCGCGGGATTCAGGATTTCTTAAACAACCCCATTCTCGGCACGGGGATTGGCTATATGGGCAACCGAGACGTTTACGCCGGGGCGGACTTTTCGATTGCGTGGTATCACTGTGAGCTGATTCAAATTCCCGCAAGCTTCGGCATAGTCGGCATTGCGGCCTATGCGTATCAATTTATCAAGCGCAACATTCTCCTTTGGAAAAAGCCGACGATGTTTAACATGACGGTGTTCCTTTCCTATATCAGTTTGGAGCTTATGTCGCTTGTCAATCCCGGTATTTTCAGCCCGATTCCTTACCTTTTGATTGTGACGATGTTCTTCGCGATTGTCGAACGCTGCAACGTCGGTACGGTGCAGAAAATTATCTCCACCAAGTCCTCCGACAAAAGCGAAGAGGACGACGAGTTGGAGGGCACGGCGCTGCCGGAAGCGACAGACACGACAAGCGAAGCGCAGCCCTCAAAAGCCACCGAAAAAAAGAACGCAGAAACCGAACCGGAAAAAGTTTCGGTCGGCGCGCCGAAAGACGCGGACGAATAGAGCTAAAATACAAAAAACAGGGTGCAGTTTTGCACCCTGTTTTTCTTTTATTGCTATACTGTTTTTTGTTTCATAAAGGCAAGTTTTCCGGCCGCGAGCAAAGTCGCCGCGAAGTTGGAAACGACATAAGCCCACCACACGCCGGAAACGCCGAAGCTTTTCGCAAACAGCCACGCAATCGGCAGCAAAAGCACCGCGGCGGCGCCGTATAAAAGCAGCGACCACAGCTTTTTACCCGCCGCTTGCAGCACGGACGCCAAAAGCAACGGCAGCGGCAAGAACCAAAGCGAAACGGCAATCACCCGAAGTCCGGCAGTTCCTGGTTCCAGCACGCCGGCGTCGTCGGTAAACAGCCGCAAAAACGCGGTCGGCGCGGCACACAAAACACCGAACGATAAAAGCGCATAAAGAAAGCTTAAAAGCAACCCGAAGCGAAAGGTCTTTTGAATGCGGCGGCGCTGCCCGGCGCCAAAGCTATACCCGGCAATTGGGGCAACCGCCTGCGCCACGGCGGTGAACGGCAAAACGGCAACGGTTAAAATTTTGCTGATATAAGCAAACGCATTGACGCCCGCCGTGCCGCCGGTTTCGCTTAACACGCGGTTCAGCACCAGTGTGGCAAGAGACAAGCTTCCCATTTGCACAAGCGACGGCACGCCGACGGTGAGAATTTCCCCGGCAGTTTTAAGGCGCGGGCGTGCGTTTTTAAAATCCTGTACTGAAAATTTTCGGAAAAACAGAATGCTCATCATCGCGCTTAAAAACTGGCTGAGAACCGTTGCCGCCGCGGAGCCTTGTATACCCCAGTTGAAAGTGAGGATAAACAGTGCGTCCAACCCGATGTTGACGGAAATCGGAATTACCCAAATCAAAAGCCCGTAGAGCATATTGCCTTCGGCGCGGATAATCGACGAAAAGCCGGTGGAAAACACATTGCCGAGCAGTAAAATTGTGAAATACTGCTTGGCAGGCAGATACAGTTCGGGCGTTGCGCCCATAAACGACAAAAGCGGGTCTAACAGCAAAAGCCCTATAATACTAATGAGCAGCGCAGAAAGATAAAACACGGCGCGCGCGGTTTGCGTGGCTTCGCCGGCGGCTCTCGGGTCGCCTTGCCCCAATTTTCGGGAGACCACCGAAGCCGCGCCGGACCCGACGGCGGTGGAAATTGCCCCTTGCAAAACCACGAACGGAAACACAAGGGAAATCCCGCCCATCGCGTTTTCCCCGACACGCCAACTGACGAACAAGGCGTCCGTAAGCGAATACACGGAATTGAGCAGCAGCGCGGCTAAGGTCGTTGCTGCAAAGCGCAAAACAAGGCTTGGAACGCTCCCTTCGCCGAGCGACGCCGCTTTGTTCGCTTTTGACTTTTCGGCGCTCATTTGCGAAGCACCCGAAACGCGTCGGCATATAAATAAAGCGCAGCCGTCACATTGCGCCACCAGCCGAAATGGTGGGGCGTGTAGCGGTAGTATTTTTCCGCTTCGACAATCAAGGCGAGGTACCCCTGCCCGACGGCGTAGCGAATTTGCTCTTCGCGCGTGGCAGTGACCGGCGTTTTGGCCGCGGCGTTATAAGCCGCGAGCACGCCGGTTTTCTTTTCAAGCGGGTGTGTGGCGTCAAGGCACACAAAGTCAAGAATTTTATCGCCCCAAAAGCTCCGTTCGGGGTCAATCCAAGCATAGTGTATGCCGTCCCTTTCGCGGCGGCAAAGGATGTTCGGCGGGCACAAATCAAAATTCACCATTGTGCACGGCGCTTTCTCTAAAACTGCTTTGTGCCGGTCGATGAGCGCCAGCAACTTTTCACCGCGGCGGCTTCGCTTGTTGACGCGGGCACAGTCGTCCAATAAATTCTTCGTCATCGCGCGAATCGCGGTATACCAGTCGGGGTACAACTCATTTTGCACATAGCCGAACTGCTCGCCCGCAATACCGTGGACCTGCGCGGCAAGCACGGCGGTTTGCCTGTCGGCGTCTTCGCGTTCCGCTTTGGAAAACTCCATTTTATCCATCGGCACGCCGTCTAATTTTTCCATAATAAAATAGTCCGCCGGAAGTTTCGTGCGGCTGAAATCCGTAAAATAAACCTCGGGGACGCGGATTTCGGTGTGTTGGCGGATTTGCTCGTACCAATAGACCTCCGCGCGCATCATCGACGTTTCATAGCGAAGCACCGGGCAGTCGGGCGCGGGCGCAATTTTCAGCGCATATTCTTTACCGCCGGCAGAAATACTGTAAACGGCGTTAAACTCCCCCGCCCCGAGCGGGGTGACGGCTTCGGCAGCGCCGAGGCCTGCGTCTTCAAACAAACGGCGGACGGTTTCGTCATCGACTAAATATTTTGTGCGGCTAATCATTGGCTTCTCCTCCCTTTGTCTGCATTATATCGGGAGGGCGTAACAAAATCTATAAAAATTCCGTTGTAAATATTAAAAATCCGCTATAAATCGGAAAGAAAAAGCCCGCCGGGCAAAAAGCACAGCGGGTAAAATCATTTTGCTTCGATTATTCGGCGTGGTGATGCTCGTAATGGCAGGTATCCTCTTTGAAAAGCGCGGGGTCATAGGCGATGCCGTTTTTGTCGTAGTAATCCTTGACCGCGGCTTTAATCGCCTCTTCCGCCAAAACAGAGCAGTGAATTTTCACCGCCGGCAGACCGTCGAGCGCCTCAACAACCGCCTTGTTGGTCAGGCGCAGCGCTTCGGTGACGGGCTTGCCTTTAATCATATCGGTCGCCATAGAGCTCGTCGCAATCGCGGACGCGCAGCCATAGGTGTTAAACTTTACGTCGGTGATAATCCCGGCGTTGACTTTAATATACATTTTCATAATATCGCCGCACTTGGCGTTGCCGACTTCGCCGATGCCGTCTGCATCTTCGATTTTGCCGACATTGTGGGGATGCGCGAAATGCTCCAATACTTTTTCACTGTATTCCATTATGCGTTACCTCTTTCCTTTTGGATTCTCTCCCACAAGGGGGACATGCTGCGCAGCCGGTCGATGATTTCCGGCACGCAGGAAATAATATAGTCAATTTCTTCTTCGGTGTTGCTTTCGCACAAAGACAGGCGCAAAGAACCGTGCGCGACTTCGTGGGGCAGACCGATTGCAAGCAGCACGTGGCTCGGGTCAAGCGAACCGGAGGTGCAAGCCGAACCGGACGACGCGGACACACCTTTCATATCGAGATATAAAAGCAGCGACTCGCCTTCGACGCCTTCAAAGCTCACGTTGACGTTGCCGGGAAGCCGGTGTTCGCGGTCGCCGTTTAAGCGGCTCGAATCAATTTTCAAAAGCCCGTCAATCAGCCGGTCGCGCAGCTTTGTCATATGCGCGGCGTTTTCGGCCATGTGGTCGCTCGCTTCTTTGAGTGCGGCGGCCATACCCACCATGGCATAGACGCTTTCGGTGCCTGCGCGGCGGCCGCTTTCCTGCGCGCCGCCCTCAATGAGGTTCGGCAAGCGAATCCCTTTGCGGCAATACAGCGCGCCGATGCCTTTGGGTCCGTGGAATTTGTGCGCGGACATCGACAGCATATCGATATTTTGCGCGCGGACGTCAATCGGGACGTGCCCCGCCGCCTGCACGGCGTCGGTGTGGAACAAAACGCCTTTTTCGCGGCAGACCGCACCGATTTCGGCAATCGGCTGAATGGTGCCGATTTCGTTATTTGCATACATAATGGTGACAAGCGCCGTATCGTCACGAATGGCGTTTTTCACGTCTTCGACGTGGACAATGCCGTTTTCATAAACCGGCAGATAAGTCACTTCAAACCCATATTTTTCGAGTTTTTGGACCGTGTGCAAAACCGCGTGGTGCTCAAAAGCGGAAGTGATAATGTGTTTTTTGCCTTTTTTCGCCATCATTTCGGCGACGCCTTTAATCGCCCAGTTATCGGCTTCGCTGCCGCCGGAGGTGAAAAACACCTCGCTCGGGTCGGCGTTTAAAACCTTTGCCACCGTTTCGCGGGCGTGCTGGACGCCGTGGTGCGCCTCCTGCCCGATTTTATAAAGGCTGGACGCGTTGCCGTAAATATCCGTAAGATACGGCATCATCGCGTCAAGTGCGGTTTTTGACAGCTTCGTCGTTGCCGCGTTATCTGCATAAACCTGCATTGTAAACATCTCTTTTCTATTTTCAGCTTGATAGCTTGAAACTGATTTTTTATTCATAGTATTTCCCTATGAATTCAGCAATATCATACAACAGCACTGGGAATATGTCAATACGCGCAGTTGCCCAAAGATTGGTTACTCGGAAAATAATTTTTCGGCATATCTGACAGAGCCCATCGCGTCTTTTGAGTAAAAGTCCGCGCCAATACGGTCCGCGTAGTCCTGTGTGAGTACTGCGCCGCCGACCATAATTTTGCAAGTCGGGTATTCTCTATTTAAAAGCTTGATGGTTTTTTCCATATTGACGACGGTTGTGGTCATCAAAGCGCTCAAGCCCACCAAACGTACCTGCTCACGTTTTGCCGTTTCTAATATCTCTTCCGGCGGCACATCTTTACCGAGGTCAAGCACCGTAAAACCATAGTTTTCTAAAAGAACTTTGACAATATTCTTGCCGATGTCGTGAATATCGCCCTGGACGGTGGCAATGACGATTTTGCCTTTGCTTTCGCCCGCCTGACCGCTCTTTTGCAAGGCGTCGCGAATCACCTCAAACGCGGCTTTTGCCGCTTCCGCGCTCATCAGAAGCTGCGGCAAAAACAGTGTGCCTTTTTCAAAGCCGTCACCGACCACGTCAAGTGTCGGCATCAACTCATTTTCCACAATTTCGAGCGGTTCTTTGGTTTTTAAAAGCGCCTGTGTCTGTTCGGTGGCTTGGGTTTTTAAGCCTTTGATGACGGCGGTTTTCAAGTCCGTTTCGCCGCTTGCCGCCGTCGGTGTGGCGGCTGCAGCTTGCGTTTGCACCGCATGCGCCATATAGGTTTCAAAATTTTCGTCCATTCCGTTCAGCGCACAGAACGAATAATACGCCTGCATCATTTTTTCGCTTTGCGGGTTGATAATGCCGGCGGAAAGCCCGCGCTGCATCGCCATGGTAAAAAACGCGGTGTTGATGTTTTCGCGCGCCGGAAGCCCGAACGAAATGTTGGAAACGCCCAAAACCGTATGCACGCCGAGCTTGTGGCGGATATAATCGAGCGCGTCCAATGTAACTTGGGCGTTGTCCGCCCCGGTGCTCACGGTTAAGGTCAGCGCGTCTATGATTAAATCTTTTTTCGGGATTCCGTAAGACGCGGCGGTCTTGATGAGTTTTTCCGCAATTCGGATTCGGCCCTCGGCGGTGTCGGGAATCCCGTTTTCGTCCAAGGTTAAACAGACGACCACGCCGCCGTATTTTTTGGCATGCGGGAACACCGCTTCCATGGAGCTTTGCTTGCCGTTTACGGAGTTGATTAAAGGCTTGCCGTTATAAAGGCGCAGGGCGTTTTCCATAGCGGTCACGTCGGAAGTATCAATCTGCAAAGGCAGGTTTACAATGGTTTGAAGCGCCTGCACGGTTTCGGGCAGGACTTTTGCTTCATCGAGTTCCGGTAAACCGACGTTGACGTCGAGCACATCGGCGCCCGCATCCGCTTGGGAGACCGCCTGTTCAAACACATAAGCGGTGTCGCCGGTTAAAAGCGCTTGTTTTAACCGTTTTTTGCCGGTCGGGTTAATGCGTTCGCCGATAATCACCGGCTTGTCCGCAAGGAAAACGGTTTTGGAATACGAAGTTACTGCTGTAAAGTCTTTTTCCTTTACTTCTTTCGGCACAATCGGTTTGCATTTCTTCACCGCTTCGCGCAAATGGTCGGGCGTTGTGCCGCAGCAGCCGCCCACCGCCTGCACGCCGGGCAGGGACGCAATTTCAAAAAGCGCCTCGGAAAATTCGTCCGGCGCGACGTCAAAGGTCGTGACGCCGTCCACACAGGTCGGAAGCCCCGCGTTGGGGTTCACGGCAATCGGGGTGGAAGTATATTTTAAAATTTCCTGCACAAACGGCAGCATTTGCCGCGGTCCGAGCCCGCAGTTAAAACCAATCATATCCACGCCCAAGCCTTCGAGCGTAAACAGCGCGGTCGGAATATCCGCGCCGGTCAAAAGCTTGCCGTTTTCATTGAAAATCATGGTGACAACAACCGGCAAATCGCTGTTTTCTTTGGCGGCGAGCACCGCCGCTTTAATCTCGTACAGGTCGCCCATGGTTTCAATCAAAACCAAATCGGCGCCTGCTTTTGCCCCGGCGACGACCTGTTCTTTGTAAAGCTTATAAGCTTCACAGAATTCCAGTTCGCCGGAGGGTTTTAACAGCTTGCCCGTCGGTCCCATATCGAGCGCTACGAGCACTTCCCGACCCGCTTCTTTTGCGGCGCGCTTTGCGAGCGTCACGCCGGCTTCGACCAATGCGGGTACAGTATAAGGCGGGTCTTGAAATTTCAGCGCGTTCGCGCCGAACGTGTTGGTTTTTAAAATGTCACACCCCGCTTCGACATAGGATTTATGAATCGAATACACGGTGTCGGGATGCAATATGTTCCAAGTTTCGGGCAGTTCGCCGCCGGCAAGGCCGCGCGATTGCAGCTGGGTGCCCATTGCCCCGTCAAACAAAAGCATTTCCCGTCCGAGTCTGTCTCTAAAGCTCATATAGTTTCCTCTTTCCAAACGCCGCGGCGTTTTTCCGGTTTTTGCGCAAATTCATCCTTTGTTGCAGCAGGACTTTTTGGTCTTTTGCTTTTCTACAAGATAGGCAAGCGTTATCGAATCGACCACCTCGTTAATAGCGTCCAAAACATTCTGCCAAATTTCAAACGTCACACAGTCCTCGCAGTTTTCGCAGTGGTGGTCTTCCTCTAAACACGAAACCGGCGCAAGGCTTCCCTCGGTCACGCGCAAAATCTCGCCGACGGTGTATTCCGCCGGGGTTCGCGTCAGGCGATAGCCGCCTTGTTTGCCGCGCGTGCTTTCGACAAGCCCGTTTGCAGAAAGCGATTTGATGATTTGTTCCAAATATTTTTCGGAAATCCCCTGTCTTGTGGCAATCGTTTTAATCGAAACGCAACCGTCGTCCGTGTGCTGCGCCAAATCGAGCATCAGCCGGATTGCATAGCGTCCTTTTGTGGAAATTTTCATAGTCTGTTCATCCTTTATTTGATAGAATTTCCGTTTGCTTTATAATAATACAAAAATAGTAGGAATTCAATCTGAAAATGAATTTTCTTGACGGATTCGTGAAAAACAGATAGTATTAGCTTTAGAAAGGAAGCGGTTTTTATGCGTATGCTGGATATTTTGGAAAAGAAAAAGCGCGGCGGGCAGTTAAGTAAAGATGAAATTGCCTTTTTTGTGCGCGATTACACCGCGGGGTCGATTCCCGATTATCAGGCGTCGGCGCTTTTGATGGCGATTTGCCTTAAAGGCATGAACGAAGAAGAAGCGGTCGCCTTAACCGACTGTATGGCGCATTCCGGCGATATGCTCGACCTTTCCGCGATTGACGGCATCACGGCAGACAAACATTCCACCGGCGGCGTTGGGGACAAAACGACGCTGATTGTCGCGCCGATTTGCGCTTCGTGCGGCTTAAAAATCGCAAAAATGAGCGGTCGGGGGCTCGGGCACACCGGCGGCACGGTGGATAAATTAGAGAGCATTCCGGGCTATCGAACCGCGCTTTCCAACGAAGAATTTTTTGCGCAAGTCAACCGCGTGGGCGTGAGCATTATCGGGCAGACGGGCGACCTTGCCCCGGCGGATAAGCTTTTATATGCCCTGCGCGACGCGACGGCGACGGTGGACAACATTGCGCTGATTGCGTCGAGCATTATGAGCAAAAAGCTGGCGGCGGGCGCGCAAAACATTGCGCTGGACGTAAAATGCGGCAGCGGCGCGTTTATGCAGACCAAAGAGGACGCCGAAGCGCTCGCAAAGCTGATGGTGAAAATCGGAAAAAGCTGCGGCCGCAACACCGCCGCGGTCATTACCGATATGGACACCCCGCTCGGCACGCATATCGGCAACGCCTTAGAGGTTACAGAGGCCGCCGCGATTTTACAAAACCACGGTGACGCACAGCTGCGTGAACTTTGTCTGACACTCTCGGCACACCTGCTTTCAATGAGCTACGGCAGTTCTTATGACGACGCATACAAACAGGCGGAAACGGTGCTTATTGGCGGCAAAGCGTTTTTAAAAATGCAGGAATGGGTCGAAGCGCAGGGCGGCGACGCGCGCGTGCTGTCGGAAAGCGAATGTTTCCGAAAAGCCGCGGTGCACACCACCGTGACGGCACAAACGGGCGGCTACCTTACCCATATGGACACCCACAAAGTCGGCGAAAGCGCTTCGCTTTTGGGCGCGGGGCGCGCGGTGAAAACCGACAGCATTGACCCGGCGGCGGGCATTGTGCTTTATAAAAAGACCGGCGACGCCGTCAGAAAAGGTGAGCCGATTGCCGAATTGTTCGCGTCGAGCGACGAAAAGCTGCAAGCCGGCAAAGCGCGATTTTTGGAAGCGCTGACGTTCGGCGAAGCAGCACCTAAAAAGCGACCGCTGATTCTCAGCACGGTCGTTTAAAAAAGGCAATAAAAATCCCCCGTCTTTGGACGGGGGATTTGCTTTTTGCTTTCTGAATTCTTCTTTTTGAATCAGTCCGCCGGATAGAACGCTTTGTGCACAGCGGAAACCGCGCGGTCCGCATCTTTCGCGTTAATCAGCACGGAAATCTTGATTTCGCTTGTGGAAATCATATCAATGTTGATGTCGTGCTCATAAAGCGCTTCAAACATTTTGGAAGCCGTGCCGGGGTGAGATTCCATGCCGGCGCCGACAACGGAGATTTTCGCAACCTCAGTGTCGCAGACGATGTTTTTGTCGTCAATGTCAAAGGTGTCGTGCACCGCTTTGACCGCTTCGTCTGCATTTTCCTTGGAAACGGTAAAGGTGATGTCTTTCGTGTCATCTCTGCCGATAGATTGGAGAATGATATCGACGTTGATTTTCTTCTGCGCGAGCTTTGCGAACAGTTTAAAGGCAACGCCCGGGTTGTTGGGGATACTCTTGACGGAAATACGGGCGACGTCCGTATCTTTTGTTACACCTCTGACCAGCATTTTTTCCATTTTTGCGACCTCCTTAACGATTGTGCCGGGAACTCTTTTCAGACTGGAAAGCACTTCAATTTCCACATTGTATTTTTTCGCCATTTCCACAGAGCGGTTGTTGAGCACCTGCGCGCCGAGCGTGGCGAGCTCGAGCATTTCATCATAGGTGATTTCCTGCAATTTTTTCGCATTGGGCACCTTGCGCGGGTCGGCGGTAAACACGCCCTCGACATCGGTGAAAATCTGGCAGCGGTCGGCGTGCATTGCCGCTGCAATGGCAACCGCGCTTGTGTCGGAACCGCCGCGGCCGAGCGTGGTCAGGTCATCATATTTGTTGATGCCCTGGAAGCCCGCGACCACCACAATGTTGTGCCGGTCGATTTCCGCGCGCATACGGTCGGTTTTAATCGATTTAATCCGCGCAATGCCGTAAGCGGAACTGGTGTTGAAGCCGGCCTGCCAACCCAAAAGGGAAACCACGGGATAGCCCAGCTTTTCAATCGCCATCGCAAGCAGCGCAATCGAAATCTGCTCGCCGGCGGTCAACAACATATCCAATTCGCGCTTGGAAGCGGACGGATTGATTTCTTTCGCTTTTTCAATCAAATCGTCGGTCGTATCGCCCTGCGCCGAAACCACGACGACAACATCGTTGCCCGCGCGGTAGGTATCCGTAACGATATTTGCGACATTCATCACTCTTTCGGCGTTGGCAACCGAGCTACCGCCGAACTTCTGAACGATAAGTCCCATATATACCTCCAAATCCGGCAGAAACCTGCCGTCTGTTTTACTGAATTAATAGTCGGTGATGCGAATGGACGACAAAACCGTAAGGCCCGGAATTTCGGTGAGCTTGTCGCAAAGCGTCTGTTCTACATCTTCACCTGTCACGAATGCGAACTCCGTTTCGGGGGCGTTGTCGCGGGTCAAGACGCGCACTTTGCCGAACTTTGCTTCCACGTTTTCCAACGCGGCGGCTTTGTCAGCAACCGAAGCGCGAATATAAAGCGAAGTGGGCAGGGTTTTGTAATCAACCACATAATCGTCTTCACTCGGACCCCAGCCGAATGCTTTTTTGCGCCCGACGTGTTTTGCGCAGTCGATAACGTCCGCCACAACGGCACTTGCGGTCGGGAGTTTGCCCGCGCCCTTGCCGTAAAACACGACGTCGCCGATTGCGTCACCGCGCACCAAAATGGCGTTGAACACGTCGCGGACGGAGGCAAGCTGGCTGCCGTCCATCACGACGGCGGGGCTGACCATTGCGGAAATCTTGCCGTTGTCAAGCCGTTTTGCGCGTCCGAGCAGTTTAATCACGCCGCCGTAATTGCGGACATAAGCAACGTCTTCCAAAGCGATTTTGGTAATGCCTTCGGTGTGGACGCTGTCGGGATAAACGTGTTTGCCGAAGCAAAGCGACGCCAAAATGCAAATTTTGCGGCAGGCGTCCTGCCCTTCGATATCGGCCGTCGGGTCTTTTTCCGCATAGCCGTTGTCCTGCGCGAGTTTGAGCGCGTCTTCAAAGGACATTTGCTTTTCAATCATCATTGTGAGAATAAAGTTGGTCGTGCCGTTGAGAATGCCGGCAATTTCGTCGATTTCGTTCGCGGCAAGGCACTGGGTAATCGGGCGGATAATCGGAATCCCGCCGCCGACAGACGCTTCAAACAGAAAGTTGACGTTGTTTTCTTCCGCCATTTTCAAAAGCTCATAGCCTTTTGCCGCGACCAGTTCCTTGTTGGAGGTGACAACGCTTTTGCCCGCTTTTAAAAGCGAAGAGACAAACTCAAACGCCGGGTGCAAACCGCCCATCGTCTCGACCACAATTTTCACTTCGGGGTCGTTTAAAATAATGTTAAAATCCTTAATGAATTTATCCGCATTCGGATCGCCCGGGAAATCGCGCAAATCCAGAATGTAACGAATTTCCAAAGCGCTCTGGGTGCTGCGTTTGACGATGCTTTCATGATTTTTGTTGAAAACCTCCACAACACCGGAGCCGACCGTGCCGTAACCCATTACAGCAACATACATATTCTCACATCCTAAAATATATTGATACAGATAGCATTTTACCACAAAAGCGCTTTAGAATAAAGAAAAATTTTTCTAAAAGCTAAAATTCTATAAAACTTTCTATTATTGATTGTATCTTTCAGCAAAATAGTATAAAATGTATATATACTGAAAGTCTTGCCGTTTCGGCAACCAAAAAAGGAGCAACCTATGGACAAAATCGAAAAACGCCGGTCGTTTATTATCAACACCGTTTTTGTGGTGATTATTGTCGGTCTTTTTTATTTGGCAATTAAATATGCACTGGGCATTGTCTGGCCGTTTGTCGTGGCTTTCTTTTTAGCCATGCTTTTACAGCGTCCGGTCAATTTTTTATCGACCAAAACGCCTTTGAAGCGCGGGATTTCCTCGGTGATTATGGTCTTGTTCGTATTGGTGATTGTCGGCTCGATTTTGGGGCTTATCATCGGGCGTATCGTCATAGAGTTAAAAGGCTTTTTTGATTATTTGCTCATCAAAATGGAGGACGCCCCCGCCTTTGTGGACCAAATTCAGGCTTGGCTTTCCGACACCTTTTCATTCCTGCCGAAAAGCCTGCATGAATCGATTATGACCGCGACGGAAAATTTCTTAAACCGGTTGATGGGCATTGAGGCCAAGGCTTCCGCTGACGTGATACAGGCCGAAAGCAGCGGCATTGACTTTTCCCTGCTTTCCTCTCCGCTCGGCGCGGTTTGGGGAACGGCCAAACAAATCCCGATGATTGCCGTCGGGGTGTTGGTGTGTGTCGTTTCCTGTTGCTTTATGACAACCGACTACCGCACGCTGCGGGACATGATTTTATCGCAACTGTCACAAAAAAGGCAAAGCGCGGTTATTCGCACCAAACAAGTCACCTTTTCCACGCTCGGCAAAATGGGTAAGGCCTATTCCATTATTTTGTTTGTCACCTTTATGGAAATGCTGTTGGGGCTAAGCTTTTTAAAGCTCATTCACGTGTATGACAGCGGCTATATTTTCGCGATTGCCTTTATCACCGCTGTGGTCGATATTATCCCGGTGCTCGGCACAGGTACGATTTTGATTCCGTGGGCGCTGTGGTCGCTGTTCACCGGCGACGTGGGGCTCGGCATCGGGCTTTTGGTGGTTTACGCAATTATCAGTGTCATCCGCCAGGTCATTGAGCCGAAACTCGTGGCGTCGCAGCTGGGGCTTCCGCCGTTTGTCACGATTATGGCGATGTATATCGGCTCGCAGTTGTTCGGGTTTGTCGGGCTGTTCTTACTGCCCATTACCATTATGCTCTTGAAAGTCTTAAACGACGAAGGCGTCATTCACATTTTCAAAAAGAAAGCGCCTGTTGTAGAAGAAGTAAACGTGTCTGCGAAAGAAACTGCGCCGGACGAAAAATCCGGTGAAAAATCGGAGTCAAACAGCCATGATTGATTTACATTGTCATTTACTTTGGGGCATGGATGACGGCGCGCAAAGCGTGGAAGACACACTCGCTTTGTGCAAAACCGCTGTGGAAAACGGAATTCACACCGCAGTCTGCACACCGCACATGTTGGATTTGGACGAAACCGACGACTATTTATATGTTCGCGACCGCCACGCCGAAGAGCTTCGCAGGCTGTTAAAAGCGGAAAAAATTCCGCTCGACGTGCGTCTCGGCGCGGAAGTGTATTTGAACGACAAGCTCTTTGCCGCAGACGACCTTGAAGCGCTGACGATTGAAAACACGCGCTATTTGCTTTGTGAATTCTCTTTGCGGCCGTTTCCGCCCGAACGCGTGATGCTCCTGATTAACGAAGTTTGTGAGCGCGGGCTTGTGCCCGTGATTGCCCACCCGGAACGTTACCCGGTGCTGCACCGTCACCCGGGACTTTTAGAAGATTTGCAGGATGTCGGCGCACTTTTCCAAGTTAACGCCGCTTCCTTTGCCGGACTGCTCGGCAACGAGGTACAGGACCTTGCCGTTTACCTTTTAAAAAACGGCATTGCGGATTTCATAGGAACGGATGCACACCGGCCGCACTGGCGGGATAACGCATTTTTAAAGTATGCCGAAACGTTTCCGCCGATTCTCTCGCAAAAGCAGCTGTGCTGGGTTACGGAAGAAGCGCCGGCACTTTTGTTAGAAAACAAAGACATTTTTGCACACCGTCCGAAAAGCTTTTGAATTTACACTGCGTTTACATATTAGAGCCGATTTATTCACAAGGTCACGCTATACTGATACCAATTTCTTTTCGGAGGGTTGACTGTGCACAGTTTCAGAGACCGGTTTTTCAGATTCATGGAAGGGCGCTACGGCCTGCGCGGGTTACAAGACGGCCTGCAAATCGTTATATACGCCGTTTATTTGATATTGGTAATTATCAACTTTTTTGCACGTTCGCGAATTGTCAACGGTCTTGAGTTATTGCTGATTGCGTATATGCTGTTTCGCATACTTTCCAAAAACATTCCCGCGCGCGAAAACGAAGGCCGGCGGGTTTCGGAATTTTTCTATAAAATACGGGACGCTTTTCGTTTTCGGCAGGCAAACGCACAAGAACGAAGCCGCCAAAGAGCCATTCAAAAAGAACGCAAAAAAGACAAGGAACACATTTACCGCGAATGTCCCACATGCGGCGCGACGCTTCGATTGCCGCGCAAGAAAGGCAAGCACGGCGTAATGTGCCCGCGCTGCGGCAACAAATTCACCGTCAAATGCAGCCGATAAAAACCATAAAAAGAACCCCGGTGCTTTAAAAGCACCGGGGTTCTTTTTATATCTTGTTTTTAGCCTGCTTCGTCCGGCTCCAAAATGGAATAGCCGCCGTCGCTGCGTTTATAAACGACGTTGATTTCTTCACTTTCCGCGTTGCGGAACATATAGAATTCATGGCCGAGCATATTCATTTGCAAGATTGCTTCGTCCACCGTCTGGGGTTTCAAAATCACCGCCTTGGTGCGGACAACGTCGTATTCGGTTTCTTCGTCGGCCGTGTCAGGCGCGTTGAACACCTCGTCAAACGAAACTTCGCGCAGGCGGCGCTCCAGTTTGGTTTTGTTTTTGCGAATCTGGCGAATCAAAGAATCCACACAGTTGTCCAGCGCTTCTTCTAAATCCTGCGCACGTTCCTGCGCACGGAATATAAACCCGCCCTTTTGGAGCGTAATTTCAACAATTTTTACGTTTTTCTCGACGGTCGCCGTGACTTTGGCGGTCGCGTCGGGGCCGAAGAATTTTTCGACCTTGTGCAGTTTCAGTGCAGCTCTGTCTTTGAAAGACTCGCGCGGTGTGCATTTTCTGCCAACGATGGTAATGTTCATTATGACATCCCCTTTTGTATATATTCAAAAGTGTTTCCACTTTTGTTTTCGTTTGTATTATAGCACACTACCATTAAAAAATAAAGACAGAGTTTAAAAATTTTATGAATTTTATACAAATTCTTATAAGACTGCGGTTGCATGGCGCGTGACGTGGCAACCGATGTTGACCGCGGCGGGAAGCCCCGCAATGTGTGTCGGCGCGGTCTCAATATTGACCGCAAGCGCCGTTGTGCGTCCGCCGAAACCCTGGGGACCGATGGAAAGCGCATTAACGCGCTTTAACAATTCCTCTTCCATTTCCTTATAAACCGGATTGGCATTCCGTACGCTGACCGGTCGGCAAAGTGCCTTTTTGGCAAGATAGGCGCAATATTCAAAATCGCCGCCGAATCCGACGCCCACGACCATCGGCGGACAGGGGTTGCCGCCCGCCTGCCGCACGACATCGACCACGAAATTCATCAAATCTTCTTTGTTGGCGCTCGGCGTGAACATGTGCATTTGGCTCATGTTTTCACTGCCGAAGCCTTTGGGCGCGGCGGTGATGCGGATTTTATCGCCGTCCACAATCCGGGTGTGGATAATCCCGGGGGTATTGTCTTCGGTGTTGACGCGGTCTAACGGGTCGCGGACCACGGATTTCCGCAAAAGCCCTTCGGTGTAGCCTTTCGCCACGCCGCGGTTGACGGCGTCTTCAAACGAGCCGCCGACAATGTGAACATCTTGTCCGACCTCAATAAACAAAACCGCCATGCCGGTGTCCTGACAAATCGGCACGTCAAGTTCCGTTGCCGCGTCCAGGTTTTCCAAAAGCGTGCCCATAATTTTTTTCGGCAGCGCTTCGGTTTCGGCACATTCCCCCGCGCAAATACAGTCGCGCAAGTCGGAAGGCAGCACCTTGTTCGCGCGAATCAGCAGTTCTGCAACAGTGTTTTCAATTTGCTCAACATGAATTTCTCGCATTGTTTTACCCTTTCATCAGAAAAGCAGACAGACGAGTTTTCGCCTGTCTGCACAATATGTTTATTTGCGGCGGGAATAAGAACCGCGCCGGCCGCCTTCGTTGGCACGCTTCAAATCGGAGATCTTTTCGTCGCTTACCTGTTTAAAGTGCGCCATCATATCCTCAAACGTCTGCGGCGCTTCACGGCGTTCCGCCCCCTGCCAGACATTCGGCGCGCTCTTTTGGCGCGGCGGTCCGTTGCGGCGAGGCCGTTCGCCGCCCTTATGCTCCTGCTCGGGCGAGGGCGCCTGTGCCTTTTTAATCGAAAGGCTGATTTTGCCTTCCGGCGTTACGTCTAACACTTTCACTTTCACCGTTTGGTTCTCTTGCAGGTAATCGTGAATGTCGCTGACGTAGTCTGTGGACACTTCGGAAATGTGGACCATGCCGGTCACGTTTCCGGGAAGTGTGACAAACGCACCGAAATTCGTAAGCCCCGTAACCTTGCCTTCGAGAATCGCCCCAACTTCAACCATATGAGAATTTAGTCCTCCCAGCGAGCAAAACGCACCGTGTCGTCAGTTGCTCGGTGTAATATCATAGTATACCTTTTCGTCAGGCATAACATAACCTAATTTTTCGCGGGCGATGCGTTCGATATAGTCTTTTTCATCGCCGCCGTCGACCACGGCCTGCAACTTCTCATTTTCGGCAAGCTGCGCTTCATACTGCGCTTTTACGGTGTCAACTTCTTGTTCTTTCTCCCGGATTTCCAAAAGGGAGCTGATGAAGCTGATAGCAAAATAGCCCGCCACCAACAACAAGGCGACAGAAAGAATAAAACTATGCTTTTGTGTTTTTCTTCTTTTCTTTTTGGCTTGCATGGACACGAACTTCCCTTTCGTCTTTGCGGGACCTTTTCCCCCGGGAATACAATTTAACATGTTGATTATACAACAGGTCGTTTGTATTTTTCAAGAGAATTTTTGATTTTTTCACCGAAAAATCCGCCTTTTTCTGTGCTTTTTGAACATTTTTCTTGAAAAAATCGGCAAACCACTTGCCGAAACGCAAAAACGGAAGCCGCACAACGCGATAAACGCGCAAAGAAAAGCCGCGAAAAAAAGCGACCAACTTATCAAAAAACCGGCTGAAAAGCACTCCGAGCGAAAAGTAATAGACGAAAAAGCCCAACACTTCGCCGAAAATCACATAGCCGCGAATACTGCCGCTTGTGACGGTTAAGGTAAACAGGAACGTTAAAAACGCCGCGAACAGTGCAAACAGCACGTCGGCGGCAAAAAATGCCTTTTTACCGTTGGAAAACAGCATTCGAACGGCGCGGAACAAATCGTAGAAAATCCCGAGAAAAAAGCCGAACCCCAGCGCATAGGCAAACGTGCCGAGCTGTTCGGGAAGACTGACAAGATAGGTCATCAGCGGAACATTCTTCCGAAGAAAGAGCTTTCTTTCGGTTTTGCGGTATCGGTATAGGTAAGGGAGGTGATTTCACCGTCCACCGCCATTTCCCCCATTTCAAGGCTTAAGCGGTTGATGTGCAAATCATCACCTTTAATCGTCAGTTCGCCGAGGTCTGTGAGCACGCAAATGGTCTGTTCGTCGAAGGTGTCGACGTCTGTGACGCCCGAAAGCGTCAGGTGCTGTCTGTCCTCCAAAACAATATTGTGCGGAATGGGAATGGTTTTTGCATTGTTGTCCGTCATAAAATAAACCTCCTTTCCGTACAGATATATGCACGAAAAGGAGGGAACATGTCTATGTTATATTGGGTTTATTGCGCAAGCAAAGACGCGAGCAAAATCGGGTTTCGCGTGGTGATATTGTCGGGCGACATGGTCAAAAGGTTGCGCATGACAATTTTGTTGTCGGCAGTCCAGAACGAGACAAGCAAACCTTCTTCGTGGAACACTTCAACAAGCTTTTTGCTGGCATATTTGTAGTTGCAGTTGAGACCGATTGCGCCGCTGCGGTGCACTTCTGAAGTGATACTTCGAAGATAGCCCTCGTCTTCAAGCCGCATGATATTAAGTTCCGCATTGAGATAATAGGGAATACCGGGCGCGTCAATTTTGACCGTTTGCGAGTTGTTCGATTCCACGCCCGTAAAGAAGCAACGGTCTTGCATTTTGAATTTCTTTAAAATCCGCACGACCTCTTCCAGCCCCGAAACCGATTTTAAATCGAGATTGACGCGAACCGTATCGGAGTTTTCGCTCAAATACCGCATAGCGTCCGAAAATAAAAGCCCTTCGTCGTTTCCCGCCGTTTCCGCGTGGAGAAGCACCGGCGTTCCGTCGTTTCGAACGGTGACGTCCACTTCCAAAACCGGCACACCGAGCGCCACCGCCTTTTGCAGAAATTCCATGGAATTGTCCGGCGTTCCCTCACAGCCCGAATGCGCGGTATAGGTAAACCCTTCAGGCAGGTGGATTTCGCCGTTTAAAATGCGGTGGATTTCTTTGCCGGCAAGCCCGGCGATGACGGCGCTTGCCGTACCGAGCACAGCCAGTGCGATTTTGGTCCCGATTTTCATAAAAACACCCCTGTCAATCTTTCAGCCAAACGCCGTCGGCTTTGATTTTTTCAATGCGGTCGCCTGTGACAAAATATACATCTTTGGAAATATCCATCATCGCGCGGTCGTTCATCGAATCGGTGTAAAACTCGTCGATTTCCTGTTTGCCGTATTGCTCATAAAACATCGGCACCTTGTTTTCACGGTAACAAATCCGCCCGATTTCACCGGTTTTCAGGTCGATAATACTCCCGATATAATGTTTAACGCCGATGCGCCGGCAGATTTCGGAAAGCATCACCTCGGGGCAGGCGGAAACAATGACGTCGTCCTCATGCTGGATTTTCGCATAAAAGCTTTTAATCTTCTTTTCGTGTTCATCCCAAAAGATTTCAATATCTTTCGGAATATCACTAAACTGCGCGCAGCATTCTTTTAAAATATAGCTGTATTCGTTTTTCACGTCGTCTATTGTGACCTTGCCCATTTTGTAACGGATAAAACCTTCGCCGAATTTCGGAACATATTTGGCAATCAGCTTCGGCTCTTTGCGCAGGAAATACAGGAAAATATCAAACCCGCTTTCCCCGTCATAAATGGTGTTGTCAAAATCAAAAACACGCATAAAACCGCTTCACTTTCTTCATAAAACCTAATGATTATACTATCATTATGCGCCGTTTTCGTCAAGCGAAAACAAGGGAAAAAGCCCGAAATACCGCGGAGGGACCGACCGAAAAGTCGCTTTTTGAACACATTTTTAAAAACTGTCTTTTTTCGCATTCAAAGAAAATCAAAAAGCAAAAAAGCACCCGCCAAAGCGAATGCTTTTCTATGTTTTTAAATTAGCCGCGAAGCGCGCGTTCGAGCCAGATTTCGGCAATATCCATCGCCGCAAAAAGGCCTTTCTTTTCGCTTGTTTTAATCACGCGCTCTTTGGCGCTTGCGTCCGGGTCGGTGCTCAAAAGCTGCACCGTGACTTTAGAAGCAAGGTCATAACCGCCGAAGTCTTTTTTCGACGTGATGCGCATCATAATCACGTAATCATCAGACATATTGCCGTAATAAATCGTGTCACCGTTGCGCACCAAGGGCTTGCCCTTATAAGTCAGAAAATCCTGTTTTTCTTTTTCAGCCATACTGCTTTGTTTCTCCTCATTTCTCGTCTGCGTCTAAATGCAGATAATTCTTAACTAACGCTTGCAGCAGCTCGTCCCGGTCCAGACGGCGGATTAAGCTGCGGGCGTTGTTGTGGGTCGTAATATAGGTGGGGTCTTCGGACAAAATATACCCGACGATTTGGCTTATCGGATTATAGCCCTTTTCCCGAAGCGCTTCATAAACCGCAACAATCGTTTGGCGCATTTCTTCCTCGTGCTCGTCCTTAATGGAAAACTGAATCGTTTTGTTGGGGTCTAACATACTGCCACCTCCCGTTTTCGGAATAATCAAATATATTATATACTAAGCCGCAGCAAAAAACAATAATAAAAAAGCGGAAGTTTCTAATTTTTTAAGGTTGCTTCGGATGTTCGTTGCGGTAATCCTCCACAACTTTGCCATCTTGAATGCGAATCACGCGCTTTGCCTGTTCGGCAATGCCGTTGTCGTGGGTAATTAAAATCACGGTTCTTCCCTCGTCGTTTAATTGGTGCAGAATTTTCATCACGTCGCGTCCGGAATGGCTGTCTAAATTGCCGGTCGGTTCGTCGGCCAAAATAATCGGCGGGCGAGCCGCCACCGCACGCGCAATCGCCACGCGCTGCTGCTGACCGCCGGACATCTGTTTCGGCAGGTGGTTAAGCCTGTGCCCGAGCCCGACGCGTTCGAGCGCATCTACCGAAAGCTTATGGCGCTGTTCGGCGGACATTCCGCGGTAGACAAGCGGCAATTCGACGTTGCCCTGCGCGGTGAGGCTCGGAATCAAGTTAAAGCCTTGGAAAATAAAGCCGATTTGCTTATTGCGGATTTCAGAAAGCTGATCGTCGGTCATGTTCGAGACGTTTTCGCCGTCGAGATAATACTCACCGCTCGAGGGCACATCTAAAAGGCCGAGCATATTCATCAGCGTGGATTTGCCCGAACCCGACTGGCCGACAATGACGATAAAATCGCCGCGGTCCATGGTAAGTGAAACACCGTCGAGCGCGCGGACTTCATTTTCGCCGGGGTTGTAAATTTTATAAAGGTCTTTAACTTCAATTAAATGCATAATTACCACCGTTTAACAGCATACCTTATTTTCCATTTGTTTTCAATGTATAAATTGTGAATTTTTCTTTTGAAAACGGTCATTCTAACTTTGAGGAGTTGAAAGACATGGCAACTACGGGAAATGAATATCAATCCATGACGCAAAAAGCGTCGCCGCCCTCGCCGAAAATCAAAGATTTATTGTGGGCATTTTTTGTCGGCGGCGGGATTTGCACATTCGGGCAGGCGCTCAACACGCTTTATGAAAATATCGGATTTTCGGAAGACGGCGTACGTGCCGCCACGCCGGTCACGCTGATTGTTCTGACGGCAATTTTCACGGGTGTCGGCGTATTTGACAAACTTGCGAAGCACGCCGGCGCGGGCACATTCGTACCGATTACCGGATTTGCCAATTCCATTGTATCCCCCGCGATGGAGTTTCAGGCGGAGGAGCGTGTTATAATAACCCTAAGTCAGAAATGCCGCTGTTTCAGGCGAGTATGCTGATTTAGTCCAAATTTATCCCATATGAAGGAGGCAAGCGATATATAAGCAGTAGCCGAATCAACATTTTTTATTTAGCCACAGAAGGCCGGATTGATTGCCACTCGATCCGGTCTTCTTTACATATTGTATCAAGGCAACAAAATGTGTCAATAATTTCATCAACAAACAGGAGGGTACATCAAATGAGACAAGGCGTATTGATTTATGATCAGAATACAGATCGGATGGATATTCGATTCGGTTTGGAAGACTACTATGGCGGTCTGCATTGCGGAGACACGCTGGAAGTGTTCGTGAAGAACAAATGGATCCCCACAAGAATAGAACTGTATCAAGACTGGTATTTAGTGGGAATTAAAACAGCGTCAATCAACGGTTTGCGCGTCCGAAAGTGAATCTGTGAAATCTGCCGGGCAGTTTCTTGTGAATCAAGGAGCTGCCCTATTTTTGTGTCCAAAATTCCAAAGGAAGGAGAACGCCGCTATGAAATGCTTGAGAAAGTATCAATGGGTCAAGCTCTCAAGAGCATACCTGCCCCAGGGCAAGGGGGTAATGGGTCATTGGGCGAAACTTGCATCTCGCGCGGCGTTTCGTAAAGGACAAGCCGTATACTGCGGCTATACAAATGAAGTTGTCCCAGGAATGTGGTCAGGTGGTATTGTCGGACTGAAAAGTATTCTGGGGCTAAAAAATCGCGCACAGGTGATGAGTATAATGGACGAGCTGTCCGAGCTTGGATATATCCATTACACACTCGATAAGAAAACAAAGAAACTTACCTATCAAATTAATGATTGGGTTGTCAAATGCTCTGGGGCCGAATGTATGGATGGCAGCGTATATGCAACAGAAGGTTACGGATTTCTCTGCCTTCCAAGGAGCATTACGCAAAGGCTTGTAGACAGAAAGCACATATTCGGCGAATCTGATGCCTGGATGGATTTATGGTGCCATAGTGTGTGGCAGGATCCGGGCAATATATTTTCTTCTTTGGCACCTGTCGTTCAGTTCGGACGATATGGGGCTGTTTTAACTTTGGAAACCTTGGGACAGCGCTGGAACTGGGAAAAGACAAAGGTATGGCGATTTCTGCAAAAATATAAGGATGTCTTCACGCTGTATCGACTCCCCGGCTCTTATGGTTGTCTCATTTTTAATAGACTGTATCCGTCAGGAGCAGAGGTTTCAGTGCCGTCACAGGCGAATGTTGTACGCATAATTGAGAAAATACGCATTTTAGGAGCGAATAAGCATATTCTCGGTACGGATCACGAGCGACTGAACAAATTGGTTGCCTGGTTCAGCCAGAAAGCTTTGGATGCTGGTGCAGAACAGGCGGAGTCTGATGTATGTGCAGGATGCGAAGAAGGCCGCGTTGCACTTTCAGCCCCTATAATACGCGCGTATCTTTCTCAAAAGAATTGTAAGAACTGTGAATATGACTGCAGGGTAAGAGTATATCTCTCCTGTTCAGGTAATTTCAAGAACATTAGAGGGCCTTGCAGTCTTTCCGATTTTGTCAATCAGGAATTAAACGCAAAGGAGAATCACTATGAGTGAGAATAAAAAATCGAAGCAATCTGCGTATGAGCAGCAGGAAAGCAGGCTTTCTGCGCAGTCAGTAGCATTCATCAAACTGCTTACACAGCGAGGTATTCTTGGAGATGCTGAGATTGACGACGATAAGATCCGTCAGGCTCAAAAAGAGAAAAAGCGCCATACATATCACAACACAGAAATGCTTTTGCAGCATTACAGGGATATTGTGTGGGCGCTGGAGTGCTTCCCCTCGACGATTGTGGAGGAACTGGATCGTCCCCTGGACGATTTGGATGCGCTCATCAGTTATGTGGATGTGGAAATGAGCCTGGACAATAGAAAATTGGAGAGCCGCATTGAGAGCATCAAAAAATCAAGGCTGCTTCTGGATCGGGTAAACGATGCGTTGACAATCTTGAAGAAAAAGCCGGATAACGGTGAGAAGATGTACGAGCTTATCTATCTGACCTATATTGCCCCGGAAAAATTGTCACATTCTGAACTGCTGTACCGTCTTGACATTTCTTCGAGGCACTATTACAGACTTCGCCAGCAGGCATTTGGAATTCTCTCCATTCGCCTCTGGTCGGCGCCGGTAGCAGAGATGGATTCGTGGCTTGAAGTGCTGAATCTGCTGGAACAATTATGCTGAAAATGAAATGGCACAAAAATGGCGAAAAATTGGCAAGTATAATGCCGATGACACGCAAATGGAAATGAGCTATACTTGTATTATCCCAAAGTGGGACCGAGCAAAAAAGCGCTGTTTCTAAGGTTGATAAAGCCTTATGAACAGCGCTTTTTCTTTCGGAAAAATACAAGGAGGTAAACAGTATGGCAAATCAACTCAAAAAAGGCAGGCAGTATCTGAAGAATGGATACTGGGCGATGGTCGGCGCTCTTTCAGCAATGATCATCTCCCTGCAGCCTGTTATGGCAGACACGATTTGGGATCGCTTTTCCAACATTATGCGAGATATCTATGGTCAGCTGGCAGGTATCAGTACCATTGTTGCAGTCACTGCAGCTGCCGTAGCGCTGCTGGTAAGAATGATATCCCGAAATCAGAGAGCCGTTGACGAAGCGACATCCTGGATCAAACGAATTGTTGTTGCGTGGATTGTGTTGAACTCGTTGGGGTTTGTGGTGGCATACCTTCAGCCGCTGGTATCCGGCGGACAGTACACGGGATGATCCTCCGATTCCAGCTAAAGGGCAAACGGATTGGAGGTGATGCGCTATTTTAGACTGGATTTTTGAAGGCATCGCCAATTGGATTGCAAGTATTGTCAGTCAGTTGATGGACGCAGTGTCCGGAATCTTTTTGTCGGCACTTGGAACAGATTTAACGGTGATGGAAGAATATTTCCCATTCCTGTCAAAAGCATTTGATGTTATGCAATATACTGCGTGGGCAATGCTGTTCCTCATCACTGTTTGGCAGTTATTCAAAGCATTTGGCGGACCGATTAGCGAGAGTGAGCATCCGCTCCAACTGGTTGCTCGAAGCTCTATTTTTGCGTTGTTGATTGGATATGCCAAACCGATCTTCGAGATTGTGCTTGATATTGCGCGAGCGCCGTATACAGCCCTGATGGATATACAGATGAGTGCGGAAGATTTTACATTCGCTGGTGTCGAACAGGTTCTGATGAGCGGTATTACAACGCTGGTATCGGTAATCACTGTTGTTGGACTTATTCTAATGCTGATCCTACAGATTTCACTGGGCTGGAACTATTTCAAACTGCTACTGGAAGTCGTTGAACGATATATCGTTGTCGGCGTTTTGTGCTATACCTCCCCTCTGGCATATTGTATGGGAGGCTCGAAAGCAACGGAGCCGGTTTTTAAGTCCTGGTGCAGGATGGTAGGTTCGCAGCTGTTATTGCTTGTGCTGAATGTGTGGTTTTTGCGCGGCTTTAACAGTGCTGTTGGACAGTTTATCGCAAACGCTGGAGCTACTTCAACGGGACAAGGAAATATCTTCTTATGGATGTTCTGTGCGCTGGCATTCTTAAAAACAGCGCAAAAATTCGATTCGTATTTGGCCGCAATGGGCTTAAATGTTGCCCAAACTGGATCCGGCATGGGTATGGAGCTTTTGATGTCTGCTCGCGTACTTACAGGTCTTGGCGGTAGCGTTAGAAGTGCAGGCAGCGTCTTTCATAGCAATGCAAGCGCTCCAGGTGGTGCTACAGCAACAGCCTTTGCAAGTGGTTTTGCGAGCAAATTCAAAGGCAATTCGTATGTTAGAGACGCAGTGGTAAATGGCGGAACCCGCATGGGTGCCGGCGGTGGTCTCGGATTTGTTGGAAGAGCCTTTGGGGGTATGGCAGCGAGAAATGGAGCAACTCTTACGGGAGAGTCTATTTCGTCTGTGGCCACTCGAACACCTAATGTTTCTGGCAGTATTGCCGGAGATATTGCGGATCGTAGCCTTTCCAACTATATGCCACAGTTGGCAGGACATAAGCTTAGTAACACACAGATTTCGGGAGGACATATCAGCACCACAGCGACCGGCGCAGACGGAAAATCCTCAAATGTGGATTTGTACAATGCCTCACAGTTTGAGAAGCCACAGGGCCCGCATTCGCTGGTTACAGCCTCTGATGGAAGTCAGTGGTATCAAATGGCAAGCGGAGAAGGCCGAGGCGCCTTTTACAGCACGCCTGAATTTACGGGCAGCCCTGCAGAGGCGGCACAGGTTGCGGCAACATTCCCCGGAGCGGAAGAAGGTACAGTCCTTCGCTCTGTGGACGAGGGCGTTTTGGAGGCAAGTACAGGCACCGGAAATACGAACTGGTACAACAGCGCCTTCTATCAAGAGCCGGATGCACCTCATTCCGTTATGACCGATGCGAATGGTGTGGAATGGTATGCTATGGCACAGCACGGTGCAGTGCCTGAATTTGAAAGTGGTGATGAGGCCATGATTTACAATCAGGCCGCATTCAGAGAGTTTATGCCGGGCTTTGAGCAGCAGATTACATCTGTTGATGGATCACAGCGTAGCGACGGTCACTTTGAAGTCCGTCACGAGGATGGATCCGGTACGATGTTCTATGATACTGCTCAGTATGATGCTCCTCGTGGTGACTATCAGGTATTTGAAGACCGTGATGGACATCAGTGGTTTGCAATCCACGGTGAATCTGTTGTGGAGAGAAAGCCGGTATATGATAACGGGAAACCCGTTTATGATGAGCGTGGCGTAGTATCCAAAAATGTAGAATCCGTTCGGTATAGGAGCACACCGAGTCGTTTCGGAGATCCGAAGCAGCGGGATGATACACAGACAAAACCGCCGAGACGGAAAAGTTAAGCTTTCACAGCCATAATGCCTCTTTGCACGGTGTTATGGCTGTTTTTTATAAAATGGGAGGTGAAGATTATGGCCGAGCAAAATAAAACGCAGATGGGAGACGGCGCTGATAATTATGGTCAAGCCGCAGGACAGATGGCAAAGGCAGCAAAACAACTCGGCCAGAAGGCTGCGAAGCAAGCAGCTGCAAAAGGCGTAGAGGCGACAGCAAATGCTGCTACAGCAGCAGTTCAGGCCAGTGTGCAAGGTGGAAAAGCCGCCGCAGAGATTGCTGCCGGTACGGCGGCAGGTGGCCCTTGGGGTGCGATTCTTTCTGCGGCATGGGCTATGCGTCACACACTGTTTAAAATTTTGATTTGCATATGCCTCTGTTTACTTTTCTTGATTATATTGGTCGTTTCCTTGCCGACCATTGTCACGAACAGCATATTCGGTCTGGATGGTTCAGAAGTAGACCCTAACGCAACACTGGCAAGTTCATATGAGAATCTGTCAACGGTTGTTTCAGATATTATAGATGCGGGATATGATCAGTCGCTTGCAAAGGTGGAGAAGATTATTGCAGACGGCGGATATGATTATGATTTGTCGATGGAGGCGCTGATCAATCACGCGCAGTCTTCTGCTGGTTTTGATGTTGCCTATATACTGGCAGCATATTCTACCTCGATGAATCAGCAAAATACCAGCGGGGCCGATATGAAAGCAAAATTGGAATCCTATGGCGGTGAAATGTTTCCTGTGACATCGCAGGAACTTACCAAAGAGATTTTGATTCCGGTATCTTACTTTACTTACAAAGAAGTGTCTACAACGGTAGTGACGAAAAAGGTACAGACGGGAACGATCAACGGCGTACCGCAGTATCGGTATGAGACAGAGAACAGAACCTACTATCTTCCGGACGAGGCGAAAAGTTCGGAGGTCAGTGTAACCGTCCCGAATTACGAGGAAGTTACGGTTACAACTCCTGTTTATTCAGGCAATACGATTACTGGCACAAAGAGCGAGACCTATTATAGGCAAAACGGTGAGGTTACGCTTTCTCCTACAACAGAAACAGTTACTTATGTGGAATGCACGATCCATCCGTTTGATACTTCCGTTGTAGAAAAAGCCTTTGGTCTCGACTTGGATGCGCAGTTTGACGCTTCCGGAAGGACCTATGATGAAGTTGTCACGAATATGGCAAATGCCTTAAAAATGACACTATACGGCTCATTGGGGTCAGGTTTGGCAGTTCCGCTTACAGATGCAGAACTGATAGCATTCTTGAATAAGCAAAACTGTAATGCAACCCGGAAACATATTGTGGCGACTGGGCTTTCGCTGGTAGGTAAAGTACCGTATTTTTGGGGCGGAAAAAGTCCGCCTGGATGGAATGATGAGTGGAACACACCCAAACTGGTCACAGCAGCAGGCTCCAGTACCAGTGGAACGATACGACCGTATGGTCTGGATTGCAGCGGTTTCTCAGACTGGGTATATAAAACAGCCGTTGGAGTGAGCCTGTATGGCACAACTTGGGACCAGTGGGGCAACTCCTATGAAATCAGTGCATCGGAACTTTTGCCAGGCGACCTTGGCTTCTTGATGAACGATGACGGTCAAGGCTGGAATCATGTCTTGGTCTTTGCTGGCTATGGTGACAATGGCGAACGGATGTGGGTTCATTCCTCCGGCGGTGAAGGTGTTATCTTTAATTCACCGAGTTATGAATCCACCTTAGCACTCAGAAGACCGAAGGATGTAGATTTTAACGCTCCTGTTTCAGAGGATATTTATGGGGCGCCGATAGCGACCATTGAGGTAGATGTGACACATTACTGTGCCTGTAGTAAATGCTGCGGAGAGAATGCTTCCGGCATTACGGCAAGCGGAAAACAGGTAGAAGTCGGTATGGTGGCGATGTCAAGCTACTACCCCTTTGGCACACAGATCATGATAAACGGTACAATGTATACGGTGGAAGACCGAGGCGGTTCCGGGATTGAAAACGACAAGTCCCGGGTCGATATCTATGTCCCGGATCATCAGGAAGCTCTGCGCCTTGGCCGGTATACCACAACAGCGCAAATCTACCGTATGGGACGATAATGAATCCGCCTCTGTCATTGATGATGGAGGCGGTATTTATATGAGCGTTTGCATATCTTTCAGACGCGAATAGAAATTGGGAAACAGATCAACCGCATTAAATTTGACTCTATGCGGTGGAAAGGAAAGGCAGTATGGAAGAAAAAGAAGTTAAGAATATCTATGCGATTCCGGCAAATTATACGGATTCCGGCAAGCTTCTTGGCGGAATGATTGAACCTCGCAATGCGGTAGAGACGGCAATTCTTTTGATCCTGGTGGGTTATCCGGAACTGATGTGGATACCAATGCCGGGCACGATCCGTATTGTCGTGATGGTCGTGACGCTGATGCCTCTTGCAGTGCTCAGTGTGATGGGTATTGATGGTGACTCATTGTTTCAGTTTGTGGGTCACATAGTTCGATTTTGGTTTAAAAGACGAAAACTCCATATGAGAAGGGTGGGATATAAGTATGATCAGGCGTGTCTCAAAAAAGCCGGTAAACGCAAAAAAGCAAAAAGTCGAAAAACTGGAGTTCGTGCAGGACTTCCTGCCAATTAAGAATCTGAGCAACGGGATCATTGAAACCGTTGATGGACGATATATCAAGATTTTAGAGATAGAGCCGATCAATTTCCTACTACGCTCCGATGAAGAACAGATGAACATTATTTCTTCGTTTGCATCATGGCTGAAGATTTCGCCGATGCGCCTCCAGATCAAGTCGATTACGAGGAAGGCAGATTCCGATAAGCATATTGCAATGGTGCGAAAAGAGCTGGCGGAAGAGGATAATGAGAAGTGCAAAGAACTCAGCGAGGATTATATCCGGCTGATTAAAGATATCGGAAATCGAGAAGCGCTCACACGGCGCTTCTTTTTAGTTTTCCAGTACGAGGCGGTCGGTCGCAATGAGAGCGATGATTATGGCAAGATTTATGCAATGATGCAGACCGCCGAACAAAACGCCCGCGCATATTTTATGCAGTGTGGCAATACGGTTCTTCAACCCAAGGATCCGGATGAGGCTACAGCTGAAATTTTGTATATGTACTTTAACCGGCGTTCCTGTATGGATGAACCATTTAGCAGTCGTGTCAACCGCGTGGTGGTAGATACGATGGCGGCAAAAAATAAGGTTATCGGTATTGATCCGGTGCCCAATATCAAGTTTTCGCACTTTATCGTGCCGAGAGGCATCGACCTGAGTCACTACAACTACATTGTAATGGATGGGCTGTATTATTCTTTCCTGTATATCAAGAAGGACGGTTACCCAAATGCGGTTCGCGGAGGCTGGATGTCTGCAATCATCAATGCCGGTGAAGGAATTGATGTGGACATTCATTTACATAGAGAAAATCGCAGCAGAACAATTGATAAGGTTGCACAGAGAATTCGACTGAACCGCACTAAGCTCAAGAGCCTGCAGGATACCAGCACCGATTATGAGGAACTGACCAATTCGATTTCTGCTGGTTATTATATCAAAAACGGTATCGCAAACAACAACGAGGACCTGTTTTATCTGTCTGTGTTTATCACGGTTTCTGCAAAAAGTTATGAGGAACTGATTTGGCGCAAGCGGCAGATGGTGGATATGCTCAAGTCGATGGATATCTATACCAGCGACTGCAGATTTCAGCAAGAGGCTGCTCTTCGTTCGGTTATGCCCTTTTTGCAGATTGATCCGAGGTTGGAGAAAAAAACGAAGCGCAATGTCCTGACAAGTGGTGCGGCAGCCACCTATATGTTTACAAGTTACGAGATGTCTGATGATTCCGGTGTGCTGCTTGGTATCAATCGCCACAATAACTCGCTTTGCATTGTCGATCTCTTCAATACCAAGAAGAACAAAAATGCGAACCTGACGATGTGTGGAACCAGCGGAGCGGGTAAAACCTTCCTGCTACAGCTCCTTGCTCTGCGTATGCGAATGCGCGGAATTCAGTGTTATATCGTGGCGCCCATCAAAGGGCATGAGTTTAAAAGAGCCTGTGATAAGATCGGCGGTCAGTTTGTCAAAATTGCTCCGGGTTCTCCCCACTGCATCAATGTGATGGAGATCCGGCACACCATTTCCCCGGAGATGGAGCTGATTGACGATGTGGACTACAACGATATGGACTCGATGCTCGCAAAAAAAATCCAGCAGCTGATGATTTTCTTCTCGCTGCTCATTCCTGATATGACAAACGAGGAAGAACAGATGTTGGATGAAGCGTTGATAAAGACCTACAGCGATTTTGGAATCAATCACGATAACAATTCTCTTTATGAGGATATGTCCATATCACCGCCTAAGATGAAAAAGATGCCGATTCTCGGAGACCTGCAGAAACATTTGCTTGAAAATCCGATGACAAGCCGCATTGCGGCTATCGTGAGCCGCTTTGTGACTGGGTCGGCTCAGAGCTTTAACCGCCAGACCAATGTAGACCTCTCGAATAAATATATCGTGCTTGACCTTTCTGAACTCAAGGGTAAACTCCTTCCGGTCGGGATGATGATTGCACTCGATTATGTCTGGGACAATGTGAAGGCAGACAGGACTAAGAAGAAAGCCATTATGATTGATGAGATATGGCAGCTTATTGGAGCCTCGTCTAATAAACAGGCCGCCGAGTTTTGCCTGACAATCTTCAAGACGATCAGAGGTTTCGGCGGTGCTGCGCTGGCAGCGACACAGGATCTCTCCGACTTCTTTGGTCTGGACGATGGCAAATACGGCAGAGCAATCATAAATAATAGCAAAAATAAGATCATCTTAAACCTTGAGCCGGATGAGGCAGAATATGTGCGGGAGACGCTGAAACTTACCCGCACGGAAATCCGTTCCATTACTCAGTTTGAGCGTGGCGAGGCTCTTGTTTACAGCAATAACAGCAAAATTCCGATTGCTGTCAAGGCATCTAAGGTTGAACAAGAGATGATTACCACTGACCGTGCCGAACTGGAGGCAATCCTAAAAAGAAAGCAAAAACAGGCGCATAGTGCTTAAAATGCGTATTCTGATAAAAATACGCACAAGGAGGTGAGCAGAAAATGCTGCTACAGGACGAACAGTACATTATCAAATGGTTATCCCAATACGGGACATTGACCAAAACACAGGTCATTCGTCTCTTAAAAGATAAACCCGTCTCTACGGCGGAAAAGATTATCCGCAATCTCAAACGGGATATGCGGATTACGGATGTAGGCGGCTACTACTTGGCGCTGGACGAGATGTGCAAGCCTGATCAGAGATTGATCATTGCGGTTTGGGTATTATTACAGTTCATCGACCAGGTAGAGCCGCTTGCCCATTATCCGGCGGTTTATCCGGCGCAGATTTTCTTTTTGAAAGAGAATGTCGGATATGAGATTGTTGTTCTCTATGACGGCGAACAGCATTTAATGAGGCTCCTTCAGCCACAGGATGACGATCTGAAGTACATTATTGTTGTGCCGCATATTTCAATGGCACAGTCCCTATATGTTCCCAAAGTCCCCTGCCTGTATGCGACAGTAGACTTTGAAGGCCGGGAGGAACCACATATCACATTTTATTCCGAGGAGGCGATAAACAGTGAGGGTAAATGAAACGCCGTTTGAAAAATCGTTAAGAAGAGCAAGCGTCCTGTCAATTCGTTTAGAAAATGAGATTTCGCAGACCAAAAAGTTGGCAGAAAACGGTGAAATCAAGATTGCCTATGAGCTGGCCTTGAAAGCCGCAAACACATCAGAAAAACTGACTTTGGTGACAAGAGCGCTGCCGGCTTATACAGGCTGTCCTACAGCAAAGGAAGATGTGGAGCTGCAGATAGCTGATAGTATTCCCATTGATATCGGATTTACCATAGAAGGCTGGTTTTCTATCAGAATTCCAGCTCTTTTGCCGAAGAAAACGGAAGGCTCGGCATCGTATATCCGCTCTTACCTGTATCCGGTGATGAAGCACTTTTTCTCTTATGTCCCGCCGGTCAAATATAGTGACTGTGTTCTGATTTTCAGACACATTTACAATAAAAACCGCCCTGAGCGACAGTACAGGGATCACGACAATATCGAAGTCAATATGGTTGCCGATGTGGTAGCACTTTATGTAATGCAGGACGATGCTCCATTAAAGTGCTGCCATTATTATTGTAGCGCTGCCGGTGAGGAAGAACGAACTGAGGTCTATGTTGTTCCGAAGAAAGAGTTTCCGAACTGGTTGGTACTGGAGAAAACCTTCCCGCAGAAAGGAGTATTTTTGAGCGATGAATACCAAAAACCGCCCTGAAAACATATGTAAAAATCGCCGGATGCCGCCCCGGAAAAACTACACACATATAAAAAGGCGAAAAATCCTTAATGTATCGGCATTTTGGCGGCATCGGTGTGATGGGAAATCCGACAAAGAGAGCAGTCACTATGTCGCAAATGCTTCTGTGCTTGGGAGGTTATTATGATTACCGTTCGTCCAGGCAGTCATGCGCACGACATCATCACTTTGCTCTCATTCGTTGGCGAATTTCCTGTCCGTTCTTTGCATCTTTTGGGCAATGAGCGTGTGATTAAGGCTTTGGTTCATAGAATGACTTTGCTGCAGGAATATCGCCTCCCCGATGATGCACAACCGAGACTTACCTGTAAACTATTAAAGATTAGCGGTGAGAGATCATATAAGACGCTGAGACTTACTAAAGCGGCAATCCCCATACTGGACTGGATTCATCCGAATGCGAGAGAGTATTATTTGGGCTCTTTCTGGAATCATAGATTCCCCGGAGACTCAGCCCATCGGGAGCGCAATCACAGAGTTGCGGAAGCGGCAGCGATGTTTTATATGGCAAATATTCAAACCCGGGCCTATGATTTGCCGCCTCTTCAAAATTCTGAAATCAGTCTGACAGTACCGGAGTATCCCGCGTATTACCTGGCGAAAGATCTCAAGAAACTGGGTGAGTCTGAGATGAATAAGACGATGTTCACGAGAGTCACAGGCGTTCTGTTCTCTTACTGCGAAGCATATGCGGTTTATAACACCCGCAGCGCCCTGATGAAGTGGAATGGCATGGGTGAGTTCAAGACGCTGCACAGTTTGATCGAAATTGCAAGGTTAAACGCCGGCATTCATAAGATCCAATCAGCCATTCTTTTCGGCGAGTCTGAGGAGATTGCGTTGAAGACCATTTTGGAGACAGAAAAGAACCGGCGCCTTGAGTTTCGGTTTGACAACATCTATCAATTCATTTATTTTGTGCCCATGAATTCCTTTGGCATTCGGCTTTTGATGCTGTTTGCCAGACCCAACTGGAAAGCGAAGCTGAATGAACTATTATTCGACGAAGATGATCTATCCAAGAATCAGGGCGTAATGGAATATGATGCGTTTGTAGATGGGAAATATGTGTATTCGTTTTTGGATAATGACATTGCACGGCTCATCCGGTTGCGGGAAGCACTCCAGACTGGAGCGCACCCATTTGAGGTACTCTGCTTCCCTGAGCAATTTACTCTTCTCCGAAAATATCTCGGCCCACAGATTGATATCAAAACCATTGATATAGATTCGGTGGAAGACGCAATGGGCCGATAAGGAGGAAAAGATTTGGATGACAAAAAACGCAAGGGCGCCATCGCCGTTGCTGCCATACTGGGTTTGGTGGCAGCACTTTATCTCGCTGGTCTTCTTGCGCAGGTATTAAATAATTATTCCATTTGGATGGAGGGCGGCGGCCTTACCGGACAAACCCAAATGCCGCCTGTTGAGTTCAGCCCGACAGTCTGTTTCCCGCAGGCATTTACCTGGAATGGCCTCAAGGGCTTGATCGGTATGATAGTTGTCGGTGCAATCATATTTGCGTATGTAAAGCTGAACGACCGGTTTGGCAGTAAAGACTACGATGAGCGTGGATTCAAAGTGGTCAAAAGCGGTACATACGGCACGGCATCGTGGATGGATGAAAAAGAAATGAGAGAGGTTCTTGAAATTACAACTCCGTCGAAGGCGGAGGGCGTAATCCTCGGCGAGTATAAAGGCAATACCGTCTGTATGCCGAAAGATACCAAACTCAACCGGCACATTGCGATCTTCGGTGCATCCGGCACAATGAAATCCCGGGCCATTATCAGAAACGCCCTGTTTCAGGCTATCAAGCGTGGTGAGTCTGTCATAATCACAGACAGCAAAGCGGATCTCTACGCGGATACAGCTGAACTGTACCGAAAAAATGGGTATGAGGTGAAAGTCTTCAATCTTATTAACCCGGAGCACGGTGACAGCTGGAACTGTATGTCAGACTTAAATGGGGATACCCTGATGGCGCAGGTACTGACCAATGTCATCATCGGAAATACGAGTTCGGGCAAAGGCGATCATTTCTGGGACAATGGTGAGGCCAATCTATTGCGAGCGCTGATTCTCTATGTAGACCAGGATCGCACCCGAAGCGCCGACATGAAGCATCTCCCTGCAGTCTATCAGATGCTGACGCAAAACTCGGAAAAACAGCTTTCAGCATTGTTTGAGAAACTGCCGTTAGACCATCCGGCGAGGGCGCCGTATAATTTATTCGCGCAGGCAAGTGACACGGTTCGCTCCGGCATCATACTGGGACTTGGTACAAGACTTCAGGTGATGCAGGATAAAGCGGTTCAGAATATTACCAGTCGGTCTGACATAGACCTGATGGCACCTGCCAAGAAAAAATGCGCTTATTATATTATTCTGAGCGATCAGGACGCTACAATGGCATTCCTGTCATCGCTCTTTTTTTCTTGTATGTTTATCAAACTGACTCGCTATGCGGATTCCACAAAGAGCGGCAGCTGCGATGTGCCCGTGAATTTGATCCTTGATGAGTTCAATAATATCGGACGCATCGGCGGCGCTGCAGATGGCTCAGACTTTTGCAGAGCGCTTTCTACAATTCGTGCCAGAAACATTCGGGTAATGCTTGCAGTCCAGAGTCTTGGGCAGCTTCAAAACCGGTATCCGCAGAACCTTTGGTCCGAAATTGTCGGCAACTGCGACATCCAGCTGATGCTTGGATGCACAGACGATGTCAGTTCAGAATACTTTTCAGCCCGCAGTGGCGATATGAGTATTGAGGTCAATTCCACGATGACGGTGCGGAGAACCATCGCAGTAGCGCAGGTGATTCCCCAGTACCGTCATACTGAGGGACAAGGAAGACGCCGGCTGCTTACTCCAGATGAGGTCCTTAGGCTTCCGAACGAGGAACTGCTTTGTATCATTCGAGGTCATAATGTACTCAAACTCAAAAAACTCGATTACACGAAACACCCGATGTCATCGCAGATTATTCGTTCGTCCATTATGGACTATTGTCCGGCAGATGTTTTTCGTCAGTCTGGACAGACTGAACCGCTCCCCTCTGATCCTGAGCCTGTGAAAAAGCCGGCTCGCAGAAAAAGCTTATACAGCTCGGCGAAACCGCCGAGTGAATTTTAATTTAAGGAGGATTTGATTATGCCAGCCAAGAAACAAGATGTTGCTCCTGAGGAAATGGCGCCTCAGGCAGAAGAAATGGTAACGCCAGAAGATGCCTCTCCTCAGACTGACTCTGAAAATAAAAAACCTGGTGCCACGCGCGCCAGAAAGGCTAAAAAAGCTACAGAAAAATCTGAGTCTGACACAGAGCCTGAAAATGAAAGCCCCGGGTCCGAAGGAGAAAGCATTCCAAAGAGAAAACGCTCATATACCAGACCGACAATGAATGTTCTTTCGATTGATGAGCGTCTTGCGGTCGAGACAGATGCTGACAAAGCCAAGAACGATCTGCTTGATTTAATCGAGTCGATGAAAACGAAAAGAATTCTGACAGGTACAATCCAAGGTGTTGAGCGCCCCGAAGATAACCCAAACCGTTCTCTGGCAGTCATTTATCATGGCGACTTCAAGGTCATTATTCCGGCAGAAGAAGCAGTTGAGCCGCCTGAGGATTTCAGAGGCCGTTCCGAATCTGACATCATGCACTATATGCTTACCAAGAGATTGGGTGCCGAAGTCGATTATATCGTCAAAGGCATTGACCCTAAAGCTGGTATTGCAGTGGCCAGCCGCCTTGAGGCAATGGCGGCCAAGCGCAAAGAGTATTACTTTGGCACAGACCGGGACGGTAATAACCTGATCTATAACGATGTCTGTGCGGAAGCGAGAATCGTATCGGTGATTCGGGCAGGCATCTTTGTGGATCTTTTTGGCCTTGAGATTTATATTCCACTCAGGGAACTGAGTTACCAAAGGCTTTTGGACGCCAGCGCACAGTTCCAGCCTGGACAGCGGGTTCTCGTTAAAGTCCTTACGGTAGACCGCAGCGAGCGAAATCAGGTAAAGGTGACAGCATCTGTCAAGCAGGCGGGTGAAAATCCGTACGAAAAGGCGCTCAAAAAATATTCGGTCGGCAACCGCTATGTGGGAACGGTCAGTATGGTTGATACAACCGGTGTGTTCGTATCTTTGGACGGCGGTGTGGATTGCCTTTGCAGCTATCCAAAGCGAGGTCGTCCACCGAGAGGTGCCCGTGTAACCGTAAGAGTGCTTGGGATCAATAAGGAAAACAACCGCATCTGGGGCGCCATCACACATATCGCAACGCCGAGATAATTCTTTTACAGGCATAACCTGTAGAAATATATTCGTAACCCATCAAATTTGATATAGGGAGGTGATATTGAAATGGTAAATTGCAATCTGTCCAAAGCAGAGCAGGTCCGCCGCAAGGAAATTGTGGAGCACACACGCTGTATGATACTGGAACAGATGCCCGTAGACGATCAGGATGAGACTTCACTGATGCTCGGATACAAAGGCTATTATCTCCAGATTTCATTTTCCGTGCTTCATCCTCTGATGGTCATCTGTTTAGCACGCTCGATTCAGTCTGTCGGTTCGGCCAAAAAGAAAAAAATGGTCAATGAGCTGAATTTAAGGAGCGTCCTTGGAAGCCACGCAATCAATGATGCCGTCGGCTGTTATTCGTATAGAGCCACGCAATGGCTGGATACTGACCTGACGCCGGAACGGTATTTTGAGATTTTGGACCGCATTGTAGATGAGGCGGATCGGGCATATCAAAAGCTGGCGGGTTAATGTTGCGCTTTATGGTCAATCTTCGTGTAATGAAATAAAACTCAAAAGGAGATGACCATAATGAAAAAGCGACTACTTGCCATAGCATTGTGCGGCCTGATGCTCACCATACTGAGCGCCTGTTCTGCAGATACAGCTTCCTCTTCAGAAAAAAATCAAACAAGCACTGTTACTTCAGAGAAATCTTCAGAAATGAGTCATCTGGAAGAAAGCATTCATGTTCCCGAAAGCTCCATTCCTCAGACTGACTCTTCCTCACAAGCAATGGATGAGGAGAAACAAGAAAAAAATCCAGTTACCCAGACTGATTCTGAGAAGACAGCAGCAGATCAGCCGCCGGCGGAAGCTAAAAATCCGGATCCAAAACCAACACCGGAACCGGCGCCCGCCCCTGATCCTGAGCCCATTCCCGAGCCTACTCCGGAACCGACACCGGAACCTGCCCCGGATCCTAAGCCGACCGAGCCGCCTGTTCCCGCATTTGATGTGGAAGGCTATGTCGAGATGGCAAAATCCTATGGGCAGTCCATAGGGCTTAAACTGGATTCTTCAGCAACTGCGTGCTGGGATAATCCGATCTACGCAAACGCAGACAGCCTCTACATCCAAAGAGATTTACAGGATACGCTGGATTGGTATAAAGACAGCGGCTTTACTTCTTTCTGGGTGTGGACGGAAAACCTCGGGAACAACGACTATCATATCTATATCGGATATGCGTAAAGTGAACACGGCAAAGCGAAGGCTCATCGAAAGATGGGCCTTTTCTTATGCCCAAATTTAAGGAGGAACCTCACAATGAAAAAAGGTAAACGATTTTTATCGCTGCTGATGGCATTCATTATGAGCCTTGGCGTATTTTCTGGTCTTACGACCAATGTTTTTGCGGCAACGCAGGAAATGGAAATTTATCTCCTGGCGCTGCCTCGTGCATCGGACAGTTCTAATACAGCGGATTGGGGACATCCGGACTTGAACCTAATTGGCGGATGGAGCACCGGTGTAAGCAATGGCCCTAAATTCGTGTACTGCCAAAATTCCTACACCGGCAGAGCTGTATACTGCATCGAACCCGGTGTACCTGTAACAACCGGCGACAAATTTGACGGGTTTGACGAAACCTTCTGGAATAATTATCCGTCTGATTTGAATCCAACGATTTCGCCGAACATCATCAAAGCCTATATTGGCCGTGTTCTGCAGTATGGCTGGGAAGGAAACGGTAATCTCAACTGGGATTCATCCAACCCTACCCACGCCGATCAGATTTCACATTATATCGCGACGCAGCTGTTGATCTGGGAGACTGTAGTTGGTGAGCGTGACAGTCAGTTCAACAAGGTGGATGCGACGGCTCAGGGTAAAGAAAATATTAAGGACTATATCTTACCGTCCCACCCTCTGTACGATGAGATTTTTGCTCATTACAGAGATATGGAACAAAAAGTCAAAAAGCATACCCAGCTGCCGAGCTTCTTCACCAGAAGTTCCGGCGACGCAGATACTTTCGAGCTGAAATGGAACGGTACAGATTACTCCACTACGCTGAAAGATGAAAACGGCGTACTTGGAAATTATGAGTTTTCCAGCAATGTAAGCGGAATGCAGTTTGAAGTAAACGGCAATGAACTGACCATTAGCTGCACAACAGTTCCAAAGGGAGCCATTACGGTTCAGGCAGACAAAGTCGGCGGTGAACGCAAAGGCGTTGTTGTTTGGAGTGACGGCGTAATCGGTGGTGGAAATCAGGACTTTACGACCTACGGAACCACTGTATCGGATCCGGTATCCGGTTATCTGAAACTGGAAGTAATGACCGGTAATATGCACTTGGTCAAAACCTCGGAAGACGGTAAAGTAGACGGCATCAGTTTCACAATCTCAGGTGACGGCTACAACGAAACCAAGAAAACGGATGCGAACGGCGTCATCGATATTACAGATATGAATCCCGGCGTCTATACCGTGACGGAACAGTCCATTGATAAATACGAGCCACAGTCTGTGCAGCGCGTGACAATCGTCAGCGGCCAGACTGCAACTGTAACTTTCAATAATGTGCTAAAGCGCGGGGACTTGAAAGTCACAAAGACTTCCGAAGATGGTCTGACCGAAGGGATGACATTCCATTTGTACGGCACCTCTTTGTCAGGGCTTCCTGTAGATGAGTATGCGGTTACAGACAGTTCCGGTATAGCAGTATTTGAAGATGTTTTGATTTCCGGCAGCACGCCATTCATACTGGAAGAGGTCGATACGCCGATACGGTATGTGGTGCCTGAGTCTGAGAGTGTAACGATCCACTGGAACGAAGTGACCAATCAGTCCGTGCATAACATCCTGAAGAAATTCCGGGTAACGGTGACAAAGAGCGATAGCGAGACCGGTGAAGCACAAGGCGACGCCAGCTTGGCAGGAGCTACTTATGGAATCTATAAAGGTGATACCCTGGTAGACAGTTATACTACGGATGCCAATGGCTCCTTTGTCACCCAATACTATGTTTGCGACACAGATTGGAGCGTAAGAGAGATCAACCCGAGTGAAGGCTACTTGCTGGATCCGACCATCTATCCGGTAGGCGCTGACCCGAAGGATTATGAGATTGAGCTGAACGACACGGCGGTCGATGCGCTGGAGACGATCAAGAAGGGCGATATTGCGCTGATAAAACATACCGATGACGGTGAGACGGGCATCGAGACGCCTGAGACCGGCGCAGAATTCCAAATCTATTTGAAATCTGCCGGCTCTTTTGACGCTGCGGTCGAGGCCGAGCGCGACACCATCACCTGTGATGAAAATGGATTTGCCCAAAGTAAGAAGATGCCTTACGGCATCTACACAGTGCATCAGACCAAGGGTTGGGAAGGCAGAGAGCTGATCGATGACTTTGATGTCTTTATTTCGCAGGACAGCCAGACCTATCACTATATCTTAAACAACCGTAATTTTGCGTCCTATATTAAAATCGTCAAAGTGGATGCTGAAACAGGCAATACGATCCCTTATGCAGGCGCAGGATTCCAGTTGTTCCGTCCGGACGGTTCACAGATCACCCAAACCATCACCTATCCGGAGGTAACGGTTATCGACACCTTCTACACGACAGCGGATGGTATGCTGATCATGCCTGAAAAGCTGGAATATGGTACGGGGTATTCATTAGTTGAGGTGGAGGCTCCCTACGGGTATGTTTTGAATGAGGAGCCCGTCTACTTTGATGTAACCGAAGAGAACTCATCTGAAGAAAACGGCTTCACCATTATTCAGGTCGAGAAACCCAATATGGCGCAAAAAGGCATCATTAAAGTAAGCAAGACCGGTGAAGTGTTCTCCGGTGTAACGGAGTCTGACGGAATCTATCAGCCGGTATATACCGTGCAGGGATTACCTGGCGCTGTTTATACGATCACGGCCAAGGAGGACATTTACACCCTTGATGGCACACTCAGATACTCTGCAGGTGAAGTGGTCGATACCATTGAAACGGACGAGACTGGGAGCGCGGTCAGCAAGGAGCTATATTTAGGAAAATTCCTTGTAACGGAAACCCAGGCACCGTTTGGAATGGTATTAAGCGAAGAAAATGTTCATGAGGTTGAGCTTGTGTACGCAGGCCAGGAAGTCAGTGTGACAGAGACCGGTACAGACTTCTACAACGAGCGCCAGAAGGCTCTGGTCTCCATTCAAAAGATTATGGAGCAAGACGAACTGTTTGGTCTTGGCATGAACGGTGAAATCAGTTCTGTCACATTCGGACTGTACGCAGCAGAAGACATCACTGCAGCGAACGGAGCCGTCATTCCGGCTGATGGTCTGATGGAAATCGTATCAGTATCCGAAGATGGTCTTGCCGTCTGCAAGACCGATCTCCCGTTTGGCTATTTCTACCTGAAAGAGCTCAGCGTTGATGGCAAATATATTTTGGACAGCGAAACGAAGTACCCGTTCTCCTTCTCATATGGCGGACAGGATATTGCCGTTATTGAGATCCAGGCAAATGATGGTCAGGCAGTGGAAAACATTTTAAAGCGCGGCGAAATCAAGGGCCTGAAGGTAGATGAAAACGGAAACGGCCTTGCAGGTGCAGTCATTGGTTTGTTCCGTCCGGACTGTGAGGAATTCACGGCTGAAAATGCGCTGATGATCACAGAATCCCTGGAAGACGGCAGCTTTTCGTTCAGCTCTGTACCTTGCAGCGACTTCATCGTGCGTGAGATCGCACAGCCGACAGGGTTCGTACTGTGTGAAGAGTCCTTCCCGGTAACAGTTACAGAAGATGGCCAGGTGATTGAGATTCAGATCACCAACGAATTCATCCGAGGCAATCTGAGTCTGACCAAATATGATGCAGATTTCCCTGAAAATAAGCTGAGCGGAGCCGAATTTGAGGTTTACCGTGATACCAACGATAATCAGCAGCTGGATGATGAGGACGAACTGCTCGGTATGATGGAGGAAACTCTGCCAGGTGTATACGAGATGAAGGATGTTCTCTACGGCGGCGTGCTGGTAAAAGAGAAAACTGCTCCGGGAGGGTTCATCCTGGACGAGAATGCTTACTATGTGATGATCGATACCGATGGCAAGACATACGAGATCGAAAACGAGGCTGGCAAAGGCTTCATCAATCAGGCGCAGAAGGGTTCTCTGAAAATCATTAAGACCAGTTCCGACGGCGTAAAAGAAGGCTTTGAGTTTAAGGTGGAGGGACCTAACGGCTATGAACGCACCTTTACAACGGACGCATCGGGAGAAATCCTGATCGAAGATCTCCGCGTCGGCAAATATGTCGTAACCGAGCTGAAAAATGGGGTCAGCGAGAACTATGAAATCGCGGATCCTGTTACGGTTGAAATCGTTGCGGATGAGATGCTGACAGTCAAGGTACACAACGAGAAAATTACTGTAGATGTCCCGAAGACCGGCGATGAAACCAACTTGGCGGCTTGGATCGCACTTTTCGGTGTCGGCAGCATTGGCCTGTTGACGACAGCAGTGCTTACCATCAGAAAGCGCCGCAAGAAAGCAAGTAAATAAGTCTTCTCCTTTTGAGGCTGTCTCCCGGAGAATTTGTTCTCTCCGGGAGATGCGCCTTTTTCTAACTACTAATTCGGGAGGTACACAATGAAAGTAAAGAAAAGATCCTGGCAGAGCCTTTTGTTTATGGTCGTTACCATACTGGCTTTGATGATGCCGCAGACAGTATTTGCAACCGGCGGAACGGACGGTACGGAATTGCAGGTCGCAGAACCTGCATCGCTGGAAATCCAGCTCGGTGCAGAATGGGCCGGTGTGGAGTTTGAACTGAAAACAGATGCCGGAATGTATCCCGGTGATGTTGTCGTAGGAGAAGACGGCGTACTCCGTCTTGAGATCGGCGGCAGCAAAAGCTATATCCTGACCTGTATGAATTCCAGCGTTGCAGTTCCGGATCCGGAGCAAGCCCCTGCCACAACAGAAGAGTCTTCCGAAAGCAGCGTTGAAAAAACCGAAAATACATCGGCAGAAAACACCGTTGCCGGCATTCCGGTCATGCACCTGATTCTATTTGGCGGCGGTATGGCAATTGCTATCGGTGCCTTAGTCGGACTATATATTGTCAAACGACGCAAGCAGTTAAATCCGCAGTATCAGGATGACGATGAGGAGGAAGATTGATCCTCCAGACTGGCTTTATATAGACAAGAACTGCCAATTTGAAAACTTTTAATCAAAAATCAACCGTAAATTTTCAAATTGACTTGACAAGAGATGCTCTATGTGCTACTATATAACCGTGGCAGGGGCTTGCGTCCAGGCTTTCGGTACGCTGAGTAGCTAACAGCGTCAGACATATCCATGAGAGGTATGGAACCGTTACGGGATGCGCATTGAGCAAACCACAATGATGCAAGCCAATTTGAATATGTTGAGCCGGAAGGCTGCTTTTATATTGCAGAGCTGAAGATTTGGACATCACATCCATATCTTTAGCTCTGTATTTGTTTGCAGCTTTCCGGCTCTTTTGTTTTATATATTGGAGGTCAGAATTTATGAATAAGAAACGAAGAAAGGGATTTAATCAATCATCTGTCCGCTGTCCTTACTGCGGCAGTCCTGCTGTTCTGCGCAGCGCAGACGGCATTTATCGTGATAACAGTAAAAACACAATGCTTTATGTATGCAAAAATTATCCGGCCTGTGACTCCTATGTCCGCGTCCATACCGGTACTAACATTCCCGTGGGCAGCCTTGCGAATCACGAGCTGCGTTCTTTGCGAAGAACCGCTCATTACTATTTTGATCAGCTCTATAAGAGCGGCATGATGAGTAAGCAAGATGCTTATCAGTGGCTGGCTGACATTCTGGCGGCGCCGCTGTCAGAGGCACACATTGGTTATCTCGGAGAGTACTACTGCAAAGAAGTCATTCGGGAGAGCCGTAAGCTTTTGGAAAGCAGGAATAAGAAAAAGCAGCGCCCGGCATTGCAGCAGCCGGAGTTGAAATTGATAGAAGGAGGTGCAGCATCGTGAAACTCAGCCCGGCCCAGCAGAAAAAAGTAGAGGAGAATATGAAACTGGTCGGAAAAGTCATAAAGGATAAGGTTCACGGATTCAATCAAAGCGGGATCTATTCTTATGAGGACCTGACACAGATTGGATACATTGGACTGTGCAAGGCGGTTTATACAGACAAAGGCGGCTGTTTTTCTACATATGCGTACAGACTCATCTGGAATGAGATTTGTGATGCGCTGATCAAGGCCAACTCTCAGTACAGCAGAGAAATATCGTTAGAGGGTGCAAATGGGACAGAAGCGGAGTATCTGGAACCGGATATACCCGGAGAGCTTTCTGCAGCGCTTTGCATTGTCACAAAGCGAGCCACGCCAGCTGTACAAAATGGTATCAAGGCGCTGCGCTACGCATCGAACGGATACAGCAGCCGGGAAATTGGAGCAAAGATGAATGCGTCTGACGGTAAGGTACGGATGTGGATGACTCGCGCCAAACGATTTTTGCAGACCCAGCCGGAAATCCTGGCGCTTATGGAATTTTAACAGACGGGATACGAAGACCACAGCGTTTTCGTATCCCCTTTTTCTTTTTTGGAGGTGTTTTATGATGAAAGTAGTATGGCGGCACCTGAAGGTATGGCTTGTTCCTTTGATTGTCACGCTCATTATCTTTTTGTTGATGCGATTTGTTTTTCTCTTTGGGTATGTTCCCACGGCTTCGATGGAGCCGACACTGGAGCGAGACAGCTTTATACTCGGTGTGCGCGTATTTTCAGAGATCAAAAAAGGCGATATCGTTATTTTTAAGCACGACGGCCGCCTGCTCGTAAAGCGCGTGGCAGCGCTTCCCGGAGAAACAGTCGATCTATCAACACTTACCTATATGGCAACGCTTGAAATCCCGATTAGGAATACAGAGGTGCTCGTTGTTCCAGAAGACTGTTATTATCTTCTCGGGGATAATACGCAGAATTCCCTTGACTCAAGGTATTGGGAAGATCCGTTTGTCAATAGAGAGCAGATTGTTGCCAAGATGATCTATCCCGCAAAATAAAAAATCCCGACAGCTTTTCTTTAGACCATCGGGATTATTCTGCGTCACTTGGCTGGGTATCCAGCCCTTCAAAGAAATCATCATAAGTGCAGTTATATAGTTTCTTCAGTTCAAGCAGCACACTGATGCGGATATTAAGTCTGCCGTCCTCATATTTTTGGTAAGCCGATCTGCCGATATCACAATGACGGCGCTGCAGTTCGGCACAAAGCTTTTCTTGAGAGAGTCCGTGTTCTTCGCGCAATTTCCGCAGGTTTGCGCCCATATTGCGGTCACGCCTTAATTTCTGTTCCAACGCCATCACCTCT
>ERZ1643251.140-NODE-140-length-125719-cov-36.814760_pt1 | contig 125719 bp, 117 predicted proteins | sample MGYA00579261_ERZ1643251 | MGnify/ENA primary metagenome ERZ1643251 (study PRJEB29033, sample SAMEA4952267) | chicken gut metagenome | biome: Broiler Chicken; feature: Gastrointestinal Tract; material: Caecum | place: Ireland | collected 2018 | study: Broiler... | reverse complement strand
GAGCATGCGGCTGTTAACCGCAGGGTCGTTGGTTCGAGTCCAACAGGGGGAGCCATTTCTGCACATGAGCCGTCACAGGTTTGTGACGGCTCATGTAGACAGAACAGATCGACGACATGGGCCTTTAGCTCAGTTGGTTAGAGCAGCCGGCTCATAACCGGTCGGTCCCGGGTTCGAGTCCCTGAAGGCCCACCATACAGGGGTATAGCTCAGCTGGTAGAGCATCGGTCTCCAAAACCGAGTGCCGAGGGTTCGAATCCTTCTGCCCCTGCCATAAAAATAACAGCGGAAGCTGATCAAATAGATTCCCCCAGATGGCGCGGTAGTTCAGTTGGTTAGAACGCCGGCCTGTCACGCCGGAGGTCGAGGGTTCAAGTCCCTTCCGCGTCGCCATTTGCTGCTATAGCTCAGTCGGTAGAGCGCATCCTTGGTAAGGATGAGGTCGGCAGTTCGAATCTGCCTAGCAGCTCCAAAAAGCCTTGAAAACTTCGGTTTTCGAGGCTTTTTTGTTTGCAATAATGATGTTTGGGTGTGGGTCAAAATGTGGGTCAGGGGCTTGACCCACACCGTGACCCACACGGGGAAAGGGTCAAAGAGTGCCGGACAGGAAGTTTCCGCTTCCTGTCCGGCTTTTTCTCTCTGTCTTATATCACTTGTGCCATAAAGCTGCCCATGGTGGCTGCTGCCTCGTCCTGCTTTTGCCTGGTGGCGTGGGTGTAGGTGCGGAGGGTGAATCCGGCGTCGTAGTGGCCCAGCATGGAGGACACAGTTTTTACATCCACGCCGTTTTGCAGGGCGGTGGTGGCGAAGGTATGTCGGAGGTCATGGAAGCGGATGTGGGGGAGCCCGGCATCCTTTAGAATTTTCTTGTGGAGGTTTACCACCGAATCCGGGTGGTACATGTCTCCGGTGATGGGGGAGGGAAACAGGTAGGGGCTGTGGGGGTGTTTCTCGTGCTCCTGGATCAGCAAATCCACCGCCGCCTGTGGGATGGACACCAGGCGGACGGAGTTTTCCGTTTTGGGGCGAGATAATTCCAGAGAGCCGTCTGGATTTCGGACATACTGCTTGCTCACCGAGATGGTGTTGCTCTGGATGTCCAGGTCGTCCCACCGCAGGGCTACCAGTTCACCCTTCCGCAGGCCGCTGACCAATTCCAGATAGAACATGGGGAGCAGGTCCCGGGCTTTGGCTGCCTCCAAGTAGGCGTGCAGGTCCTGGGCCGGGAGAATCTGCATCTCCACCTTCCTGGGCTTGGGAGGCACGCAGTCTTCCGTTGGGTTTCTGGGAATCAGCCGCTCCTTTACCGCCCGTTCCAGGGCTGCATGGAGCATGAGGTGGACGCTGTGGACGGTGGTAGTGCTCAATCCCTGGGGCTGGTTGCTCCCTACATGGATTCTGCCGCTGTCCAGCAGCTCCTTATAGAGCTTTTGCAGGTGGCGGGTGGTCAGCTTCTTCAGTTTGATGCTTCCAATTCTGGGGATGGTGTAGCGTTCAATCATCAGTTCATACCGATTGGCGGTGGCGGCGCGCACATTGGGCTTGGCATACAGCTCGTACCAGGTGCGCAGCCAGGTTGTCACGGTGTATTCCTCACTGCGGCTTACATCCAGCCCCTGACACTCTGCAATAGCCGCCTGGAGTTTCTCTTTTACTTGGGCCTGGGTCTTGCCCAGTACATTCTTGATGATCCGCTTGCCGGTCTTGGCATCGTACCCGGCGGTGTACCGGCCTTCCCACCGGCCATCCTTTCGCTTTCGAATATTTCCTTCGCCGTTGGCTCGTTTCTTTGCCATTTGGGGTCACCTCCTATTCAGTGACACAACATAGCACAGAGAGGAGAGAATAGCCAGGGGACACGAGCAGAGTTAAAAGAAAGTTATCAATTCCCACGTCAGGGGTTTTCATTGTTAACACTGTGCTATTTTGGGAAGTGCTTTCTTTGTTTAGGCGACGCAAATTCTGAGCCACGCGAGCAGTCACAACCCCTGTAAATTTGTTGCGGCCCTAAGGATATGGGGAATCACGCCAGCCTTGGGGGAGTATTTTGCTGTTTACAACGCCCTGTTTGACCCCTGTAAAAATGCCCGCACTGCGGGCATTTGTGGCCGGAGAGGGGGCGCTTGCGACCCCTCTCCTTTCTCCTGCTTCTCGTCGTCGCAAGCTACATATCCCTCATTTCCGCCTGGGAGGGCGAAAACTTGCTCATTCCGCTGCTCCTCCTTTCCCCAACGAAACCGCTTTGCTGGGTTTCGTCGGGGGCCCCATTGACCGACTGTCCATGGTCGTGGAAGACCGCCGAAATTGGGCCGGGATTCCTTGGGTGGGGGAGTGGGCTGCCCTAATCCCAAGAAGGGCACACAGAGGCTTACAGGGGCAACAGTTGGGCCGTTGGCCTGTCCTGCGTGCCTGTTGGGCCAAAAAAAGAAAGACAATTCCATCTGTCCAAACAGGCGGGGGTATGGTAGGATACAAGGGAACAGGGAGACTGGTATGTATGTCCTTCATCCAATGGATTCCCCCTAAATTCTCCAGATAAGGGGTGTTTCTTGCAGGGCGTTTGGATTATGCTCTTGCCATCAAATGAGAGGAGGGGACTTTATTTCCGGTGTCCTGCTGGGGATCTCCGTAGGGGTGATGCTGGTAGGCATCTGCGTGACGATATTGGGTTTCTCAAAACGTGGCTAACAAAGGAGGCCTCTGGAGTTAGCGCTCCAGAGGCCTCGGGTGCGTTTTCTCAATAGTAGAAGCCCTCCCGACGCAGCAGCTTCACAAATTCATACATCCTCTGGCCATTCACATCAAAGGGGAAGGAAAAGGAAAAGCCAATTTCCTGCTCTTGGCAAGCACGGATGTTCTCTTTTAATTCCTCTATGGTCTGCCCAGGGTGATAAAAGTCAGCCAGGTAGTCCTCCACGCCGTAGGCTTCAAAGTCATATTCAGCAAACTTGACAAAAGAATAGTTCAGGGCAGTGGAACGCTTTAGTTTTGTGGACACGGAAATGTGATCCGGTTGAACTTCAATGTCGCAAAAACCTTTTACTCCAATCACCGGGATAGGATAGGCTTCTCGAGTCCAGTTTCCATCTTCCATTTTGTGATAGTGACCACTATACCATCCTACTTCCAATTCAAAGACCCTGTGAAACAGGGCGTGGAATAGTTGCCCCGATCTTGTCTCTAATCGGTCATAGAAACGTTGCATCTCATGGAAAAGTTCCTGATTCATGTGACCACCTCATACGCACCAATATGAAAACCAACATCAGTATAGCATAAAGATAGGACTTGCACCACAGGGACAGCGTGGGTGTAGTAAGCCTTATCCATGGACTGATATTAGAAGATTTTATGTTATATTTGTGCAAACAGGGATATGTTCAGCTATTTTTGGTAATCCCTCACGTTGTTTAAGTTAGATTCTAATATTTTTCTGCTATATGTTTTTTCTCCTGCTGAATCTCTAACTTCTTTCCATAGGATAGAGGCTACCTTCAACTTGTTACAATAATTTGAGCTAATTGGATCTGCACAAAAATCCTTTAAAAACTGATTCCACTGGCACACTGAGTTATCATACCGAGCATAATCAGATTGCCCATAATAGATATCCAATAAATCTTGAATTGTAAATTTGGTATCTTTCTCTCGCTTTACTTTTCTCCAGGCTGTGGCCATGTCAGCTGTAAATTTAAATGGCGAAACTCCGGTTAAGACCGAAAAATATTCTCGAAACCTTGCGTTGAAAGAAAATCCGCAGGTAAGCAATGGAGTGTCCAGTGTAAGAATATCAGCGGTGTTAGAATTTTTCTGTATATCTGCTTTCTTGATATAATTACCATTAAAATATTCTTTGATTATGTTATTTAATTCTTGCTTAGTCCCCCTATGCTCGATCTGCAATGATTTGCAGATTTGAGAGAGTTCTTCACGATACCAATAATGTTGATTAAACTCTTCAAATGAGTTGATATCGCTGAACTTAGGCCTTTTTTCTACCAATATTTTCGCCCCCAGTAAGTTTAAACTTCGTGATATAGGCGGGAGTTTCGCCTGAATGGTCTGCAACAATAGTATAGCAGATGAATCTGCAACTACAAGGCTGTACCTTTCTACCGCACTTTTTGTAGAAAAGTCAATGGCTGGGTGAAAATTGCAACAGAATTCATTCTTTTGTTGGCCTGACCCACATGGGGAAAGGAGCGAACGGGACCAACGGAGACAACCGTGCCGCCCACCAGGCCCCTGTGAGCCTCCTAGAGGCATGTTCCGCGGCGGCCCATCCCCCAGGGGTGTACACGCGCCAGATGTGGCATACAGCCTATGCCTGGGCCGCCCAGGCTATTCCACACGATACAGCTTGCATCCAGCCATTGGCGCGTTGTCATGCCCACACGACAAGTGGTTTACACTCTATGAAGGATGGAGATCCAAGCGAGAATGGACATGGAGAAAAATAGATGTGGAATGTGGAGAAAATACCTGATACAATAAATACATACAGGAAAATTGGCGGAAAGCAGGTTTGAGGCCTGCCTGGCCCTGTGGTAGGTTCGTCAGGAGGAAAGCGCGTATGGGAACCCGATTGGACGGAATTATCAATCAAAATTACAACCGATTGAATCATCTGGATTTGCGTATTTTGGAATTCATTCAAAATCATCTCCATGAGAGCACCACGCTAAGCATAGCCAAATTGGCACAACGGTGCAATGTATCCACAGCAACGGTGTTACGCACCACGCAGAAGCTCAATTTCAGCGGGTATAGTGAATTTAAGTATTTTCTGAAAAGTGATGATGCACAAGAGGCAAGTCAGAATGTGGATGCTGTGGAGATTTTGAATCAGGATATAGCTCAGACCATCAAAATGTTTCAACAGAACGGGCAGATTGCGGAAATCTATCGGAAGATGGATGAGGCAGAAAATATATATGCCTATGGGACCGGTCAGGGCCAGCGATTGATGCTCCAGGAAATGGCTCGCTGCTTTCTAAATGTAAATAAGAAGATCATTGTCATATCTGCGTCGACCGAGTTGAAAATTGTAAAGAAATACATGAGTCAGAGGGATGTATTGTTCATTGCGTCTTGGTCTGGAAATATTGATAAATACCGAGAATCCCTGTTGAGTTTGGATGTTTTGGGGACCTCCATCGTATCCATTACAAACTTTCATAAAAATGAGTTGGCCAGAATTGCTCCCTATAATCTATATTTTCAAAGTACCAGCATTGATGAGGTGATGAACATCAATCGCTCCAGTTATTTGACTCTCCACTTGGTTCTCCACCTGTTGTATGATGGCTATATTGATTATTCTCTCAAGCGAAAAGAGACAACATGAAAAAATCTCCTGACTGTGGCGCACTTGGACCACAGTCAGGAGATTTTCATCTATCAGGTAGATATGGGCCGAACCTTCATGGCTTTTCCCTTTTCCAGAAGCAGGGGGCGCAGATAGGCCACCGTAGAGGTCAGCGGGAGGACGTGGGGGCTGAGTTGGATGCCAAGCTCTTGTTGGAGGTAGCGCCTTCTGGCACAAATGCGTGCCCAAAAAGCAGGTGCTTGCGCTTGAATCTCCTGCTGCAGCTCTTCATCCGCCAGCGCAACGGTACTTTCTGCGTTGGTAGCGCCGTATCCCGCCACCGAAGGGATCATATCAATTTGAAACAGCATGCCGCTGACGATGGCCTCTTGGCTTCCTTTGTAAATGGGGGAGGCCAGCCATTCCTCGTCGGCCGTCAGATGGCCCGGGCATAGCGACCAGTGATACTGGGATTGCGGCATGACGGTTTGGATGCGGTCATACAGATCTCCGCCAGACATGCCGCAGCGGATTTGCTCCAGCCAAGTCACATAAGCGTGGAAGTAGGGCTTAACCACCACGTCCACATAATCTCTGATGGGTTTCGGCAGCTGAGAGGCGTCCTGAACGGCGTACCCGGCCCGAGACGATAGGCCCCCTTTATATCCCACGGTCAGGCTGATGGGATCCCCCAGCGCTACGGTGCGCTGGGTGGGATATAGGTTGGCCTTGATAAAACGGGGGCCAGATGCGGCAATGGTGACCACGCTGTTTTTTTGCCCTAGGGCGTTCAGCGCCGATCCCAGCTCTGTTTCCCGGACGCCTTCCTCCACTAGATCCATGGCGGCCAGAATGCAGTCGCCAGCCAGAGAAGCACCAAACTCATAATGTTCCAGTTCATTGATGTTATTGGTGCGGCGAGCGCCCTGATCGCCGATGAAGATGGATGCGGCATTGGTAACCCGTCCAGAGCTGCCCACCAAGCTGCCAACGGCATCTACAATGTAATAGGGAACGTCAAAAAGCTGGGAATTATCTTCCTGGGAGCTGGTGAACATCTTCCAGCCTGCGATCCCCACGCAGGACCCCGCCTGAATCCCAGCCTGGGAAAGGATCTCTTGGAAACTCTGGGTGGTCTCCATGGGCTGGTTGGGCAGAGAAAAGTGGGGGGCATGGATGGGAGTTGCTGGGATGCGAGCGGAAGCCACTTTGTTGAGGTTCTCGTTGCCCATGACCATGTAGTGCTGGCCACCTTGATGCAGCACCAGAAGCGCCTCCTCAAAGCGAGGCAGGAATCCGGTCAGATACTCAAAGTTATTGCCATGTTCCAGGTCTGCATACACCACCAGAGTATCCAGAGCAGCGGCTTCCATCCGTTCCAGGACTTTGCTGCACCGCTGGGCCATGGTTTCGTCGGTGAGCATGACCGGGATCTGGGTACAATCCGGAGAAGGAGGGGTTACCTGTGTGTAGTCGATTCGTTCCAACGTATCCATATGATTCTCCTGACATTATGCTTTTGAAATCTCTTTGATGAACTCCAGCAGGACATCGGCGCCTTTTTTGATGCTCTCGTAGTCGGTGAATTCCTCGGGACAGTGGGAGACTCCGTGGTTACGGCTGGGGACATAAATCATGTTGGTATCACAAAAATCTGTCATAATCATGGAATCATGGCCGGTTCCGTTGTTGATTTCCAGGTAACGATACCCCAGATGATCGCAGATGGAGCGCAGCTTTTCCACGTTGTCCCCATTCATGATGCTGGGTCCGGTGGGATTGGAATACCCAACACGGCGGATTTCTTCCAGTTCGCAGGCAATGCCGTATTTGTGGCTTACCTCATCCAGAATGGTTTGAATCAGCTGCTTGAAGTCTGTGGTCTCCGTAATGGCTTTGCTGAAGGTGCGGATTTCAATTTTCCCTTCCACGCGTTCCGGTACAAACTGATTGGAATTGGGGGTGATGTCCAATTTGCCCATCATACCCGTGACATCTTCGCCCAAGGCCTTGATCTGTGCGTCAAAGGCTTGGATAAAGGCAGCGGCAGCCACCAAGGCATCTTTTCGAGAGGACATGGGCGCGGTGGAGTCTGCGGTTTGGCCATGGAAGCGAAGGGTATATCGCCCAATTCCGGCCAAATAGCGAATTAAGCCCACATCCACCTGGGCTTGATCCAGGACAGGACCCTGCTCCACATGCAGCTCCACAAAGTTCTTAATGGACCCGGGCTTGCGAACGCAGGAAGCCAAGTCGGGGTTCAGGCCGTATTCCTTCATGGCCTCCAGCTTGGTTTGCCCAAACCGGTTTTTGACGGTACGGAGCTCCTCCATGGTGAGGGTGCCCACCATGGCTCTGGAATTGGTCACTCCGGTGCAGGGGCCAAAGGTGGCTCCTTCTTCTGCATTCATGAGAATCAGTTCCAAAGGATAGTCGTTGCAAAAGTGTTCCTCCGTGAGCACGCGCATCACTTCCAGCGCAGCAACGGTACCGGCCGCACCATCAAAGGCACCACCGTGGACCACAGAATCATAGTGGGAACCGAACATGACCACCGGGGCATCCGGAATGGTGCCCTCTCTGCGGCCGAAAATGGTGCCTACGCTGTCCTGGTAAATGTGCAAATGGAGCTTTTCCATCTCGCCAATCAGATACTCCTTTGCCATGGTATCTTCCTTGGAATAGGAAGAGCGTGTTACGCCTTGGCCTGGAGTAGAGGTGTAGGTGGCCAGGGTTTCCAGATCCTGCTGAATTCGACTTGTTTGTGTTTGCATGGTGTCATATCCTCTTCCTTGTTATGTTTTTTAGGGGTGGTGCTGTATCATCCGGCTGGATGATACAGCACCACGGAGGGAGGGAGTTGGTTAGGTGTGGGATTTCACAGCCCGCTTCAATTCTGCGGCTGCTTTTTCCACTTTGGAGCCATAGACAATTTGGCAGGCAGTTTCGTTGATACGAATGAGGCCCAGAGCTCCGGTGGGTTTCAGGGCAGCTTCGTCCACCAAAGAGGTGTCTTTGAGAATCAGGCGCAGGCGGGAGATGCAATTGTCAATCTCCACCACGTTGTCGGTGCCGCCGATGGCGGAGAGAATGGCAGCGCCCAACTCGGTGACTTCAACACTCTGGCTGACCTGGTCGGACTCATCCTCGCGGCCAGGCGTTTTGATGTTGAACTTGACAATGGCCCACCGGAACACCAGGAAGTAGATCACGGCATAGACCAGGCCAATGGCCACGTTGATATACCATTTGGTCTCAGGACCACGAAGGACGCCGAACAGCATCAAATCCACCAGACCGCCGCCGGCATTGCCGATGCACACACCCAGCAGGGTGTTGATGAAGAAGGACAGACCGGCCATAACTGCGTGGAACAGCCACAGCAGGGGAGAGATGAAGAAGAATGCAAACTCGATGGGCTCGGTGATACCAGTCAGGAAACTGGTGAGGCCAGCGGCCAGCAGAATGCCTTTGACTTTCTGGCGGTTCTGGGGATAAGCGGTCTTATACATGGCAAAACATGCAGCGGGAAGACCGAAGACCATGAAGGGATGAGTGCCCTGGGTCAGGAAACGGGTTGCCTCTCGCATGGTGTCCATATCAGGATTGCTGGACATGAGCAGCTGGTTGAAGATGTTCAGGGCACCGGATACCTGCTCGCCATCGATCATGGCGGTGCCGCCGATGGGGGTAAAGCGGATCAGCTGGTTGAGAATGTGGTGCAGGCCCGTGGGGATCAGCAAACGCTCCAGGAAGCCATAAATGAAGGTGCCGAAAGCGCCTGCGGCAGCTAGCAGATTGCCAAAGCCATTGATTACCATGTTGAACAAGGGCCAAATGAAGTACATGGCAATGGCCACCAGGGGAATGGTCACCACGATCATGATGGGTACAAAGCGCTTGCCGCTGAAGAAGCTGAAGGCAGTGGGGAGCTGGGTTTCATGGAAGCGGTTGTGGATGAGAGAGGACCACAGACCCACGATAATACCGCCGAAAATGCTCATGCGGTAGGTGAAGATACCCAGCACGGTATCATACGCGGCATTGGTCTGGGTGGCGGTCAACACATCCATGCCTTGGCTGGTCAGATACTCCACGCTGGTGGTCTCAGCGGTGATGCCATTTAACTGAAGGAAAAAGCGGATGGTGATGTGGAACAGCACAAAGCCGATGACAGAGGAGAACGCTGCCACATCTCGATCTTCCTTGGCCATACCCTGTGCCACAGACATACAGAATAGGACCGGAAGAAGGCTGAAGAGGCCGCTGGCAAGGGCATTGACCAGACTGACAAAGTCGTTTACAAAGCCCACATGTGCCAGTGCGTTTCCGAACACATTGGGATTTTGCAGGGTAGACGCTAAGCCCAGGAGTAAACCTGCGGCAACAATGATGGATAGGGGTCCCATCAAGGACTTGCCCAGTTTCTGTACAAATGTTCTCATACGATCCTCCCATAAGTTTTTTTGTGAGTTATTCACATGCGCGCTGTGATCAAACCCTTGTGTATTTGTATTATAATTGCGTAAGAGGGGAAAGCAATCCTTTTGCCTGCTTTTGAGAGGATGTTGAGCAAGAGAAATTTGTATCATTTTGTGAAATAAATTACAACGTGACGATCATCGCAAATAACTGAATAAATAAAGGCGAAATTTACACAATAAAGTGATGGAAAAGAGTTGCACAGCAACAGTAAATCATGCGAGCTGAGAAGGCAGTGGGTCAAAAAAGAAATTTGCGCACCGGATAGAATGTTCTATCCGGTGCGCTTTTATAGCTTGGCTTATGGCTCTCCCACAAAGAGCAGATGATTGGAGGCACCCAGGTGCTCCGGCTTCTCACAGGTGTAAAAGTGATACCGCAGATACTGGGCATAGTTTTCTTCGTCCATGGCGTTGATCTTATCCTGGAGCAGCTCGCTGACCCCGTCCGCGGCCACCTGGTGGAGGATCTTCACGCCGCCCTCCCGCAGCAGTTCCCGGCAGGCATCCACCGTGTGGAACACAAAGGGGAAGTCATCACAGCGGAAGGTGTCCTTGTTATAGTCTCCCGTTACGAAATAGTCCGGCACTTCCTGGAACATGGTGAGGATGACCATATCGTTGGAGATGAAGGCAAAGAACAGTGTTCCATCCAGCTTGCACACCCGTTTGGCCTCTTGGATGCAGCGCAGTTTATCGGCCTGGCTGTGCAAGTGATACAGGGGGCCGAAGAGAAGGACGATGTCAAAGGAGTGATCCCCATAGCGGCTGAGATCCAGGGCGTTTCCCTGCACCAGATCGATGGTGTCCTGATCGGTTAGCTTGGCTCGAAAGGCTGCGATATTGTCCTCGGACAGCTCCAAAGCGGACACCTGGTAGCCCTTCCGGGCAAAATACAGGCTATATTCTCCGGCACCGGCCCCAACATCCAGAATCTTTGCCCCCGGCGTGAGATACCGCTGGATATACTCCACCGTGGTCAAGAACTCCACCCGGGCGGCCTGGGAGCGGGTGAGGCGGCGGCTTTCATCCAGGCGGCGGTACAGGTCTTGCACCAGTTGGGTGTCGTTTTCGTATACAAGCCCCTCCGTGAAGTCCTTGGGGCGATTCCATTGACGTTTTAAGATGGCATAGTGGACGGTGTCGCAAATCCCCTGGCTGTTGTAGTCCGATTCCCGGGAGGTGCCCTCGCAGGTCATGCCGCACTTTTGCATGACACCGCCGGAGTGGGGATTGCGGGTGTCGTGTTTGGCGGTGATGCGGTTAAAGTCGCAGGTTTCAAACAGGTAGCGGATCACCCCTTCCACCGCCTCGGTGGTGAGACCCTGGTGCCACCAGGGCCGCCCAATGCAGTAGGCCAGCTCCACGCAGGAGAGCAGGTCGTTGGGGTTCATGCCGCTGATGCTGCCGATGGGCTGGCCCAGGTCCTTGTGTACCATGAGCCACTGGTAGAAGTTGTCCTGCTGGTAGCCATTCACCCAACTCTGGAGCACCTGACGGGTGATGTCTGTGCTGGTGTGGGCCGGCCACATGAGATAGCGGGTCACCTGGGGGTCGGAGGCCCAGTTATCAAACATGGCCTGGGCATCGGCTAGGGTGGCCCGGCGGAGGATGAGCCGGGGGGTCTCAATGGTCTGGGTTCCTCGGTGGGTGGGCATAGAATCAGTCCTTTCCATAAAATAAAAGCAGTGCAAGCTACCCTTTGCAGGGTCTGGCTTGCACTGCGTCTCTTCTCTCAACGGTGTTTCGGGGGGTTATTGGGAAAAAGAGTATGACAATGCAAGCCCGATGCCATGGGGCATATCGGACTGAGGGGCGTTCATATTGTCCATACACATGTAACGCAGCATTGTCACACCTCCTGGAAGTTTTGCACATTATACGTCCATGCTGTGGCAATGTCAACCGCTCACAGGAAATTTTACACATCACACATGAAGGGCTGCTTTGGGGCTTTACACGCCTTTGTTAAAATGGTGCAATCCCTGAAATGACGACGGGGGAGAAAAAAGTTTGGTATTTCTTACAAGGCGGCCCACTGGATTTTGTAAGAGAAATCGAGGCGGGGGAACGGGGCCTTGTAAGTTTGTTACAAGAGGAGGAAGCTCCATGCGGCAGGATATTCAGGTGTTGGATCGGGTGAAAAGCGCCTATGCCTCTCTGCGTCCCTCAGAGCGGCGGGTGGCGGACTATGTGTTAAGCGACCCGGACGAATGTACCCAGTGCACCATCTCGGAGCTGGCCGAGCGGGTGCAGGTCAGTCAGCCCACGGTGGTGCGGTTTGTCCAGGCCATGGGGTTTGACGGGTACCGCAGCTTCAAATACTGCCTGCTGCGGGACCGCAGCGGGAAATCGCCCCAGAGCCCCTACTTTGACCCCATGGGGGATCTGGACCTGAAGTCCTGGGCGTGTCGGCGGTGAACCGGGTGGTCAAGGTGGGAGACACCGTCTCCGACGTTCTGGAGGGCGTCAACGCCGGCGTGTGGACGGTGGGCGTCATTGAGGGCAGCTCCGAGCTGGGCCTGAGCCAGCAGGAGTATGAGGCCCTGGACCCCCAGCAGCGCCAGGCGGCCTGCCGGAAGGTGGAGGACACCTTCCGCAAGGCAGGAGCCCAGTTTGTCATCCAGAATCTGTCCCAGCTGCCGGACTTGATTTCCGCTCTGGGCGTGTGAGAAGAAAGCCTCGGAACCGTTGTTCCGGGGCTTTCTTTGTCTGTGCCGGGAGAAATCGCATATTTTATGAACAAACATCACATAACATGTAAACATTAGCGCTCTCGCCTTGACAGTGCTGATTGACGGTGTTATAACATAATTGTTCCAAAAAGAGGGGCTCGAAAGAGCTTCTCCCGCAGGGCATCAATGAATGCAACGAATGGAGGAATGACTTATGTTGCCCAGCATTTTTGGTGAGAATTTGTTTGATGATTTCTTTGGTGATGACTTTGGGATGTTCCCCATGTGGAACGGCCGCAACCCTCTGTACGGCAAGCACGCCAAGAACTTGATGAAGACCGACGTGCGGGAGACCGAGAACAGCTATGAGCTGGACGTGGATCTGCCCGGGTTCAAGAAGGACGAAATCCAGGTGGACCTGAAGGACGGCTATCTGACCATCCAGGCCGCCAAGGGTCTGGATAAGGACGAGGAAGACAAGAAGGGCAAGTACATCCGCCAGGAGCGGTATGTGGGCGCCTGCAGCCGCAGCTTCTACGTGGGGGATGTGGAGCCCCAGGACATCTCCGCCAAGTATGAGGACGGTATCCTCAAGCTGTCCATGCCCAAGCATGTGAAGAAGGAGCTGCCCAGAAGCACCACCATTGCCATCGGCTAAACACCAGAAAGACACAGAACACCCCGGAGAACGAAGTTCTCCGGGGTGTTTTTTGCTCTTTAGTGGTTCAGGGTCTCGTGGTTGTGGTAGGCGATCTCCTGCAAATACTTGTACAGGGGCTGGATGTTGTATTTCTTGGGGAACTCGAACTTCTTTTCCGCCACTTCCACGCCGCCGCTGCACTTGAAGTAGGGGGAGGCAATGTAGTGGACATTGATCTCGCTGTCGTCGGCGCCAAAGCCCGCCGTCTCCGCAGAGACGTGGATGATGGTGCTCAGGTTGATGGAGTCCACCCGCATTTTCACGCCGGTGGCGCCCTGCTTGTCAAAGTCGATGATGCGCTTGTCGGTGAAGATCACCACGTCCCGGATGAGCCGGAACCCCATGGCGATGGTCTCGCCGTCCATGAGATACATGCCGAACTCCTGGTTCAGGGCCTCGGGGGAGACCTCGTTGAGGTTACCAGCCATCCCTTGCAGCATGGAGCCGCCCAGTTTATTAATGAGTCCCATTTGTAAAAACCCCCTTGAGAGGAATTGACGGCGTAGGTGCCGCCTGTGAGGCCATTGTAACAGGCGGAGCGGGTGGGTGTCAACGCAGTCGGCAGGTTTTGCGGTATTGCCACGGTCCGAAGGGCGTATTATAATAAAGCAAACGAAAGGGGGGTGGAGTATGGTTAGGCGGAGAGGACAGGACAAGGGCTGGTTTCAGCTGGATAACGCCGCCATGATGTACTCTGCCATCCAGAGCGGCACCTATTCGGCGGTGTACCGCTTTTCCGCCGTCATGACCCAGGAGGTGGACCCCCAGGCCCTCCAGCGGGCCATTGACCGCACCATGCCCCGGTTCCCCGGCTTCCATGTGAAAATCCGCAAAGGGGTATTCTGGTATTACTTCGAGCCGGACGACACCCCCGGGCCTTTTTTGCAGCCGGACATTCAAAACCCCTGTCAGCCGGTGTATTTTCAGAACAAGGACCAGCTCATCCGGTTTTTCTACTACCGCCACCGCATCTCCATGGAGGTGTTCCACGCCCTGGCCGACGGCGGCGGGGCGCTGGTGCTGTTTAAGACCCTGTTGGCGGTGTACTTACGGGAGCTGGGGGAGGAGATCCCCAATGAGGAGGGGATTCTGGACGTGGACGAGGCCCCGGACCCCCAGGAGTGGGAGGACGCCTACGCCCGGTACGCCCGGTCCCGGGTGCGGCTGGGCAAGTCCGAGCCCAAGGCCTACCCCTGTACCGGAACCCCGGAGCCCTTCTACACCCTCAACGTCACCATGGGCTTTGTGTCGGTGCAGGCCCTGCGCCAGGTGGCCAAGGGCCATGGGGCCTCCATCACCGAGTATCTGGCCGCTGTGCTCATCCAGTCCATTCTGGCCCGCCAGCGCCGGGAGGGGCGGCGGCGGGAGCTGCCCGTGGCCCTGGCCATCCCCATCAATCTGCGCCCCTATTTTCCCACCCGCACCATGCGCAATTTCATCCTCACGGTGCGCCCCTCCATTGACCCCGAGCTGGGGGACTACACCTTGGAGGAGATCATCTCCCAGGTGCACCACCACATGCGGCTGCACATCACCCGCCAGGAGATGCAGGGAGTCATCACCCGCAACGTGTTTCTCCAGCGGTTTTTGCCCCTCCAGCTCATTCCGGTGCCGGTGAAGAACTTTGCCGTGGACTTGGGGTACCGTCTGGCGGGCAACCGCCCCTATTCCACCACGTACACCAACCCCGGGGCCTTCCGGGTGCCCAAAGAGATGGAGCCCCACATCCAGCACATGGAGGTGGTGCTGGGCCAGTCCTACACCCCCCGGGTGAACTGCGCCTCCATCAGCTACGGGGACATGATGGAGATCACCTTTGCCGGGACGGTGAAGGAGACGGACGTGGAGCGGGACTTTTTCCGCACGCTGGTGCAGGACGGGCTCCACGTGAAGATTACATCCAATCGAAGGGAGTGAAGACAGGCCATGTCATACTGTGTCAACTGCGGGGTGGAACTGGACAAGGACGCCGCCAAGTGCCCCCTGTGCCAGACCCCGGTGGTCAACCCGGTGTGCCCGGTGGACACCACCATTCCCCCCAACTTCCCCGTGGAGCGGCGGGAGGTGGAGCCGGTAAATCACAGAGAGGTGGCGGTGCTGCTCTCCGCTCTGTACGGGGTGGTGGGCCTGTGCTGTGTGGTGCTCAACCTGCTGTTTTGGTGGCGGGGGATGCCCTGGTCTGCCATTGTGGCGGGGGCCTGCGCCATGCTGTGGGTGTGGACGGTGCTCCCTCTGTTGCTGCGCTCGTTGCACTCCATCTTCCTGGTGGGGCTGGACCTGCTGGCGGTGGCGGGCTTCCTCTGGGTCATCGCTCTGGCGGTGAACGGGGGCAGCTGGCTGGGACGGCTGGCCCTGCCCATCTGGTGGGGGTGCTCGGTGGTCATCCTGTTTTTGTGGTATATTCTTCCCCTGCGGTCCATTTTGAGCCGGTGTATGCTGGTGCTGGGCAGCTGTGTGGTGCTGATGCTGTGGCTGGAGCTGTGCATTGACCTGTTTTTGGGCGGCTATCGGCCCATGTGGTCCCTGGTGGTGGCGGTGGTGGGGGTGACCCTCATGGTGCCGCTGCTGATTATCCGGTATCGGCCGGATTTGCGCCGGGAGGTGCGCAGACGTTTCCACTTCTAAATTGTCGAAAAAATGCTAGCATTTTTTCGAGGGCTTGCAGCCCGCTGCATGCATAATCGGGTCAAAGGGCGACCCGATTCCACACTGGCGGGCTGAGAGGTGTTTTTTCCGATGCACATGTCCCCGGAAAAAACAGATTTTAATTGATTTTCCCGCCTAGAGGCGGGAAAACTCTGCCGAGGGCGTTTGGCGATGTCAGGAAGTCAACGCCGCTTGCATAATCTTCGGTTTTTGATCGTCCAGGCCCCCGCCTGCGGCAACCTGCCGCAGGCGGGGGCTTTTTGACTTTTGAGGTACAACATTTTCTTTCATATGCACCAAAAAGTTTTGTATATGCGGCGAAAATTCGTGTATTCCGCACGAATAATTGGCGTTTATTTTTAGTAAAAAGCGAATTGACACTTGCTGGGTTTCGGGATGATAATATTGGAAAATGGCAGGGAGATGGTTTGGCCCCGTGGAATGGGGGAAACGCTCCCGCTGTCTTTTGTCTGTTGCACTGGGACGTTTCCCCGGTGTTTCAGCGGTCGTTTGTCTCATCCGGGTAGAGAAGGAGGTGCACCAGTTCTGTGGGCCCATGGGGGCGAATGGTTTCGCTCTGGGCCCGCTTGGCAGATGGGACACAGGCCGCATGGAGTTTGACACACTTTGACAGGGAGGAGAAAACATGAAACAACGACGATTATCCACCATCATCTCGGCGTGTTTGGCCGCATCGCTGCTCATGAGCTGCATTCCGGCAGCGGCGTGGGCCAACTCTCCCGACGCCACCACCCAGACGCCGGAAGGGGTGACCACCCTCATGGGTACCCCGGGCCGTCAGGAAGTTTCCTTCAACGAGGATTGGAAGTTCCAGAAGGGCGATGTGGCCGGCGGAGAGGGCACCGGATTGGACGACAGCGCCTGGCGCACCGTCACCCTGCCCCACGACTTCAGCATTGAGCAGGATTTTGAAAACAGCGGCAACTTCGCCAACGTGGGCTTTTTGCCCGGCGGCGTGGGCTGGTACCGCAAGACCTTTACGCTGCCCCCCGAGATGGCCGGAAAGCGGATTTCCATCTCCTTTGGCGGCGTCTACATGGACAGCAACACCTACGTCAACGGCAAGCTGGTGGGTAATTACCCCTACGGCTACTCTCCCTTCGCCTATGACATCACCGACTACGTGGTGGCCGACGGCGTGACGGAAAATGTCATTGCCGTGCGGGTGGACAACCCCATCCCCAGCAGCCGCTGGTACTCCGGCACCGGCATCTACCGGGATGTGGAGCTCATTGTCACCGAGCCCATCCACGTGGCCCGGTACGGCACCTACGTCACCACCCCCGACCTGGAGACCCAGTACGCCAAGGGCCAGGCCCAGGTTCAGGTGGAGACCACCGTGGAAAATGACGGCAGCCAGACGGCGGAAGCGGTGGTGTCCTCCACCATCTATGACGCCAACGGGGAAGTGTTTGCCGAGACCGTCTCCACCCAGACCCAGACGGTGGAGCCCGGCGAGCCGACCGTATTTGAGCAGACCATCCAGACCGGAAAGCCCCAGCTGTGGAGCGTGGATACCCCCAACCTCTACACCATGGAGACCAAGGTGACGGTGGACGGTGAGGTCACCGACACCTATGAGACCACCTTCGGCTTCCGCTGGTTCGACATGGACCCCAACGAGGGCTTCTCCCTCAACGGGGAGTACATGAAGCTCAACGGCGTGTGTATGCACCACGACCAGGGCGCTCTGGGCGCTGTGGCCAACGACCGGTCCATTGAGCGCCAGATGGAGATCATGAAGTCCATGGGCGTCAACGCCATCCGTGTCACCCACAACCCCGCCGACGATGAGCTGCTGGCCGTGTGTAACCGGCTGGGCCTGCTGGTCATCGACGAGGCCTTCGACTGCTGGGAGACGGGCAAGACCGCCAACGACTATGGCCGCTTCTTCTCCAAGCCCGCCACCCACCCCGACGCCAAGCCGGGCCAGACCTGGGCGGAGTTTGACATCAAAAACATGGTCAACCGGGGCAAGAACGAGCCCTGTATCATCATGTGGTCTCTGGGCAACGAGGTGAACATCAACGGCCAGTCCGTGGCCGTGGCCACCAACCTCAACAACTGGGTCAAGGAAGTGGACAAGACCCGACCCACCACCCAGGGCTTCAACAACTTCATCGGCTCCTTTGGAAACTCCACCGCCAAGCAGGTGGCGGATGTGTCCGATGTGGCGGGCTTCAACTACGGCGAAAACGGCAACAGCCCGTCTTACGACCAGGCCCACAAGGAGTATCCCGACTGGATCATCCTGGGCACCGAGACCTCTTCCGCCGTGCGCAGCCGTGGCTACTACAAAAATGACGACCAGCTCCACATCCGCAGCTGCTACGACGACAGCGGCACGGTGGGCTGGGGCAGCTCCATGGAGCACGCCTGGCAGATGAACCGGGACCGCAAGTGGGTCATGGGCGAGTTTATGTGGACGGGCTTTGACTACAACGGCGAGCCCAGCCCCTACAACTCCTGGCCCTCCAAGAGCTCCTACTTCGGCGCCGTGGACACCGCCGGCATCCCCAAGGACGCCTATTATATGTATCAGAGTGTGTGGACCAGCGTGGAGGACAACCCCATGGTTCACCTGATGCCCCACTGGAACTGGGAGGGCGACGCCGGCTATGATATCCGGGATAGCGAAGGCAAAATCCGGGTCCAGGCCTACACCAACGCCCCTGTGGTGGAGCTGTTCCTCAACGGGGAGTCTCTGGGCAAGCAGACCTTCGACCAGCTCACCACCGACTATGGCATGGCCTATCAGGAGATCAACGGCCACATCTACGCCGAGTGGAAGGTCCCCTATGAGCCCGGCGAGCTCAAGGCCGTGGCCTATGACGCAGAAGGCAACGAGATTGCCACCGACATCATCCGCACCTCCGGCCAGCCTGCCCAGCTGCGCCTGACCCCCGACCGGGAGGTCATCACCGCCGACGGTCAGGACCTGTCCTACTTCCTGGTGGAGGTGCTGGATAAGGACGGCAACCTGGTTCCCACCGCCGACAACCTCATCAACTTCCAGATCTCCGGCAACGGCACCATCGTGGGCGTGGACAACGGCGACGCCACCGCCTCCGACCAGCGCTACAAGGACAACAAGCGCACCGCTTACAGCGGCAAGGCCATGGTGATTGTCCAGTCCAACAAGTCCGAGGGCCCCATCACCATCACCGCCAGCTCGGTAGGCCTGCAAAGCGCCTCCAAGACGGTGTTCTCCGTCAAGGACACCAGCGAGAAGAAGCTGCTGGGCTACGACACCCTGCCTGAGATTCTCACCACCCTGGGCCAGATGCCCCAGCTGCCCGAGACTGTCACCGCCATTTACAGCGACGGCTCCCGGGAGAGCAAGACCGTGGAGTGGGACGCCATCGACGAGTCCCTGCTCCAGACCCCCGGTATGTTTAAGGCCACCGGCACCGTGTCCGGCACCGATACTACCGTGTGGGTGAACATCGTGGTCAAGGACATTCTGGGCATCCGTGAGACCCGCATCGTCACCCCCACCGGGGTGGTGCCCCAGCTGCCTGACACCGTCACCGCCGTGTACAACAACGGCGAGACCCAGGACCTGGCGGTGGAGTGGGAGCGGGAGCTCACCCAGGAGGACGTGGCCCAGGCCGGCACCGTCACCATCCAAGGCACTGCTCAGGGTCTGGAGACCCAGGCAGTGATTCAGGTGGTGGACGCAGAGGTCTCCTACACCAAGAATATTGCCGTGCGGGACGGTCAATACCCCATCCCCACCGCATCCTTTGAGCAGTCCAACGGCAATGACCCCGTGACCGCCATCAACGACGGCGGCGTCATTCACCAGGGCGGCTCCACCTCTGGCCGCTGGATTCCCTGGGGCCACAACCAGAAGAGCGAGTGGTGCCAGCTGGAGCTGGAGCAGCCCCAGACCATCGGCCGTGTGGGCATCAACCTGTGGATGAACCTCACCGACGGCAACATGGACCTGGCGGACACCCTCATCATCCAGTACAGCATGGACGGCGAGAGCTGGACCGAGCTGGGCCGCATGACCAAGGCGGAGATGGAGAAGGACTATCTCACCAGCGAGCTGGTGCTGGACTTCTCCCAGTCCCCCGTGGAGGTCAAGTACGTCCGCTGTGTGCTGGAAAATGAGGATGGAAAGTCCACCGGCGTCAGCGAACTGCGCCTGTATGCCGCTGAGTATCAGCTTCCCGTCAGCCACGAGGCCAAGCTGGAGAGCATCCTGGTGGACGGCGCTCCCCTGGAGGGCTTTGCCCCCGACGTGTACTACTACACCGTGTCCCTGCCCTACGGGGCTCCCGTGCCTGAGGTGACCGCCCAGGGTAAGGATGGGGCCACCGTGTTTGTCATCCCCGCCCTGTCCCCCGAGAAGGCCACCGCCATTGAGGTGACCGCCCAGGACGGCCAGACCACCCAGACCTATCAGATTCAGTTTGTTCCCGATGCCCCCGCCCTGGATGAGGTGACCCTGGCGGTGGAGGGCGACGTGGTGGAGAACCAGTCCGCACCGCTCATCCTCACTGCCACCTTGCAGGATGGCACCCAGCTCAAGCCCGGCGACTACACCGTGACCTACCGGGTGGACAATGAGTTCCTGGCCCAGGTCAAGGACGGCACCCTCTACCCCTATCACCCCGGCACCGTCAAGGTGCAGGCGGAGGTGACCTATCAGGATGTCACCGTGTCCAGCAATGAGCTGGCCATCACCATCCAGCCCACCTCCCAGGAGCAGGTGGTGGAGAGCTACGCCGCGGTGAATGTCACCACCGGTAAGGGCGTGGCGCCTCAGCTGCCCGACACCATCCAGGCCCAGTTTGTGGGCGGCTTCTCCAAGCCCGTGGCGGTCACCTGGGACGAGGTGGACCCCAAGGACTATGAGCAGTACGGCACCTTCCAGGTGTCCGGCCACGTGGAGGGCCAGACCTTGCAGCCCGTGGCCACCGTCACCGTGCGGGGCCTGGTGGGCGTGCAGAACCTCTCCACCGCCGTGCCGCCTCGCTTCCTGCCCCAGTTCCCCGAAAAGATCAATGTGTACTACAGCGACGGCACCGTGGACGCCCTGCCTGTGACCTGGGACGCCTGCGCCCCCGAGGACTTTGACACCGTGGGCGACGTGGTCACCGTGTCGGGCCACGTGGAGGGGCTGGACGGGGTCACCACCACCATGACGGTGCGGGTCACCGATCAGGTGGAAGAGGGCACCCTGTTTACCGAGTACAAAAACGGGTTCTATCTGCCCCTGCCCTTCGCCTCCTTCACCAACAACAACTCTGCCGCCTCTGACAGCATTGCCCACATCTACGACGGCGTGATCTCCTACAACAACAGCCCCGTCAACCGCTGGACCAACTGGGATTCCAACCTGCGCACCCAGACCGAGTATGTGGGTATGGTCTTCGGCTATGAGCAGGTCACCACCCGGTCTGTGGACAACCTGGACATCTTCTTCTTTGAGGATTCCGGCGTCTCCGTCCCCGCCAGCTATGAAATCCAGTACTACACTGGCCCCGAGCTGGGCCTCACCGATGTGCCCAAGTATCCCACCCCCGAGCTGGACCCGGAGCACGCTCTGGCCCAGGAGGAGAACTGGACCACCGTCACCGGATTGCAGGCCCCTGAGACCCTCACCGGAAACGCCAAGAACTCCTTCACCTTTGATGCCGTGTATACCTGTGCCATTCGCATCAAGATGACGCCCCAGGAGGGCAAGAGCCTGGGTATGACCGAGTTCCAGATTCACCACAAGCTGGCCCAGGTCTCCACTGAGGCCAACCTCACCGGCATCTCCCTGAACGGCACGCCTCTGGAGGGCTTCTCTTCCGACGTGACCAGCTACACCGTGGATGTGCGTGAGATTCCCACTGTCACCGCCACGGCGGACCAAAACGCCGCCGTCACCGTGGTCTCTCCCGTGTACCGCTCCGGCGAGGAGAACCCCGTGGCCAAGATCACCGTCACCGCAGAGGATGGCCTGACCCAGAGGGAATATGAGATTCAGTTCCGCCTGGTGGAGGAGCCTGCCGACAAGACTCTGCTGCAAAAGACCTATGACTATGCCCTGACCCTGTCCACCGAGGGGGTCACCGATGCCGCCAAGGAGGCCTTTGAGGCCGCTCTGGAGGGCGCCAAGGCCGTTCTGGACAAGGCCGATGCCACCCAGGACGAGGTCAATGTCGCCTGGGATGCTCTGCTGGAGGGCATCTGGGGTCTGGGCCTCACCCAGGGCGACAAGACCATGCTCAACCTGCTCATCGACCGTGCCGAGACCATGATGGTCGAGGCGGACAAGTATGTGGAAGCCAACTGGCAGCAGCTGGTGGACGCCCTCGCCGCTGCCAAGGCCGTGTCGGACGACGGCAACGCCATGCAGGAGGATGTGGACCAGGCCGCCCAGACTCTGCTGGACGCCATTCTGGCCCAGCGGTATAAGGCGGACAAGTCCATCCTGGAGGACCTGATCAACCAGGCCCAGGGGATGGACCTCAACGGCTACACCGCCAAGAGCGTGGAAGTGTTCCGCGCGGCTCTGGCCGAGGCTCAGGCGGTCATGGCCGACGAGAGCCTCTCTGAGGACGACCAGAAGACCGTGGACGCCGCCGTGGACAAGCTCACCGCTGCCATAGACGGCCTCACCGCCGAGGGCCAGCCCGAACCCAGCGACAAGCCCGAGGTGACCGATAAGCCTGAGGTCACGGACAAACCTGAAGTAACCGACAAGCCTGAGGAGACGGACAAGCCCGCCGCCACAGACAAGCCTCAAACCACCCCCGCACCCGGTGAGGACGACGTGCCCGCCACCGGAGATCCCGCTCAGCTGCTGCCCTGGGTTGCTACCCTGGGCCTGGCTGGCGCCGCAGCCCTGTGGGTCCTGCGCCGCAAAGAGCGGACCTAATATCGCCTCCTTCCGTCTTCCTTCTTTCTATACGCGTGGGAAACGGCCAGCGGCATTTGCCGCTGGCCGTTTCTCCATGTTTGAGTGCTAGTTTTCCAGAAGGGACTGGGATTTCTCCGCAAAGGAGCAGGTGTCGGCCTTAACCGGAGATTAAACCCGCCTATGAAAAAACTCCCCCGGCTGGGGGAGTTTTTTCAATCATATCGCTGTAAAAAATCCGCCACATGCTCCATGGCCTCGCTGGCGCTTTTCAGGGGGAACATTTGGAATACATGCCACATGTCCGGCCAGGTGCGGATGACGCAGGGCACCTCCGCCTCTCGCAGCTTTTGGGCCAGGGCAGTGGAGTCGTCCCGGAGGATTTCCCGCTCTCCCACATGGATGAGGGTGGGGGGAAAGCCGTGGAGATCGGCAAACAGGGGGGACAGGTGCGGGTCGCTCCAGTCGGTCTGAGGGGCGTAGGCGGAGCGCACCGCCTGGATGTAGTTCATGGTGAGCATGGGGTCTAGCTCCCGGGCGCTCTGGTAGGACTCCCCGGAGGCGGTGAGGTCGGTCCAGGGGGAGAAGAGCACCAGCCGCCCGGGCAGGAACCGCCCGGACTCCTTCAGTTTCAAGGTCAGTTCCAAAGCCAGGTTGCCCCCGGCGGAGTCTCCCGCCACAATGACGTTCCGGGCGCCATACCCCAGGTACATCAGGTAGTCCCAGGCGGTGAGGGCGTCCTCTAAGGCGGCGGGGTAGGGGTGTTCCGGGGCCAGACGGTACTGGAAGGCCAGAGTCTCACAACCGGTGGCGGCGGACAGTTTGGCCGCCAGCACCCGAGCGTAGCCCAGATTGCCGCTGGTGTAGCCGCCGCCGTGGCAGTAGAGGATGACCCGCCGCCGCTGGTGGCCCCGCTCGGGGCGCACCCAGGCCATGGACATCTGGTGGTGGGTAAAGGGCTCCCAGCTAAAGCCGATGGGGGGAGAGGCCAGCCGCCCCAGCACCTCCTGGCCTCTGCGCTGACGGTTCAGGTCGGCGGGGTCCATGGAGTCGGGGGAGGTGGCGGAGTGAATGGTTTTCAAAGCGGACATCATGCCTTCGGTAATCCGCTTATTCAGACGCTCCGCCCGGTCCCGGGGGAGCAGGGAGTGGTATTTCATAAAAGGGACCTCCAGGTATCAGGCGTGACGGGCGGACAGAGCGGTGATGAGGTCGCCGATGCCGTCCACAATGAGGCCGATGCCAAAGACCATGATGACCATCTGGGCGGCCTGGAAGGGGTTGACGATGAGCAACAGGCCCACAATGAGGGGCACCAGGGTGGAGATGACGCAGAAGGCCAGGCCGGGGGCGTGGTCCTGGATGGCCGCCAGCATCAGGGGCAGCTTTCCCACCCCGTCCATGAGCAGCAGAGCGCCCAGCACGAAGGGGAGGAAGGAGAGAATCACATGGGGGCGGAAGAGGGCGAACAGGGCGAAGAAGAGGGGTAAAACGGTGAGAAACAGGTCGCCTCCGAAGGACTGGACCACTTTTCGGCCCTGGAGGTATCGGATGAGGTGGGGAATGGCGTACACCACGCAGCCGATGGCCAGGGCCCAGACAAAGGCGGTGCCCACGGCGGCGGGGAAGAGGACCAGGGGCAGGCCCAGGGCGATGTAGAGCACCGCCATGCCCACCGAGGCGTTGCGGGACCAGAAGTAGTTGAACATAATATGACCTCCTCGATGGCCCGCAAACGGGCGGGCCGCAGATCTAAGTTCATTGTACCACATCCACCTGACAAGGGCCAGGGAAGAATGGTGCAATTCTTTGTCTCTGACCTGAGGGGCTTGCTCTCCTCCGATTTCTCAGGCGGAAACCAGCGCCCCCGGTGGGGACGCTCCACTGGGCCCAATTTCTCCGCGATGAGAAATTGGGGAAAGAATCGCCAAAGGCGGGGCCTTCCCCCGCCTTGTGGAATCCACCCCGCGGTACTGGATGCCCCTGCGTTCTCCTTGTTTCGACCCTTGGCCTGGTGGGGTCACATGGATGGCGTGGAACTTCTACAGAAAGTACCTACTTCTCTGGCAGACAATGCTTCTATCCCCAGGGCCTTACCCTGGTGAGCCGCTGTTCCCAGCGACCGGAAGCTAGGCTCCCGGCGGCGGGAACGCCGCTTGGCCAGGATAGGCCCGGACGTGGAAATTGCCTGTCTATAGGGCCAGCTGCCCAGGGTAACCTGGTGTGGTGGCAGCGACAGGAGCCACAGCAAGGGTGACGGGCCGAACCTAGTCTTGACGCAGGGCCAGCCTCGTACCCCAGGGGGGAACGCCCTAAGCGGGTTTTGGTTTCTTTTGCCCGTTCAAAAGAAACCCCCAGCGGGGAGCGCGTTCCCCAGGCTTCCAAGTCTGACAATGGCGTTAAGAGAAGAAACATGTTTTTCATAGCGCCGAAAAAACAACAGGGCCGCTGCATGGTGCAGCGGCCCCAGAAGATTATTCAGCGCACATATCAAGGATAATGTGGGCAAAGAGCTTGGCCGACAGCATCAAATCGGCGATCTTCACCCGCTCGTCCGCCCCGTGGAGGTGGGTGTCAAACCCGGGCATGGTGCAGCCGAAGGCCACGCCGCCGGGAATCTCGTGGACGTAGGTGCCGCCGCCGGTGGACAGGCACTCGCCCTTTTGTCCGGTGTACTCCTCGTACCGCTTCAGCAGCGTCTGCACGAAGGGGGAGTCGGCGGGGGTGTGATGGGCCTCCTCCTGCTCGCCCTCGAAGGTGAAGCCGCTCTGTTCAAAAGCGGCCCGGGCCACGTCCTCACAGTTTTCCTTGGTGGCGCACAGGGGCACCCGGGAGTCAAAGCGGCCGGTGAGTCCGGTCTCGGTGACCTCCAGCAGGGTGAAGGCCACGGTCAAATCCCCGGCGATGGGCTCGGACTGGGCGATGCCCAGGGCCCGGCCGTGGTAGTCCCCGTGGGGGAGCAGGGTGTTGAGCTGGTTCAGGGCCTCCTGGCAGGGGCCTTCGGCCAGAGGCAGGGCGCACAGCAGGGCGATGAGGCCGGTGACGGCGTTGTTGCCCCCCTCGGGCCAGGCGGCGTGGCTGCCCTCGCCCTTGGCGTGGATGACGGTGCAGCCGTCCTGGCTGGTGCAGGTGAAGGTGATGCCGGTGCGGGCGGTGATATCCCGGGCGAAGGGGTGCACGTCATGGAGGGTGAGCCCCTCCACCGCTGCCTCAGCGTCGCCGGGGAGCACATTGATGCGGAAGCCGCCGTGGAGCCACTTCACCCGGGGCAGAGCCTCCTGGACGGGCCAGGAGCGGGAGAAGGTGGGTTTTAAGCCGCCCTTCTCGGTGTTGATGACGGGGTAACCGGAGTCAGGGGAGAAGGTGGCGGGGGCGAAGGGGTGGCGGGCAAAGTACCAGGCGATATCCCCGGAGCCGCTCTCCTCGTTGGTGCCCATGATCATGCGGCAGTTGGACTTCAGGGGCACACCCAGGTCCTTCACTGCCTTCATGGCCAGCAGAGAGGCCACCACAGGGCCCTTGTCGTCGTCGGTGCCACGGCCATAGATGAGACCGTCCACCACCTTGGACTGGTAGGGCTGGGTGACGGTCCAGCCCTCGCCGGGGGCCACCACGTCCAGGTGGCCCAGAATGTGCAGGGCGTCGGCCTTGTCGCACAGGTCGGCGGTGCCCACGTAGCCCTCGTGGTTTTGGGTGATGAGGCCCCACTCCTGGGCCAGCTTCAGGCCCTCTTCCAGCGCGGCGGCAGGGCCGGGGCCGAAGGGGGTGCCGGGCGCGGGCTCGCCCTCCACGCTGTCAATGGACACCAGGCGGCACACAGCGTCCACCAGCATGTCCTGCTTGTCCTGAAAATAAGCTTCTAACTGTTCACGATACATGATGTATGATCTCCTTATGTAAACGAATGTACAACTATTCCACATTGTAGCCCACCGAGGCGGAAAAAACAAGGGAAGAAAGGGGAATTATTCCTCATTTATTATAGTGACAGCAAAAGGCAGTCTGAGGCGATTTAAAGGAACATCTGTCAGGACCGATGCCCTAAAGGGACGTCACAGGCTATGAACGGAAAAAATTTACCCGGACCGTTTTTCCTGGCGGAAGCGCAGGGGCGTTATCTGGCATTTTTGGCGGAAGGCCCGTATAAAGCCGGTGCTGCTGCCGTACCCGCAGGTCCGGGCAATTTCCTCAATGGTGGCGCTGGTATGGACCAGCAGTTCTGAGGCTCTGGCCATGCGGCAGTCTTTGATAAAAGCCCCGATAGTGGTGTGATAGCACAGATGAAAGCCGGTCTTTAGTTTTTGTTCATTGAGAAAGACTTGATGTCCCAGCTGGGCAATGGTCAGATTCGCTTCGGGGTTTTTCAGAATCATTTGGCGGACCTGCTCAATGGCCTGAAAGTCCTGCTGAGTAAAAGTAAGCTTCCTTTGGCCCACATAGATCACGGGACGGTTCCCTTCAGGAGAAAAATACCCTTTGGCGGCAGCCTGGGACAGGAAGCCAAGGAACTGGAGGATCATGCCTTCCAGGATTAACGGAGTCAGGTTTTTTAGCTCCTGAAAAGAGGAGAGCTGGGATAAAATGGCGGATACAGGGGATGGAAGCAGGTTTTGGGTAACATTGTCAGGGAGCTCTCCTAAAAGCTCTGTATGAGGCTCCAGGCTTTTCACGGCACTAATATAGTCAAAGGAGAGGGCGATCTCAATGCCTTTATAGTGAGCGCCGGACTGCCAGTATTGAACGCCTTTGATATTTTCTTCTTTAACGATAAAATTTACCGGTGAAGATGACCGGGTTTTAACCCCTTCCACATGAAAACGGGTCTTGCCTTCATAAAAGCTTCCAAAACGCAGGATCGGCCCGGCGTTGTGAAAGGACAGGTGAAATGTTTTAGGAATTTTATAATCGCCAATGGTAAGGACATAGGCATCCGGACGGTGATACACAAAGCAGCAGCCATGTTCCGGGTGGGCGCTGTTTTGCCACAGAGAGCCCGGTCCCAGAGGCGTTTCTGTGTAGTCCATCTGTTTAAAGATCATTTTCTGAAAGTTCATATGGGTCTTTAAGGACATTTTTAACCCTCCTTGCAGGATAGATAAACCAAAAAGGTTCATAATATAAATCAAAACGGTGCATTTTAGATTATATGTTGAATTTTATACAGGTCTATGATAACATACTTTCCGGTTAGTTAGCTATAGCTAATTTGTATAACGCCAGCAACAAAAGTATGGAGGATACGGTTCACACAGCAGCCAGACACTTGCTGTATGGCTGCGTAAGAACGTGATTCAGGTACGGAGTGAGTCCGTATCTTTATGCCCATAGACTGGGCAGATCATTGATATACAGGATTCCAGAAAGGAGCAATTTTATGAGCAATTTCAGAGTGATTTCTTTATTTGCCGCAGCAGTTATGGCAGCCGGACTTTTGGCCGGCTGTGGTTCAAATACGGGTTCAACCCAGGCGGGGAGCGGGGCAGAATCTCAGGTACAGACCGAAACCCAGGCGGCCGGGGATGCTGAGGGCGGCATGCGCACCGTAGAAACAGATAAGGGAACTGTGGAGATCCCGGAAAATCCCCAGGTGATCTTTTCCGACTATTATCTGGGAGAATTTCTTGCCGTAGGGGTAAAGCCGGTGATCGCCTCCCCCTATTCCCTGTCTAATCCTTTTTTGGCGGATTATGTAGACGGGATTCAGGAAATGAACGTGGCCAGCGCAGAGACCTCTTTGGAAATGATCGTTGAGGCCCAGCCGGACCTTATTGTGACGATTACAGAGGCGGATTATGAAAAATACGCGGCCATAGCGCCCACAGTTTATATTGAGGACGGAAAGCGCACCGATGAGGAGCTGTTCCGCTATATTGCCGACCTGGTTGGGAAAAGCGATGAGGCGGAGGCCTATATTGCGGACTTTAATCAAAGGGTTATGGACACAAAAGATGAGATCCAGGAGATTGTCGGTGACCGGACTGTTTCTATTGTGGAGGTTTGGCCTCAGGAAATTTACGTTATGGGAAGCCATTTTGCCCGGGGCGGAAGTATTTTGTATGATATGTGGGAATTAAAGGCGCCGGAAGTGATCCAGGAGGAAATGGTGGATGGGGATACCACTTATGAAGTCGTTTCCCTGGAGGCGCTGCCGGATTACGCGGGAGATTTTATTTTGTATGGTGTTTTGGCGGATACGGACAGCGCTTTTGTGGAGGATTCTCAGCTGTGGAACAGTCTGGACGCGGTGAAGGAAGGCCGGGTACTTTCTTATGAGCAGGTGGCCTTTATGCACCGGGATCCCATTACCTTAAACGCTCAGCTGGATATTTTCCTGGAGTTTTTCAGAAGCTTTAAGGAGGAAGCATGAGTCGTTTCGCAAGAAAGAAGTTTCTTTTGTTCGTGCTGGCAGGAAGTGCTGGCGTCGTCGCGGCCGCAGTGCTTTCTGTACTCTATGGAAGCACAGATATTCCTGTGTCAAAGATCTGGCAGGCGCTGACCGCCCCGGATCTGACGGACCAGCAGCAGATCATTACTTATGAGCTGAGGATTCCAAGGACTTTAGGCTGTATGCTGGTAGGGGCGGCATTTGCTGTGGCCGGAGCCATTATGCAGGGCGTGACCCGGAATCCTCTGGCGGATTCCGGGCTTTTAGGGATTAATTCCGGGGCCACTTTTGCCCTGGCTTTATGTCTGGCTCTTCTTCCCGGGATCAATTTTTCCGGCACTGTGCTTTTATCTTTTTTGGGAGCTTTGGGGGCCATGGTCATTGTTTACGGGCTCATGAGCCTGAAGCGGCAAAAGCTGGACCCGGTGCGCCTTGTGCTGGCGGGAAGCGCTGTGAGCCTGTTTCTTTCATCTTTAAGCCAGGGGATTTCCATGTTTTATAATATCGGCTATGATCTGACCTTCTGGACCGCAGGCGGTGTATCGGGCATCAGAGGCGCCCAGCTGGTCTTTGCGGCTCCTGTGATCCTGGCAGGACTGGTATGCGCAGTTATTTTATCCAGAAGGATTTCTTTATTAAGCTTAGGGGATGAGGCGGCCCGGGGACTGGGCCTTAGAATTGAGCGGACCCGGTCGCTGTGTCTTGGCGTTGTCCTCCTTTTGGCAGGGGGCGCCGTAGCCCTTGCCGGTCCCATAGCCTTTGTGGGCCTTTTAGTGCCCCATGTGGTCCGCTTTTTTGTTGGGGCAGACTACCGGTCCATTATTCCATGTTCTATGATCGCCGGAGCATTTTTTATGCTGATTGCGGATATCATATCCCGCACCATTAATGCTCCCGCGGAAACTCCTATTGGTCTTGTATTTGCTGTCGTTGGCGTCCCATTTTTTATATGGACGGCCCGGAGGGAGGAAAGAAATGTGGACTAAGCATTTAAAAAAGAAAGGCCGTCAGGCCACGGTGATTACTGTGCTTATCGTGCTGCTTTTTGTGGCTGTGTGGGCAGATATTAATGCCGGCTACCGGCAGATCATCCTGGCTCAGCTTTGGCAGATCCTAACCGGTCACGGGGAGGCAGGACTGACCTATACATTGATCCATCTGAGACTTCCCCGGGTGCTGACCAGTCTTTTGGTAGGCGTGGGCCTGGCCGTGTCCGGCTGTGTGATCCAGGGAGTGTCAAGAAATGATATGGCGGAGCCGGGAATCCTGGGAATTAATGCGGGAGCCGGGCTGTTTGTTGCCGGTTTTATCGTGTTTTTTTCAGGCAGCGGTCTGAGCGCTCCCCTGCTTTTGCCTTTTCTCGCTTTTGCCGGTTCTGTGTGTACGGCGCTGGTGGATTACCGCCTGGCCCTGACCCGGCAGGGGCTGTCACCGAGACGGCTGCTCCTTATTGGCGTGGCCATGTCTACAGCCATTTCCAGTGTGACCACCATGCTCATGCTGCGCATGTCTGACAGCGAGTATGCCTTTGTGCAAAACTGGCTGTCCGGAAGTATCTGGGGCGCTACATGGCCGAATGTGGTCATGCTTTTTACAGGACTGGTCCTTTTTACAGGGTTTTTATTTTATAAAAGCCGCACCTTAAATGTACTTACACTGGGGCATCAGACCGCCACAGGGCTTGGGGTGTCTGTTTCCCGTCAGACGGTGATCCTGCTGGGAGCGGCTATTGCCATGTCCAGTTTGTGCTGCGCTGTTGGCGGAGGCTTAAGTTTTGTAGGCCTTGTGTGCCCTCACCTGGCCCGGCGTCTTGTAGGGCCTAATTTTAAAATATTGATCGGGACCACAGTTCTGACCGGGGCGCTTTTAATGACGGTTTCTGATATTATTTCCCGGACGCTGCTGTCCCCAAATGAAATTTCGATTGGGATCGTGGCCGCGGTCATTGGCGCGCCATACTTTTTATACTTATTGATCCGGTCTTGAGAAAGGAGGAACCTATGGAAGCTATATTAAAAGGGGAAGGCATATCGGTAGGGTATCAGCAAAACACCATTATCCAAGAGATGGACGTGCAGATTCCTAAAGGTCAGATCACTTCCATTATCGGGCCTAACGGCTGCGGAAAATCCACGCTTTTAAAGGCTCTGTCCCGGATGATGCCTGTTAAAACCGGCCAGGTGATCCTGGACGGGCAGCAGATTGCCCAGATGCCTACCATCCAGGTGGCTCAGAAAATGGCCATTCTCCCTCAAAGTCCCCAGGCTCCCGGCGGCCTGACGGTGGAGGAGCTTGTGGCTTACGGACGTTATCCCCACCAAAAGGGCTTCGGAAAGCTGAAATCTGAGGATCATAGGGCCATTCAGTGGGCCCTGGAAATGACCCATATGGAAGCGTTTGCCCAAAGAAATATTGACGCCCTTTCCGGCGGTCAGCGGCAAAGAGCCTGGATTGCCATGGCCCTGGCTCAGGATACGCCGCTGATCCTTCTGGATGAGCCCACCACATATCTGGACATGGCCCATCAGCTGGAGGTGCTGGAGCTGCTGAAAGATCTTAATGAAACCTCTCACAAGACCATTGCCCTTGTGATCCATGACCTGAATCTGGCGGCCCGTTTTTCCCACTGGATGATCGCTATGCGTGAGGGAAAAGTGCTGTACGAAGGCACAGCGGAAGCGGTGATGACCAGGGAAGTTCTGTCGGATGTGTTTTCTTTGGACGCTTATGTGGATAAAGATCCGTGGACCGGGCGCCCTATGTGTGTAACCTATAGGATCAAGCCGGTGTATTCAAAAAACTGAAGAAATCAGGATTTGGAGTGTCCCATGTTTGGGATGCTCCTTTTGTATTTCAGGACGTCTGATGTAGGCGGAGAATGGGCTTAAAATAATGACTGATTTTGAAAGAAAGTGACTGATTGTGAACTATATATCTGAACTTCCCCCAAAATTGACACTCAATAAATTGACGCTCATTGGGGAAGCTGAAAAAAGCCCGTAAAATCAAGGAAAATCCCATTTTTCACTTGTATTTTTTGGAAAAATATGGCATGATACAAGAGAGGCAATTAACCCTCAAATATTAAACGGATGGAGTGCCATATGTACCTGGACTGTACGATAAAGATACCTGATTCAAACGGGAAAATCACGAAGAAGACAATCAAGGGAACGACGTATATCTATTATGAATACGCGCGGATTTATCTGAAAGATAAGAAGTATAACACACCGAGACGGATATGTATCGGCAAGCAGATTCCGGGCCAGCCTGCACTCATGTTGCCGAATGACAAGTGAAATACGACAAGGCAGTTGATGAATTGGAAAAGCTTCTGATGAAACGGAAAGAGCGGGATAACAAGCAGCTTCTGAAAGCATTCTCAGAAAGCGAGAAAACCCTTGCAGGAGTCATTGAATTCCTGCAAGGGAATAAGTCGTCAGAAGATTGAGCGTTACATAACAATTGGACAGGGGAAGAAAAAGCATGATGACACTAACGCAGTATAAAAAAGTAATTAAATCTTTAACCAGAGATGAATTAGAAGCGCATTTATTTGAAATATTCAAATCTTCTAAAGTTTTCAAGGATATCGAAAGCAGTTGTTGGAGCGTGGAATCCAATGATGAATTGATAGCCAGTCTGCAGAAACGATTAGAAAAGGTTTTCTGGAAGGAACAGTTTTCTTTGAGTGAATGCAAAGGTGTGCTGAACGACTACCTAAGCAGAACTGTAGATGAAGGAACGAAGGCTCTGATGCACCTTGCTTTCGCTGCCGAAGCCGCAGAACTTAGTGCAGTATACGGTGACTATGGGGGAAGATTTTACAACAGCCTTGAATCCTCAGCTGAAAAATTTTTGAATTATGCGAAACTGCATCCGGATTTCTTCAGCCTCCACGAAACAGAATTCGAAAACCTCATATCTACTGCCGATCCTCTGGGGTATGGCGTATCAGATGATCTGGGATATATGATGGAAAACGTTCGCATAGAACTCGGGTATTATGATGATCCAGATGGGGACAAGTGATGACTGCAATTAGCGTTGAGGGTTAAAAAACTCAGGAAGTTAAGGATTCCTCCTCGCTGTGCTCGGCCAGCTCGCCCAGGTACTTGTACACCGTGTACCGGGACACCCCCAGGTGCTTGGCCACATAGGGCACGGATTTGCGGAAGGAGAAGGCGTTTTTCTGCTCCAGCATGGCGATCATGCGCAGGCGGTCCTTCTTATTCAGAGCGTCCACCGGCTTGCCCAGGGCGGCCAGGCACCGCTCGAAGAGGTCGGCCAGCTGCTTGGAGTCCCCCTCCTGCCACAGGGCGGATTGCAGATCCGAGCTGGCGCTCATGAGATCCACCAGAATGCGGTTGGCGAACACCAGAGAGGTGTAGTCGAAGTTGATGCCCAGGGCCAGGTTGTAGTCCTCGCCGATCATGTGGAAGGTGGAGGATTTGGTCTGGCGTCCGTCGGGGGTGGTGGCGGCCAGGTTGACAAAGTCGGTGACCGAGGAGTCGGCGTCCAGCTCCAGGCCGATACCCAGAATGTCCATGGTGGAGCCCACCTCCCGGCCAGAGACATGGCCGTTATAGATGGACAAAATGGGATGGGAGGGGACTCCCATATCGTGCACCAGCGTCTCACAGGAGGAGCCGAACATCTCGGCAATGCCCCGGGCGGTGCGGTCTAAAAATTCAAAGGCTTCATCTCTCGTCATATGGAAGCCCTCCTTCTTTACAAACTGTCAACCTTTATTGTACTAAATCGCGGCCAAGTTGGCAAGGGGAAACTGTGGGGGAGAGGGGCAGAAAAAACAGGCGTGTTGCTTTGCTGCAACACGCCTGTATGTCTTATTCTCCCATGAATCGGGACAAAAACTCCCGGGTCCGGGTCTGTTTTGGGTTGGTGAACACGTCCTTGGGGTCGCCCTGCTCGCAGATGACTCCGTCGGCCATGAACACCACGTGGTTGGACACGTCCCGGGCGAAGGCCATCTCGTGGGTCACCACCAGCATGGTCATGCCCTGGGAGGCCAGGTCCCGCATGACGGAGAGCACCTCGCCCACCATCTCGGGGTCCAGGGCGGAGGTGGGCTCGTCAAAGAGCAGCACCTCCGGCTCCATGGCCAGGGCCCGGGCGATGGCCACCCGCTGGCGCTGGCCGCCGGAGATCTGCCGGGGCCGGGCGTTGATGTAGGGGGCCATGCCCACCTGCTCCAAGTACTTCATGGCGTTTTCCTTGGCCTCGGCCTTGGACTTTTTCAGCACCTTCACCTGGCCCACCATGCAGTTTTCCAGCACGGTCATGTTGTTGAACAGGTTGAAGGACTGGAACACCATGCCCACCTGGGAGCGGTAGCGGCAGGGGTTAAAGCCCCGGGCGGTGATGTTCTCTCCGTGGAAGAGGATGTCTCCGGCGGAGGGGGTCTCCAGGAGGTTGATGCACCGCAGCAGGGTGGACTTCCCCGAGCCGGAGGCACCGATGATGGAGGTCACGTCTCCGGGGCGGACGGTGAAGTCGATATCTTTCAGCACCTGGTGGCTGCCAAAGGACTTGGACAGGTGCTTGACTTGTAAAATGGCGTCGCTCATATTACCGCTCTCCTCTCGTGCTGCCGTTGCGGTCCCGCTGTTCCTTGCTGTGCTCGTCAAAGGGCGTGCCCCGGTTGGGGTGGCTGTAGGTCCCGGCGGCCATGGTCAGGGCATCCACCTGCACCAGCTCGTAGTTGTCCGAGCCGTCCATGCGCTTCTCAATGAGGCGCAGCAGGGCGGAGGCAATGAGGGTCATGGTCAGGTAGCCGATCATCTCGATGGCGGCGGAGGGGAAGTACATGTTGTTCACGCCCACGATGTAGCGGTGGAAGGCGAAGAACTCGGTGAAGCTGATGATGAACATCACGGACGTATCCTTGATGTTGATGATGAAGTTGTTGCCGATCTGGGGGATGATGTTGCGGATGGCCTGGGGCAGAATCACCGAGGTCATGGTCTGGAAGTGGTTCATGCCGATGGCCCGGGCGCCCTCGGTCTGGCCGGGGTCAATGGAGATGATACCGCCCCGGACGGACTCGGCCATATAGGCGCCGGTGTTGATGGACACCACGATGATGGAGGCCAGCCAGATGCCGGAGGAGCCCCGGAAGGCCACGGAGCCATTGGTGAAGTAGGGCAGGCCGTAGTAGATGAACACCGCTTGCAGCACCATGGGAGTGCCACGGAACACCTCCACATAGATGCGCACCAGGGCCCGGATCACCTTGAGGATGACCCGCTTGGGTAGGGGGTCCTGCTTGGCGTAGGGGATGGTGTTCAGAATACCACACACCAGGCCGATGACACAGCCAATGACGGTGGCGGCCACGGCCAGCACCAGGGTGTTCAGGATGCCCTTGAGGTAGCCGGTGTGGTACTCACTCCACAGCTGGGCCATGTCGTGGCCCAGCTTGACAAAGAGGTTGGCGTCGGTGTCGTCGGTGGCGGGCTGGGCAGCGATGGCCTGGTCCATGATGGCGTCAAAGTCCTCCGCTGTGAGCTGGGAGAGGACGGCGTCCATGGCGTCCTTGAGCTGGGTGTTGCCCTTCTTCACCGAGATGCCGATGTTCACGTTCTCCGCCCGCTCAGCCTCGGTCTCAAACTGGAAGTCCCCGTCGGTGCCGGAGAAGTCCAGCACCACCAGGTTGTCGTCCTTGGCGGCGGCGCCCTTGGCGGTGGGCATGTCGGTGCAGATGAAGTCGGCCATGCCGGTTTGCAGCTGCATGATCATGGCGGGGGCGTTGTCGGCGGGGGACAGGATGTTGGCGTCGGGAATCTGGGGCAGACAGGAGTCATACCAGATGGTGCCGGACTGGGCGGTGCAGATGCCCCCGGCCAGGTCGGCGATGGAGGTGGCGGAGGCGTAGGGGCTGTCCTTGGTGGTCAGGCACACGATGGTGGCGTAGTAGTAGGGGCCAGCCATGTCCACTTCCTTCATCCGGTCGGCGGTCATGGACTGGCCGGCGATGTTGGCGTCCATGGTGCCCGCCTGGACGGCGGGGGTCAGGGAGTCCCAGGAGCTGGACACCACTTCCAGCTCCCAGCCGTAGGCCTCACAGATGCGCTTGGCGATCATCACGTCATAGCCGTTGGCGTAAGACCCGGACACGTTGGAGATGGGCACGGCTCCGTTGGAGTCGTCCATCTGCATCCAGTTGTAGGGGGCGTAGGCGCACTCCATACCCACGGTGAGCACGCCGTCCTCCAATCCGGGGATGGTGGAGGTGTCCACGTCGGTGAAGTCGGGGACGTCCGCGGCCGGTGCCTGGCTGGCAGAGGTGTTGGAGCCGGAGTCCGAAGGGCTGGCGGTACAGGCCGCCAGGGACAGCACCAGCGCCACCGCCAGGAGCAGGGCAAAGAGTTTCTGTTTCATGGGGGTTCCTCTCTCCTTCTTTTTTCGAGTAAACAAAAAGACCATGAACCGCGTGATGCGATCATGGTCAACAAACCCCCGCCCACGAGAGGGACGGGAACTTTTGGCTTGCCATGATAGCGCTTCACACCAGGGGGTGTGACAGTCCGCCGGGTATTTCCCGACGACCCAGGCACAAAGCGGGTGGAAGCCCCTTTGCCCTTCGGCGGTGACACCTCGCACCCCACGCCCTTCCAGGCTCATGTGGGGCACCCATTGGCACCGCGCCTCTATCAGTGGTTCATTTTGGCGGTATTATATCTCCCCCGGGCAGAATTGTCAACCAATCCGAAGATTTTTGGCAAACCTGCCCGGGGGAGTGGAGGGGGGACAGAGAAACTATAGGGAAATTCCCATTATTTCAGGGCGTTTCCCCGGCGTTTGGCGATGCCCACCACGATGGAGGACAGGGCAAACAGGGCGATGGCGTTGGGGATGACCATGAGGTTGTTGAACAGGTCGGTGAGGCCCCACACCAGGTCGTTGGACATGGTGGTGCCCAGGAAGATGAACACCAGGGCCAGCACCCCGTAGACGGGGGCGGCCTTTTTCCCGAAGAGGTACATCACGTTGATCTTGCCGAACAGGTTCCAGCCCAGCACGGTGGAGAAGGCGAAGAAGAACAGGCAGATGGCCACGAAGATGGCCCCAAAGTGGGCGCCGAACACGGTGCCGAAGGCGGTCTGGGCCAGGTTGGCGCTGTTGAGGGTGGCGGTGACGTCCCCCACATAGCCCCCGGCCAGGGGGCCGCCCCCGGCATACAGGGTGGAGATGACCACCAGGGCGTTGAGGGTGAGCACCACGAAGGTGTCGATGAACACGCCCACCATGGCCACCACGCCCTGCTCGTGGGGGTCTTTCACGTTGGCCTGGGCGTGGGCGTGGGGGGTGGAGCCCATGCCCGCCTCATTGGAGAACAGGCCACGCTTGGCGCCCTGGCTGATGGCGGTTTTGATGGCGTAGCCAAAGCCGCCGCCGATGATAGCCTGGGGCTGGAAGGCGTAGCGGAAGATCATGGCGAAGGTCTCGGGCAGGTAGGCGATGCGGGCCACCAGCACCGCCACAGCGCCCAGCAGGAAGATGGCGGCCATGATGGGCACCAGCTTCTCGGTGACGGCGGCCAGACGCTGCACGCCGCCCAGGAAGATGAAGGCGCAGATGACCACCAGCACCACGCCCATCACCCAGGAGGGCACGCCAAAGGCGGTCTGGAAGGTGGAGCCGATGGAGTTGGACTGGACCATGCAGCCCATAAAGCCCAGGGCCAGGATGATGGCCACGGCGAAGAATCCGGCCAGAAACTTGCCGAAGGCGCCCCGGAAGGCGGTGGTGATGTAGTACACCGGGCCGCCGTGGATGTGGCCGTCCTGGTCAATGACCCGGGTGTGGATGGCCAGGGTGGCCTCGGCGTAAATGGTGGCCATGCCGAAGAAGGCGATGATCCACATCCAGAAGATGGCCCCGGGGCCGCCGGTGAGGATGGCGCCGGAGGCGCCCACGATGTTGCCGGTGCCCACCTGGGCGGCGATGGCGGTGGCCAGGGCCTGGAAGGAGCTCATGCCTTGGGCCTGGGCCCCGCCCCGCAGGGACAGGTTGCCAAAGACCTTTTTCATGCCCTCGCCAAAGCAGCGCACCTGCACAAACCGGGTGCGGATGGAGTAGAACAGGCCCACGCCAATGAGCAGAAACACCAGAATGTAGCTGGATAGGTAGTCATTTAAGGCGTTGACCACGGGTAAAAGTGCGGCTTCCAATTGCTGAACCATGTTGAATCCTCTCCTCGAGCTGTTTTTGACAAAACAAAAACAGGTTGCGGATGGAATACTCCGCAACCTGAGGAAATGACGGTGCTGGCACCGACTCCCCAACGGGGGAGCGGGTGCGTCGGCGTATGATTTCCTCTGTCCTTTTGCCTGAGAGATTGGCGGGAACCAGCGGTCCCCACGTTGCACCTTCGGCACTCATTGCTGAGCTTCTCCAGAGTTACATCCACGTACAGTCCTCACCCCGTGTCCCGGGGAACCTGAGAGTGTCACTCCTTCGGTAGGCCGCTGAGGCCTTTTCCTGCACGCTTCGTCTGCTTTTGTTTTGTTGTGATGGACATTATACCGCCACATACGGACAGTGTCAAGGGGGATTTTGTACAGTAAAGTGGTGTATAAAGGGGTGGGAATTTAGATGCACCTCCAGGCGCAGAGCACCCCCGGTGCAGGGGGAGCTGTCTGCCGCTAGGCAGACCCGTCGAACCGCCCCTGTTTCAGGCTTGCCAGCCTGGCGGGGACGCTCCCCGCTGGGGGTCCATTTTGAGTGGCCAAAATGGACAAAAAGCCACAAAAGGGGCACGCCCCTTTTGAAACCCCAATGGTTTTATGTTGTTTTGTGCGGTGGGGCCGTAGTCGGCCCTGGGCCTGGAGAGGTCACATAGATGGCGTATCACATCTCTGGGGTGTGCCTGCTCCGCTGGTAGGTTTCCCTTCCATTTCCAGGGCCTCAGGCTTGGTGGTATGTGGCCGCTTCCCGGCCACCGTAGACCAGGTAGACCAGAAGGGGCCGAAACGGAGAGAGAAGTGGGCTTTATCGAAGCGTTTCCACCGCTGGGAGCTTTTGCCGCACTTCCTGTGTTGCTGTGATGGGGCCACTCCCGTCCAAAGGCTCCCCTGTGTAAGGGGAGCTGTCAGCCGCAAGGCTGACTGAGGGGTTGACGGTAAAGGGCTGCAAACAATCCCTCCGTCATGGCTACGCCATGCCACCTCCCTTTACACAAGGGAGGCTTTGAGTCTGGCTGGCACCGGAAGCCAAGCCCCCGGCGGCAACGCCGCACACCAGGGTAAGGCCCTGGAAGGAGGAGCACCGACTCACAGAGAAGGGGGCATTGCCCATAGACTTGCCAGGCTATCTATGTGACCCCACCGGGGCCAGGGCCGAACTGACACTTGACGCAGGGACAGCCTCGTACCCAAGGGGGGTACTTAGGGGGGAACGCCCTAAGCGGGTTTTGGTACCTTTTGCCCGGTCAAAAGGTACCCCCAGCGGGAAGCGTCCCCACCAGGCTGGCAAGCCTGCGTCTGGAACCATAGAAGAACAAGACTTTGTCCAGCAGTCTGGAGTGGCAATGGTAAAGGCGAGACCTTCCACAAGACGACAGAACGTCCCACCACCCATGGGATACAATAGAGAAAACCCAAGGGTTGGGGCGCTTCAGGAGAAAACCATACGTTATTTTCAATTTCCTCTTTTTTCTCGTGGGGGAGTATGGTATACTACATAAGTTAAAATGGGTTTTTCTACCCAAGCACTGAACCAGAAAGGAAGCGCGCAACATGGGTTTGTTTACGAAAATATTTGGCACCCCGTCCCAACGGGCGGTCAAGGCGCTCACCCCCCTCGTGGATAAAATTGAGGCCCTGGAAGAGGAAATGAAGGCTCTGTCCGACCAGCAGCTGCGGGCAAAAACCGACGAGTTCAAGGCCCGTCTGGCCAACGGCGAGACCCTGGACGACATTCTCCCCGAGGCCTTTGCCGTGTGTCGGGAGGCAGACTGGCGTGTTCTGGGTATGCGTCCCTATCGGGTGCAGCTCATCGGCGGCATCATCCTCCACCAGGGCCGTATCGCCGAGATGCGCACCGGTGAAGGTAAGACCCTGGTGGCCACCCTGCCCGCCTACTTGAACGGCCTGTCCGGCAAGGGCGTGCACATCATCACCGTCAACGACTACCTGGCCAAGCGTGACTCGGAGTGGATGGGTAAGGTGTACCGATTCCTGGGGCTGACTGTGGGCCTGGTCATCCACGGCGTGGACAAGGAGGCCAAGAAGAAGGCCTACGCCGCCGACATCACCTACGGCACCAACAACGAGTTCGGCTTCGACTACCTGCGAGACAACATGGCCATCTACTCCAAGGAGCTGGTGCAGCGTGGCCACAGCTTCGCCATCGTGGACGAGGTGGACTCCATCCTCATCGACGAGGCCCGTACCCCTCTGATCATCTCCGGTCAGGGCGAGAAGTCCACCCAGCTCTACCAGCTGGTGGATAACTTCGTGGCCCGTCTGACCTGCCAGCGTGTGGCCTCCGTGGACGCCAAGGAGGAGGAGGACGTCAACATCGACGCCGACTACATCGTGGACGAGAAGGCCCGCACCGCCACCCTCACCGCCCGTGGCGTGGCCAAGGCCGAGCAGCAGTTCAACCTGGAGAACCTGTCCGACCCCGAGAACACCACCCTGTCCCACCACATCAACCAGGCCATCAAGGCCCGTGGTGTCATGCGCCGGGACATTGACTACGTGGTGAAGGACGGCGAGGTCATCATCGTCGACGAGTTCACCGGCCGTCTCATGTACGGCCGCCGCTATAACGAGGGCCTGCACCAGGCCATCGAGGCTAAGGAGCACGTCACCGTGGCTCACGAGTCCAAGACCCTGGCCACCATCACCTTCCAGAACTACTTCCGCCTCTACGACAAGCTGTCCGGTATGACCGGTACCGCCATGACCGAGGAGGAGGAGTTCGGCCAGATCTACTCCCTGGATATCGTGGAGATTCCCACCAACCGCCCCGTGGCCCGTGTGGACCACCCCGACCAGGTGTACAAGACCCAGGCCGGCAAGTACCGGGCTGTGGTCCGTCAGATCAAGGAGTGCCACGAGAAGGGCCAGCCTGTGCTGGTGGGTACCGTGTCCATTGAGATCTCCGAGCTGGTGAGCAAGCTGCTGACCCGGGAGGGCATTCCCCACAACGTGTTGAACGCCAAGCACCACGACAAGGAAGCGGAGATCGTGGCCCAGGCTGGTAAGCTGGGCGCCGTCACCGTGGCCACCAACATGGCCGGCCGTGGCACCGATATTATGCTGGGCGGTAACGCCGAGTACATGGCCAAGGCGCTGCTCCGCCGCCAGGGCATGAGCGACGAGCTGTTAGCCGAGTGCGACGGCCACGCCGACACCGACAACGAGGAGATTCTCGCCGCCCGTGAGGCCTTCGCCCAGGCTGAGGCCCAGTTCAAGGCCGAGATCAAGGAAGAGGCCGAGAAGGTGCGGGAAGTGGGCGGCCTGTACATCCTGGGCACCGAGCGCCACGAGTCCCGCCGTATCGACAACCAGCTGCGCGGCCGTGCCGGCCGTCAGGGCGACCCCGGTGAGAGCTGCTTCTTCCTGTCCCTGGAGGACGACATCCTCCGCCTGTTCGCCTCCGACTGGATTCAGAGCGTCATGGATAAGCTGGGCGTGGACGAGGACACCCCCCTGGACCAGAAGATGCTGTCCAACGCCATCGAGAAGGCCCAGCGGAAGGTGGAGTCTCAGAACTTCCAGATCCGTAAGACCGTGCTGGAGTACGACGACGTGATGAACACCCAGCGTGAGGTCATCTACAAGCAGCGCCGCCAGGTGCTGGACGGCGAGGACGTCCACGCCGCCATTGAGAATATGCTCACCACCACCGTCACCAACCTCATCGCCGGACACACCGGAGAGCAGGGCAAGCTGGACGAGGCTGGCTTCAAGGTGGCCATGGCCCCCTGGGTCAACGTGATGTTTACCGCCCAGCAGCTGGACGATGTGAAGGGACAGCTGGGGAGCCTGTCCACCCAGGCCCTCACCGACAAGCTGCTGGAGCTGGCCCATGCCAACTACGAGCACCAGGCCGACTCCATTGCCCAGCAGCTGGCGGAACTGGGCCAGACCGCTATCTCCAACCCCATGGGCGAGCTGGAGCGGGTCATCCTGCTGCGTGTGGTGGATGAGTACTGGATGGACCACATCGACGCCATGACCGAGCTGCGCCAGGGCATCGGCCTGCGGGCTTACGGCCAGTCTGACCCCGTGGTGGAGTACAAGCGGGAAGGCTACGACATGTTCGAGGAGATGATCGCCGCCATCCAGGAGGAGACCCTGCGCCGTCTGTTCTCCGCCCGCATCCGTACCAACCAGGGCATCCAGCGTCAGCGTGTGGCCAAGGTCACCGGCGAGTCCGGCGGCTCGGACAACACCGTGACCCAGCAGCCCACCAAGAAGACGGTGAAGATTGGCCGCAACGACCCCTGCCCCTGCGGGTCCGGCCTGAAGTGGAAGAAGTGCACCTGCGAGCAGTACCACCACGGGGAAGAGTAACCTTTGTGACCCAATCACCGGGAGGTAACCCACCATGACAATTGTCCAGAAGCAACATCAATCTGTGGTCTTTTTGGCCTCTGAGGAGATGGAACAGGCCGGGGGAGTGGCCCACGGCTTCTCCACCCGCCTGGGCGGCATCTCAGAGGGCATGTGGGCATCCCTGAACCTGGGCGTAAGCCGGGGGGACGACCCGGACCATGTGCGGGAGAACTACCGCCGGTTTTTGACCGCCATCGGGGCCCAAGGGCCCCGGATGGCCATGTCCAATCAGGTCCATGAAAACCATGTGCGGGTGATCACCAAGGCGGACGTGAAAGAGGACCCCTACGAGAAGGTGACCTACGAGGCCGACGGCCTGGTCACCGACCTGCCCGGGGTGACTCTGGTGATCTTTTCCGCCGACTGCCTGCCCATCTTGTACTATGACCCGGTGCGCCAGGTGGTGGCCGCCGCCCACGCCGGGTGGCGGGGCACCGCCGCCGACATCGCCGGGGCGGTGGTGCGCAAGATGGAGGAGGTGTACGGCTGTGACCCCCAGAACATCCTGGCCGCCATCGGCCCGGGCATCAGCCCCTGCTGCTTTGAGACCCACGAGGACGTGCCCAATGCCATGATGGCCGCCTTCTCCACCCCGGTGCTCAAGTACCTGCACATCCAGGAAAACGGCAAGTATTCCGTGGATTTGAAGGGCATCAACGCCATGCGCCTGGAAAAGGCGGGGATACCCACCGAGAACATCGGCGTGTGTGAGCTGTGCACCAGCTGCCACCCGGACCTGTTCTGGAGCCACCGCCAGGTGGGCACCAACCGGGGCTCCATGGCCGCCGCCATTGGTTTGAAATGAGACGCAAGACCCAACTAGCGGCCCTGGCCGTGGCGGGGGCGCTGCTCCTGTCCGGCTGCACCGCCGCCACGGAGGAGAACCCGGCCCCATCAGCCGCCCCCACCGGGACGGTGCAGCCGGTCCAGACCGGGACCTTTTCCCTGGCCTATGACCCCAAACAGACCATGCACCCCATTACGGGCACCAACGGGGCGAATTTGGAGCTGGGGGGATTGGTGTACCAGGGCCTGTATGAGCTGGACCAGAGTTTCCAGCCCCAGCCCCGGCTGTGTGCCGGGGCCACTGCCGGGTCCGACGGCCTGACCTGGACGGTGGAGGTGGCCCAGGGGGTGTGCTTCTCCGACGGCACCCCCCTCACCGCTGCCCATGTGGTCTCCTCCCTGGAGACCGCCCGCACCGCCACCCGGTACCAAAACCGCCTGTCCGGGGTCACCGGGGTGACCCAGACCGGGACCTATACCCTCACCATCACCCTGTCCCGCCCCAACGCCAACCTGCCCGCCCTGCTGGACATTCCGGTGGTGCTGGAGCGGGAGGGACAGGACCCCCTGGGCACCGGGCCCTACCTGTTGCAGGACGGGGCCCTGGTCCCGAACCCCTACAGCGGCCTGGTGGACGCCCTGCCCGCAGAGACCATCCCCCTGGTGGAGGTGAGCACCCCGGACCGGCGCAAGGCCGCCTTTGACAGCGGCGAGGTGTGGATGGCCACCACCCAGTTTTCCGACCCCCAGGCGGTGGGCTACTCCGGCACCTGTGAGGTGTTCGACTACCCCACCAGCCAGCTTCTCTACCTGGGCTTTCAGACCCAGCGAGGGGCGTGTGCCGACGCCGCGGTGCGCCAGCGCATCTCCTCGGCCCTGAACCGGGACAGCCTGGTGCAGGTGCAGCTGTCCGGCCACGGGGACCCCACCCCATGGCCCATCTCCCCGGCGTGGGGAGAGCTGCCCGAATGGACCCAGGGGGGCACGGAGGAGACTACCGGGGGGAACCTCACCCTCATCGTCAACGAGGACAACTCCACCCGGCAGCAGGTGGCCCAGGCTGTGGCCAATCAGCTGGAGGGGGCGGGGTTTACCGTAACGGTGAAGTCCCTGGCCTGGGAGGACTATGTGTCCGCCCTGGAGCGGGGCAATTTTGATTTGTACCTGGGCCAGGTGCAGCTCACTTCGGATTTTGACCTCACCGCTCTGCTCACCGGGGCCCTGAGCTATGGGGGCACCCAGAGCGAGGTGCAGGAGCTGCTCAATGAGTGGCGCAGGACCGGGGGAGAGACGGAGCTGGAGGCCTATCTGGCGGGCTTTGCCCAGCAGACCCCGCTGGCTCCCATCTGTTTTTTACGGGGTTCCCTGCTGGTGCGGTGGGGCCTGGTGACGGGGGTGACCCCCACCCAGGCAAATCCCTATGCCAATGTGGATCAGTGGACGATCTGGTCGTCCGTGGAAGATAAAAACGCTGGTATCCAACAGCAAGACAAAGATAAATAAGGGAGAGTGTGGCAATGAGCAAGGTATTTCGCTGCTTTGTGGAAAAGAAGCCCGGCTTTGACGTGGAGGCAGGGCACCTGATGGGAGAGCTGAAAGGCCCCCTGGGGGTGGACTCCCTCACCGGGGTGCGGGTCATCCGCCGCTACGACGTGGAGGGCGTGGAGCGCAGCGTCTACGACGCCGCCCGCACCACCATCCTCTCGGAGCCCCAGGTGGACGGCATTTGGGACGAGGAGATGCCCCAGCTGCCCCAGGAGCCCCACACCATCGTGGCTGTGGAGGCCCTGCCCGGCCAGTATGACCAGCGGGCGGACTCCTGCGCCCAGTGCTTCCAGATGATGACCGGCGGCGAGCGCCCCACCGTGCGCTGCGCCACCGTGTACGTGCTGGAGGGAACCCTCACCGAGGAGCAGCTGGGCAAGATTCGTGGCCACCTCATTAACCCCGTGGAGAGCCGTGAGGCGTCCCTGGACAAGCCCGAGACCCTCCAGGGTCAGTACCCCGTGCCCGAGGCGGTGCCTGTGCTCCACGGCTTTACTCAGCTGGACCGGGAGGGGCTGGAAGAGCTGCTGGCCCAGTACGGCCTGGCCATGGACCTCTCCGACCTGACCTTCCTCCAGACCTATTTCCGGGACGAGGAGAAGCGGGACCCCACCCTCACCGAGGTGCGGGTGGTGGACACCTATTGGTCCGACCACTGCCGCCACACCACCTTCTCCACCCACTTGGACAGTGTCAGCGTCAAGCGGGACGACGTGAAGGCCGCCTATCAGCGCTACCTGGACGCCCGGGTGGAGGTGTACGGCCAGGAGAAGGCGGACAAGCGGCCCCAGACCCTCATGGACCTGGCCACCATCGGCGCCAAGACCCTGAAAAAGCGGGGCATGCTCCCCGAGCTGGACGAGAGCGAGGAGATTAACGCCTGCTCCATCCACGTCCCCGCCCAGGTGGACGGTACCGAGCAGGATTGGCTCCTGATGTTCAAAAACGAGACCCACAACCATCCCACCGAGATTGAGCCCTTCGGCGGCGCTGCCACCTGCATCGGCGGCTGTATCCGGGACCCCCTGTCCGGCCGTGTGTATGTCCACCAGGCCATGCGTGTCACCGGCGGCGGCGACCCCACCGTGCCCTTCTCGGACACCATCCCCGGCAAGCTGCCCCAGCGCAAGATCGCCCAGACCGCTGCCGCTGGCTACTCCTCCTACGGCAACCAGATCGGCCTGGCCACCGGACACGTGGCCGAGGTCTATCACCCCGGCTACATCGCCAAGCGCATGGAGTGCGGCGCTGTGGTGGGTGCCGCTCCCGCTGAGCATGTGCGCCGGGAAGTGCCCGCACCCGGTGACGTGGTCATCCTGCTGGGCGGCCGCACCGGCCGGGACGGCATCGGCGGCGCCACCGGCTCCTCCAAGAGCCACAACATGACCTCTCTGTCCACCATGGCCAGTGAGGTGCAGAAGGGCAACGCCCCCGAGGAGCGGAAGATTCAGCGGCTGTTCCGCCGGGGCGACGTGACCCGCCTCATCAAGCGCTGCAACGACTTCGGCGCTGGCGGTGTGTCCGTGGCCATCGGTGAGCTGGCCGACGGCCTGACCATCGACCTGGACGCCGTGCGCAAGAAATACGACGGCCTGGACGGCACCGAGCTGGCCATCAGCGAGAGCCAGGAGCGTATGGCCGTGGTGGTGGCCCCCGAGGACGCCGCCGCTTTCATGGCCGCTGCAGCGAGCGAGAACCTGGAGGCCTACCAGGTGGCTGTGGTCACCGAGAGCCCCCGCATGGTCATGACCTGGAAGGGCCAGACCATCGCCAACCTGAGCCGAGACTTTTTGAACACCAATGGCGCCGTCAAGCACGCCCAGGTGGAGGTGCCCCAGGGCACCGTGAAGCCTGTGGCCGGGGCCAATACCCTGCGGGATATGGCCGGGAGCTTGAAGAGCGCCTCCCGCCGTGGCCTTACCGAGCGGTTCGACGGCTCCATCGGGGCTGGCAGCGTGCTCATGCCCTTTGGCGGCAAAACCCAGCGCACCCCCGCCCAGGCCATGGCCGCCCTGTTCCCCGTGGAGCCCGGCCAGGAGACCGACCAGGCCAGCCTCATGGCCTGGGGCTTTGACCCCGACTGGATGAGCGCCGACCCCTATCTGGGGGCTCAGGCCAGCGTGGTCACCTCCGTGGCCAAGATCGTGGCCGCAGGCGCCGACTACACCCGTGCTTACCTCACCTTCCAGGAGTTCTTTGAGAAGCTCCGGGACGAGGCCAAGCGCTGGGGCAAGCCCTTCCAGGCGCTGCTGGGCGCTCTGGACGCTCAGCTGGGCCTGAACTGTGCCGCCATCGGCGGCAAGGACTCCATGTCCGGCTCCTTCATGGAACTGGACGTGCCCCCCACCCTCATCTCCTTTGCCATCGCCCCTGTAAAGGCGGGCGAGGTCATCACCCAGGAGTTTAAGGCCGCTGGCCACCCCGTGTACCTCTTCGGCGGGGCCGACCTCACCGACTACGCCGGACACCGCACCGCCTTTGAGCAGTTCCACGCCCTGTGCCGCACCGGAAAGGTGGCCGCCGCCTGGGCTGTGGAGAACGGCGTGGCCGAGGGCGTCATGAAGATGGCCTTCGGCAACGGCGTGGGCTTCACCGCTGAGAGCGGCGTCAACGCCCCCTGGTACACCCCCTGCCCCGGCATGATCATTGCCGAGTGCACCGAGGAAGTGGAGGGCGGCGTGCTGCTGGGCTACACCGACGAGTCCGGTGCCGTCACCATTGGCGACGATACCGCCCCCATCGCCGAGCTGCTGGAGCTCAACGACAGCGTGTTGGAGACCGTGTATCCCACCGATGCGGGCCTGTCCGGCGACGTGGAGACCATCTCCTGTGAGAAGCGCTCTCCCGCCGTGTTCAGCGGCTCCATTGCCAAGCCCCGGGTGGTCATCCCCGTGTTCCCCGGCACCAACTGTGAGTTTGACTCCGCCCGGGCCTGTGTGCGGGCCGGCATGGAGGCGGAGATCGTGGTGGTGCGCAACCTCACCGCCGAGGATCTCCAGCAGTCCGCTGTGGAGCTGGAGAAAGCCATTGCCAGAAGCCAGATCATCTTTGTGCCCGGCGGCTTCTCCGGCGGCGACGAGCCCGACGGCTCTGCCAAGTTCATCTGCTCCTTCTTCCGCAACCCCCGGCTCACCGATGCGGTCCACGACCTGCTGAAGAACCGAGACGGCCTGATGCTGGGCATCTGCAACGGCTTCCAGGCTCTCATCAAGCTGGGCCTGGTGCCCTACGGCGAGATTCGGGACATGGACGACAGCTGCCCCACTCTGACCTATAACACCATCGGCCGCCACCAGAGCCGCTACGTCACCACCCGTGTGGCCTCCGTGAAGTCCCCCTGGATGCTCAAGAGCCAGGTGGGCGACCTGCACTCCATCGCCATCTCCCACGGCGAGGGCCGCTTCGTGGCCCCCGAGAGTGTGGTGCGGGAGCTCATCGCCAACGGCCAGGTGGCCACCCAGTACGTCAACCCCCTCACCGGAGCCCCCACCATGGACATGGTGGGCAACCCCAACGGCTCGGTGTGCGCCATTGAGGGTATTTTCTCCCCCGATGGCCGGGTGTTCGGCAAGATGGGCCACTCCGAGCGGTGCGGCGCCCATGTGGGCGTGAACATCGTGGGCGACAAGATGCAGCCCATCTTCGAATCCGGCGCTTTGTACTTCAAATAAACAAAATAAGACAAGTCCCCAGGCCAAACGGCCTGGGGGCTTGCTTTTGAAAGATAGGTTTTACAGAAATTGTTTACAACAAATATGTGATAAATTTGGACAATACGTGCATGTAAAATATCAACAATCTTGATATAATAAGAACACAACTAAAGGTTGTGATTCATATCATGGAGAGATAAGCAAAGTAAGATAGGAGGTGCAAGGTATGTCCACCAAGAGCATTTTGAAAACCATTCACATCAAGGACAGAAAATCTGCACTTGCACTGGTACGGGCTTTGGAGAATGCAGGAGGAAAGTCACAGAAAGACGTTGTTATGCAACGGTCCCATTCTGAGGCGTCCCGAGAGGATATTCGCAAGATGTTTGGGGCATGAGAGATGACGGGGTATAAAGTTGTCAATTTAAAACTTATGGTGGAGGAGCTTGGAGAAGAACGTACCAAAGAGCTCCTTTCCTCTTTTTCGTGCCCGCTTAATGAAGATGTGGAGAATTTCTTCACTCAGAAGGCAGTAGAGTTTTCTAAACGCAGCTTGTCTCAAACACACATTGTGTATGCATCTTATCGGGGAAAGGCAGAGATAGCCGGGTATTTTACCTTGGCCAATAAGTATATTACCGTCAAGAAAAATCGCTTATCTGGGTCGTTGGGGAAACGAATTGCCAAGTTTGCAGTATATGACCCAACGATTCGCTCTTACACGTTATCCGCTCCACTGATTGCCCAGTTGGGAAAGAACTACACCAATGGCTTGAACTGCTTGATGACAGGAGACGAGTTACTGAAGTTAGCTTGCGATAAGGTGTCCAAAATTCAGCTGGAGCTGGGAGGCAGGGTAACTTATGTGGAATGTGAGGACAAGCCGAAGTTAATTGAGTTTTATTCTTCCAATGGATTTTGTGAATTTGACAGAAGAACATTGGATCGAGATGAAACCGGTCTTGCTGGAGAGTATCTTGTGCAGATGTTGAAGTACATACACTAGGAGAAAACAACTAAACTAAACAGCCCCCAGGCCAAACGGCCTGGGGGCTTGCTATTTTGTGTCGTATCCGGTATCATGATGTGGGTGCTACCATACGGTTGGCGGTTTGTCCCCCCTGCTTCATAAGGGGGTGCTTCTTGCCCCCTGAGAAAGGGGGTGGTCCCGGTGACATATGTGACATGTTCTGATTTGATTCAGATTGGCATTTTAGTCGTGGGGATAATTGCTCTGTTTCAGAACATAAAAAAGAAGTAACCGCCAGTCCTCCAAACTTCCGGTTACTTCTTAAGTAAACGCTGGGGGACAACCGTCACCGGTAGCACCCTTCGCTTATATGATAGCCCGTTTTCGGAGGAATGTCAAGATGAAGACTGGGCTGTGTGTGGACAATCGGAGGAAGAGCCAAAGCTGGCTCTTCCTCCTGCTTGTTGTTGGGACGTTATTCTGAGGGCTCCTGGTCCTCTTTCTGCCGCTGAATCATCCGGTGCATGCCTCCGGTGCCGAAGGAGAAAATCCGGTTGACCCGGCTGATGGTGGCGGAGCTGGCCCCGGTCTTCTCCAGAATCTCGGTGTACACCAGCCCCTGGTCCAGCAGGCGGGCCACGTCATACCGCTGCTCCATGGCCCGCAGTTCTCCCACGGTACACAAATCATCAAAAAAGGCGCAACACTCCTCCACGCTCTTCAGCTGCACAATGCTCTCATACAGCGCCATGCTGCGCTCCTTGCTCGCTACTTTGGGCATAGGCTCCTCCTTGTGGATGGGTCGTTTCTGATACGTTTATCCTAACACATTGAAGCGATGAAGTAAACGGTTTTTTTCACTCCGCCTTGCGGCGGGTTTCTTTTGCACCGGGGGAGAAGTCGTGATATGATAAAAGGGAATACATGCCACACGGAAGGATGAGTCCCATGAGTTCCACAGCTAAGCTTCTACGGCCTGACATTGCCCCGGGCAGACGGGTGCTGGCCATCAGCGATATCCACGGAAACCTGCCCTTTTTTCGTGGCGTACTGAAAAAAGCCGAATTTACCCCTGAAGATGTGCTCGTCCTGGTGGGAGACTTGTTTGAAAAAGGGGAGGAGAGCCTGGGCCTGCTGCGCTATCTCATGGAGCTGGGGGAGACCCACACGGTGTACCCCCTGTGCGGCAACTGCGACCACCTGGCCCTCATCTTTTTGGAGGGGCGGCCGGGCATCGACGAGGCCCTGTGGCCGGTGTTTCGCACCTGGGACCGACGCTCCCTCATCCTCCAGATGGGGGCAGAGCTGGGGCTGCATCCCCAGGGGCCGGAGGACCTGCCCCAGCTGCGGGCGGAGATTTTGGAAAAAATGCCCCGGGAGGTGGCATATTTACGTGGAATGGCCCACATCCTACAGGCAGGGCGGTACATGTTTGTCCACGGCGGCATTGACCGGGAGGAGGACATGGAGTCCCTGCCCGCCTACGGCTGCATGAAAAACGACAACTTTGTGGGCCAGGGCCGGAACTTCCACCACTGGGTAGTGGTGGGCCACTGGCCGGTGACCCTCTACCGCACCGACATTCCTGTGGCCCGGCCGTGGATGAAAGAGGACCAGCACATCGTCTCCATTGACGGCGGCTGTGTGCTCAAGGTGGATGGCCAGCTCAACGCCCTTATCATCCCCGACATCACCCAGGAGCATATGGACTATGTGGCCTATGACGGCCTGCCGGTGGTGATGGCCCTGGACGACCAGGCGCCGTCCCAGGACTCCTTTAACATCCGCTGGAGCGACAGCGTGGTGGAGATTTTAGAGGAGGGGGAGGACGTGTGTTGGTGCCGCCATGTGTCCACCGGCCGGGAGATGTGGATTTTGCGCCACTACCTGTACACCCGCCAGAGCGATGGCCTCACCCACACCGAGGACACCACCGACTATGAGCTCCCCATCCAGGCCGGGGACCGTCTGGCCCTGGTCAGCGAATGCAGCCGGGGCTACCTGGTGAAAAAACACGGGGTGACGGGCTGGTACCGGGGAAGGATAACGGGCAGGGAATAGGTAATAGTGAAGAGTGAAGAAGTAAGGTGTGCCGCATAGCGGCACGGATTTTAGTCGAAGGGGCCTTTCTTGACAGAAAACTCCATTGCAACAATCCCAAACCTCTGCTATACTGCATCGGGACTTTGCCCCTACTATTACGGAAATGAGGAACGTTCATGACCAATCGTTATGATGTTATGGTGCTGGGCACCGGAGAGGCGGGCATTTTTGCCGCCTATGAGCTGGCGCTGCGCTGCCCCGAGGCCAAGGTGCTGGTGGTGGACCAGGGCGCCGATATTTACCACCGCAGCTGTCCCATTGTGGCGGGCAAAGTGAAGGCCTGCATCAACTGCAAGGTGTGCGACACCATGTGCGGCTTCGGCGGAGCCGGGGCCTTCTCCGATGGCAAATTTAACTTTACCACCGATTTCGGCGGCTGGCTCACCGACTTCCTCAGCCAGGAAGAGGTGATGGAGCTCATCGACTACGTGGACTCCATCAATGTCCAGCACGGCGCCACCACCCAGTGCTTCTCCACCACCACGCCCCAGGCCAGGGAGCTGGAGAAAAAGGCTCTGGAGTTCGACCTGCACCTGCTCCAGGCCCGGTGCAAGCACCTGGGCACCGAGAACAACCTGCGCATTTTGACCAACATCTATGAGCACATCCGGGCCAATCACGACTTCCGGTTCCGCACTGCCATCCGCTCCATCACCGTGGAGGCCGACGGCACCTACACCCTGGCCAGTGAGAACGGGGACACCTTCAACGCCCCCTATCTCATCGCTGCCCCTGGCCGCTCCGGCGCGGAGTGGTTTGCCAACCAGTGCAAGGGGCTGGGGCTGGAGCTCATCAACAACCAGGTGGACATCGGCGTGCGGGTGGAGCTGCCCGCCAACGTCTTTGAGCACATCACCGACGTGGTGTACGAGTCCAAGCTGGTCTACCGCACCAAGCAGTACGGCGACCCGGTGCGCACCTTCTGCATGAACCCCTACGGCCACGTGGTGGCCGAGAACGTGGAGGGCATCAACACCGTCAACGGCCACTCCTACTCCGACCCCAAGCTGCAAAGCCGCAACACCAACTTCGCTCTGTTGGTGTCCAGCCGCTTCACCCAGCCCTTCAATGAGCCCTACCGCTACGGCAAGCACATCGCCTCTCTGTCCAACATGCTGGCCGGTGGCGTGCTGGTGCAGCGGTTCGGGGACCTGGTGTCCGGCATCCGCACCAATGAGCACCGCCTGTCCAAGTCCTTCGTGCGGCCCACCCTCACCGCCGCCGTCCCCGGTGACCTGTCCCTGGCCCTGCCCAAGCGGCAGCTGGACGACATCATCGAGATGATCTACGCCCTGGACAAGCTGGCCCCCGGTACCGCCAACTATGACACCCTGCTGTACGGGGCCGAGGTGAAGTTCTACTCCGCCCGCATCTCCCTCTCGAGCCAGCTGGAGACCGCCCTGCCCGGCTTCTTCGCCGTGGGCGACGGCGCCGGTGTCACCCGTGGCCTGGCCCAGGCGGGCGCCTCCGGCGTCAAGGCCGCCCGGGTGGTGGCAGACCGCTTAACAACCCGCAACTGAGACAAAAAAGCCGCTGTGCAGCCTTTGCACAGCGGCTTTTTCCTTACAGTTCCACCGGCGGGTGGCCCAGGCGGTACACCACATCCACAAATCGGCGGTTGCGGATGGAGCTGCGGATGGTGGGCACAGCGCCGCCCAACATGAATACATACAGCAGCACCAGGTTGGTCCAATAGGCAGAGGGCACGATGATCTCCTCGGCCAGCAGCACGGGCACGGCCTGGAAGGCCATGGGCAGGGACATTTCCAGCTGCTGAGACACCAGAATGGCCCAGTCGATCCGGTCGCCCACAAAGGTCATGACGATCATCACCACAATGCTGATGACAATACCACGGTTGGACAGCTTGCCCCCCAGCATCTCATAGCCCTTGAGGGTACACACGGCCATGATGAGGCCGGACAGGGCGGCTACAACCCCCAACTGGCTGAGCAGGACGATGCACAGCACTCCCAACAGGGAGCCGATGAGGCTGCCCACGATGCCGCCCGCCACATTTTCGCTCTTCTGGGCTCTCTGGGTCTGGGCGGTGTTGTGGGACTGCTTCAGAGCCTGGGCGCAGCTGTCGCACACCTGCATGTAGCCGCCGGAGACAAAGTAGCCCTCCACAGGCAACTCCTGGCCGCAGTTCTGGCAGCAGGGCCGAAAGGACTGGGTGCGCAGCAGCTCGGTGAGGGCGTTCATGGCCGCCTCCAGCCGATCTGCCCCCTTGGAGCCCTTGACCCGGACGGTGATGGAGATGGCGTTCTGGCGCTGGTGGAGGAGAAAAATCTCCTTGTGCTCCCGCTTGAACTGGCGCACCTCCTCTTTGCTCAGGGGTCCGGCGGTGCGGTGGACGGGGGTGGTCACCAAAAGCTGATAGGGATAGCGGGGGTCCGTGGCGAAGATGGTCCAGGCGTAGCCGCCCCGCTGGCCGTACAGGCCACCACTGTCGTCCATCTGCAACCCCAGGCGCTGGGCAAACCCAGCATAGGCGTTGGAAACACTCTTGTTCATAAACTCTCTCTCTTTCTCTCCCCTGGGTGGGGATGAGAGCATCTTAGCACAGGGGGAGAGAAAAGTCCAGTATCCCCCCAGGATAGCCAAACATCGGCAACAAACGGGAAACAACCCACCACCTATAGCGGCCTGTGTGGCAGGGAAGGGGGGAAAAGCCTCGCAGAGTTCCCGCCGCCAGGCGGGAAACATTGAAATGCATGGGATCCCAGGACATGCGCATGGGATCCCATACTTCTCGCCCTGCAAGTGTGGTTTTGGCCGCCTGTGGCGGACAAAAATGCGCGCAGCAGGGTGCAAAAAAAGACACCGGGAAAGGCGGTCTGCCTTTCCCGGTGAGAGAGACTTCCACAGCTTCCACAAAGTTTTCCACATGGTGTGTGAGTGGTGGAAGGCTATCCATAGATATGGTGTCAACCCCTAAAAAGTGACAAAAACTGTCATTTACCCACGCAAAAGCGCTGGAAAATTTGGGAAGTAATGTCGTCCCGCACCACGCGCCCGGTGAGCTGACCCAGATATTGGAGGGCGTCTTCCACATCGGTGAGGACGGCGTCGGGGGAGAGCCCGGCCTGGAGGGCCAGCTGGGCACGGGTGAGACAGTCCCGGGCCTGAGCGGCGGCCTGGGCCTGGCGGGCATTGGTCAAAAGGGCACCGGGGCGCAGGCCGGGGTCGTGGGGGAACAGGCGGCCAATGGCCAGCTCCAGCTGGTCGATGCCGTCCCCGGTGAGGGCGGACAGGGTCACCGTCTCCACCCCGGCGGGGGGCTGGGGCAGGGGAGCGGCGGAGGGCAGGTCCTCCTTGTTGTACACCAGGATGGTGGGGCCGTTCTGGGCGGCCAGACTCAGCAGCTCTTCCTCCTCCTCGTCCCGGGGCCGGGAGGCATCCACCACCACCAGGGTCAACTCGGAGCGGCGCAGGGCTTCCCGGCTGCGCTCCACCCCCAACTGCTCCACCTGGTCGTCGCTGTCCCGCAGTCCGGCGGTGTCGATGAGGCGCAGCAGCACGCCGCCCAGGTTCAGCCGCTCCTCCACGGTGTCCCGGGTGGTGCCGGCGATGGGGGTGACGATGGCCCGGTCATAGCCCAACAGGGCGTTGAACAGGGTGGATTTTCCGGCGTTGGGCTTGCCCACAATGGCGCAGGGGATGCCCTCCACCAGGGCTTTGCCCCGCTGGTAGGTGGCGGTGAGCTGGTCCAGCTGTTTCTCCGTCTGGCCCAGGGTGTCGGCAATCTCCTGGGCCTCGAAGGGGTCGATGTCCTCGTCGGGGTAGTCCAGGACGGCGTGGAAGTGGGCCATGAGGGCGGTGAGCTGGTGGTAGATGTCCTCAATGACCTGGGCCAGAGCGCCCCCCAGCTGTCCGGCGGCCTGATACACTGCCCCCTGGGTCTCGGCGTGGATGAGGTCTGCCACCGCCTCGGTGCGGGTCAAATCCATTTTTCCCGCCAGGAAGGCCCGCCGGGTGAATTCGCCCGCCTGGGCCTGGCGCACCCCGCAGGCAAACAGGGCCTCTAAGGCCATGGTCAGCAGCGCCGGGGAGCCGTGGCATTGCAGCTCGGCGGTGTCCTCCCCTGTATAGCTGTGGGGGCCACGGGAGACGGTGGCCAGGCAGTGGTCCAGGGCGTTGCCCTGGGCGTCGTGGAGGGTGCCGTACACCAGCAGGCGGTTGGGCTGCTCTGCCATGGGCTTGCCGCTGGCGGGGGTAAACACCTGGTCCAGGGCGGAAATGGCCTGGGGCCCCGAGAGGCGGAGGATGCCGATGGCAGTGGCCTGGTGCCCGGTGGCAATGGCGGCAATGGTATCATTCATAAAAATCACCTCGAAAAGCCAGGGGGCGTGTGTGCAAAAGAGAGAGAAATTTACACAAGGACGGTTGCACACCCTGTCAAGTTATGGTACAATAGCGGCAGTGTCGCCAAAGGCGAGGGGCGTCAGAGACGTCCGGCCATGGTATCTCTATGGTACAATGGAACACAGGAAAAATCAACAAGAAGGGCGAGGTGCCAACCATGGCAGATTTGCAAATGCTTTCCTACAAGCTGGAGGACCTCCAGTTTTTCAACAAGCTGGACAAGGCTGGGCAGGTCCAGCTGGAGAACAACTCCAATTTCACCGTCAAGTACAACGCCGACTCCACCAAGTGCGTGGCCAAGCTGTATCAGTGCGTGAAGGACAAGACCGACAACCCCGATCACCGTTTCTTCGCCTCTGTGGAGCTGGTGGGCCTGTTCCAGGTCACTGGTGAGGTCACCGACGACGATAAGAAGGAGTTCCACGTGCGCTGCTACGAGCAGCTGTTCTGCTACGCCGACACCCTGGTCAGCCGGGTGTGCGAGGCCGGCGGTATGCCCAACTTCCGCCTGCTGCGCCGTCCCATGACCAAGGACTCTGTGCAGGTCAAGCAGCCCAACCAGAACAAGTAATTCCATAAAAAATGGGTCGGACCTTGGTCCGACCCATTTTTTAACTTTTTTCCTCGAAGGTGGCCCCGCAGGAGCGGCAGTGGACGGTGATACGTCCCTTGCCCCGGGGCACCCGCATCTGCTGGCCGCAGCTGGGGCACTTGAAGTAACGGTGCTCCCGGTCTTTCATCCGGGTGCGGAAGGTGCGGAATTTATGTTGGATGGGCCGGACAATCTGGAGAAACCGGGTGTTTTCTGCCTGACGGCGGTAGATGTCCCGGGACAGCATCCGAAACAGCACCACCAGTAATAGTACCAGTACGATCATGTCCAGCACCCACAGCCCGGTGAGGAAAAACACCAGGTAGAGCACCAGATAGGTGACCGTGAGAAACAGATTGAGTTGGTCCATGCCATAGCGGCCAGTCATAAAACGGCTGAGATATTGACGAATCACAGGTTCTTACCTCCTGACAGCCTAAGGCGTCGCTGTATTGTTTACTATTATGATAATCGCAACCCTTGACAACGTCAATGGGGTAACGGTAAACAAAATGTGAATTTGACCGTTGTGTCACGGAAAAAAGGCTGATATAATGGCAGGCAGTACGAAATATGGAGGGATGGTCCCATGCCACGCATTGACAAGACAAACTATTATCTGGACATTGCACAGACGGTGTCCGAGCGCTCCACCTGCCTGCGCCGCCACTATGGGGCCATCATCGTCCAAAACGACGAGATCGTGTCCACCGGCTACAACGGGGCTCCCCGGGGCCGGAAAAACTGCATCGATTTGGGCTACTGCACCCGTGAGGCCATGAACATCCCCTCCGGGGAGCGGTACGAGTTGTGCCGTTCGGTGCACGCCGAGGCCAACGCCATCATCTCCGCCTCCCGCCGGGAGGTGCTGGGGGCTACCTTATATATGGTGTGCGTCAATCCCAAGACCCGGGAGCTCATGGCCGGGTCCACCTCCTGCTCCATGTGCCGCCGCCTCATCATCAACGCGGGCATCTCCCAGCTGGTCATCCGGGACACCCAGACGGAGTACCGCATTGTGGATGTGGAGAAGGAGTGGATTGAAGAGGACGAGTCTCTGCCCAGCCATCTGAGAGAGGGGCAGGGGAGTTCTTGCGGTTGCAGCGGCGGCTGTGGGGGCGGCTGCTGCGGGTAATGAAAAATGAAAAATGAAGAATGAATAATTGTGGTGTGCCGCTGGGGCGGCACGGATTTTGATTTACGAAGCGTAGGGGAGGGGCTTGCCCCTCCCGAATATCCCGGGGCAAGGCTAGGGCACCAGGGGGCCGGGAGACGTAAAAACACAACGGCAATCTGCACACAAAACCCCCCTGGTTTTCCCCGGGAACTGGCGGAGTTTGCAGCGAAAAAACTTGAATTTTCCCTTGACTTTACAAAGTGTATATAGTACAATAGTCAAGCGCCTGCAAAGGGTGCACTATGCGATGATGCGGGAGATTGCTCGTGAAAACGAGGTAACTTCCGCGGAGTATGTCCGAGAATCGGGCGGCTGAGAGACTCAGTTCACGGCGTATATCGCCGGGAAATGGGTGAAACCGGCCAGCTTTTGTGCCGGTTTTATTCATGCCCCAGAGTGATACGCACGGAAACGTGGACGGAGTTTTTCACCGTACGAAGGGACGACCAATCATCACTTCGTATGTTATTAAGGAGGAAAACCCAAATGGCAGCTCAGAAAGAAATGATTCGCATTCGGCTCAAGGCTTACGATCATCAGCTGATCGACCAGGCCGCCGAGAAGATCGTGGAGACCGCCAAGCGCTCCGGCGCCACCGTCTCCGGCCCCATCCCCCTGCCCACCAAGAAGGAAGTGGTCACCATCCTGCGCGCTGTCCACAAGTACAAGGACAGCCGTGAGCAGTTTGAGCGTCGCACTCACAAGCGTCTGATCGACGTGGTGAAGCCCTCTGCCAAGACTGTGGAGGCTCTGATGAGCCTGGACCTGCCCGCTGGCGTGGACATCGAGATCAAGCTGTAAGGAAGCGTGGAAAAGCCGGGAGCAGGAAGCTTGGACCGTAGCGAGCTTTTCAAAGGAGAAGTGAGCAGCACTTCGAGTTTGGAAAGCGAGTCGAAGGGAAAGCGGCCGTCGCGAAGGCTTTGGAACGTGACAACATTACAACTGACTCTCACACAACTTTGTTGTACCCGCAGCTCACCGCTGAAATTGAGGTGAGCGGGTCATGTTGGAAAACCAATGAGCACCCAATGTCTCACGTTTTTCAACCAATAACCTTATTAAGGAGGAATACACATGGAAAAGGCCATTATCGGCAAGAAGCTGGGCATGACCCAGATCTTCGATGAAGCCGGCAAGGTCATCCCGGTCACTGTCATCCAGGCAGGCCCCTGCACCGTGGTGCAGAAGAAGACCGAGGAAAAGGACGGCTACACCGCCGTTCAGCTGGGATTTGAGGAAGTTCCCGAGCGCAAGCTGTCCAAGCCCGAGGTGGGCCACAGCAAGAAGTCCGGCAAGGTCCTGCGCGTCCTGAAGGAGTTCAAGCTGGATAACGCCGCCGAGCTCAACGTGGGCGACGAGATCAACGCCACCGTGTTCGCCGTGGGCGATCGCGTGGACGTGACCGGCATCAGCAAGGGTCACGGCTATCAGGGCGTCGTCAAGCGCTGGGGCGCTCACACCCTGAAGAATACCCACGGTACCGGTCCTGTGCACCGTCACGCCGGTTCTATGGGCTCCAGCACCGATCCTTCCCGCATCTTCAAGGGCAAGATCGGCGCCGGCCAGATGGGCAACGAGCAGGTCACTGTGATGAACCTGGACGTTGTGGTGGTCGACGAGGAGATGGGCCTGGTTGCCGTGCGCGGCGCTATCCCCGGCCCCAAGGGCGGCGTGGTCGCTCTGCGCAGCTCCGTCAAGAAGGTCATGGAGAAGAAGGTCACCGAGGCTGGCCGCGTCAATCCTCAGAAGGCTTCCGCCCGTGTCAATCCCCAGAAGGCCTCTGCGCGTAACAAGTAAGAAAGGAGAGAATGACAAATGCCTAAAGCTAACCTTTATGATATGGCCGGTAAGCAGATCGGCGAGGTCGAGCTCTCCGAGTCCATCTTCGGCATCGAGCCCAACCAGTACGTCGTTCACGATGTGGTCAAGAATCACCTGGCCAACTGCCGTCAGGGCACTCAGAGCGCTCTGACCCGTGCCGAGGTTTCCGGCGGCGGCCGCAAGCCCTGGCGCCAGAAGGGCACCGGTCACGCCCGTCAGGGTTCCACCCGTGCTCCTCAGTGGACCCACGGCGGTATCGTGTTCGCTCCCAAGCCCCGGGATTACAGCTACACCCTCAACAAGAAGGTGAAGCGTCTGGCCCTGAAGTCCGTTCTGTCCGCTAAGGCTGCCTCCGGCAACCTGCTGGTGGTGGACGGTCTGGGCATGAACGAGATTAAGACCCGTGCCTTCCAGGGGTTCCTGAACGCCGTGGAGGCCGACAAGGCTGTGGTTGTCACCAGCTGCGCCAACGTGGTCAAGTCCGCTCGCAACATTCCCGGCGTGGTCACCACTCCCGCCAACCTGATCAATGTCTATGACATTGTCAACGCCAACCAGCTGATCATCGACAAGGCTGCGCTGGCCACCATCGAGGAGGTGTTCGCCTAATGAAGACCGCTTACGATATCATTAAGCGCCCCATCGTCACCGAGCAGTCCATGATGCTGGCCACCGAGAAGAAGTACACCTTCGAGGTCGCCAAGGACGCCAACAAGATCGAGATCGCCAAGGCAGTCGAGGAGATCTTCGGCGTGAACGTGGCGAAGGTTAACACCCTGAACATGCAGGGTAAGGTCAAGCGCATGGGCCGTTATCCCCAGGGCCGTCGGGCCAGCTGGAAGAAGGCCGTTGTGACTCTGACCGAGGAGTCCAAGACCATCGAGTTCTTCGAGGGTATGGTGTAAGAGGAGGAAATTGAACTATGGCTATTCGCGTATACAAGCCCACAACGCCCTCCCGCCGTCACATGACTGTGTCCGCCTTCGAGGGCATTGATAAGAAGGCCAAGCCGGAGCGCTCCCTCACCGAGGTGCTCCAGAAGCACGCCGGCCGTAACAGCTACGGCCGCATCACCGTCCGCCACCGCGGCGGCGGCAACAAGCGCAAGTACCGTATCATCGACTTCAAGCGTGATAAGGTGGGCAGCGCTACCGTCATCAACCTGCAGTACGACCCCAACCGCTCCGCCAACATCGCCCTCATCGAGTATGAGGACGGCGAGCGCCGTTATATCCTGGCTCCCGTGGGCATCAAGGCCGGCCACATCATCATGACCGGCGCCGACGCCGACATCCTGCCCGGCAACTGCCTGCCCATCGCCAACATCCCCGTGGGTGAAATGATCCACTGCATCGAGCTGTATCCCGGCAAGGGCGCTCAGCTGGTTCGTTCCGCTGGCGTGGCCGCTCAGCTGATGGCTAAGGAGAACGGCATGGCTCAGGTGCGTCTGCCCTCCGGCGAGGTCCGCCTCATCCGTGAGGAGTGCAAGGCCACCATCGGCCAGGTTGGCAACACCGACTGGGCCAACATCCACATCGGTAAGGCCGGCCGTAAGCGTCACATGGGCTGGCGTCCCACCGTGCGCGGCTCCGTCATGAACCCCAATGACCACCCCCACGGCGGTGGTGAGGGCAAGAGCCCCGTGGGCCGTCCCGGTCCTGTCACTCCCTGGGGCAAGCCTGCTATGGGTTACAAGACCCGCAAGAAGAAGAACCCCACCGACAAGTTCATCGTCAAGCGTCGTAACGGTAAGTAAGGAGGCAGTAAAAGATGAGCAGAAGTATCAAGAAAGGCCCCTTTTGCGCTCCCGAGCTGCTGAAGCGGGTCGACGAAATGAACAAGGCCAACGAGAAGAAGGTTCTGAAGACCTGGAGCCGTGCCTCCACCATCTTCCCCTCCTTCGTGGGCCACACCTTTGCTGTGCATGATGGCCGCAAGCACGTGCCCGTGTACGTCACCGAGGACATGGTCGGCCACAAGCTGGGCGAGTTTGCTCCCACCCGTACCTTCAAGGGTCACGCTGGCAGCAAGACTGGTAAGTAAGGAGGAGAGATAGAATGGAAGCTAAAGCAACACTGAGATACATTCGTATCTCTCCCCGCAAGGTCGGCATTCTGTGCGACCTGATCCGTGGCAAGAGCATTGCTCAGGCCAACGCCATCCTGGCTCTGACCCCCAAGGCCGCTGCTGAGCCCCTGATGAAGCTGGTCAACAGCGCCGCCGCCAATGCCGAGAACAACCACGGCATGGACCCCGAGAAGCTGTACGTTGCTGCCACCTTCGCCACCCCCGGCCCCATCATCAAGCGCTTCATGCCCCGGGCCCAGGGTCGTGCCTATCGCATCAACAAGAGAACTTCTCACGTGACCGTTGTGGTCAAAGAGCGCTAAGTAAGGAGGTCAAAGAGTAATGGGACAGAAAGTTAACCCCCACGGCCTTCGCGTGGGCGTCATCAAAGACTGGGACTCCCGTTGGTATGCCCGCAATGAGAAAGTGGGCGACCTCCTGGTTGAGGACTACAATCTCCGCCGCGATCTGAAGAAGCGGCTCTACTCCGCCGGCGTGCCCAAGATCGAGATCGAGCGTGACAACGCCAAGATCCGCATCTATGTGCACTGCGCCCGTCCCGGTGTCGTCATCGGCAAGGGCGGCGAGGAGATCGAGAAGCTGCGCGTGGAGCTGGAGAAGAAGCTGGGCAAGAGCGTGGCTCTCAACATCGTTGAGGTCAAGAACGTGGACACCAACGCTCAGCTGGTGGCTGAGAACATCGCTCAGCAGCTGGAGAAGCGCATCGCGTTCCGCCGCGCTATGAAGAACGCCATGGGCCGCGCTATGCGCATGGGCGCCCTGGGCATCAAGGTGCAGGCTTCCGGCCGTCTCAACGGCGCTGAGATCGCCCGCACCGAGCAGTACCACGACGGCACCATCCCCCTGCAGACCCTGCGTGCCGACATCGAGTACGGCTTCGCTGAGGCTGCCACCACTTATGGCCGCATCGGCATCAAGGTGTGGATCTACAAGGGCGAGGTTCTCACTCAGACCCTGCGCACCACTCCCCGCACCATCGACACCAAGAACTACAAAGAGCGTGAGCAGCGCCCCCGTCGTGACCGCCGCAATGGCGATCGCCGCAACGGTGGTGATCGTCGCCAGGGCGGCTTCAACCGCAATGGTGGCAACCGCCAGGGCCGTCCCGCTGCTAAGGAAGGAGGCGCCCAGTAATGCTGCTGCCTAAGAGAGTGAAATATCGCCGCGTGCACCGTGGTCGTATGACCGGCGTCGCCACCCGTGGCAACACCATCGCTTACGGTGAGTTCGGCCTGGTGACCACCGAGCCCGCTTGGATCACTGGTAACCAGATCGAGGCCGCCCGTGTGGCCATGACCCGTTACACCAAGCGTGGCGGTAAGGTCTGGATCAAGATCTTCCCCGACAAGCCCGTGACCAAGAAGGCCCTGGGTACCCGAATGGGTTCCGGTAAGGGCGCTCCCGAGTACTGGGTTGCCGTTGTCAAGCCCGGCCGTGTCATGTTCGAGATCGCCGGCGTTTCCGAGGAGGTCGCCCGTGAGGCCCTCCGTCTGGCCAGCCACAAGCTGCCTGTCAAGTGCAAGATTATCAAGAAAGAGACGAATGGTGGTGAATGAAGATGAAAGCTAACGAAGTCCGTAAGATGAGCGCAACCGAGCTGGAGACCAAGCTGGTGGAGCTGAAGAAGGACCTGTTCAACCTCCGTCTTCAGCACGCCACCAATCAGCTGGAAAATCCCATCCGCATCGCAGAGGTTAAGAAAGACATTGCCCGAGTCAAGACCATCCTGCGTGAGCAGCAGGGCCGATAAGGAGGAGTAAACGATGAGCGAAGTGAGAACCTCTTCTCGTAAGACCAGAGTCGGCCTGGTGGTTTCGGATAAGATGGATAAGACCGTGGTGGTCGCCATCGCCGACCGCGTGGCCCACCCTCTGTACAAGAAGATTGTCAAGCGCACCTACAAGCTGAAGGCTCACGACGAGCTGAACCAGTGCGGCGTAGGTGACCGTGTTCGTGTGATGGAGACCCGCCCCCTGTCCAAGGACAAGCGCTGGCGCGTGGTTGAGATCATCGAGAAGGCGAAGTAAGAAGGAGGTGCCAGTATGATTCAGGAAGAAAGCTATCTGAAGGTTGCCGACAACACCGGCGCCAAGGAGATCAAGACCATCCGCGTACTGGGCGGCTCCAAGCGCAAGTTTGGTAACATCGGCGACGTGGTGGTCGCCTCCGTACGCAAGGCCGCTCCCGGCGGCACCGTGAAGAAGGGCGAAGTGGTCAAGGCCGTTATCGTCCGCTCCAAGCGCGGCGTGCGCCGTGCCGACGGCAGCTATGTGCGTTTCGACGACAATGCCGCCGTTATCATCCGCGACGACAAGAACCCCCGCGGCACCCGTATCTTTGGCCCAGTGGCTCGTGAGCTGCGTGACAAGGACTACATGAAGATCCTGTCCCTGGCTCCCGAAGTGCTGTAAGAGGGGGGTTACGAGGTATGAGTATGAACGTAAAGAAGAACGATACCGTGGTTGTCCTGTCCGGTAAGGACAAGGGCAAGCAGGGCAAGGTCCTGTCCGTCAACCCCGAGGCCGGCAAGGTGGTCGTGGAGGGCGTCAGCGTCGCTACCCGTCACCAGAAGGCTCGCCGTCAGGGCGAGGAGGGTGGCATCGTCAAGAAGGAGACCCCCATCTACGCCTGCAAGGTTATGACCGTGTGCCCCAAGTGCAACAAGGCCACCCGCGTCGCCCACAAGATCGTGGACGGCAAGAAGGTGCGCGTGTGCAAGCACTGCGGCGCTGAAATCTGAGAAAGAGGAGGAGTATAGAAAATGGCTAACCCCAATCTGAAGGCTAAGTACAATGCCGAGATCGCTCCTGCTCTGATGCAGAAGTTCGGCTACAAGTCCACCATGGAGATCCCCCGCATCCACAAGATCGTGGTGAACGTGGGCTGTGGTGAGGCCCGCGACAACGCCAAGGTGCTGGAGTCCGTGGTCAACGACCTGGCCACCATCACCGGCCAGAAGCCCGTCATCACCCGGGCCAAGAAGTCCGTGGCTAACTTCAAGCTCCGTGAGGGCATGCCCATCGGCGCTAAGGTCACCCTGCGCCAGGACAAGATGTGGGAGTTCATGGATCGTCTGTTCAACGTGGCCCTGCCCCGTGTGCGTGACTTCCGTGGCATCAACCCCAACGCCTTCGACGGCCGCGGCAACTACGCCCTGGGCCTGAAGGAGCAGCTGATCTTCCCCGAGATCGAGTACGATAAGATCGACAAGATCCGTGGTATGGACATCGTCATCTGCACCACTGCTAAGACGGACGAGGAGGCCAAGGAGCTGCTGACTCTCCTGGGCGCTCCCTTCACCACCAACGGTTAATGGAAGGAGAAACCAGCTATGGCTAAGAAGTCTATGATTCTCAAGCAGCAGGCTGAGCCCAAGTTCTCCAGCCGCCGCTACAACCGCTGCAAGATCTGCGGTCGCCCCCACGCTTACCTCCGGGACTACGGCATCTGCCGTATCTGCTTCCGCGAGCTGGCCTACAAGGGCCAGATTCCTGGCGTGAAGAAGGCCTCCTGGTAATTTGCCGCAAAACGGTCGAATACCGGAGAAAAATTTGGATAACAAGTCCCAGGCGGGGGGTTGCACCCCCGCCTATGGGCATGTTATAATAAATCGTTGGCCACCGTGCCAATGGTAAAAGAGACCCCCAGCGTGGGAAAAGACGGACAAAAGGTCGGAGGAACCAACCTAGCCTTCGATACCTTTCCGCCTGTACGGGCATCAAGCCCGTAAATTTGATAGGAGGTAAAAATCATGCAAATCACCGATCCCATTGCGGATATGCTCACTCGCATCCGCAACGCGAACAACGCAAAGCATGACACCGTGGATGTTCCTGCTTCTAACATGAAGAAGGCCATCGCTCAGATTCTGCTGGACGAGGGCTATATCAAGAACTTCCAGACCATCAACGATGGTACCCAGGGTGTCATCCGCATCACTCTGAAGTATGTGCAGCCCGGCAAGGAGAAGGCCATCACTGGTCTGCGCCGGGTGTCCAAGCCCGGCCTGCGTGTGTACGCTGGCGCTGAGGAGCTGCCCCGCGTGCTCCGTGGCCTGGGCATTGCTATCGTGTCCACTTCCAAGGGCGTCATGACCGACAAGAAGGCCCGCGAGGCCCATGTCGGCGGCGAAGTCCTGGCTTTCGTTTGGTAAGGAGGGTATAGGAATGTCTAGAATTGGTAGAGCTCCTATCGCCGTCCCCGCCGGCGTGGAGGTAAGCATTGCTGACAACAACGTGGTCACCGTCAAGGGCCCCAAGGGCACCCTGGTGGAGCAGTTCCACCCCAACATGACCATCACTCTGGCTGACGGCGTCATCACCGTCACCCGTCCCAACGATCTGAAGGAGAACCGTGCCCTGCACGGCCTGACCCGCACCCTGGTGCACAACATGATCGTGGGTGTCACCGAGGGCTACAAGAAGTCCCTGGACGTCAACGGCGTAGGTTACCGTGTGGCTCTGGAGGGCGGCAAGCTGGTGATGAACCTGGGCTTCTCTCACCAGGTCATCATGGAAGCTCCCGAGGGCATCACCATCGAGGTTCCCAACCAGAACCAGATCATCATCGCAGGCTTCGACAAGCAGCTGGTCGGCCAGTTCGCTGCCAAGGTCCGCGAGAAGCGTCCCCCCGAGCCCTACAAGGGTAAGGGTATTAAGTACTCTGACGAGGTCATCCGCCGCAAGGTTGGTAAGACCGGTGCTAAGAAGTAATTAAGGAGGTGTGCCGATTATGATTAACAGACCCAACACTAAGGCTCAGCGCCTGCATCGTCATAAGCGCGTTCGTGGTAAGGTGTCCGGCACCTCCGAGCGTCCCCGTCTGAATGTGTTCCGCAGCGAGACCAACATCTATGCTCAGATCATCGACGACACCAAGGGTGTGACCCTGGTTTCCGCTTCTTCCCTGGAGAAGGGCTTTGAAGGCTCCGGCAGCAACTGCGAAGCTGCCAAGAAGGTGGGCGAGGCCATTGCCGAGCGCGCCCGTGCCAAGGGCATCGAGGCTGTTGTGTTCGACCGTGGTGGCTACCTGTACCACGGCCGCGTGAAGGCTCTGGCCGAGGGCGCCCGTGAGGGCGGCCTGCAGTTCTAAGGGAGGAGGAAGAAAGTATGGCTCGTTTTGAGAAAGAACCCAAGGAGTTCGTAGAGAAGGTTGTGTACCTCAACCGCGTCTCCAAGACCGTCAAGGGCGGCCGTGTGGCCAAGTTCTCCGCCCTGGTTGTTGTGGGCGACGAGAAGGGCAAGGTCGGCTACGGCCTGGGCAAGGCCGCTGAGGTGGCCGAGGCCATCCGCAAGGGCATCGAGGATGCCAAGAAGAACATGGTGACCGTGACCCTGTCCGGCACCACCATTCCCCACGAGGTCATCGGTGAGTTCGGCGCCGGCCGCGTGCTCCTCAAGCCCGCTTCCAAGGGTACCGGTATCATCGCCGGCGGCCCCGTGCGTGCTGTGATGGAGGCCGCGGGTGTCTCCGACATCCGTGCCAAGTGCCTGCGCACCAACAACCCCCAGAACGTGGTGGCTGCCACCATGGCTGGCCTGAAGGCTCTGCGCAGCCCCGCTGAAGTCGCTCGTATCCGCGGCAAGAGCGTGGAAGAAATCATCGGTTAAGGAGGCTCACGACTATGGCTAACATTGAAATCAAGCTCGTCAAGAGCCTGAACGGCCGTCTGGCCAAGCACAAGGCCACTGCCGAGGCTCTGGGCCTGCGTCACATCGGCGATGTGACCGTGCAGCCCGACAACGCTGCTACCCGCGGCAAGATTGCCGCCATCGGTTACCTGCTCCAGGTCACCGAGAACGCCTAAGGAGGTGCCCAACATGAATCTGCATACTCTCTCTCCCGCCGCTGGTTCCACTCAGGTGGGCAAGCGCAAGGGCCGCGGCCCCGGTTCCGGTAACGGCAAGACTGCCGGCCGTGGACACAAGGGTCAGTGGGCTCGTTCCGGCGGCGGTGTCCGTGTGGGCTTCGAGGGCGGCCAGATGCCTCTGGCTCGTCGTCTGCCCAAGCGTGGTTTTAACAACATTTTTGCCAAGCGTCTGGAGACCATCAATGTCTCCGCTCTGAACAAGTTCGAGGATGGCGCCACCGTCAACGTCTGCGACCTGCTGGAGCAGGGCATCCTCTCCAAGTGCGAGTACGGCGTTAAGGTGCTGGGCAACGGCGAGATCACCAAGAAGCTCACCGTGCGTGCTTCCGCGTTCTCCGCCTCCGCGAAAGAGAAGATCGAAAAGGCAGGCGGTACAGCGGAGGTGATCTGACATGATTCAGACCATCCGTAGTGCCTGGAAGGTGCAAGAGCTCCGCAACAAGCTGCTGTTTACCATCTTTGCTCTGCTGATTTTCCGGATTGGTTCTGCCATTCCCGTCCCCTTCATTGATACCGAATCTCTGAAGACCTACATGGCCTCTCAGTCTTCCAGTATCTTTGGTCTGCTCAATGTCATGAGCGGCGACGCCTTTGCTCAGGCTACCGTCTTCGCTCTGTCCATCCAGCCCTATATCAACAGCTCCATCATTGTGCAGCTGCTGACCATCGCCATCCCCGCTCTGGAGAAGATGGCTCGGGACGAGGGCGAGGAGGGCAAGAAGAAGATTGCCGCCATCACTCGCTACGCCACTGTGGCCATCGCCCTGCTTCAGGCCTTTGGCTACTACAAGCTCATCAGCTACTACGAACTGGTGGCTGACGGCCTGTGGCCCGCTTTCGTCATCATCTTTGCCTTCACCGCCGGCTCCGCCTTCCTGATGTGGCTGGGCGAGCAGATCACCGAGTTCGGTGTGGGCAACGGTATTTCCATCATCCTGTTCGGCGGTATCATTGCCCGGGGACCCCACATGGTCTCCTCCATGATCAACGGCGTGCGCGTGTGGGCCTCCGGCTCCACCAGCACCACCACCGCCTCCCTGCACCCCGCATTCATCCCCCTGATTCTGGTGGGTATCCTGCTGCTGGTGGTGTTCATCGTGTTCATCACCAACTCCGAGCGCCGCGTGCCCGTGCAGTACGCCAAGCGGGTGGTGGGTCGCAAGATGTACGGCGGTCAGTCCAGCCATATTCCCATCAAGGTGAATATGTCCGGCGTGATGCCCATCATCTTCGCTCAGGCCATCGCCTCCATCCCCGCCACCATCGGCATGTTCGTGCCCTCTGCTCAGACCGAGGGCTCTGGCTGGAACACCTTCCTGAAGGTGTTTGACTCCAACGGCCTGATCTATTGCGTGGTGTACTTCCTGCTGATCATCGTGTTCAGCTACTTCTACAACACCATTCAGTTCAACCCCGTGGAGATCGCCAACAACCTCAAGAAGAACGGCGGTTTCGTGCCCGGCTTCCGTCCCGGCAAGCCCACCGCTGACTTCTTGGCCCGCGTCATCAATCGCCTGACCATGTTCGGCGCCATCTACCTGGCTGTGGTAGCCCTGCTGCCCGCCATCACCGGTAACATCATGCTGGCCTTTGGCAGCTCCGCTGGCAACAGCCTGGCCATCGGCGGTACTTCCATCATCATCGTGGTGGGCGTCGCCCTGGAGACCGTGAAGGTTCTGGAGGCTCAGCTGATGATGCGTCACTACAAGGGTTTCCTGGAGTAATTGGAGAAGGTGAACGAGATGAAGCTGATTATGCTGGGCGCCCCTGGCGCCGGTAAGGGTACTCAGGCCGCTATCTTGAGCGAGAAGCTGGGTATCCCCACCATTTCCACTGGTAACATCCTGCGCTCTGCCGTGAAGAACGGCACCCCCGTGGGATTGGAGGCCAAGAGCTACATGGACGCCGGGAAGCTGGTCCCCGACCAGGTCATCATCGGCATCGTGGCTGAGCGCTTGGCCCAAGATGACTGCTCTAAGGGTTACATTCTGGACGGCGTGCCCCGCACCATCGCCCAGGCTGAGGCTCTGGAGCAGGCCGGCGTGGTGTTCGACCACGTCCTGTCCATCGAGATCTCCGACGAGGAGATCAAGAAGCGCATGAGCGGCCGCCGCTTCTGCGCTTCCTGCGGCGCCACCTACCACGTGGTCAACGCTCCTTCCAAGGTGGAGGGCGTGTGCGACAAGTGTGGCGGCACCCTGGAGCTGCGGGACGACGACAAGCCCGAGACCGTCCAGCACCGGCTGGAGGTCTATCATGCCGAGACCGAGCCTCTCAAGGCGTTCTATGCTGAGCGGAATCTGCTCTGCTCTGTGGACAATCAGTCCAGCATCGAGGCCACCACTGAGGTCATCGAGAAGGCTCTGGGGATCTAAACGATGGAGCTGATTACGCTCAAGTCGTCCAGAGAGCTGGACGCAATGCGCCGCGCGGGCCGCATCGCCGCCCAGGCCAGAGAGCTGGCCGGGCGCCTGGTGGCCCCCGGCGTGACGACCTTAGACATTGATACCGCGGTACGCAAGTTCATCGAGAGCCAGGGAGCGAAACCTTCCTTCCTGGGCTACGGCGGATTCTCCGGATCTGCCTGCATCTCGGTCAACGACGTGGTCATCCACGGCATCCCTTCCAAGAAGGTGGTGCTGAAGGAGGGTGACATCGTCAGCGTAGACGTGGGTGCCTGCATCGATGGTTTCCACGGCGACTGTGCTGCCACCTATCCCTGCGGGAAGATCTCCGAAGAGGCTCAGCGCCTCATCGAGGTCACCCAGCAGAGCTTCTGGGAAGGCATGAAGCACGCCAAGGCCGGCCAACGAGTGTCCGACATCTCCCATGCCGTTCAGAAGTATGTGGAGAGCTTCGGCTACTCGGTCGTTCGCGACTTCGTTGGCCACGGTGTGGGCGCGAAACTCCACGAGGCCCCCGAGGTGCCCAACTACGGTCCCGCTGGCCACGGCCCCCGGCTCCAACCCGGCATGACCATTGCCGTGGAGCCCATGGTGTGTGCCGGTGACTGGCAGGTAAAGGTGCTCAAGGACGGCTGGACCACCGTGACGGTGGACGGCTCTCTGGCGGCCCATTACGAAAACACCGTACTCATCACCGACGGAGAGGTCGAGATTCTCACCCAATGCGGAGAGATGTGACATGAGTTTCCAACAAGCCCAAATCGTGCGCTCCCTCAGCGGCCACGACAAGGACCAGCTGTTCTGTGTCCTGGCCTTAGATGGCAGCTTCGTGCTGCTGGCAGATGGGAAGCGGCGGCGGGTGGAGAACCCCAAGCGCAAGAACGTCAAGCACGTTGCGTGCGTGGGAGAGTTTCACCACCCAACCATCGAAAAAGTCCGGGCCGGCGAACCTGTCCGCAACCGCGAGCTGCGGGCGGCGTTGGCGGCCATCCGGGACGAAATGGAGGTATGAAGCTTTGGCGAAGGACGATATGATCGAGCTGGAGGGCGTCGTCACCGAGGCCCTGCCCAATACGACTTTCAATGTGGACATCGGGAACGGACACATCATCCTGGCCCACATTTCCGGCAAGCTGCGCATGAACTTCATCCGCATCCTGCCCGGCGACAAGGTCACCGTACAGATGTCGCCCTACGACCTGACCAGGGGTCGCATCACCTGGCGAAGCAAGTAAGAGATAACACGACCGAGAAGGGCCGGGGCCTTGCCTCCGCCCAACTCGGGGCCATCAGGCATTCACAGGAGGTTAACCGATATGAAAGTAAGACCGTCTGTCAAGCCCATGTGCGAGAAGTGCAAGATCATCAAGCGCAAGGGCAAAGTAATGGTCATTTGTGAAAACCCCAAGCACAAGCAGAGACAAGGTTAAAGGAGGGGCAAGGAGAATATGGCACGTATTGCAGGCATTGATCTGCCTAAGGAGAAGCGAGTCGAGATCGGACTCACCTATATCTACGGCATTGGCCGTACCAGCGCTACCAAGATTCTGGAGAAGGCTGGCATTAACCCTGATACCCGCGTGAAGGACCTCACCGACGCCGATGAGGCCAAGCTGCGTGAGATCATCAGCCACGACTACGTGGTGGAGGGCGACCTGCGCCGTAATGTGGCTATGGACATCAAGCGTCTGACCGAGATCGGCTGCTACCGTGGTGTCCGTCACCGCAAGGGCTTGCCCGTCCGCGGCCAGCGTTCCAAGACCAACGCTCGTACCCGCAAGGGTCCCAAGCGCACCGTGGCGAACAAGAAGAAGTAAGGAGGGATTAGACACATGGCTACTGCTAAGAAAGTGATCAAGCGCCGTCGTGAGCGCAAGAACGTGGAGAAGGGTCAGGTGCACATCCGTTCCTCCTTCAACAACACCATGGTTACTGTGACCGACATGCAGGGCAACGCCCTGTCCTGGGCTTCCTCCGGCGAGATGGGCTTCCGTGGCTCTCGTAAGTCCACCCCCTTCGCCGCCCAGACCGCTGCTGAGACTGCCGCCAACGCTGCCATCGAGCAGTGCGGTCTCAAGAGCGTTGAGGTGTACGTCAAGGGTCCCGGCCAGGGCCGTGAGGCCGCCATCCGGGCTCTGCAGGCCGTGGGCCTGGAAGTCACCCTGATCAAGGACGTGACCCCCGTGCCCCACAACGGCTGCCGTCCCCCCAAGCGCCGCCGCGTGTAATCTGGAAGGAGGAAAAGCAATATGGCTAAGAATATGCAGCCCTATCTGAAGCGTTGCAGAACCCTGGGCATCTCTCCCGCCACCATGGGCGTGAATAAGGAGTCCAACCGGAACCCCGGCCCCCAGCGCCGCAGCAAGAAGAGCGAGTACGCTCTGCAGCTGACTGAGAAGCAGAAGGTGAAGTTCATCTACGGCGTGCTGGAGAAGCAGTTCCGTTCCTACTACGAGAAGGCCGCCCGCATGAAGGGCAACACCGGCGACGAGCTGATGACCCTGCTGGAGCGCCGCCTGGACAACGTGGTGTACCGTCTGGGTCTGGCCAGCACCCGCCGCGAGGCCCGTCAGCTGGTCAACCACGGCCACTTCACCGTGGGCGGCAAGCGCGTGAACATCCCCTCCTACCTGGTGAAGGTGGGCGAGGAGATCGCCGTGTGCGAGAAGAGCCGTTCTTCCGCCAAGTTCAAGAAGCTGGTGGAGGAGGATAAGTTCGTGGCCGCTCCCGCTTGGCTGGAGAAGACCAAGAACGCTCCTCTCCAGGGCAAGGTCGTGGCCATGCCCACCCGTGAGGATATCGACTTCGAGGTCGCTGTCAACCTGATCGTGGAGTTGTACTCCAAGTAATCGTCACCCTCAACTCAAGCAGTTCGCAACCGTTTTGGAAGCTACGCCACAGTAAAAGGAGGGTATTCACGATATGGTAGAAATTCAGAAGCCGCGCATTGAGTGCATCGAAAACGTGGGTGAGGAGACCTACGGCAAGTATGTCGTAGAGCCTCTGGAGCGGGGCTACGGCACCACCATTGGCAACTCCCTGCGCCGCATCCTTCTGTCCTCTCTGCCCGGCACCGCAGTGACCACGGTGAAAATCGCCGGCGTCCAGCACGAGTTCTCCACCATCCCCGGGGTGAAGGAGGACGTGACCCAGATCGTTCTGAACATCAAGGGCATCATTGCCAAGCTGTACAGCGAAGGGGTCAAAACCGTCTATATCGAGGCCTCCGGTGAGGGGGTCGTGACGGCTGGTGACATCAAGGCCGACAGCGATGTGGAGATTCTCAATCCTGAGCATCACATCGCCACTCTGGGCCCCGATGCCACTCTGAACATGGAGCTGACCTTGTCCCAGGGCCGTGGCTACGTCACCGCCGACCGGAACAAGAATGCTCAGACGGTCATCGGCGTCATTCCCGTGGACTCTGTGTACACCCCTGTGCGCAAGGTCAACTACACCGTGGAGAACACCCGCGTGGGCGACGCCACCGACTACGACAAGCTGACCCTGGAGGTCTGGACCAACGGCACCATCTCCGCCCGGGACGCCGTGTCCCTGGGCGCCCGTATCCTGCTGGACCACTTCACCCTCTTCACCGATCTCTCTGAGACCATGGGCTCCAAGTCCACCGTGGTGGAGAAGGCTGAGACCCAGCGCGATAAGGTGCTGGAGCTGACCATCGAGGAGCTGGACCTGTCCGTCCGTTCCTTCAACTGCCTCAAGCGCGCCAACATCAACACCGTGGAGGACTTGATCTCCAAGACCGAGGACGAGATGATGAAGGTGCGGAACCTGGGCCGCAAGTCCCTGGAAGAGGTCATCAACAAGCTGGCGATGATGGGTCTCTCTCTCGCCAGTGAAGAGAACTAAGAAGTGTGAGCCTAGATGCATAGGCGAGCCTGGACCTTAAGTGACCGCCAAAGCCCAAGAGGCCCACGTCAAGTGGGGGTCTGGGTTTGGCGGGAATCGTAGGGAAGGGGAGCCGGCCATGCATCCAAGGCGAGCATGACAACTAAAAAATGTGAGGATTCCCCGTGGAGAAATCCACGGGGGCCCACTGGAGGCAGGGTAGAGGGTATGTAACGTTCCTCCTCACCCACACCCTAGCGGTGTCCCGGATTCCGGGTGCCAGAACGAATTTGAATGAGATCTCGCAACGCGAGGTCGGAGGAGTGTTAAAAATGGCTCAGAACCGTAAACTGGGTAAGACCAGCGATCAGCGCCGCGCCATGCTGCGCGCCATGACCACCTACCTGCTGGAGAATGGTCAGATCAAGACCACCTACGCCCGCGCTAAGGAGGTCGCCCCCATTGCCGAGAAGATGATCACCCTGGCTAAGAAGAACAACCTGGCTTCTTACCGTCAGGTGCTCAGCTACATCACCAAGGAGGATGTGGCTAAGAAGCTCTTCGACGAGATCGGCCCCAAGTACGCCGACCGCAATGGCGGTTACACCCGTGTGCTGAAGATGGGTCCCCGTCGCGGCGACGCCGCCGAGATGGCCATCATCCAGCTGGTGTAATGGAATACGGGCTACCGTATTAGAACAAAAAGAGCCTGGACTCACGAGTTCTCGTGGGCCCAGGCTTTTTTGCATCTGTACAAGGGGGCGCTTTTGTGCTATACTGACAAAAAGAGGACGGATTTCTCCGCCTTCTGTTGTGAGAATTGGGAAGAAAAGGGGGCGTCATCATGAAAAAGCGTAGAAAATTGGTGGCCATGGCCGGGGCAGCGGTGCTGGCCCTGTCTCTCACCGCCTGCGGCAGCATCAGCCTGAACCTGGGCAGCGAGAAGAGCCGCATGGAGGGCTATGTCCAGGGCTATTTGGACCTGACATACCTGGGCAAGCTCAACAAGGACTATCAGACCGAGATGGAGCTGTCCGAGGAGGAGGCCCAACAGCAGTACGAAGAGGGCATCCAGGTGGAAGTGGAGTTCTTTGAAAGCGGCATTGGCCTCATTGACTACCCCACCGAGGAGATCACCCAGCGTTTGACTGAGCTATACAAGGAGATTTACAGCCACAGCGACTACACCGTGGGGGCTGCCACCAAGCTGGACAGCGGCAACTACGCCGTGGAGGTGACGGTGCGCCCCATTGATCTCATGACCAAGGTGACCTCGGACGACTTCCAGGCCATCTTTGACCAGATCCTATCCGACCGGGGCATCACCACCCAGGAGCAGCTGGAGGCCCTCAGCGAGGAGGAGTACCAGGAGATTGACGCGGTGTACGCCGAGAAGATCGTGGACCTGTTGGAGAAGGAGCTGCCCAACACCGGAAACGGGGAGGCGGAGACCTTCACCGTGCAGATTGAGGACGACGGGGACATCTGGACCCCTTCCCAGGACGATTTTAACTCCATTGATCTGGCCATGATCGACTACAGCAACTTTGGATATTGATGCAGAGAGAACCAGCAGCGGCGGGTGGAGCCATACCACCCGCCGCTTTTTTCCGACAAAACTTCCACACCCCTCAGGGGTTTTTGTAGAAGTATTCCTCCAGTACCGCCCACTCGGAGAAGGGCAGGCGCAGCCCACAGGTCTCAATGTACCCCTCGTGGCCCTTGCCCAGCAGGGCCACCATGTCCCCGGGCTGGGCCAGGTCCAGGGCCCGGAAAATGGCCTCTCTCCGGTCGTAGATGACCTCCCAGGGGATTTGACGGCCCAGGGCCTGGGTGATGGAGCGGCAGATGTCCTCCACCGGCTCCCACCGGGGGTTGTCGGTGGTGACGATGGCGCAGTCTGCCAGTTCCGCCGCCACCTGGGCCATGTCCAGCCGCCGCATGGGGGGACGGTTGCCCCCGGCCCCAAACACCACAATGATGTTCCCGTGGGGGTAGCAGTGGAGGCAGCTCAGAATGGCCCGGAAGCTGGCGGCGTTGTGGGCGTAGTCCACCACCACCCGAATCCCCCGGTGGTTGGGGAATACCTGGGCCCGCCCGGGCACGGCGGCTCCCTCCAGCCCCTGGCGGATGGCCTCTTCCGGCAGCCCCAGCTGGCGACACACCGCCACCGCCGCCAGGGCGTCCTGGACGTGGTGCCGCCCGGGGAGGGGGATGGTATAGGGGGTGTCACAGTCCGCCACCGTGAAGCGGCTGCCCAGGGCACTGGGAGCCTCTATGGGGGCCACGGTGACCCCTTGCACCCCGCAGGTGGGGGAGAACCCGAAGGTGGCCACCGGGGCCTCTGGGGGCAGCTGGGCGGCCATCTGGGGCCAGGCCATGTCCTCCCCATTGCCCACCGCCCCGGCGCACTGGGCGAAGAAGGCGGCCTTACAGGCGGCGTACTCGGCGTAGTCGGCGTGTTCCCCGGGGCCGATGTGGTCGGGGGAGAGGTTGAGGAAGACCCCGGCGGCAAAGGTGAGCCCCGCCACTCGGCGGTGTTTCATGGCCTGGGAGGACACCTCCATCACCACGTGGGTGCACCCCTGGGCCACCATATCATGGAGCAGCTGGTGGAGGAGCAGGGGGTCCGGGGTGGTGTTGGGGCAGTCGGCCCACTTCTCCCGCCCTATGTACGCCCCCATGGTGCCGATCATCCCCGCTGTGTGCCCGGCAGAGAGCAAAATGTCCCGCACCATGTGGGCGGTGGTGGTCTTGCCCTTGGTGCCGGTGATGCCGATGAGGGCCAGGCTCTTGGCAGGGTGGCCGTAGAAGGCGGCGGCCAGGTGGGCCAGGGCGTCCCGGGGCTCTTCCACCACAAAGAGGGGGACAGGACAGGACAGGGACACCGGGGAGACCACAGCGGCGGCCCCCCGGTCCACGGCCTGGGGGATGTACTGGGTGCCGTCGGCGTGTTCGCCGGGAATGGCCACAAAGAGGGCGCCGGGGGTGACGGTGCGGGAGTCGCAGGAGAGGGAGGAAATGTCCACATCCTGGTCACAGGAGTGGCCGAGCACGGCCAGCAAAGGGGCAAGTTTCATGGGTCAACACCTCTGGATGAGAGATTTTGACCCAGTCTATGCAGGGATGATGGGCGTGGTTCCCACGCCCGAAGCCTCCCTTGTGCAAAGGGAGGTGGCGCCGCCGTTAGGCGGTGACGGAGGGATTGACCGTCTAAACGGCCTAGTCTCAGGCTTGCCAGCCTGGGGGACGCTCCGCTGGGGTCCATTTTGACTGGCCAAAATGGACGAAAAGCCACAAAAGGGGCCCGCCCCTTTTGAAACCCCAATGGTTTTATGTTGTTTTGTGCGGTGGGGCCGTAGTCGGCCCTGGTCCCGGTGGGGTCACATAGATGGCGTATAGCCTCTCTGGGATATACCTACTCCGCTGATAGATTCCGTTTCTCTTGCCAGGGCCTCAAGTTTGGCGGTGTGCGGCCGATTCCCGGCCGCCGTGGGCCGGGGGGACCAGAAAGGGCCGAAACCTGGAGAAACGTGCGCTATCCCGGCAGTAATAGAGAAAATCAGAGCTTTTTACTCCCTTGGTATGGTACTTGCTTTTCGGCCCGGCCTGAGAACCACCGCATGGCCAGCCTCGTACCCCAGGGAGGTCCTTAGGGGGGAACGCCCTAAGCGATTCTTTCCCCGATTTCTCATCGGGGAGAAATCGGGCCCAGCGGAGCGTCCCCGGCTGGGGCGCTGGTCTGCGCCTGAGAAATTGGAGAAGAGCAATCTCTCAGTTTGCCCTGCGGGTAGTGGAAGCAACAAAAAACCGGAGAAGCAGAAGGTTTCTGCCTCTCCGGTCGGTTTTTTGTTTGGTTTTCAAGGAGTGAGAATGGTGCCAGACACCCGTTGATGCAGCACATCCAGCAGCAGCACGTGCTCACAGTGTCCGTCCAGGATGGACACCTCGCCCACGCCAGCCTCCAGGGCGTGGAGACAGCCCTGGACCTTGGGCACCATGCCTCCGGCGATGAGGCCAGCGTCCATGAGCTCTTTGGCCCGCTGGGCGTCCATGTGAGCCACGGCGGTCTTGGTGTTGTGGCTGTCAATGAGGATGCCCCCCACATCGGTGAGGAACACCAGACGGTGGGCGTGGAGGGCCTCGGCGATGGCCTGGGCGGCGTCGTCGGCGTTGCAGTTGTACCCGGCCCCGTCGCCCCCGGCAATGGGGGACACCACGGGGAGGAAGCCCGCCCCCAGCAGAGTCTCCAGCAGACGGGTGTCCACCTGGGTGATCTGACCTACCCGGCCCAGAGCGGGGTTCTTGCACTGGGCGGTGATGAGGTGGCCGTCCTTGCCGGACACACCCACCGCCGCCACGTCCAAATCGTTCAGGGCGGAGACGATGGACTTGTTCACCTGGGCGGACAGGGCCATCTCCGCCACCCCCAGGGCGGCCTCATCGGTGACCCGGTAGCCGTTTTCAAAGTGGGTGGGGACATTGAGCCGCTCCAGCAGGGCGGTGATGTTCTTGCCGCCGCCGTGGACCAGCACCACCCGCAGGCCCGCCATTTGCAGGGTGGCCACATCCTGGAGGATGGAGTCCACCGCCCCGTCAGGGCCCAGGGCGGAGCCGCCGTACTTCACCACCACGGTCTGGCCCGCCATTTCTTTCAGGGCGGGGAGGACGGAGGAGATGGAGCGCACCTTCTCCAGGCCGTCCAGGCCGTGAATCACGTCATATTCTTGCAGGAAGGTCTTGGAGTAGTCCACATCCGAGGGGGTGTCGATGTACTCCAGGCCCCGCTTCTGCCGGGTCTCAGCCCCCTTACCGGTGATGAGAATCACGGTGGGCTTGTCGCAGCCCAGAATGGCCTGGCGAATGGCCTCGCCCCGGTTGGGCTGAATCTCATAGGCGCAGCCCTGCTGGGACACATGGGTGGCGATCTCCTGGCAGATGGACACGGTGTCCTCCTCGCCGGAGTCCTCCTCGGTGAGCACCACCAGGTCGGAGTATTTGCCGGACACCTCGCCCAAGTCCCTCCGGCGGTCCAGGGCCTTTTTGCCGGGACAGCCGAACACGGTGACAATGCGCCGCCCGGGGTACTCCTCCAGCACGGATTTGAACAGGGTCTCAAAGCTCATGCGGTTGTGGGCGTAGTCCACAATGGCGGTAATGTGGTCGTTGGCGTTGGTGTACACCTCCATGCGCCCCGGCACCCGGGCCTTCATCAGCCCCACATAGATGCACTGCTGGGGGATGCCCAGGGCGTGGCACACGGCAATGGCGGCCAGGGCGTTTTCCGTGTTAAAGAGGCCAGGCATGGTCAGCTGGAACTCCCGGGACTGGCCCCCGGCGATGGTGACCCGGAAGATGATGTCGTTGCCCCGCTTGCGGATGTGGGAGCCGTACACGTCCGCCTTGGGGTTGGTGCGGGAGAAGGTGACCACCCGGCGGCAGTCCCGGCGGGCGGCCTCCTCCACCCGATCGGCGTGGTCGCAGTCCAGATTGATGCAGGACACCTCCGCCTGGGCGAAGATCTTCAGCTTGGACTGGAAGTAGTCCTCAAAGTCGGGGTGCTCAATGGGGGAGATGTGGTCGGTGCCGATGTTCAAAAAACAGGCGGCGGCAAACCGGGTGCCCAGGGTGCGGTGGTACTTCAGCGCCTGGGAGGACACCTCCATGGTGAGATACCCCAGCCCTGAGGCCAGGGCGTTGGCAAAGTGCTTTTGCAGCTCCAGGGGCTCGGGGGTGGTGAGGTGGGACTCAAATTCCTCCACCCCGTCGTAGGTGTCAATGGAGGAGATGACCCCGCAGCGCACCCCGCGGCTGGACAGGTACTCGTCCAGAATGTACTTGAGATAATAGGTGGTGGAGGACTTGCCCTTGGTGCCGGTGATGCCGATGACGTTTAAGAGGCGAGAGGGGTCGTTGTAGTACACAACGGCAAAGGGGGCGATGACCTGGCGCATATCGGTGACATGGATGCAGGGCAGGTCCACCTCCGGGTAGGGGGTCTCACTGACGTAGGCGAAAGCGCCCCGGTCGGCGGCCTGCTGCAGGTACTCGGGGCGGAAGTGGGCGCCCTTACAGAGAAACAGGGTGCCGGGGACGACATTTTTGGAGTCGTAGGACACCAGCTCCACGGTGCGGGACAGGTCCAGCCCGGCGGGCAGAGGGGCGGCCAGGAGGTTTTTGGTGGTGAGGAGGTGACAGTAGTCCTCCAGGCGGTACATGGTCAAATTCATGGTAGACACCTCGATTTCAGATGAAAGACGCAGGAAAACACCCGTAGGGGAGGGGCTTGCCCCTCCCGCCCATGGTCTGGTGCAATCCTGCTTCGGGAGGGGCAAGCCCCTCCCCTACACCAGAGCGGGAGAAAAAAGGTCAAATGGTACGCAGCTGATAGCCGCAGCGGGTGACGGCAGTCTCCGCCAACACCTCCATGGCGTCCACGTAGAAGGGGGGCAGGTTGTGGTAGGTACGGAACACGGACAGCTCGGTGCAGGCCAGAATGGCGCAGTCACACCCGGCCTGACGCATGGCCTTGTCGATGGCGGCAAACTTCTCCCGGCTGCCCCGCTCGCCCTGTTTGATCTCGTCGTAGATGATGGACATCACCAGGGCCTGAATGGCGGCATCCGGGGCCACAGCCTCCAGCCCATACTGGGCGCAGGCGGCCTGGTACAGCCCGGACTGGATGGTGCCGTCGGTGGCCAGAATGGCGGGACGGCGTCGGCCCTGGGCGTAGATGGCGGCGGCGGTTTCCCGAATCATGTGGAGAATGGGAGTGTGAAGGTCCCCTTGCAGCTTGTCCACAAAGTAGTGGGAGGTGTTGCAGGGGATGGCGATGGCGGTGCAGCCGCAGTCCTCCAGCAGCTTGGCGTCTCGAAGGAGCCGCTCATACAGGGCTTGGGTGTTCCCGGAAAGAATGGCGGCGGTGCGGTCGGGCATTTTGGTGTCGGACAGGATGAGAGTGGGCAGGTGCTCCTGGTCACAGCTGGCCTCGGTGCGGTCCAGCACATATTGATAGAAGACCTGGGTGGCCTGGGGGCCCATGCCCCCCAAAATGCCCAGCTTTTGTTCAGTCATATTCGGAATCTCCCTTAGTTCTGGGGCTTTTTGCAGTACTGGCGGAAGCGGTGGATGTTGCCGATGTGATTTTTCCACACCCGCAGTACCCGGCCCAGGGTGTAGTCGGGGCGGTACTCCATGGAGTGGTGGTCGGCCCCGGCCCGAATGAGAGCCTTCATCTGGGGGTGATAGTTCTTGGGGATGAACTCATAGGCCAGAACCCGGGGGATCATCCGCCACAGGCTCTGGTTTTTCACCACGGTGAGGGGCAGGTCCTTGCCCTCGATGAGATCCCCCACCAGGTAGGTGGCAATGTTGTGGCCGGACCCGGTGACATAGTAGTTGGAGCGGCCCTGGCGGCAGTTGATCTCAAAGGCCTTGTACTTGCCGTCCCGAGGGTCTAGCTTGATGTCGAAGTTGGAGAAGCCCACATACCCCAGGTCCTCCAGCATCCCCCGAATCTTGTCGCACAGCTCCTGCTGGTGCTCGGTGATGATGACGGCGTGGTTGCCGATGCCGTGGGGGGAGTGCTCCTCCAGGAGCACGTGGCCCAGGCACATGAGCTTGACCTTGCCGTGCTGGTCGGAGTAGTTGGTCAGCACCCGCATGTAGGTGTCGTCCCCGGGAATGAACTCCTGGAGAATCATTTTGCCCGGATACCCGGCGGCGTACACCTCGTCCAGGGCGGAGAGAAGCTCCTCCCAGGTGTCGCACAGGTACACCTTTTTCAGCTCCCGGTGTCCGGTGGCCCAGTAGGCCACGCCGTCGGCGGGCTTGGCGATGTAGGGAGCGCCGAAGGGGGGCTTAAAGTCGTGGCCCATCTCCTGGTCGTAGACAAAGGTGGTGGGGTGGTCGATGCCGTAGCGGTCGCACAGGGCGTAGAACTGCTCTTTGTCGGTGAGCTGGTCCAGCATCTCCCCGGAGATGTAGTTGCACTTGACGTTTTCGGGGAACTTGTCTTTCAGGTGGGCGGCCAGCTTCACATAGCTGTCGCCGCAGCCGATGACCAGCACCGTCTTGGGGTGTACTTCCCGGGCCACGTCGGTGACGTTTTTCAAAAAGGCGTCGGCGTCTTCATTCTCCAGGCAGGGGCGGTAGTCGATGATGGAGGAGAAGGCGCAGGGGAAGGTAGCGGCGAACTTGCCGAAGGCAATGCTCTTCACCCCATAGGCCTCGTGAAAGGCCCGGGCCACGCTGTATACGTTGATATCCCCGCCGAAGAGCAGGGGCTGGAAGGAACAGGTTTCCATGGGAATAGGACTCCTTTTATATATTTCAAATCAATGCAAGTAAGATAAATGAAAAATGAATAATGAAGAATGAATAATTATGGTGTGCCGCCGTGCGGCACGGATGTTATTGGAAGGGCGTAGGGGAGGGGCTTGCCCCTCCCGAATTTCCCAGGGCAGCGCCAGGGAACCGGCGGGCCGGGCAAGCCCGGCCCCTACCCCCTCTACCGATGTCCACCCAATGCCTTAGGAGGAACAACCAAGCTGGAGGGCCTGCATTCTTCATTTTTCATTCTTCGTTCTTCATTATTTTAGCCCTTTGCCCGCTGGACCAGGAACACGCCCTGAATCTGGGACAGCTTATTGATGACTCCGGTGAGCTCGTTGCGGTCCTTCACCGACAGCTCCAGGAAGATGGTGGCGTAGCCGTCGGGCTGGGAGCGGGCGGAGAGGTTGTTCACCTTCACCTTCTGGGTGGACAGGGCCATGGCCACGTCCAGGGCCAGGCCGTCCCGGTCCTTGGCGGAGATCTCCAGGGAGGTGCGGTAGTTGATCTGATCGCCCTCCACCCAGGACACGGCCACCCAGCGGCCTGCCTCCTCCGGCTTGCGGCGCAGGGGGTCGGCGTTGGGGCAGTCCTTGCGGTGGATGGACACGCCATAGCCCCGGGTGATGAAGCCCACCACCGGGTCTCCGGGGACGGGGGTGCAGCACTTGGAGAACTTGACGGTGCAGTTGTCCAGCCCCTCCACCAGAATGCCGTTGGAGGAGTGGCGGGGCTTTTGGCCCGTGGGGGTGGACACCTTGGCCGCGGCGGGGAAGATGGTATCTCCCTTGGCCAGAGAGGCCTGGAGCACCTTCTGCTCCGCCTTGTGCTGGTCGTCCCGAATGATGCGCTGCAACTCCTCCTTGATGCGGGCCACCGCCTTCTGGGCGGACATGCCGCCGTAGCCGATGGCGGCATACACCTCGTCCAGGGACCCGTAGCGCAGCCGCCGCAGCAGAGCGTCGGTGACCTCGGGGGTGGCGGTGATGGAGGCCATGGTCAGGCCCATGTGTTTCAGCTCGGTCTCAAAGGCGGCCCGTCCGGTGGCGATGTTCTCCTCCCGGCGCTCCTTTTTGAACCACTGGCGGATTTTGTTTCGCGCCTCGTTGGATTTGCAGATCTTCATCCAGTCTCGGCTGGGGCCACGGGCGGCCTTGGAGGTGATGATCTCCACAATGTCCCCGTTTTTCAGGGGGGTGTCATAGGTGACAATGCGTCCATTGACCCGGGCTCCCGTCATGGAGTTGCCTACGGCGGAGTGGATGGAGTAGGCAAAGTCGATGGGGGTGGCCCCGGCGGGCAGGCTCTTCACGTCTCCGTTGGGGGTGAACACGAACACCTCGTCGGCGAACATATCCACTTTCAAGGTGCTGACAAATTCCTCGGCGTCGGTGTCCTGCTGGCTCTCCAGCAGCTTGCGCACCCACTCAAACTCCTTCTCGCTGCCCAGCTTGTCGTTGGCCAGCCCCTGCTTGTACTTCCAGTGGGCGGCCACGCCGTACTCGGCGGTCTGGTGCATCTCCCAGGTGCGGATTTGCACCTCGAAGGGGATGCCGTCCCGGCCAATGACGGTGGTGTGCAGGGACTGATAGCCGTTGGGCTTGGGGGTGCCGATGTAGTCTTTGAACCGGCCCAGCACCGGGTTATACATGTCGTGGATGGAGCCCAGCACATTATAGCAGCTGGGGATGTCTGGGACAATGACGCGGAAGGCATATAAATCAAAAATTTCCTTGAAATTTTTGTTCTGTGTGTACATCTTCCGGTACAGGGAGTAGATGTGCTTGACCCGGCCGTACACCTTGCACTGGATGCCGTCGGCGGCCAGCCGCTCCTCCAGCTGCTGCTGGATGTTGGAGAAGAACTGGGCGTTGCGGGTGGTGATGCTCTCCAGCTCCTGCTCCACCTCCTCATAGCCGATGGGGTCTAAGTAGCGCAGGGAGATGTCCTCCAGCTCCCACTTGATGCGCTGCATACCTAAGCGGTGGGCGATGGGGGCGTAGATCTCCATGGTCTCCAGAGCTTTCTCCCGCTGCTTCTTCTCCGACTGGTACTGGAGGGTGCGCATGTTGTGCAGGCGGTCGCACAGCTTGATGAGGATGACCCGCACGTCCTGGGCCATGGCCATGAACATCTTGCGCAGGTTCTCCATCTGCTCCTCTTCCTTGGAGGTGTACTGCATCCGGGTCAGTTTGGTGACTCCCTCCACCAGGTCCGCCACCGTGGAGCCAAAGAGCTTGGAGATGTCGTCGTGGGAGGCGTCGGTGTCCTCAATACAGTCGTGGAGCAGGGCGGCGATGATGGAGTCCAAATCCAGGTCCAGCTCGTTGACAATCTCCGCCACCGCCAGGGGGTGGGTGATGTAGGGCTCTCCGCTCTTGCGCAGCTGGGGGCCGTGGTGGGCGTTGGCGTAGTCAAAGGCAGTGCGCAGCCGCTTCACATCGGCGTTGGGGTTGCGCTGAAGCACCTGTTGCTCCAGAGCCTGGTAGCGTGTTTCGATGGATTCCATGGTCATACCTCCTCGGGCGTCCGGGCAACGGACACGGGCGTGGGCCGGGCCCACACACAAAACTCTCTCTCCATAGTCTGGACCAATCTGGTCCAGGGTCATACCATAACGTGGGGAATATACAGGGAATGGGGGTGGATTTACCCCAAATCGTGGCGGAGCTGGCGCATCATGCCCGCCTGCTCCAAATCCACCTTCTCCCGGGGGCGGCACAGCCGCACCGTGGCCTGCTGGTTTTGCACCGCCACCTGGATGAGCCCCCGCTCATCCATCACGTGCAGGCATACCAGGGCCTTGCCGTAGGAGCGGTGGCCGGAGAAACTGCGGGTGACTTGGCGCAGCAGCTGGTCCATGGGGGCCTGGGCGGGCCCGGCGGCGCACAGCTGCTCCAGATACCGCCACAGGTGGGCGAAGTCCCGGCGCTGGGGGAGCATCAGAGACGCCTCCCAGGGGGAGAGGGCCTCCCCGGCCTGGAGCCGGCGGAACAGGGAGCGCTCCAGCTGGGAGCGGGTGGGGGCGGGGCGCAGGTCGCACAGCTGCAATTGCACCGTGCGGTTGCCCCGGAACTGATTGATCTGTAACGTAAAGGCGATATCCAGCCGCTGGCCGTTTTCAATGCCGCAGGCGGCGGTGTTGGCGGAAAAGAAGATGGCGTCCATGACCACTCCGTCCCGGCGCAGCTTCAATTTCAGGTGGCGGCCGCCCCCCACATCCGTGTGGGAGAGCACACACACCGAGCGCAGCAGAAACACCGGCTTGGGGTTGCCGGAGCCGAAGGGCTCCAGCAGGGACAGAGACTCCACGTCCTGGGTGGACAGCAGGGAACAGTGGGGAATCTCACAGTCCACGTCCAGGGAGGACTCCATGGGCTGGTGTCCGGCAAACTCCTCCACCAGCTGACACAGAGCGGCCCGGAAGGCGGGGATGTTGTCCCGCCGGATGGAAAAGCCCGCGGCCAGCTCGTGGCCGCCGTAGCTGTCCAGCAGGGGGGCGCAGCGCTCCAGCGCGCCGAACAGGTTGAAGCCGCCGAAGGAGCGGCAAGAGCCCTTGCCCTTGTCCCCGTCCAGGCTGATCATAAAGGCGGGGCAGGTGTATTTCTCCGCCAGCCGGGAGGCCACAATGCCGATGACCCCCTGGTGCCAGCCCTCCCCCGCCAGCACAATCACCGGGGCAGACAGGGCTGGGGTGTGGGTCAGCAGCTGGTCGCAGTGCTGGAAAATCTCCAATTCAATGGCCTGACGCAGGCGGTTGAGCTGGCACAGTTCCTGGGCCAACTCCGTGCCCCGCTGGGGGTCCTGGGTGAGCAGCAGCTCCAGGGCAGTGCCCGCCTGCTCCATGCGCCCGGCGGCGTTGATGCGGGGGGCCAGGCCATAGCCGATGGTGACGGTGGTGGGCACTTGTCCCCGGGGACAGCCCGCCTCCCGCAGCAGGGCCTGGAGGCCGGGGCGGGAGCAGTCGGCCAGCCGTTCCAGCCCCAGATGGACCAAAGCCCGGTTTTCTCCTTGCAGGAGCATCACGTCCGCCACCGTGCCGATGGCGGCCAGCTCGCTGTAGTCCAGCAGCACCTGGGGGCGCTGGGCGGGGACGGTGAGGGCCAGGGCCAGCTTCAACGCTACCCCCACACCCGCCAGATCGGGGAAGGGGTAGGAGCAGTCGGGGCGGCGGGGGTCCACCACGGCCACGGCCTGGGGCAGGACCTCTTTGCACTGGTGGTGGTCGGTGATGACCACATCCACCCCCAGGGCCCGGGCGTACTCCACCTCCTGGGCGGCGGTGATGCCGCAGTCCACCGTGACAATCAAGGTGACCCCCTGGCGGGCCAGGGCGTCAATGGCGTGGTTGTTCAGGCCGTACCCCTCTTCGGTACGGTCTGGGATGTAGCTGACCACCTGGCCACCCAGCGTGCGGAGAAACTGAGTGAGCAGACAGGTGGCGGTGATGCCGTCCACGTCGTAATCGCCGTAGACGGCGAGAGTCTCTTGCTCCCGGATGGCCCGGGAAATGCGCTCCACGGCCTTCTCCATGTCTTGGAGGAGAAAGGGGTCGTGGAGCAGGTCGGGGCCGTGGGCCAAAAAGGCCGAGGCCGCTGGGGCGGTGTCCACCCCCCGGGCACACAAAACGGCGGCGCACAAGGGGGGTAACCCTGCCCGTTCCAGCTCCGCCCTGGACCCGGCTGGGCCGCTGGGGCGGAGATTCCACCGATCATACTTCATAGGGTCCCATTCCTTAAGAAAAATTATCTTTTATTATAGCAAAACATCCGGCTTATTTCAACCGCTCCCGGGGGAAATCCCTGGAAACCGGACGAAATGGAACAAATGTTTGACATCGTGGCGGGGACATGGTACAATGAAAAAAATGACGGAATCAGCGAGAAAGGGGCGGGGCCATATGAGTAAATTGACCCACAAGCAGCAGGAGATTTACGACTACATTTTGTCCTTCGCCCAGGAGAACGGATACCCTCCCTCGGTGCGGGAGATTGCCCAGCATGTGGGGCTCAAATCCCCCTCCACGGTGCATTTCCACCTGAAGGGCCTGCGGGAGGCGGGGCTCATCAGCCAGGCGGAGGGGAAGACCCGGGCCATCACCATCACCGACGGCTGCCACAACCGCCGGGACCAGGTGCCTCTGGTGGGCTCGGTGGCTGCTGGCAGCCCCATTTTGGCCGAGGAGTGCATTGAGGACTATCTGACCTTTGACACCGGGGGCCGGGTGGGGGAACATTTTGCCCTTCGGGTACGGGGGGAGTCCATGATCGAGGCGGGGATTCTCCCTGGCGATCTGGTGGTGGTGCACCAGCAGCCGGAGGTGAACCCCGGGGACATTGTGGTGGCGCTCTTTGAGGACGAGGCCACGGTGAAGACCTTCCGCCGGGAAAATGGCCATGTTTGGCTGTACCCGGAGAACTCCAGCGGGGAGTACCAGCCCATTGACGGGGAGGGGTGCTCCATTCTGGGCCGGGTGGTGGCGGTGGTGCGCCGCTATTAAATGAAGAATGAAAAATGAAGAATGCAGAATGCAGGCCCTGGAGGCTGTTTGTACACCCTAGGACATACGGTGGACATCGGTAGAAGTGGTAGGGGCCGGGCTTGCCCGGCCCGCCGATTCCTTGGCGTTGCCCTGAGAAATTCGGGAGGGGCAAGCCCCTCCCCTACGCCCTTTTAATGAAATCCGTGCCGCAGGCACACCATAATTATTCATTATTCACTATTCATTCTTCATTCCATCGTTGTCCATGGACCAGTCCCGAAAGCCCCTTCAAAAGGGGCTTTCTTTTTTTCGCCCCCCGTGGTATGATAACTCCAATCTAACACACTAAAGCGAGAGGACATGTTATGAGAATTGTGGTGAAAATCGGCACTTCCACCCTGGCACACCCCACGGGCCTGTTGAACATCCGCCATGTGGAGCAGCTGGTGAAGGTGCTGTCTGACTTGAAGAATGCAGGACACGAGACCATTTTGGTCTCCTCCGGCGCCATCGGCATGGGGGTGGGCAAGCTCAACCTGCCCGGCAAGCCCCAGGATATGCCCACCAAGCAGGCCGCCGCGGCGGTGGGCCAGTGTGAGCTGATGTACACCTACGACCGGCTCTTTGCCATGTACAACCACACCGTGGCCCAAATCCTCCTCACCGGGGAGGACATCGACCACCCGGACCGGAGAGAGAACTTCCAGAATACCCTGGAGCGGCTGCTGGAGCTGGGGGTGCTCCCCGTCATCAACGAAAACGACACCGTAGCCACCGCCGAGATCAAGGTGGGGGACAACGACACCTTGGGGGCGGTGGTGGCCTGCTGCATCCATGCGGACGTGCTGGTGCTGCTCAGTGATATCCAAGGGCTGTACACCGCCGACCCCCACAAAGACCCCAATGCCCAACTCATCGACCGAGTGGACCATATTTCCCCGGAAATACTGGCCCTGGCCGGAGGAGCGGGCACCACCCTGGGCACCGGCGGCATGGCCACCAAGCTGCAGGCGGCCCAGATGGTCATGGAGCAGGGCTGCGACATGGTCATCTCCCACGGCGAGCACCCGGAGCTGCTGTATGATCTGGCGGAGGGAAAGCCGGTGGGCACCCGATTCTGTGCCAAAAAGGAGGAACACGTATGACCACCCAGGAACTGCTGCGCCGCGCCAAGGCGGCAAAAAAACAGGTGGCAGCGGCCACCACGGAGGAGAAAAACCAGGCTCTGCTGTGTATGGCAGACCAGCTGGAGGCCCATGAGGCGGACATTCTGGCCGCCAACGCCCAGGACATGGAGCGGGCCAAGGGCACCATCGCCCCGGTGATGCTGGACCGCCTCCTCCTCACCCCCCAGCGCATCCAGGACATGGCCACAGGCATGCGGGAAGTGGCCCAGCTGCCCGACCCGGTGGGTCAGGTGCTGCGCCGGGAAGAACGGCCCAACGGCCTGGTCATTGAAAAGACCGCCAGCCCCATGGGTGTCATCGCCATCATCTATGAGAGCCGCCCCAACGTCACCTCGGACGCCGCCGCCCTGGCCCTCAAGGCCGGGTCCGCCTGCGTGCTGCGCTGCGGCAAGGAGGCCCACCAGTCCGCCGCCGCCATTGTCTCGGCCCTGCAAGCTGGCCTGGAGCAGGCGGGGCTGCCGGGAGACAGCGTGGTGCTGGTGGAGGACACCACCCGGGCCTCGTCCACGGAACTGATGCAGGCCAACGGCCTGGTGGACCTGCTCATTCCCCGGGGCGGAGCGGGGCTCATTCGGGCCTGTGTGGAACAGGCCACCGTCCCCGTCATCCAGACGGGCACCGGCATCTGCCATGTGTATGTGGATCAAGCGGCGGATTTGAATATGGCCCTGGACATTTTGGAGAATGCCAAGTGCTCCCGGCCCTCCGTGTGCAACGCCTGTGAGGTGTGCCTGGTGCACGCTGCTGTGGCAGAGCAGTTCCTGCCCATGATCTATGCCAGACTGGTAAAAGGGCGGCAGGCCAACCCGGTGGAGCTGCGGCTGGATGCTCGGGCCGCCGCCATTATCCCCGGCACCCCGGCGGGAGACCAGGACTTCGACACGGAGTTTCTGGACTACATCCTGGCGGTGGGGGTGGTGGACAGCGTAAGCGAGGCCATCGACCACATCAACGCCCATTCCACCGGCCACAGCGAGGCCATCATCACCGCCGACGAGGCCGCCGCCCGGGCCTTCACCACCCAGGTGGACAGCTCCTCGGTGTACTGGAACGCCTCCACCCGATTCACCGACGGGGGCCAATTCGGCCTGGGCTGTGAGATGGGCATCTCCACCCAGCGCCTCCACGCCCGTGGCCCCATGGGCCTGGGCGAGCTGTGCACCTATAAGTACATCGTCCGGGGAGACGGACAGACCAGGTGAATGAAGAATGATAAATGAAAAATGAAGAATGAAGAATGCAGGCCCTCAAGTCTCCGCCCCAAATTGAAATCCGTGCCGCAGGCACACCATACTTCTTCACGATTCATTCTTCGTTATTCACTTGAACATGAAAAAAGGATGCTCGCCAAAACGAGCATCCTTTTTGTCTGTTCTCAGTTCCCCAGCTGGTCCACCACGCCGGGCAGCTTGGAGGGGTCGCCCACGGCCAGCAGCACCGTGTTGCCCTGGCGGCGAATCACGCCGCCCTCCAGGCGGGGCACAGCGGCGGGGGTATAGTTCTTGGCGGTTTTCAGCTGATTGTCCAGCCGCTTCTCACAGGCGGTCTCAGCGGTCTTGGCGGCCTCTTCGTCGGTGAGGACCAAGATGGTCAGCTCGTCGGCGCTCACCGAGGTGTTGGAGGCCAGGTAGCTCACGCCGTCCTGAATGGTGTCCCGGTCAATGTCGTAGAGCATGGCCACGGTGTCCAGGTCGATCTCGCCCATCTCACCGTCAAACACCCCGGCGTCCAGCAGCACCTGGGCGTCGTCCACGGTGTAACCGGAGGAGGTTTTGGGGGCGCTGTTGGAGCAACCCACCAGGCTGACCGCCAGCAGGGCGGCGAACAATACGGCCAATTTCTTTCTCATAATGGATGCACTTCCTCTGATCGTTTTTGGGGGTTACTTCCGGCTGGCGTCAAAGCTCTGGAAGCTCAAGGTGTGGCTGGCCATGTAGTCCACCCAGCGGCGGTAGGCGCTGGGGACGAAGTGGACGCCGTCGGAGGCCAGGTCTGCGGGCAGGGAGCCGTTTTGGTCCCGGTACACGGAGGCGGTGTCGATGAGCGCCACCTTGTACTGGGCCGCCAGCTCTTTGATGATCTGGTTAAAGGTCGCCGCATTGGTGTTGTTCAGAGAGGGGTCCAGCTTGTTTTTCTGGGCCACCTCTTCATTCACCGGGGGCAGGGTCTGTAGGTAGATGACGGCATTGGGCTGAATCTCGTTGACCCGCTGCAACAGCTTGGACAGCCCCGAGCGGAAGCTGGCCGCGGGATAGCCCAGCTCATTGATGCCCATCATGATGTACACGCTCTGGTACTGCTTTCGGGCCAGAGCCTCCAAAATGGTGTATTTCTGGCCGTCAATGGTCACCACTTTGTAGTCCTCGTCGTCCACCCGGAACACGTTCATGCCCCGGGAGTAGAAGAAATCACCGTATTTCAGGCCGCTGTAGGCCTGGAGGCCCTCGGTGCGGGAGTCACCCAGGAAGGCGGCGGTGGAAAACCAGCTGTCATCCACTGGGGCGCTTTCCGGCACGAAGGTGCCCAGGGTATAGGTGCCGTTGTAGGAGTTGTGGTTGGGCTTGGGTGTGGGTGCCGGGGTAGGCGCGGCAGAGGGCGCCTGGGTGGGCACGGGCGTGGGGGTAGGCACCGGGGTGGGGGCGGCGGTGATGGCCGCCGGGCGCTGGGTCTGGACCGCCGCGCTGGCGGTGGGGGCTTCCGTATGCTCTGCAGTGGAACGGCCGCAGCCGGACAGCAGAGAGATCAGACAGACTGCCGCCAATATATAATAAAATCCACAGTTTTTCTTTCTCATCATCCGAGATCTCCTTGTTTTCCGCTAAGCTCAACTCATGATATCACGGGGGTACAGGGGGGTCAACTACAAAGCGGTAACAAAGTATTATGAGAGTTTTAATTTTGGCAAAAATATGTCAAAGATGTGGGGTTCGGTCATTCCAAAATGTGGATGATATCGTCGTAGGAGGCGGCGGTGTAGGTGGGCCGGGCGGGTCCGGTGAGGAGCTGGTTCTGGGGGTTATACCAGATGGTGTCGATGCCGGAGCGATTGCCCCCTAAAATGTCGCTGCCCAGGCCGTCCCCCACCATGACTACGGTGGAACGGTCGGTGATGGACAGGGCGTCGCACACCTTGTCGAAGAAGCCGGGCATGGGCTTTTGCACCCCCAGCTCCATGGAGATGAACAGGTTGGGGATGAGGGTATTGAGGTGGGTGCCCTCATAGCGGCCCCGCTGGGCCGCCGGCATGCCGTTGGTGGCGATGGCCAGAGTGAGGCCCATGGCGTTGAGCTTCTCGCAGAACTCCCAGGCTCCGGGGAGCAGATAGGCCCCTTTGCCCACGGTGTTGACAAACTCCCAGTTCCAGGTCCGGGGGTCGTGATTTCCGCCCCGTACCCGCATGAAGGCGGCAAACCGTTCCACCCCCAGAAAGTCCTGGTCGATCTCGCCCCGGGCGAAGGCGTCCCACAGGGCGTTGTTGATCTTCTGGTACAGGGCCTCCTCCTCGGGGCCGAAGTCGTAGCCCCGGCGGGTGAAGACCTCCCGCAGGGCCTCCCGCTCCGAGCGGTGGAAGTCCATCAGGGTCATATCGGCGTCCAACAGGACGGTTTGGTAGCGGCTCATAGATGGGGTTTCTCCTTTCGGGTACAGTACATGCGCACGGCGGTGGACACCAGCAGAGTGCCCAGGGCGATGCAGCCGGAGATGCCGAAGGTGCGGATCATGGTCTCCAGAAACAGCTGGGATTCTCCCCGGATGCCGTAGTCCACCGCCTGGTACACGGTGAAGCCGGGGACCAGGGGGAAGTAGGACACCACCAGGTAGGAGATGGTGGGGCATTTGCGCAGCCGGGCCATGATCTCGGCGTAGATGGCCACCCCCACCGAGGCGGCCAGGTTGGAGATAAACACGTTGTTGTCCGTCAGCCACATCACCGGCAGGTACACCGCCCAGCCCAGAGCGCCGCCCAGGCAGCACAAAAAGGAGCCTATGCCCCGGACGTTGTAGAGTAGGCAGAAGCCCAGACACCCCATAAAGGCGAAGAAGCAATACCCCAGGGGGGAGTAGACCGCCACAGCGGTGAGGGGGTTGGAGTTGGGGAAGAGGTTCTGACACAGGGCCATGGCGGCGCCGGTGCCCAGGGCGATGGCCCCGGCGGTGAGCACCGCCCGGGTGAAGGTGGACAGGCCGGAGACAATGTCCCCGGTGAGCAGGTTGCTCATAAAGTTGGTGAACACCAGGCCGGGCACCAGCACCATGATGGAGCCCACCACGGCGGTGCCGGGGTTGATGGGCAGCCCCAGCCCCAGGGCCACATACACCACCAGTGCCAGCACAAAGCCGCTGGCCATGGTGTTGATGAAGAAGTTGGAGCGGGTGCGGTTGAGGGCCAGCATACACATGCCGCACAGCAGGCCGGACAGGGCGGCCACCAGGGACTCCAGCCAGCCTCCCGAGAAGAACAGGGAGAAGAACAGAGAGCCCACAAAATAGCCCACCAGCTGGTAGTGGGCGGGGTAGCGGCGGATGGAGGCAGCGGTCTGTCGCACCGCCAGCAGGAAGTCCTGGGGGTCCTGGGGTGGGTCGGCGCACAGGCGGCGGGACAGGGCGTTGTAGCGCTCAATGCCCTCGATGTCGGTGCCCGACACCGTGGCCTGGCGCATTCGGGTGTGGACCCGGCCCTCCGGGTCGGTGACCGAGACCATGAGACAGTTGGGAATGGCGAACACCTCACAGGTGAGGTGGTAGGCCCGGGCCAGACGGTGGAGGGTGTCCTCCACCCGGTAGATTTCCGCTCCCGAGTGGAGCAGTCCCAGGCCCAGCTCACACCAGCCTTCCAACAGTAATTCGTAATTCATTCTCCAGACTCCTTTCTGGAAAAATAAGTGCCTGCATGAGTATACCATAGGATGTGTCAATTGCAAGGGATTTTCCCGTGAAAAATCCGGCGGCTGCAACGTCCGTGCAGCCGCCGGGATTTGGCGAGATCACTCCAAGGTGAGAGTGTCCAGCATGGCCTTCTGAATGGCCTGATATTGGGGGGCATTGGGGTCCTCCATGACGTAGGACTGCTCCACCAACAACGAGGAGTTGGGCCCCAGTTCCAGAATCCAGAATTGGCGGTAAATGCCGTCCTGGGGACTGACCACCAGGGTGTGGGCGGTGTAGGTTCCGCTGCCCACCTGGACCTGCTGGCCCAGGTCGGGAATCTCCTCCTGGAGGATGAGGCCCTGGCGGAGGGTGACGGCGTCCATGCCGTTGAGACGGTTTACCGACAGGTAGTTGCCCTCGCTGATCAGATAGGCGTCCCCGTTCTCCCAGCCCTGGCGGGTGAAGAGGTTGGGGTCATAGACGATGGAATAGCCCTGGAGGCTGTAATGGCGCAGCCCGTTGGCGGTGAGGACGGCGCCGTCATACTCATAGGACAGGGGGGTCTCCACATCGGGCTGATAGGCGGGGATATCCCGGGACACGTCGGGCAACGTGTCGGTCTCGTCGGGGTCGGGGGTACAGGTGCCCGTGAGAGACTGGCTGGAGGAGCCGATGGAGGCCGGGTCCGGGGAAGCAGCAGGGGCGGCAGTGCAGGCGGACAGCGCCATGCACATGAGCATGCACAGGGTACACAGCAGGGTCCGACGCATACAATTACCTCCTTCGTTCAGATATCATTATTATATCGACGCAAAAGCCCCGGTACAACAACAGAGGGGTTAAGAATGGTTACAATTTGTTTACGCCTTGGAAACATTCCACCGTTGACAGGGGGGAGGCCAGCGGCTACAATGGAAGAAAATACCCTATGGCCAGGGAGTTGGCGGGAGAACGACATGGAAGAATTACTCAGACTGTACCGGGAATATTTGGAGCAGGCGGCCCTGCCCCAGAACCAGAAGCGGCCGTTCCAGGGGGCCTATGGCCTCATCGGCGGCCCTGCCCCCAACTCCTTCCACCAGCAGTTTGTCCAGCAGGTGGAGGCGGCCCTGGCCCAGGTGCCGGAGACCGAGCGGCGGGAGGCGGTGGAGTACATCTTCCACCAGCCCCTGGAGTACAAGCGCAACCCCACGGTGTACTGGATGTTTGTGGCGGTGCACGGGGTGGTGATGCCCTACCTGAAGGACCTGACGGCGGAGGAGGCCCGGGACCTACAGTGGTGGTATGAGCGCTCCTACCCCCGCCGGGAGCAGACCCCGGTGCAGCGGCGGCTGGTGGCGCTGCTGAAGAAGATGCGATAACGGCAGGTGACGGACATGGAAGAACTGGAACAGCTATATGGAGCCTATCTGGACCTGGTGGCCCAGTTGAACCGGGACCGGAAGCTGTGGGACGGGGCCTTTGGCCTGGGGGGCGGTCCGGCGGACAACCCCTGCCATGAAAAGCTGGTGCGAGACGTGGAGGCGGCCTTGGCGGATTTGGACCCGGCTGGGCGGCCCCAGGCGGTGGAGTATATCCTCCGCCAGCCCCTGGAGCACAAGGACGACCCGGTGGTGTACTACACCCTGATGGCGGCCCAGGGGGCCACCATCCCCTACCTGTCCCAGCTACCTGTGGACCAGGCCAAGGCGCTGCGGGGCTGGTTTGAGCAGACCTTTCCCCGCCGGGAGCGGATGCCCTGCCAGGACAAGGTGCTGGCAGCACTGAAAAAAGTGAAGTGAGCAAACGGGCTGCGGGAATTTGGTCCGCAGCCCGTTTTTACGCCGATGTTCGCCCAGTCAACCGCTGGTTGAGGGGATAATCCCCGTTTGGTTGAGCGGATTGGGGGCCACTCAACGGATGAGCCCTTCCGTTTTCCGGGGCCAGAGGGTAAGGTAAGGGTAGAAACGAAAAAGGAGAGATGGTTATGGAGACCACGTTGGGAAAGAGAATTGCCGCCCTGCGCCGGGACAAGGGGCTGAAACAGGACGAACTGGCGCAGCAGCTGGGGGTGACCCCTCAGGCGGTGAGCAAGTGGGAGAACGACCAGACCTGCCCGGATATCACCCTGCTGCCAAAGCTGGCCCAGATTCTGGGGGTGAGCGTGGATGAGCTGCTGTCCGGCAAGGCCGAGCCGGAAGTCCCTGCCGTGCGGGTGCTGCCCGCCGAGCAGCGCAAGGACTTGAAGGACATGGTGCTGCGCATTGTGGTGGACTCTGCCGAAGGGGACAAGGTGCGGGTGAATCTGCCCCTGGGCCTGGTGGAGGCGGCCTTGGATATGGGGATGGATGTGACCCAGTTTACCGGAACCGACGCGTTGAAGGGCATTGACCTGGGCAAGATTCTGGATCTGGTGCGGTGCGGCTCGGTGGGCAACCTGGTGGAAGTGGAGTCCGCCCAGGGGGACACCGTGCGCATCTTCGTGGAGTGAGCCCATGCGCATCATCGTCAAAGACAAGGACACCAACCTCAACCTCCCCCTCCCCACCGGCCTGGTGGTCAACCGGCTGACGGCGAGGGTGGCGTGTGCGGCCCTGAAGAAGCAGGGGGTCCCCATCACCCAGCGGCAGATGGCACGGTTGATGAAGGAGTGGCGCCGCTTCCGCCGCCGGTATCCCAGGTGGACCCTGGTGGAGGTGGAGAGCCATGAGGGGGAACATGTGAAAATTGAGCTGTAAAAAGGAGGACTCCGGCCCACTGGCCGGAGTCCTCCTTTTAGTGCAGATAGAGTGGTTTTTATCAACGGGCGTAGGGGCCGGGCTTGCCCGGCCCGCTGGTTTTCTGGCATTGCCCTGGGGACTCGGGAGGGGCAAGCCCCTCCCCTACAACGGTCTGCCGACAGCCAGGCTGACGGCGGCAACACGTTTCACAACGTCACGGTGAAGACCACCCCGCCGGGGGTGGCGCTGGCCTGGCAGCTGCCCCCGTGGAGCTGCACAATGTGCCGCACAATGGCCAACCCCAGCCCGGTACCCTCCCCGGGGGCGGCATCCTCCCGGCGGTAGAAGGGCTCAAAGAGCTGGTCCAGCTCCTCCTGGGGGATGGGCGGGCAGTCATTGGACACCCGCAGGGTGGTGTGGCGGTCGGTCTGGGCCACCTCCACCCCGATTTCACCCCCGGCGGGGGTGTATTTTGCGGCGTTGGTGAGCAGGTTTTCCACCACCTGGGCCAAACGGCCCCGGTCGGCCAGGACGGGGGCGGGGTCAGTCAGCTGCGTGGACAGCCGCAGCCCCTTGGCCTCCAGGGTGGGGGCCAGTTTTTCCAGGGTGGAGCGGGTGAGCTGGGACAGGGAGAAATTCTCTCGGCGCAGCTTTACCCGCCCTGCCTCCAGCCGGGACAGGTCCAGAAGCTCCAGCACCATGCCGTTCATCCGCTCCGCCTCGCTGCAAATGGTGGCCAGGTACTTCTCCCGCTTGTCCTCGGCGATGTGCTCTTGCAGCCCCTGGGCGTAGCTGTGAATCACCGCCAAGGGGGTTTTCAGCTCGTGGGCCATGTGGCTGGTAAAGGTGCGGCGGTGCTCCTCGGCGGCCTGGGCATAGGTGAGGGCCTGGTTGAGCCGCTGAATCTCGTCCTTTTGTTCCCGATATTCCGCCCCGTGGGCCTGGAACTGTTCTTGGAGTTGGTGGCCTTCTTCCCAGCGGCACACCTGGCTGGGGCGCAGCAGCAGCCACTTCTGCCGGGTATCCAGGGCCTGGGACAGCTGCTGGATGGGGGAGAGCAGCTCACGGACCAGCACCCGCCGAAGACCCCCGATGAGCAGCACGCACAGGCCCATGGTGAGCAGGTACACCCACCACAGGCGCTCCCAGACCAGGGGCCACAGGTCCGCCCACACCCCGCACACCAGAATGCCCTGGTCCGTGGAGACTGCGGTGCCCACCAGCAGGTTGGGCCAGCTCCACAGCTGCACCGGGACCTCAGCGTTCAGCAGGTCGGGGCCCAGGGCCTGCACCAGCTGGGACAGGCTGTCATACCGGGTTCCCCGGTAGGTGAGGGGGGAGGTTTCCGGGGGGCAACAGGCGTGATACCGGGTGGCGTAGAGGGTGACGGTCTGTGCCTGTGGGTGGATGGCTGTGGGATCGTCGTAGATTTGGACCCAGGTGGGGTTCTGAGACCTTGTGGACCAGAAGGAAATGGTGCGGGGGGTGAAGATGCCATCCTCCAAGACCCCCTCCAGGCGCAGGGGCTGGGGGTGCAAGTCGAAATAGCCTGTCTCCATGTCATTCCGTGCCTCCTCGGTGAGACAGGCCCGGTCCAGGATGGCCCGGGCATAGCGGCCCGAGGTCTCCACCTCCGCCTCATATTCCTCCTGGGTGAGATACTCCAGGGCGAGGAAGTCCTGCCAGCTGCCCCCCAGGGGGTTGCCCATGGCATCGAAGAGGCCGGAGGCCCCCAGGAAGTAGCGGGCGCTCCACCCCCACCCATCCACCTGGCCCCAGGGCAGGGAGGACTGGATGGCCTGCTGCCGGGCCTGGTCACTGTACCGGATGGCCAGGGCGTTGCCCTCCCCCTGGGCCACGGCTGCGGTGAGCAGCCCCATACAGAGAAGCCAGGGCACCAGCATCGCCAGGCAGAGAAGCCCGGTGAGGGTGGGCCGGGCACGGGGACGGCGTTTTTTGGTGTCTGCCATGTTCACCCCTCCAATCGGTAGCCCGCCTTGATGACGGTGCGGATGTGCCCGGCCCAGGGGCCTAATTTCTCCCGCAGACGGCGGATGTGGGTGTCCACCGCCCGGTCGTCTCCCTGGTAGTCGTAGCCCCAGCCGTGGCGCAGCAGCTGCTCCCGGCTCAGAACCTGGCCCCGGTGGGACATCAAGGTGTGGAGCAGGGCGTACTCCTTGGGGGTGAGGGGGATGTCCTGCCCCTCCAGGTACACCTTCTGGGCGGACAGGGACAGGGCCAGCCCGTCCAGCTCCATCCGGTCCCCGGTTCGCACGCTACCCCGGCTGCGGCGGATGAGGGCCATGGTCTTGGCGTACACCACCGACAGGTTGAAGGGCTTGGTGATGTAGTCGTCTGCTCCCAGCTCATAGCCCAGCAGGGTGTCCTCCTCGTCGGACAGGGCGGTGAGGAAGAGGATGGGCACGTCCTGGGTGCGCCGCAGGGCCCGGCACACGCTGCGCCCGTCCAGCTTGGGCATCATAATATCCAGCAAAACCGCGTCAAATTCCTGGCTTTCCGCCCATTCCAGGGCCTGCGCCCCGTTTTCCGCCTGGATGGGGCGGACGCCCTTGCTGGCAAAGTAGTCGCACAGGACCTCCCGCAGACGGGGGTCGTCCTCGGCAATCAAAATACGGGTCTCCATGCTCCCGCCTCCTTTCCCCCTCAGGATACCCGGGGGATGTGTATTCTCTGTGTCATTGTAGCAGAAAATGTTTCGCCCGGATACAAAAAAGGGAGGGCCTGCCACAATCAGCGGCAAGCCCTCCAACTATGGAGTCAGGCGGAAATTTTATGCTGCATGCCCTTCAGGGCCCCGGCCTTGTCCAGGGAGAAGAGGATTACCCCGGACAGGATGGCGCCCCCGGCGGTGGACACCAGGAAGGGGATGATGTAGGCGTAAAAGGCCACCTGGGCGGCGTTGGCCCCCATAAAGAGGATGGCCATGGGGTAGGCGCACAGGCCGCCCAGAATGGCGGTGCCGAACACCTCCGCCACCAGGGTGGGGAGCAGACGGCGGGTCTTCCAGTACACCACCCCGCACAGCAGCGCTCCGCACATGCTGCCCGGGAAGGCCAGCAGGGTGCCCAGGCTCAGCAGGTTGCGCAGCAGGGAGGCGGCAAAGGCCACGCCCACCCCGTACCAGGGGCCCAGGAGCACGGCGCAGAGGATGTTGACCATGTGCTGCACCGGGGCGCATTTGCTGCCGAAGACGGGGAAGGAGAAGATGCTGCCCACCACGGCCACCGCGCACAGGATGCCCGCCAGGGTCAGCTTGAGAACTTTGGTATTTTTCATCTTGGTTACACCTCGTAACAGTTCCGGGAGAAACGGCATGAGACAGCGACGCTCCCCGGAGGAACTCGGAACCTCTGAATCCATCTGCCTTCGGTGCCTTGCGGAAATTTATGCGCCATAAATGCGTTGCATATTTTTGAAATACACAAAGTATTTCTGCAAATATGCGCCTTTTTCTGACACAAAATTTCTCGCAACTCACTCTCGTCAACGGAATCAGACGTTCCGGAATCGGTCGAGACTTGCTGGTCTCCTCTCACGCCGGAACACGGCTTCCCATCGCTGTCATACAGGCCCAGGGCGCTCCCCCTCAGCCCGCCACGGACTTACCGTGGATGCCCATTTTCCCCCCTTTTGTCCAGGTGTACAAAACCAGGAGACACCTGTGGGGATGTCTCCTGGTCACAATGGTTCCATATGACTCCCTACGGCGGCATGATCCGCATCAGGTTCAAGGGTCGAAGCGATACGGCTTCCTCTCAGCTTGCCTCACAAGCTCCCCTGTGTTTTGATTGCATCTGTGATGATACACCAAATGTCTCCAAAGTGCAATGGTTTTTTTCAAGTCCATGAGTGCGGGGAGGCCTCCATCAGGCTCAGGAGGTAGTCCCAGTCCACCTCCTGAGAAATATGGTAGTAGGTAGGGTAGCTATCATGGCCCAGCTCGGTCACCTCCATGACCTGGTGGGAGATGACGATGAGTTTGGAGTTGTCCGGGCCTTCCAGAAAGAAGGAGCAGTCCGTCTCTGGCAGGGTGTAGGTCCCCATCAGACGGGACAGGGACAGCCCGGACAGGTAGTCGTGGAAGGCCTGGGGGGTGGTGAGGGTATATGGGGTGTTCTCCGCCTGGGCATGGGGCGGGCTCAGGTGGACGCCGTCCGCCTGGTACTGGGCGGTGTCCCCGGCGGAGTAGAGCACCTGAGCGGCCGGGGCGGTATCATAGGACAGGGTGACGCTGCCACAGGTGATGGCCGCCAGGAAGAAGAGTACCCCCACCACAACGGCCCCGCTGGAGCGGGCGGCGGGGGAGAGCACCTGCTCCAGGCGGCGGCGCAGGGTGGTGGCGGAGGCGGACAGGCAGGTGGTGAAGCCTCGGGCATCCCCGGCGGTGTTTAACAGCAGGGCGGCGTACTCCTTGCGCTGGGACTGGTGGGCGAAGAGGAGCACGGTCTCGTCACAGCTCAGCTCCAGGTCCTGGGCGCAGCTTTTCATGGCCACCCACATCAGGGGGTTGAACCAGCAGATGGCGGTGCAGAACAGGAGAAAAAACTTGCTCCAGCTGTCCTGACGGGCCAGGTGGATGACCTCGTGGCGAATGACCCAGTACAGCTCCTCCCGGGTGTAGGAGCGGGTGGGCAGCACCACCCGGGTGCAGCGGGGCAGAAGGCCGATGGACAGGGGGGTCTTCACCTCCGGGGAGATCACCAGCTGGTATTTGGGGTTGCGGAAGCCCGCCTCCTTCAGGGCCTCCTCCCAGATGTACCGGGTCAGGGGGTCGGTGGCGGGGACGGCGGGGGAAAGAATCCGGCGGCGGAAGCGCAGGTGCTGGACGATGTGAAAGGCCAGCACCCCCACCAGGCCCGCCAGCCACAGCCACAGCAGCAGGGTCCACCCATGTCCCGGCAGGGGGATGATGAGCCAGGGCCGGGGCGGGGTAAAGGTGGAGTAGGTGGTGAGGTAGAGCACGTTGGGGATGACCCACAGCATGGCGCAGGTCCGGGCGCTGATGCGGTCACGGAGAAGGGGCATCAGGGCCAGGAGCACCAGGTAATAGAGGCTGACGTGGAGAAACAGCCCCCCATAGGTGGAGAAGGTGATGTCCGCTGCCCGGGCAAAGCCGATGAAAGGGGTGAGAAGCACTGGGCATAGCGTGACCACCACCAGCAGCAGCATAGCGGGGTAGTAGGGAAGGTAAGAGGGGTGGTTGCCTAGGTCGGGGATGCCATCGTTGCCCATCAGGGCATCGTAGCGAGAGTAGGCGGTTCCTGCCATGAGCAGGGACAGGACCAGGAAAATGAGGATGCGGAACATACTCAGTCACCTTCTTTCAGAAGCTCCCGAAGCTCTTCCAGTTCCTCCTTACTCAGTCCGCTGTCACACAACGCCGAGGCAAAGGTGGACAGGCTGCCCCCACACAGCTTCTGGATGAAGCTGCGGCTCTGGGCGGCCAGATAGTCCTCCCGGGTGACCAGGGGGGCGTAGAGGCTCTTGCGCCCCTCTTTGTCCACCCGGACAAAGCCCTTTTCACTCAGCCGGGACAGCAGGGTCAGAAGGGTGGTGGTGGCCATGGGGTGGGTCTGGGCCAAACGCTCTTCCAGTTGGGCACGGGGGACGGGGGTGTCGCTGGCCCACAGGGCCTGCATCACCTCCAGCTCCGTGTCGGGTAAGCGGCGGATGGTGTGGTTCATGGTATCCCTCCTTCTACACTTGTAGTATCTAATTGTATTCTACAACTGTAGAATGAAATTGTCAAGGAAAACGCTGCCCGCTGGGGGTCCATTTTGAGTGGCCAAAATGGACGAAAAGCCACTTAGGGCGTTCCCCCCTAAGAACCTCCCTTGGGGTACGAGGCTGGACCTGCGTCAAGCTGGTGTTCGGCCCGTTACCCTTGCTGTGGCGCCTAGTTCTGCCACCACACCAGGCCACACGGGGCAGCTGGCCCTATCGCCAGGTGGGTTCCACAGCCGGGCCTACCCTGGCCAAGCGGCGTTCCCGCCGCCGGGAGTTTCTGCCGCACTATCCTGTTGCGCTGTGGTAGGGGCCGTGGCTTGCCCGGCCCGTGGCTACCCTGGCATTGCCCTGGGAAATTCGGGAGGGGCAAGCCCCTCCCCTACGCCCATCAATCCAAGAAATGCGGCAATTTTCAAGGTCTTTTTGTGTCCAGCCCTTCCAGAACTGCATTGACACGCCCCCCCAGTACCGCGGGGTGGATTCCACAAGGCGGGGGAAGGCCCCGCCTTTGGCGATTCTTTCCCCGATTTCTCATCGGGGAGAAATCGGGCATAAGCGGAGCGTCCCCGGCGGGGGCGGCGGCCAGGGCCAGATACAGGCCCAGCTGGGCCTGGTCCCCGGTCTCAGGGGGCGTCACCGGCTCCTTGGTGGGCTTGGCCTCCGGGACAGCGGTGGGCTGGGTCTCGGGGGCGTCGGTGGGAGCGGCAGTGGGGGCCGGGGGAAGATTTTGGGGAATTTCTATCACTTTAACATGGAAAAGAAAAATTCTGGAATTCCCGTATTGTGGAAGAATGAGACGGAGAAAGGGAGCGCTGGAGGTTTTTCTCACAAAAAAGACATGGCCCGGACGGATTTTCCGTCCGGGCCATAGTTGAGGTGAATTACTTCACTTCGGCGGTGGGAGCGGGGGAGGGGGCTGCGCCCTCCACCAGCAGCAGGTCCACCACGTCCTTGGTCCAAGCGCCGTCGCCCAGGTGGGTGATGGTGCCGGACAGGGGATCGACCATGTACAGGGTCTGCTCACCGGTGCCGTAGTAGGTGTCCACGGTCATGATAAACAGGCGCTGATAGGTCTGGCTGTACACCATGGAGAAGGTGTCCGCATCGGCGCTCATGGACTGCTGGGCCCAGAGCACGCTGGTGACGGTGGTGCCGTCCAGGGTGGACAGGTAGATGTAGTCCATGAAGGCGTCGTACACGTAGAAGGTGTCAGCACTGTTGAAGGCGATGCTCACGGGCGTGTCGATGTCCCGGGACACGGGGTAGGCCTGGCCCAGGGTGGCATCTTCGGTGCTCAGCTCCTGGACGGTGTAGGTGGTCTCCATGGTCTCTGCATTCACAGAGGTGGTGAGCACATACAGGGTGTCGTTGTAGCTGTTGTAGGCCAGATCCAGGATATCGGCATCCTGGGTGTCCACGGTGCCCAGGGTCTCAGACCAGCTCAGGTCCAGGGCCAGCTTGTACAGGGTATTGTTCTCATCCAGAGCGTACACATAGCCGTCGTCGGAGTTGTACACCGCCTGGGCGATGGTGAAGCCCAGAGTGTCGGACACGGCCTCCTCCAGGGTCTCGGAGGGGTCCAGCAGCTTGGTGGTCTCCCAACCGGACTGGTTGAAGGCGTACATCTGGACGGTGTCGTCCACCACGGACACGGAGCAGGTGACGGACAGGTCACCGGCGGAGACGGTGATCTGAGCCACGCCCAGGCCTACGGCGGTGATGTTGCCCTCACGGTCCACGGTGGCCACAGCCTCGTTGTCGGAGGTGAAGGTGACCTCGCTCACACCCTCCAGCTGGCTGACGCTCACAGGCAGCACCAGAGCGGAGAGCTGGGCGGTCTCACCCTTGTTCAGCAGCAGGGAGGTGGGATTGACCACCAGACTGTCGGCCTTCACGGTGTCGGGCACCTGGGGCTCGTTGTCCGTGGGGAAGTACAGGCCGGAGAGCATGCATCCGGTGTCGCCCACCTTCACCACAGAGGCGTCGGTGGTGTCCACCACATACACAGCGGTATCCCGGTTCTGGATGCCAGCCAACGGGTCAGAGTACACGTTGGAGTAGGCCCAGTACAGGCAGTCGGTGTCGAAGTCGAAGGCCAGGGACTGGTAGCCGCAGGGGTCCACACCGGTGTCACCGATGACGGTGATCTCGCCGGTGCGCTTGTCCATGGTGCACAGGTTGCCGTCAAAGTCCACGGCGTAGAGGGTGCCGTTCTCGTCGGCAGCCAGGCCTACCACGTAGCGGTCCAGAGCGGCCACAGCATACAGCTGGCCGGTGGTGGTGTCCATGGTGTACAGGGTGGAGTTGCCGGTGGAGTTCTTGGCGTTGCCCACCACGTACAAAGCGCCGTCGGTGTAGTCGAAGGTCATGTCACACAGGTTGGTGAAGTAGTCGTATCCGGTGACATCCATCTCCATCTTGCCGGTCTGGGCGTCGATGACGAAGAAGTGCATGCCGTCGGTCTGGTAGTCCTCTGCCTGGGGGTTCTCGCCGTAGGCGTACACCTTGCCGTTGTAGTAGGTGGCGGCGTACACGTCGTAGTCAGAGGCATACAGGGCGTCAGCGGCGCCGGGGTTGTGCAGGTCATAGTCCATCTCGCTCAGCCAGAAGCCCATGGCCATGGTGGTCAGGTCCTGGAGCACGAAGCCGCGCATCTCGCCGGAGCTGACCAGCACGTTGATGGTCACCTCTACGGTGAACTCACCCAGGGTGCCGGTGGCGGTGGTGGTGCCTTGCTTCAGGCCGGTGACCATGCCGTTTTCAATGGTGGCCACGGTCTCATCGGCCACGGTCCACTGGACGTTCCGGTTGGTGGCGTTGGAGGGCTCCACCTTCACGGGCATGGCGTTGGAGGCACCTTCCAGGATGTTGATGCTGTCACTGGTGGTGGTGACGCTGGTCACAGGCACCTCGGGGGTCTCGGGGGCGTTCTCAGGCACAATGTGCAGGCCCACGATCTGGCTGCCCGCGTCCACAGCGCCCAGGTCCAGGGCGGCGGCGGTGTTCAGGTCGATGTACATCAGGTCGAACTGGGTGGCGGTCATAGCGGACCAGTACAGCTCGCCAGTGTCATGGTCAAAGGCCATGGACTGGTTGTAAGCGGCGGGGTAGCAGCCGGTCAGGCCCAGGTTCTCGGTGGTCTGGGTGTCCACGTCATAGGTGCACAGGAAGCCGTAGCCCTGGGTGACGAAGTACACCAGGCCGTCGTTGTCCACGGCGAAGGCGCAGGCGGGCTCGTTGTAGGAGTCCACCAGGGTGCCCACCTTGGTGACCTGGCCGTCCATGGTGTCCACGGTCACCAGGTCGGTGGCGCCGGAGTTGGCGTCCTGAGCCAGGCCGTACAGGTAGCCGGTGGAGTAGTCATAGGACAGGTCCTTCATGGAGTAAGAGGTGGTCTTGGAGGCAACCTTCTGGTAGCTGTAGTCGGTGGGGTCCACGGTGTAGAAGTTGCCCTGCTCGTCGTAGGCGTAGAGGGTGCCGCCGACGTACTCGGCGCACATGTAGTCCAGAGCCTGGGTCTCGTTGAGGGTCTGGTAGTCAGCGGGGTTGCTGGCGTTGAAGGTGGTCCACTGGGAGGCCAGACCGTCGTCGCCCATGCTGGCGATGACAAAGCCGTTGATCTGGCTGTCGGGGGCCACCACGTTGATGGTAGCGGTGCCGGTGACACCGGTGAGGGTGTCGGTGACGGTGATGGTGGCAGTGCCCACGCCGGTGGCGGTGACCGTGCCCTCATTGACCACGGCCACATTGGCATCGCTGGTGGACCAGGTCAGCTGGGTGTCGCAGTACCAGGGGTCGGGGGTGACAGCCAGGGTGGCGGAGTTGCCCTCCAGCAAAGCCACCTCATTGGGGGACACCTTCAGGGCCTGGAGGTCGGTGTCGGGCCACTCCAGCTGGTTGGTGTCCAAAAACAGCAGGCCAACCACCTCGGCGTTGCCGGCCATGGCGCCGCAGTTGTCCATGGTCCAGGTGCCGGACTCATCCTGGCTCAGAGCGTACAGCTGGCCATAGGAGCCGAAGTTGGGCATGTTGTACTGGGCCCAGTAGATGGTGCCGTCCTTCCAGGTCATGGACTGACCGTAGTAGGAGCCGGGCATGTCGCTGCCCTCGCCGCCCATGAGGGTCTCGCCCCACACGCCGGAGGCGGTGTCAATGGTGCGCAGCTCGGCGGGCTGGCTGCCGTAGCTGGGGCCATAGATGCCGTACAGGGTGCCCTGGTCGTCACAGGTGATGGCGGTGGCAGAGGCCAGGTTGTTGTCGGCGTTGACGTACTCCAGCTGGCCGGAAATCATGTCGATGGTCACCAGCTGGGGACGGGTGTCGCTGGTCAGGCCGTACAGGGTCTGGGTAGAGGCGTCATAGGCCAGGTCCCGGATGCCCACGCTCAGATCGGTGATCTCGGTGCGCTCATCCCAGTAGCCGGGCTGGATGACCACCAGCTTGTTGTTGGCGTCCACGGCCAGGATGTAGCCGCCCACCTGCTCAGCGGCGGTGAGGGCGTAGTCCATGTAGTACTCGCTGGAGCAGGCGGTGGCGGTCACGGTCTCGCCGCTCAGGTCCATGCCAATCCAGCCGTACAGGGAGTCGTCGCTGATTTCGTTGTCCGCCACCCGGTAGCCGTACAGCAGGGTGTCGTCCAGGGCAATGTCGTTGCCGGGCGCCTGGATGGAGTAGTAGGACTCGTTCAAGGCGTAGTCGCCCAGCACCAGGGTGAAGTGGTCGCCCATGCCGGTGACATCGTAGGTCTGCTTCCACACCCGGTTGCCGTTTTCGTCCACGGTGGCCTGGGCGTCATCGGCGGCGTACTGGGCGTAGATGTTGGTCACGTTGCGGTTGCAGAAGTTCACGCCAGCCACAGACACGTTGTCGGAGAAGGTCAGGGTCAGCAGGCTCTTGCCGTTTTCCTGGGTGATCTGGGTGTCCAGCAGTTCAGGGGCGGTGGTGTCCACGGTGAAGCTCACGGACTTCTCCTCCACGGGGGAGTTGGGGTAGTCCAGGGTGGCGGAGACGGTGAGGGTCACGTTGGTGTTGTTGGGCAGGGTGTTGCCCTGAGCGTCGGTGAGCTGGTAGGGCGTGCCGTACCAGGAGTAGACGTAGGGCACGCAGATGTTGTAAGCGGGGACGAAGTAGCTCTTGGCCACATGGTCGATGGTCTCACTAAAGTACACCTCGCCGGTGTTGGTGTCGGTGTAGGTGAAGGTGAGGGTGGCGGCGTTACGCAGCAGGGAGATGTACATATCGTCCACATAGTCCCCGTTGCCATCCCCGTTGGGAGACAGGGAGACGTGGCTGAGGTCGAACTCCTCGGTGACGTAGGGGTTCAGGCCGGGCACCCAGCTGGAGGTCTGGCCGCCCAGGTTGGTCCACAGCACGCTCATGTACTGGCTGTAGTCCACCACGTTCTCGTCGCCCCAGAAGAAGCCGTGGGTGTCCTCGTTGTCGTTGTCGCCGTCAAAGATGGGGGCGTCGGTCCAGTCGCCGTAGAAGCCCAGGTAGGGCAGGGACAGGTCGGTGCCATTGGCGTTGAGAGCGGTGAGGAAGGTGAAGCCCTCCACATAGCCGCCGTTGGGGTAGTTGTCGGCGAAGTAGGTGCGGTCGGAGTCGGCCAGGGTCACGTTGACGCTGACGGTCTCGGTGGCGCCGGGGGCCACGGCCATCACCTGGGCGGCCAGGTCGGTGTCGGAGTCCAGACCCACCAGGGCGTTGAGGTAGGACTGCACGTCGGCGTCGTTTACCACGTCATCGCCGTTGGTGTTGTAACGGAACTCCACGTTGGTCCAGTTCTCGTCCATGGCGGCACCCGCCACGGCGGAGCGGTAGATCCAGTAGGCGTCGTGGGAGTCGCACACGCCGCTGTCGGTGACGTCAAACTTGGGGGCCATGGCGGAGGTGGACTCGCCGGTGGAGGCGGCCAGAGCCATGGGGGAGTGGGACATGAACAGATAGCCCTGATCGGCGTAGTCGGTGTTCACGCCCTCGGTCTGAGCCACGGTGTTCAGGTCATAGAACAGGGTGGCGTCCCCGAAGTTGGTGACGTTGAAGGAGTAGTTGTAGCTGCCGGTCTGATCGGGATCGTCGTACAGCTCCACCTTGGGCACGTCGCAGCCGTCCACGGTGAGGTAGGCCTGGGTGGTCACAGCGCCGTAGGCGTTGGCCAGACCAGAGCCCTGGCTGCGGGGGGAGTAGTACAGGCCCTCCTGGTTCTGGTACACCAGGGGCTTGGAGGTGCTCATGAGCAGGGCACGCACCAGGGAGTTGGTGTCAGCCCCGTCGGCCTTACCCATGCCATCGGCGGAGAGCACATACTCCTTGACCAGGGCGGAGATACCGGCCAGGTTGGGAGAGGCCATGGAGGTGCCGCTCATCAGGCCGTAGGTGCCGTCGTCCATGGTGGAGTAGATGTTGCCGCCGGGGGTGGTGATGTCAGGCTCCAGGGTCAGGGAGGGGGTGACGCCCCAGGAGGAGAAGGTGCTCATCTGGTAGGCAGAGTCGCTGGCGATGAGAGCCTGGTCCGCACCCACGGTGAGGGTCAGGTCGGGGTCCTCCTCCAGAGCGGAGAGGATGTAGGCGCCGTCTGCCATGGTGATGGAGGCACAGGGCATGGTGACGGGGCAGTCGGTCATGTCCATGATGATGGTGCCGCTCTCGTTGTTGTACACCAGGCAGGCCACAGCCCCGGCGTCCTGGGCGTTCTGGCACTTCTCGGTGAAGGCGATGACGCCGCGCTGCACCAGAGCGATTTTGCCGGACACGTCCACGGAGGCGAAGTCCTCCACAGTGCCGGTGCCGGGCACGGCTACCACCTCATAGGGGGTGTCGGCCAGGGTGTTCAGGGGTGCGTTGACGCCGCTGCCACCGTTTTGATAGGCGATCTTATAGTTGTCGCCCACAGTGATGTAGTCGGACATGTAGTAGGCGTTCTCCACACTGGCCACAGACAGGGCGTTGGCGTAGGCGCCGGGGTTGCCCAGCACGCCGTTGTCCGGGTTGGAGGTGAGGTTGGCGTTGAGGCCGAAGGTGTTGCCCTGGCCCATGGTGTCGGAGTTACCGGCGGAGATGCACAGCACGGTGCCGGTCTCGGCCACCCGGTCAAACACCTCATCCACCCAGTCCACGTCGGTGGTAAAGCCTGCATTGGAGCCCAGGCTCATGTTGATCACATCGGCGCCCAGCATCATGGCGTCCTCCATGCCGGCCACCCAGTCCTCGGTGTAGGCGCCGCCGTTGGAGCCGAATACCTTCATGACCATCAGCTGGGCGTTGGGAGCCACGCCCACCACCTCGGACTCGTCCACCTTGTTGGCGGCGGCGATGCCGGCCACATGGGTGCCGTGGTCGCCCTCGGTGTCGTTGTCATGGGTGATGTCCAGGCTGTTGTCCACATAGTTGAAGCCGTAGGCAACCTTGGTGTTGTAGTACAGATCGGCGCTGGTCAGGCCGCTGTAGTGTTCATAGGCGTTGAGGCTGGTGAGCACGCCGTCAATGTCGGCCTGGGTCAGGCTGGTGTCGGTGAGCACTTCGTCGGGGAGAGCGGCGAAGTTCTGGTGATCGGTGTCCAGTCCGGTGTCGATGATGGCAATTTTCATGCCCTCACCCTTGTAGCCCTGGGCCCAGGTGTCCTCACGGCCGATCATCTGGCCGTCGGAGATGGTCCGGGGATAGACAATGTTGGAAGAAGTGGTCTCGTCAGTGGAGCAAGGCTCGTACACGGTCTGCATGACCACCTTGTCCACGCCGTCCACAGACTCAATGTCGGACAGCTTGCCATAGGGCACGGTGGCAGCCACGCCGTTGACCAGCCAGCTGTACTGGTAGGACACGGTGAGGTCGTCCCCGTCCAGGGCGGTCTCCTCGATCTCAGAGATGACCTTGTCCTGGGCGGCCTTGATCTCCTCCATCTGGGCTGCGGTGTCGTTGGAGTACACAGCGGCGCTGTTGGCGGAGACCACGGAGTCGCCGTCCATGACAATGATGACCCGCACATCCTCGTCAGGAGAGATGGTGTCGTCCAGGTTGTCCTGGGTCACGGCGTCGTCCCGGGTCAGGTCCAGGTCGTAGTCGGAGCCGTCCAGCTGCTCTACTTCCACACCGTTGGTCTGGGAGGTGGAAGTCTCGTTGGAGTCCGCGCTGGCGGCAAAGGCGAAGGGGGCATTGCCCACGGTGACAGAAAGGGCCAGGCTCCCGGAGAGAACCAGGGCCAACAAACGGTTCAGTTTCATTTTGCAGCCCTCCTCTTAGCGTAGATGCCGAAGCCGGCCAGGACGGCCACACACACGGCAACCAGGGCCACATACAGGGTCAGGTTGGCGGTGTCGCCGGTCTCGGGGCGCTCGGTGTTGTCCCCGTCGTCACCGCCCTCGGGGGTGTTGGTGGGGTTGGCGCTGGGGGTGGGCTCGGTGGGCTCCTGGCCCACGGCCACGGCCTCGCCCTGGGCGTCGTTGGCGGTGCCGGAGACGGTGAGGTCGTCCGCGGCCACGTCAGTGCCCTGGAAGTTCACCTGGAACAGGGCGGTGAGGTCCTCCTGGGCCTGATAAGTATCCGGGGCCACCCAAGAAATCTTGAGCACGCCTTGGTCAGCCTGGGTGTCATTGACGGCGTACATGGCCACGTACTGGGAGTACTGGTCGTTGTCGCCCTCAAAGTCACAGCCCACATAGGTCAGCTTGTCTGCGTCGAAGGTCACGTCGATGACGCCGTCGGTGACCACAGCGTTGGTCTCGATCACGGCGGCGACTTCGCCGGACGTCTCGTCCACATCGGCCCACAGCGCGTCGCCGCTGGCGGCAGAGGCCTGGCCCGCCAACACAGCGCAGCTCAAGGCGGCCGTCAGCATCAGGCTGAGTGCTTTGTTGATGCGTTTCATTGGTATCCTCCTTATGTATATTTTTGTATCACAAGGTCTGCACGAAACCGGGCCAGGGCGTCTATCCTCTCTCTTCTCCCTGAGGGTATATGCCCAGGCTCTGTCTGGCGTTCCTTGGTACAAACAAAATAGAACTCCCGCCGATGGTCAGTATTTCACCGCATCGGAGGACAGGGCAGGGTTGGACACGGTCCAGGTGCCCTCAATCCCAGCGTCTACCTCGGCCCACAGCAGCCAAGTGGCCATGTCGGCGGTGCCCGCCTGATCGTCCCCGGGGGCGCTGTGGTAGAGCACCACCTGGTTTCCGGTGTCAGTTTGGCGGATGGAGTCGATTTCCACGTCCACGGAGCCGGAGGACACCGACTCGGTGACCACCACCAAGGCGTGGTCCTGGAAGTAGTCCTCGTCGTATTCCTTCAGCTCCTCATAGGCGGGCAGCTGATCCACGGAGGTAATGTAGTGCACCGAGCTCTCATTGCCATTGTAGGTGATGCGCAGCTTGCCCCGGGCCTCCTCGTCCACGGCGTCGCCGGGTATGGGGGCGAAGTCGTCGCCGCCAATGACGTTGCCCACCCCAGGGGTGCTGGTGGGCTGGCTGGAGGTGTTGGCGGAATCGGACACCGCCGTGCCGGGGGATGTGGTCTGGCTGGGCTGGGAACAGCCGGAGAGCAGCAGGCAGAGCACACACCCTGCGCTGAGTAGAGATTTCAAAGGAACCATGACAGCCTCCTGTAAAAATATGCATATGTATTCATTCAACCGATGTTTAATCTATCACTGGGGCCTACCCCTGTCAATCGTGTTCTGACAATTCATGGCCGATTCTTACAATTTTGTCCATTGTGCGCATAAAGTGTGGAGGATAACCAAAGAAAAAGGTCCATCGGAAACTTTCCGATGGACCTTGCAAGATAAAAATTTAGCATTTTATCACTTTATCAAAAAGAAGAAGGGCGATATGCCAAGATATGGGGGGAAGTGGGTATTTGGGCAAAAATACTATAGGAATGAATTTTTACAAAAAAGACGTCTTAATCGTCTATGTGACGCCTGAAACTTTGAAAGAGCTGTTTGTCGCAGCCTCTTTTATTTGGGTGCTTATCAGCATGTTTTGCTTCGATTCATGGGCCAAAACGGCAGCAGTCCCACACATACCCCAATCAGAGCCGGAACTACCCAGCCCAGCCCCAGGGTGTACAGGGGCAGGAATTCTTTCGCCCACTGGGTGAACATGAAGGAAATCCCGGCGGTGTCCAGAGCGTGGATAAAGGAGGCGAAAAACACCATGACCATGCCGCCAAGGAGGCGCTTCCCGTGCGGGACATGGCAAACAGGGGGCCAATGAGCAGATAGATGCCCACGGAGAGACACAGGGCGAATTTTTTGCTTACCAGGGACCCCAGGTCACTCATGGAGTTTCCCACCAGCACCACGGCGATCATGCCCAAAATGGCGATGCCAGCGTCAGTGGTGACAAATCCGGCCAGAGCGGGGGCGAAGTTGGACCCGGCTAGCTGGCCCATGGCCGGGGGGAAGATCATGTTTCCCGCCCCGAAGAAGATGGCAAACAGGGTCAGGGAGACGGAGAGGAGTTGTTTGAGGTTGAGTTTTTTTCATAGATGGGGTTCCTTTTCAGTAAAAAATGGGTGGAGATCATCAGCTTTGTCAATCAGAGCATGTGGAAACCGTGTTCAATTGTCCCGGATAGCCATCAGAATTTCCTCATAGTTACACAGACCGTTTCCTACATAGCGCCCGGCATCGCTGTCAAAGTCTGCACCGTCAAAGGGCGTGACCGCTTTCTGCATGTCGTATGCCTGGTGGAGTAAATCTGTGTATTCGGCCTCAGAGGCCACTTCTGTGCCATTCCAGCGGTAGGTATAGATGGGAAGCCCATTGGAGTCTAGGGAGACGTGGGTGTTGTCGGAGGCGCCATAGTTGCCTTGACAGAGCAGGACAAACTGTCCGTTCTCAATGGTGTAGATTTTGTCATAATACACATCCATGTGGCCGCCGGCATTACGAAATCGGTTCTGGCCTTCGAGATAGGAAAAACCGTAATTCCACATGGACTGTTCCACGACAGATCCTCCAGCGTAGGTGCAGATCGCATCCCCTGCGGCGGTGGTGCCGTAATTGACGTATAGCTCCGGGATGGCGTCGCCATTGATGTCCACCAGCTTGTAAAGGAAGTCGTCAGCCATGGGCTGATCCCGGTGTTCATTGATGTAATCTATGTATGCTTGTTTCCACTCACTTGATGTCAATGTTGGAATATCAGACCATTCTAAACTAATAATTTCATCAATATAGGAATTGTAATCTGTTTGGCTTATTGTTTCTCGACTGTCCGAATTTGAAATACCGTAAGATGCTTGCTGTGTTTCATAATCCATCTCAAACCACAAGGAAAAGTCAACGACCAGTTTTCGATCATCTATTACATAATAACCGTAGCTATCAAACATGGGGCCGTTATTCAGTTCTGTAAATACCAAGGCATGATATTTAGGAGAATACTGCAACGAATCATAGTATTGACTAACATTACCTGTGTAATCTTCGCCGAATGTAACGTTTCCGGGAATCGAAAGAGCATATATATCATTAGATGTCTTGTTATAGCTGAATACAGCAAAATTATAAAACCCTAATTCGTTTCCGCCTGTAATGATTAACTCATCAATGCCATCTTGATTAATATCAAGAATTGCGTACTTGTTGGGTTGCCCATATATCCAATCTGACATAAATGGTTGGTATCCTTGCGTTTCCAAAAAGTTTATATATATGTCATCTAATGTTTCTGATTCAATCGTCCTTACCCATTGAATCAGTTGGCTATTATCATATTTATCCAAGTAGTCTTTGTTGTCCGATGGTAAAAAGCCAAATACAAGACCATCATTAGTTTTGTTTGCGCCCTTAAGTTCAACTAATATTTTTGCAATTTCTGTGTTAATACTATTTTGATAATCAATAAGTGGCTGTATCTTTTCTTTGGTGGAATCGGACTTGTTTATAAGGGAGGCAAGAGCCGCTTCTCTGGTTATATAACAGGATTTTAGATAGATATAACAATACTGGGAGAGCTCATACATATTCTCTGGGGAGATATTTTTAGTATCAACAAATATGGAATCACGTTTACTTAAATAATTAATGAAAGTATCACTCTCAAAGACCATCGAATACAATGCAAGTTCGAAATTATCTGCGCCTTCCAAACCGTTTGAGATAAATGGAATTATATTTGAGGCGATATTCCAAGCAAACAGTGCGCCGGCTGCTTGAATACCCAGCACCTCGTGCATGGGAATTTTATCTATAATCCACTGACCGACATTTTCAGTAAATCGTTTTGTCATGTATTCACCAATATTATCTGAAAGAGCGTCAGAATAATCGACCATGGATTCCTTCATCTTTTCTGGCAATTCTAATCCATTGTTCGCAGTGTTCAAATAATGGGTGAATGCCGCAAGTGAGAAATGATCTTGATTTTGAAACTCTTGTGCATATCCCACAACTTCCAGTACCTTCGTGCCCACATCGAGAACAGTGAATGCTTTTCCGGCGGCACCTGATATACCTTTTTGTACTTCTAAGATATTTCCACCTGTATTTGAAAACCAAGTCTGTCTGTCCAATGCGGCTTCTAACGCTTGATAGGAGTTGTTGTAAGAAACAAGCGGTGAGTTTCCGTCCTTAACTTTCTGTAAAATATCTTCACAATTTTCATACAATGTACCGACTTTTGAATCCAACATAGCGGACGTACTTGAAAGCATTTCACCCAAGTTCCCATCCTCATCTAATAAATTAATGAACATATCAACTTGGTCTATTGACGCCTGCAATTCCTTATCGGATTCCGTGCATAGAAGCATAGCAAGATTTTCACCATACTTCTTATCATAGGAAGCCATACTCCCTGCAAATTGCTGAAACAAGCTGGCCCAAGAAGCGCCATCAAAGCCTAGTACACCATTAAAAATGTTTATTAGATGGCTACTTCCACCTAGTACTTTAATATCTGTCTCTGTATATCCAAAATCATCTGCCCAGTCAAATTCATATTTTGTTGAGCTCTTCGCCACATCAAAAAAATAGTCAATTATTCTTTTGGTTGGAATATCAATTAAAACTGCATCATCTGTGATCATCATGCCACTGTTCAGCAGTAATAGCGAATATTCAAAAGGAATCCAACTGCCTTCACTGTTTTTTATACTGGCGAAGGGCGCTTCATATGTATCAATCATGTTATTGAACAGCATATGAGAGACCTCAGTGCTGTTATATTTGAACTGTGTAATACCAAAAGGAAGATCGTTCGATTTATCTGTGTTGAAAATTACAGCACATTTATCGTTTTCCCCAAAGGTATATCCCAGCCTTTCTGCTAACATTTTTGCATCAACAAAGACATTATCGTTTTGAATCATAACAGATAATGATTCTTTATGCCCGATATTATCCGAGTACTCTGCCTGAATTGTATAATATTCTTCACTGGACTTGGCCGCAAATGTGGGAACAGATATTGAAATCATTATGACAAGCGCTAGAAACAGGCTAATTGTTTTTCTCATAGTTAATTCACCCCTTCCGCGTACTCTTCTAGCATTTCTGAATAAAGTGTTTTATAAGCGTCAAGAAGCCCACCGGTTACTGCATTGATAAATTCCTCATTCTGGTAGTTTATAATAGGCTCATCATCTGCGAGAATATACTCAATAGAGACCGTTGTGTCCACAGTCTTTGCATTTTGAGCATAGTTTTTAATATATTGTAATATTTCATCTTGTGATATATCCGTTCCATTTGAATCTACCTCTATATTCAAAAATACCTCACTCATATTTGGGGCTTCAATTTTGTACTCAACCGTACTACCAGTTATTTTTTGGACCTTGACGGTAACTAAGTCAAAAATATACGTCAATACGCCATTCTGAGATTGAGTATTTTCTTCCCATATATCTGAAAGACCATCATCGATTTCAAAACCATTTGTTCCAAAGATGATTTTGTTAATCGCTTCCATGTCACCATCCGTAAAAGCATCGGCAATTACCTGGGCCTCTGCTTCTATAGACTTATTCTGTTCTTTACATCCAACAAGAGTGGTTAACAGTACACACACCAGAATACTCAAAAGAATTTTATGCATTCGACTTACCTCCTGTATCCAATGTAACATAAGCAATTAAATCATTCCCTAATGCTTCAAAGTATCGATAATTGGTGCTTCCTTTTCTGCCTTGGAATTTCGAAAAATGATAATTCTGCCGTACCTTAAGATTACGCTTGTGCTTGACCTGAGAAATATACAGGCTGGCCACTTACAGAACAAAATACAGCACCAGCGCCACAGAAAACATAACCATAAATGCCCCAATGGTCAATGCAAGAGTCTTGCTGTACCCATTAGGCTGAATTTCGCCCATTTTATCCAGCTTTTTGATGATTGGATGCAGGGACACAAAGTAAATCCCGATGGAGACAATGGTGGCGATCACCGCACAGACGGTAATGACCTCATTGCCGAACAGCACCACCACAACCAAAAGAGCCAGAAAAATCAACTTACAGTTGGCCACCCAATTCACCAGATACTGCACAAACAGCCGATCCGATTCCCGGCTCTGGGCTGCATACCACTGTTTGAAGGTATTCGTGCTGTTGCCATATTTGAAATTGGGCTTGAAATACAGAATGAGGATGTTGGATAGCTCCATGACCACAAAGATCAGGATTGCAACTTTCAAAATCATCAGCATGGATTCCCGCCTCTCCTTAGCTTTTTGAGAGTGAAACGACGGTTTCAATATGTGCGGTTCTCGGGAACAAATCCACCGCCTCCGCCCGCTGGGCCACATAGCCCAGAGCGGCAAACCGCTTCAAATCCCGGCCCAGGGTGGCGGGGTCACAGGATACATACACCACCCGGGGCGGAGCCATGCGGGCGATGGTGTCCACCACGTCGGGGGCCAACCCCTTCCGGGGCGGGTCCACCACGATGACGTCGGGGGTGATGCCCTCCTGCTCCAGCTGGAGCGCCAGCTGGGAGGCGTCGCCGCACAGAAAACGGGTCTTGTCCGCCAATCCGTTGCGCCGGGCGTTCTCCTTGGCATCCTCAATGGCCTGGGGCACCACTTCCACCCCGATGACGGTTGCGGCATGTTCCGCCAAGGTCAGGGAGATGGTGCCGATGCCGCAGTACAGGTCCACCACTGTCTCGGTGCCGGTCAGGCCCGCGAACTCCACCGCCCGGCTGTATAGCACCTGGGTCTGGGGCTGGTTGATCTGGAAGAAGGAGGGGACGGACAGCCGGAAGGTGTGGCCGCACAGGGTCTCCTCCAGCCAGTCCTGGCCCCACAGCGTGTGGTACTCGGTGCCCAGAATCACGTTGGTTCTCCGGGTGTTCACCGACAAAATCACCCCCACCAGGGAGGGAACGGCCGCTCGCAGCGCCGCCACCAGTTCGTCGGCATGGGGCAGTTTTTTCCCGTTGATGATGAGGCAGCACAGCACTTCCCCGGCCTGGTTGGTGCGCAGATACAGGTGGCGCACCAGCCCCTTCCCCGTCTTTTCCTGGTAGGGGGGGATGCGGTACTGTTTCATCCAGTCTGCCACCACCTGGCGGCACAGGCTGTCCACCTGGGGCTGGAGGTGACAGTGGGGAATGTCAATGACCTGGTGGGTGCGGGAGCGGTAGTAGCCGATGCCGTCCCCGCTCACCGGGAATTGTACCTTGTTGCGGTAGCCCTGGGTGTCTTTGGCCCCGTGGATGGCGGACACAGCCAAATCCAGACCGCCCAGGCGGTGGAGGGCGTCCTCCACCCGCTGGCGCTTGGCGTTCAATTCCTCCTCATAGGTCATGTGGCGGAACTGACAGCCTCCGCACTGGCGGTAGTGGGGACAGTCCGGCTCGATGCGGGCGGGGGATGGGGTGCGCAGGGTGGCGATGTGGGCCCAGGCGGCGTTGTGGCCCACGTGCTCGATGCACACGTCCGCCTCTTCGCCCCGGACCGCTCCGTGGACAAAGACCACCATGCCGTCAATGCGGGCCACGCCGGTGCCGTCGCTGGCATAGCTTTCGATATGGGCGGGGTAAATCTTCCCTTCTTGCAGTGCCATGGCGGTCATCTCCCTTCTGCGGCGGCCTGGGCCGCCTGCTGCTTGTGCAGCTTGTGGAGCTGCTTTTTCCGGCGGTTGGAGAAGCGGTCCTCCTCGCTGTAAATGCAGCCGCAGTATTTTTGCATATACAGGCCCAACGCCCGGGCCTGTTCCTGTCCGTCCTTGAAGCGGGGGCGGAAGTCATAGGGAAGAAAGTCCACCCCGTATTTTTGGCCCACTTTTGCCCCAATCTCGCACATCAATTCCCGGTTTTGGTAGGGGGAGATGAGCAGGGTGGAGGTGAAGGCGGAAAAGCCCCGCTGGGCTGCGGTCTTGGCGGTCTCCTCAAAGCGGCGGGCGTAGCACCAGGAGCACCGGGCGTCGGAATTGGCGGCCACGGCGGCGGTGAACTCCCGCAGACCGTAGTCGTCCAGCTCCACCAGGGGCAAATCAATGTCCTGAGCGTACTGGCGCAGAGTGTCCCGGCGGGCTTTGTACTCCAGGAAGGGGTGGATGTTGGGGTTGTACCAGAAGCCGGTGGGGGCGTGGCCCTCCTCCCGGAGTTGCTGAATGCAGGCCACCGAACAGGGGGCACAGCAGATGTGAAGAAAAATATTCATAGACGCTCCTTTAAGCCCATGGCAGTGGGATGAATGGGCCTTTTTGACGTGTTTTCTGTCATTATACCATGTCCCTTCTCACCCCGCAACAAAGAGGACAGGGCAGAAGGGCAGGGCTTCCCAGAAACATACATTTACTTTTGCATGCAAAAGTGTTAGGATAGAGTTACCCGAAATTTGTGGAAGAACCACGAGTGCGGACAACCAGGCCCGCCGACGGTAAGCGGAGCCCAACAGAGGAGGAGATAACATGCGGTTTTGTGAGTATTGCGGCGCACCCCTGGAGGATGGGAAGCTGTGCACCTGCCCCCAGGCCCAGCAACAGCAGCAGGAGCCACCCACGACCCAGCCGGAGAGCGCTCCGGTGGAGCAGACCCCGCCCCAGCAGCCCGCCACCCCGCCGGAAGAGCAGGGGTACAGCTACGGACAGCCCCAGGGCGACCAAACAACCCCCGAAGAGCAGCAGCCGGAAACCACGGTCCAGCCGTCGGAACCCAGTGGCCAACCGCCGGAGTACAACTACCAGCAGCCGGGAGCTGACACCCAGCAGAATAGCTATGGGTATCAACAGCAGCCCTCTGGGTACGACTATCAACAGCCCGGACCGCAGCAGCAGTCCAGTTATGGATATCAGCAGCAGCCCGGCGGATATGGCTACCAGCCCCAGGGCGGGCAGGGCCAGCCGGGGAGCCAGAACGCCCAGCAGTTCGCCCAGATGGGCCGACAGGTGCGGGACACCACGGTCCACGCTGCCAAGAGCCTGAAACCCTTCTTTGCCCAGTATTGGGCTTCCCCCGTCCAGGCCATCCGCACCGCCGTGGCAGAGAAGAACCTCACTGTGGCGGTGACCCTCTCGGTAATCCGGGTGGTGGTGGTCATCGCTCTGTTGTGGAATGTGGTGGGCCAAGTGGCTGGCAGCATCCGCAGCACAATCGGGCCTTTGAGCAGCCTGGGCAATCTGATGGGCAGCAGCTCCGTTATGACGGTGCGGGGCAACCCCCTGGGCAGCATCCTGTTTGGCCTCATCATTGCAGTGGTGGGCATGGCCCTGTTTACTCTGGTGCTCTTTGCTCTCACCCGCATCTTTAAAAGCGGCGGCAGCATTCTGGATATGTACATCGCCAACAGCGCCAACGGCGGCGTGACCACTGTGGTGCTGTTTTTGGCCTTTGTGTGCGCCTTCTTCTCTCTGAATGTGGCCGTGGGCCTGGTGGTTCTGGCCTGCTTCACAGCGGTGGTGTGCGGCAGCTTGTCTGCCCAAGCGGTGTGCGGTGACCAGAGCAGCGGAATGTTCTGGCTGTGCTACCTGGGTGGTATGCTGGTGATCCTGGCGGTGAGCTGGTGGATTGTTCCCCCCTGTGTGATTCAGACGGTGGGCGGCATCACCCTGACTTTGGATGGCAGTAGTATCACCATCCGGGAGTTCCTGGAGAGATTCCTGTCCAACGGGCTGGCTGGCCTGTTCTCTCAGTTGTTCTACTAAGTATAAAATGGATAAAAGATGTGTCGCAAAAACGAATGTTTTTACGGCACATCTTTTTTATGCTCAACGATATAAAAGAGCTAAAAATGAGGAGTGTTCCTTTCGCGCTCAAGGTGACTCTGTTTCTTCCGTTGAAACTTGTGGCAATTCCTCATTATAGGGAAAGTAATCCCAGCCTAGTATGACCTTTTCATTGATTTCGCCGCTGCTGCCGTCAGGATAGAAGTACCAAAACTTCCCCTTTTCATAGGCGGCTTCCGTGGAAATGGTATCGCCGCAGTCATCCCGATATTTCAGAATGATATAGCTGGCCTCTCGTGGCCGTGTTTTCTGCGGATGCTTCCAAATCAGAATGGAAAAATCATCAACGCCTAAAATCTGTTTCAGCTTATATTGCCGAATTTTTTCGGCCAATTCATCCAGTCCGCCAACGGTGCTGTCCATCTCTATTCACCCCTATTTATTTTTGACTTGTCCTGTCATGAGACAACTTGTTTTGAAAAATAGTATAGCTTAACGGTATGTCCTGTGTCAAGACAAGGGGTGATGGGCAATTGGCAAGAATCATTGACGGCAAAGCCATGAATCTGGTAGGGGACAAAGTGAAAGAATTGCGACTTGCCAGAGGCATGAGTCAGCAGGCGGTTTCCAATCAACTGGAGACCATGGCCATTTATGTGTGCCGTGGGTCCATTTCACGCATTGAGGACAAGACCCGGACGGTGACAGACATTGAGTTATATGGTCTATCCCGAGTGTTGGGCGTGAAGATGGAAGAACTGGTTCAAGTACCAGAATGATATTGTTTTATGAGCGAAAAAAAGTCAGTGATATCCGCCGCGGTGGCGGATATCACTGACTTTTTTAATACACTGCTATGTGTGGTTAGGACTTTTTACCTTTCTGGGCCTTCATGCGCTGCTCGTGGTTGAGGATGCGCTTGCGCAGACGCAGGTTCTCGGGGGTGACCTCCAGAATCTCGTCGTCGGCCAGGAACTCCAGGCACTGCTCCAGGGAGAGAATGCGGGGGGGCACCAGACGCAGGGCCTCGTCGGAACCGGAGGCACGCATGTTGGTCAGCTGCTTTTTACGGCAGACGTTGACGGTGATGTCCTCCATCTTGGGGCACACGCCCACCACCATGCCCTCATACACGGGCACGCCAGCGCCGATGAACAGAGCACCACGATCCTGGGCGGAGAACAGGCCGTAGGCCACGGACTCGCCGGTCTCGTGGGCCACCAGGGAACCGGTGTTGCGGCGCTGAATCTCGCCCTTGTAGGGCACGTACTTCTCAAAGACGGAGGCCATGATGCCCTCGCCCTTGGTGTCGGTCAAGAACTCGTTGCGGTAGCCGAACAGGCCACGGGAGGGGACCAGGAACTCCAGCTTCATGCGGCTGCCCACGGGGGTCATGGAGAGGAACTCGGCCTTGCGGGCGCCCAGCTTCTCCATGACGGCGCCCACGTTGTCGGAGGGCACGTCGGTGACCACGCGCTCCACGGGCTCGCACTTGACCCCGTCGATCTCCTGGTAGAGCACACGGGGGGGAGAGACCTGGAACTCGTAGCCTTCCCGGCGCATGGTCTCAATGAGGATGGACAGGGACATCTCGCCACGGCCGGCCACGTTGAAGGAGTCGGTGGAGTTCTCCACCTCGGTCACCCGCAGGGACACGTCCTTGAGGGTCTCACGGAACAGGCGGTCCCGGAGCTGGCGGCTGGTGACGAACTTGCCCTCACGGCCAGCAAAGGGAGAGTCGTTGACGGAGAAGGTCATCTCCAGGGTGGGGGCGGAGATCTTCACAAACTCGATGGGCTCCACGGCGGAGGGGGCACAGATGGTGTCGCCGATGGTGATGTCGCCGATGCCGCTCATGGCGATGATCTCACCGGCGGCGGCCTCGGTGACGGGGGTGCGGGCCAGGCCGTCGAAGGTGTACAGGCTCACGGCCTTGGCCTTCTTGGACTCGTCGGGGTTGTGGTAGTTGCACACCACGATCTCCTGGTTCTGCTTGATGGTACCACGCTCAATGCGGCCGATGGCAATGCGGCCCACAAAGTCGTTGTAGTCGATGGAGGAGACCAGCATCTGGAAGGGAGCCTCGGTATCACACTCGGGGGCGGGAATGTACTCCAGAATGGTCTCGAACAGGGGCACCAGGTCGGTACCCACCACGTCGGGGGAGTAGGAGGCGGTGCCCTGACGGCCGGAGCAGAAGAGGGTGGGAGAGTCCAGCTGCTCGTCGGTGGCGTCCAGGTCCATCAGCAGCTCCAGGACCTCGTCCACCACCTCGTGGATACGCTGGTCGGGGCGGTCAATCTTGTTGACCACCACAATCACCCGGTGGCCCAGCTCCAGGGCACGGGAGAGCACGAAGCGGGTCTGAGGCATGGGGCCCTCGGCGGCGTCCACCAGCAGGATGACGCCGTTGACCATCTTCAGAATACGCTCCACCTCGCCGCCGAAGTCGGCGTGGCCCGGGGTGTCTACGATGTTGATTTTGGTATCCTTATAGTGGACGGCGGTATTCTTGGCCAGAATGGTGATGCCGCGCTCACGCTCCAGGTCGTTGGAGTCCATGACACGCTCCACCGTGGCCTGATTCTCCCGGTAGATGCCACCCTGCTTGAGCATCTCGTCCACCAGGGTGGTCTTGCCGTGGTCAACGTGGGCAATGATGGCTACGTTTCTCAATTTCTCGTTTCGCATCTCTCGTTCTCCTTATTGTCTGGCTGTTTTGCACAGCCCATAAACTACCATGGGAATGTGGACACAATTCCCACATCCGATCAAAACACAGTCACTTATTATATCCCGAAATGTGTTGGATTGCAACGGCAGAAGGGGAGAAAAACCCGCCCGTTTCCAGAAAAGTTCTTGTGCCGCATTGACAGTATCGGTGGAATTGGGTAGAATATACCAAGCGGCCATGGGCCGCTGGACAATTGCATAGGCCTCCGTAGTTAAATGGATATAACAAACCCCTCCTAAAAATCGAATCGTTCGAATCCTGGAGCCCTGCAAAATTGAATATTTTCTGTATAAGCCCCCGTAGCTCAGTTGGATAGAGCGGTCGCCTCCTAAGGTCGCGTTACAACTATCAACTGAGGAAAAAAGTTGGCCGTCAAAAAGTAAATATTGTATAGATGTCTCTGTAGCTCAGCAGGATAGAGCGTTCGCCTCCTAAGCGAAAGGCCGCGCGTTCGAATCGCGCCAGGGACGCCAGCGCACAACGCCCGAAACCCTTGTAAATCAAGGATTTCGGGCTTTTCTTATACCCGGACAGATTTGAACTTTGACCCAGAACCCGATTAGCAAATTATGAATCTGCTAATCGAATCGATGGTTCGAGAAAAATGAAACCCGAACCATTTGCCCCAATTAGCCAGCTAATTCTTAGCAGGAAAAACGGGTATCTTGCTAATCGGGACCAAAATCATGCTAATTTCCTTGCTAATCGAAAAGGTGGCCGTTCTCAGTTCAAGCAGTCTAAAGCAATATAAATATAGTACATATTCAGCCGTTTGGAATTTTCTCCAAGCGGCTTTTTTCATGCCCGTACATAGCTGTTCATCACTCGATGAGCAGCTAATTTTTATGGAAGGAGGATTCCATTTGAAAACGGAAATTATCGCCGTTGCTAACCAGAAGGGCGGCGTTGGCAAGACAACCACCTGCGCCAACTTAGGCATCGGGCTGGCCCAGGCCGGGAAGAAGGTGCTGCTGGTGGACGCCGATCCCCAGGCCAGCCTTACCATCAGCCTGGGCAACCCGCAGCCGGACAAGCTGCCCTTTACCCTGTCCGACGCGATGGGCCGTATTCTGATGGACGAGCCGCTGCGCCCTGGCGAGGGCATCCTGCACCACCCGGAGGGCGTGGACCTCATGCCCGCTGACATCCAGCTGTCCGGCATGGAGGTGTCGCTGGTAAACGCCATGAGCCGCGAGACCGTCCTGCGGCAGTATCTGGACACCGTGAAGGGACAGTATTCCCATATCCTCATCGACTGCCAGCCCTCCCTGGGGATGCTCACGGTCAACGCTTTGGCCGCTGCCAACAGGATCATAGTCCCCGTCCAGGCGGAGTATCTGCCCGCCAAGGGCCTGGAGCAGCTGCTGTCCACCATCAACAAGGTCAAGCGGCAGCTGAACCCCAAGCTCCAGATCGACGGCATCCTGCTGACGATGGTGGACAGCCGAACCAATTTTGCGAAAGAGATCGCCGCCCTGCTGCGGGAGACCTATGGCAGCAAAATCAAGGTGTTCGGCACCGAGATTCCCCATTCGGTCCGGGCCAAAGAGACCAGCGCCGAGGGCAAGAGCATTTTCGCCCATGACCCCGGCGGCAAGGTGGCCGAGGGCTACCGCAATCTGACAAAGGAGGTGTTGAAACTTGAAAAGCAGCGCGAAAAAAGTAGAGCTGGCCTCGGTAGATGACTTGTTCTCCACAGAGGAAAGCCGGGCCGACGCCCAGCGGGAGAAGGTTCTGGAAATTCCCCTGTCGGAGCTGCACCCGTTCAAGGACCACCCCTTTAAGGTCAAGGACGATGAGGCCATGATGGAGACCGCCGACAGCATCCGGCAGTACGGCGTGCTGGTCCCGGCCATCGCCCGCCCGGACCCCAACGGCGGCTATGAGCTGGTCGCCGGGCACCGGCGTCACCGGGCCAGCGAACTGGCTGGCAAGGATACCATGCCGGTCATTGTCCGTGACCTGGATGACGATCAGGCCACCATCATCATGGTTGACAGCAATTTGCAGCGAGAAAGCCTGCTCCCCAGCGAGCGGGCTTTTGCTTATAAGATGAAGCTGGAGGCCATCAAGCACCAGGGTGAGCGTTCGGATTTAACTTCTCGCCAACTTGGCGAGAAGTCGCAAACTTCGATTTCCCTTGTTGCAGATCAGGCAGGAGAAAGTCAGCGGCAGGTTCAGCGTTACATTCGCCTGACCGAGCTAATTCCCGAACTGCTGGACATGGTGGACGAGAAGAAAATCGCCTTCAACCCGGCCTATGAGCTGTCGTTCCTCAAAAAAGAGGAACAGACGCAGCTTCTGGACGCGATGGACAGCGAACAGGCCACGCCGTCGCTCTCCCAGGCCCAGCGGCTGAAAAAGTACAGCCAGGAGGGCCACCTGACCCTCGACATGATGCGGGTCATCATGGGGGAAGAAAAGAAAAGCGACCTGGACAAGATCACCTTCACCAGCGACACCCTGCGCAAGTATTTTCCCAGGAGCTACACCCCTGCCCGGATGCAGGAGACCATCATCAAGCTGCTGGAACAGTGGCAGCGCAAGCGCCAGCAACAGCACGAACGCTGAGAAAGGAGCCGCCTATGAGGGATATTTCAGCCCGTGAGCTGAAAGGACATAACATTTTGGCTGTGGAGCGTTTTCGGGACAATACCCGCT
>ERZ1643251.139-NODE-139-length-125854-cov-271.995580_pt1 | contig 125854 bp, 118 predicted proteins | sample MGYA00579261_ERZ1643251 | MGnify/ENA primary metagenome ERZ1643251 (study PRJEB29033, sample SAMEA4952267) | chicken gut metagenome | biome: Broiler Chicken; feature: Gastrointestinal Tract; material: Caecum | place: Ireland | collected 2018 | study: Broiler... | reverse complement strand
CAAGGTAGCCGTACCGGAAGGTGTGGCTGGATCACCTCCTTTCTAGGGAGATACGTAAAATCTATGAATTTTACATATCCCAGGTCGATACCGTTGAAGTTATCAAGTTTTAAAATACATACTCAGGTTTATTGTACTTGATAGCGGAGGTATTAAAATTAACAGGGCTTTCGGTTTATTCAACTTTCAGAGTTCGCTCTGAATTGCACATTGACAACTGTATAATAGAGATAGCAACATAAACGAACAAGTATATGTAATGCGATAACCAATGTTAGGTGAAGCTACAAAGAGCTAACGGCGGATGCCTTGGCACTAGAAGCCGACGAAGGACGCGATAGCGGCGATACGCTACGGGGAGCAGCTAAAACGCCTTGATCCGTAGGAATCCGAATGGGGAAACCCTACAGAGTTAATCCTCTGTAATCCATATCTGAATACATAGGATATGAGAAGGAAAGCCAGTGAACTGAAACATCTTAGTACCTGGACGAAAAGAAAATAACCTAATGATTCCCTTAGTAGCGGCGAGCGAAAGGGGAAGAGCCTAAACCTTTTGTACGTAATAACTTGCAGGTGTTGTGCAAGAGGTGTTGTGGGACTTTCGGTGAATTCTGCAAAATTCACATGGAGTTACAAATTTGTTGTTTAGATGAACACAGCTGGAAAGCTGGGCCGTAGAAGGTGATAGCCCTGTAACTTAAAAATAACAAACTCCAGAAAGTATCCCGAGTAAGGCGGGACACGTGGAATCCTGTCTGAATCTGCGAGAACCATCTCGTAAGGCTAAATACTTTCTAGTGACCGATAGTGAACAAGTACAGCGATGGAAAGGCGAAAAGAACAGTGAGAAGCTGAGTGAAATAGAGCCTAAAACCGTTAGTTTACAATCAGTTAAACCACTATCAATAGTGGGATAACGTGCCTGTTGAAGAATGATCCGGCGAGTTAACGTATGTAGTTTGGTTAAGGGGTTAATACCTGAAGCCTCAGCGAAAGCGAGTCTGAATAGGGCGAATTTATTACATGCGTTAGACCCGAACCCTGGTGATCTAACCATGACCAGAATGAAGCGTAGGTGACACTACGTGGAGGTTCGAACCGACTGATGTTGAAAAATCAGCGGATGAGTTGTGGTTAGGGGTGAAATGCCAATCGAACCAGGAGCTAGCTGGTTCTCTCCGAAATGTATTGAGGTACAGCCTCGAGTTTATCTTACGGGAGGTAGAGCACTAGTTTGATGCGGGCCCAGAATCTGGGTACCAAATCATGTTAAACTCCGAATACCCGTAATGTTACTGCTCGGGAGTGAGACTATGAGTGATAAGATCCATGGTCAAAAGGGAAAGAGCCCTCACCGTCAGCTAAGGTCCCAAATTTATACTAAGTGAATAAGGAGGTGAAGTTGCTTTGACAACCAGGAGGTTGGCTTAGAAGCAGCCATTCCTTGAAAGAGTGCGTAATAGCTCACTGGTCAAGCGACTTTGCGCCGAAAATGTACAGGGGCTAAGTATAAAACCGAAGCTACGGGATTAGAATTTATTCTAATCGGTAGGAGAGCGTTCTGTTGTAGGTTGAAGTCAGATCGAAAGGACTGATGGACGAAGCAGAAGTGAGAATGTCGGAATGAGTAGCGAAAACATTGGTGAGAATCCAATGCACCGAAAACCTAAGGTTTCCCACGGCAGGCTCGTCCGCGTGGGGTTAGTCGGAACCTAAGATGAGGCTGAAAAGCGTAGTCGATGGACAACGGGTTGATATTCCCGTACCATCTTAATATCGTTATCAGCTGCGGAGGGACGCAGGAGGCTATGCACGCCGTCGATTGGATGTGACGGTTTAAGCGTGTAGGTAGTTTTGATAGGAAAATCCGTCAAGACGTTATAAACTGAGGCGTGATGAGGAGGGTCTACGGACCCGAAGGTGTTGACGCCACACTGCCAAGAAAAGCTTCGCGAGCGAGATATTAGGATGTCCGTACCGTAAACCGCCACAGGTAGGTTGGCAGAGAATGCCAAGGTGCGCGAGATAACTCTTGCTAAGGAACTCGGCAAAATAACCTCGTAACTTCGGGAGAAGAGGTACCCTGCTAGCGTGATTTACCCTTGCGGTAATGAGCGTGATAGGGTCGCAGTGAATAGGCCCAGGCGACTGTTTACCAAAAACACAGGTCTCTGCTAAGTCGTAAGACGATGTATAGGGGCTGACGCCTGCCCGGTGCTGGAAGGTTACGTAGAAGGGTTAGACTTCGGTCGAAGCTCCGACACTAAGCCCCAGTGAACGGCGGCCGTAACTATAACGGTCCTAAGGTAGCGAAATTCCTTGTCGGGTAAGTTCCGACCCGCACGAATGGCGTAACGATCTGGGCACTGTCTCGGCAAGAGACTCGGCGAAATTGGATTATCCGTGAAGATACGGATTACGTATACCAGGACAGAAAGACCCTATTGAGCTTTACTGTAGCTTGAAATTGAATTTGGGTTATGCATGTGCAGTATAGGTGGGAGACTTTGAAGCGAAAACGTCAGTTTTTGTGGAGTCGCCGTTGAGATACCACTCTTGCGTGATTTGAATTCTAACTGTTTACCTCCAAGATCAGGTGACAGGACAGTTTCTGGTAGGCAGTTTGACTGGGGCGGTCGCCTCCTAAAGAGTAACGGAGGCGCTCAAAGGTTCCCTCAGGATGGTCGGAAATCATCCATAGAGTGTAAAGGCATAAGGGAGCTTGACTGCGAGACCTACAAGTCGAGCAGGGCGGAAACGCGGACTTAGTGATCCGGCGGTCCCGAATGGAAGGGCCGTCGCTCATCGGATAAAAGTTACCATAGGGATAACAGGCTTATCTCCCCCAAGAGTTCACATCGACGGGGAGGTTTGGCACCTCGATGTCGGCTCGTCGCATCCTGGAGCGGTAGTACGTTCCAAGGGTTGGGCTGTTCGCCCATTAAAGCGGTACGCGAGCTGGGTTCAGAACGTCGTGAGACAGTTCGGTCCATATCCGGTATATGCGCAAGAGAATTGAGTGGAGTCGTCCTTAGTACGAGAGGACCGGGACGAACGAACCTCCAGTATACCTGTTGTTCTACCAAGAGCAAACGCAGGGTAGCTGTGTTCGGAGCGGATAAGTGCTGAAAGCATATAAGTACGAAGCCCACCACAAGATAAGTTCTCTCTCTGGGTAACCAGGTAAGTCCCCGAACAGATTATTCGGTTGATAGGTTGGAAGTGGAAGTGTGGCAACACATGCAGCTGACCAATACTAATAGGACGAGGGCTTCTCCTAACATAGGAAGTCGCTTTACGGCTATCTCTTATACAGTTTTTATATAGAATTGCAAAGGTTTCTCTGGTGACAAAGTGATAGGAAAACACCCGTTCCCATCCCGAACACGAAGGTAAAGACTATTTGCGGTGACAATACTCGGAGGGTAGCCTCCCGGGAAGATAGCTCGTTGCCAGGGGTTTATTTTAGAAAAAGCACTATATCGTTTGATATGGTGCTTTTTTATTGTTATAAATATTAAAGATTCAGTATGTCATTTTTTTGTCGGGCAGATTTTTTGTTTGTCTTGCACGGGTATAATATTTTTCCGCTTTCTCATCTTCTCCGATTTGTTTGTACATACGGGCTGTTTTTGAGAAAATGGAGCTCATTCTTTTGGTGTCTTTAGTTTCTTTTGCCATATCAAGACCGAGTTTGAAATAAGACAATGCTTCTTTTGTAACATATCTAAGAGAGTGCATTTCTCCTATGTCTTCTAGAATTCTTGTTTGATTACGTATATCTTCTGTTTCTCCTTTAAGTGATAGAGATTCGAAATAATGCTGCATTGATGGTTCGTATTTGTTAAGTTCGTTGTATATTTTTCCCATTTTATGGTGGGCTTTTCCTTTGAGAGTCAGGCTTTGTGTATTTTCTGCCGCTTGATTGTAGCAGATGAGTGCTTTTGCAAGGAAGTTTTGTTTATTAAATATATCTCCCGTGTTATGGTAGATATTTGCCTGTGCTTCATAGTCGCCGAGTTCCATTGCATTATCGAAGGCTGATTTGTAAGTTTTGAGTGCATTTTTGTAGTCTTTTTTGTTTGTATAGCTGATAGCCACTGCATACAATTTTCTTAGAGTTTTATCTTCCGGAATATAAACATCTTTTGTTGTTGTACGCAGAGGAGATGAGGTTTCTTTTGCTTGCTGTTCGCTTTGAGTTATGAAGAAGTTGTCATTATCTTCATTTTCGGGTTGTTTTGTTGTTTCAGTCTGTTGTTGAGAAGAAGTTTGTTCACCGTTAATTATTTGTTCGGCTGCTGATTTTTGTGCTTTTGATGGGTCAAGTTTGTAGTCAACCTGTTGAAGAAGAAGGGCATTTATCCATTCTTCCACAACTTTTGATTGTTTTTGGAGAGTTTTTGAAATAAACTCATCGAGAATTTTTGCAGAGATTCTGAGGTTTGATTTAATTATTTCAGGAGATGGAAGTTCTTTTTTTGATTGAATTTCAATCAGGTGAAGATAGCCGTCTATTTCTCCTTTGATATCTTCCGGAGTTGAGATGGCATTGATTGTATTTTTAAAGTCCGTGAGTATTTGGGCAATATTTATTTTTGAAGAGGAGTAGTCTATAGCTCCTTGGTATTTATTTTGCTGTCTGTTATTTTCGTTATTTTGTTTGAATGTATCCTGGTCCTGGTTATTTTTTACGGGAGTATTTGTCTCTGTTATGTCCGGTTTTTTGTACATAACAGATGGAGGAACCATATATGGTGATATGTTAACTGAATAGTTACTTACCATTTTTGCCTTCAGAACCTTACAAATACTCTCTTGTTTGTTATCGGCCGGTTGTATGCTATGCTTTCATAAGTTTGATAAAATTCATACTTAAGTATGAGAAAAGACAGACGAATTTTTTCGTCTGTCTTCAGTTTAATGATGGTGGATAAATAATCCAAGTTTAGCTGTGAGCTATTTCTATTCTTTTTTTCTCTTTCATAAGCTCGTCATAAATCTTTTCGGGTATAAAGTTTTTGCCGAGAAGAATTTGTCCGTTAACGAGAGATGGACTGTGGAAATCTGAACCGCCCGTGACTATGAGTCCCAATTTTTCAGCAAGGGATGAAAAATATTCAACCATAGCCGGAGAGTGTTTACGGTGGTATGCTTCAATTCCTCTTAAGCCGTAGTTCATAAGGTCAGGTATAAGTTTTTCAGGGTTTTCGATGTCGCATGGATGTGCTATTACGGGGATACCGCCTGCATCATATATTGTTTCCACAGCTTCATGAGGAGAGACAGTTTTCCTCTGGGTGTAGGTTGGAGATTTATCGTTGATAAATTTTGCATAAGTTTCCGATAAGTTCCCGGTCAAACCTGAGGCAATGACAGCTTTTGCTATATGAGGTCTTCCCATGCTGCCGTTTTCTACTGTGAGTTTTTTTACATCTTCAAATTTTATGTTAGAGCCTTCCTGTTTATTGATTAGTTTTATAATTTCTTTTGTTTGAGCGATACGGGCAGCTTGTTGTTTTTTGAGCATTTCTTTGAAGGCTTTATCTTCCATATCCATGAAGTAGCCTAAGATATGCACTTCTTCGCCTTTGAAGAGTGTATTAACTTCTATCCCCGGGATTATCTCAAGCGGAATATTGTTCTCTTTGATATAATCCGAGGCTTTTTTGTATCCTACAATATTGTCGTGATCCGTGATGGCTATAGCATTCAGATTAATACTAACAGCAAGTTTTACCAATTCCTCAGGAGAGAGAACTCCATCAGAGTAGGTGCTGTGAATGTGTAAATCTATTTTCACTTCCTTATCCTTCCATAGTTGTATTTTCCTCATTGTTATTCATAACATATTTAATTCTTTCTATAGAAGATGCACGACCTGTTTGTTTGTTTATGTTTATACTCACTCCATTGAGTTCTGTCGTATCTGATTCTGCAACATCAAACCGTTCCGGGATACCTGTTTTTAGGTATTTTCTGGAGCTCTGGATGTCCATTCCTATTACACTCCGTGATGTTCCGCAAAATCCTGCATCTGATATGTAGGCACAGCCATTTTGGAGAATTTTTTCATCTGCTGTTTGAACATGAGTATGGGTGCCGACAAAGGCAGATATTCCGAGTTCATCAGCGTAATCTCCAAGAGCTATTTTTTCTGCAGTGGCTTCGGCATGGAAATCTGTAAAGATTATATTTGTTTCTTTTCTGAGAAGTTCAAATTCTTTTTCGAGTGACTCCCAGGGAGATATGAGGGTATTCATGAATACTCTGCCAAGAATATTTATGACTCCTATTTTTGTTCCATCAGACAGCTTGAACAGCCGTGAACCTTGTCCGGGAGTATTTTCAGGATAATTTGACGGTCGAACCAGTTTATGTGCGGTGTCAATATATTTGAAAATTTCTTTTTTGTCCCAGATATGGTTTCCTGAGGTAAGGCAGTCAATGCCGCAGGAAATCAGTTCGTTGTAGTTTTTTTGAGTCAGCCCGAATCCATGGGAGGCGTTTTCTCCGTTAGCTATTACAAAATCAGGCTTAACGTCTATTAAGCCTGATTTTAGTGTTTCCAAGTATTTTGCCGCTGTTTTTCTGCCGGGTTTTCCGACAATATCTCCTATGAACAGTATTTTTATTTCATTATTCATAATATTATTTTGCGATTTCTGTTGCTCTAATTTCTCTTACGACGGTAACTTTGATTTGACCCGGGTAATCGAGTTCGAGTTCTATTCTTTTTGCTATATCTCTTGCGAGTTTTGCTGCTCCTGCATCATCAAAGACTTCCGGTTGAATGATAACACGGACTTCTCTTCCTGCCTGAACGGCAAATGAACGTTTTATTCCTTCGTAGCTGGTTGCTATTTCTTCGAGTTTATTTATTCTCTTGATATAGATTTCAAGAGTATCTCTTCTTGCTCCGGGGCGTCCTGCGCTCATTGCATCAGCAATTTTGATGAGAACCGCTTCCGTGCTGTTTGCAACAATATCATCATGGTGCGCTTCTATTGCGTGGATTATGTCCGGATGTTCATTGAATTTTTTGGCAAAAGCAACACCAAGTTCAATATGCGTTCCCTCTTGAGTCTGGTCAAGAGCTTTTCCTATATCATGCAGCAGGCCTGCCCTTTTTGCTTTTTTTACATCGGCGCCGATTTCTGCAGCAAGCATACCTGCAAGGTGTCCGACTTCTATAGAGTGTTTGAGGACATTTTGCCCGTAACTTGTTCTATAGTAAAGACGTCCTAGAGTTTTTATTATCTCAGGATGAAGGTTTATTATACCCAGTTCTATAGCTGCAGCTTCACCTTCTTTGAACATTTTTTCTTCTATTTCACTTCTTGCTTTTTCGACGGTTTCTTCTATTCTCACAGGGTGGATACGACCGTCTGCAATAAGTTTTTCGAGTGCCATTCTTGCTATTTCTCTTTTAACCGGGTCAAAGCAAGAGAGAACGACAGCTTCAGGTGTATCGTCGATTATCAAATCAACACCTGTAAAAGTTTCAAGTGCTCTGATATTTCTTCCTTCTCTTCCGATGATTCTTCCTTTCATTTCATCATTTGGAAGGTTTACTACAGAGACTGTCGATTCGACAACCTGATCCATTGCACAACGCTGCATCGTTGTTGTAAGAATTTCTTTTGCCTTTTCATTTGAGATTTCTTTTATATAGTTTTCATTTTCTTTTATGCGCTGGGCTGTTTCTTTTTTCAGGTCTTCTTCAAGTTGTTGCAGCAGAAGTTGTTTTCCTTCTTCTGCCGTAAGCCCTGAAATTCTTTCCAGTTCTTCACGTTGTTTCGCAACGAGGTCTGCGAGGATGTCTTCTTTTTCGAGAAGTTCATCAAGTTTTTTTCTGAGTGATTCTTCTTTATCTACAACATCCTGATATTTTTCTTCGAGTTTATCTTCTCTTACGAGCAGTTTATTTTCGAGTTTTGATAATTCTGCCCGTCTTTCTCTGACTTCTCTGTCGAAGTCTTCACGCTGAGAATGAAGCTGTTCTTTTGCACTCAAGAAAGCTTCTTTTTGCTGCAATTTTAATTTTTTATCAAAATCTGCTTGTGTTTCGGCCAGTTCCTTTGAAAGTTCTTGATTTCGTAGTTTATGATTTTTTATTGCAAAGAATAAGTAGACTATTAAGACTACGAGTAAAACAACAACTACCATCAGAGGTATAGCCATCTGACTTAAGTTTTCGATTGTCCTAACTCCTTTTTAACTATATGACATAATCTTAAATTAAATAAGATTTTATCCTTAAAGAATAACACATAATAGGTTTTTTTTATATATTTTTTTACCTAATTTGAAGAAGATTTTATACTTCTACGGGTGTTTTTTCTTCTTCCTGCTGTTTCGGGCTATTTTTGTTTGTCAGAGTTTCCCTGATTGTATTTTCGATTTCTTCATATATATCAGGATTTTGTTCGAGAAATTCTTTTGCTTTTTCTCGTCCCTGCCCTATTTTTTCGTCATTATAGCTGAACCAGGTGCCTGATTTTTTGATGATATCCATGTTCACTGCATAATCCAAAATGCATCCGGTTTTTGATATACCTTTTCCGTAGATAATTTCAAATTCAGCTTTTCTAAACGGAGGGGCTACTTTATTTTTGACAACTTTTACTCTGACTTTGTTGCCGAATTCTTCATCGTTCTTTTTGAGTGTTTCTATTTTTCTTATTTCAAGTCTGACGCTTGCATAGTATTTCAGAGCGTTACCGCCTGTTGTTGTTTCTGATGGTCCGTACATAGCTGCTGCGCCGATTTTTTGTCTGAGCTGGTTGATAAAGATTACAGTCGTTCTTGTTTTGCTGACGATACCAGTAAGCTTTCTCAATGCCTGACTCATAAGTCTTGCCTGCAGTCCCATATGGCTGTCGCCCATATCTCCTTCTATTTCTGTTTTAGGAACAAGAGCTGCTACCGAGTCTATTACTATGACATCGATTGCTCCTGAACGAACGAGTTCTTCGGTTATTTCGAGGGCCTGTTCACCTGTATCAGGTTGAGATATCAATAATTCATCCACTTTTACTCCGAGGTTTTTTGCATATTCCGGGTCCAGAGCATGTTCAGCATCGACATAAGCTGCAAGACCGCCTTTTTTCTGTGCTTCTGCAACAATATGCTGGGCGAGTGTTGTTTTTCCGCTGCTTTCAGGTCCGTAGATTTCTATGATTCTTCCTCTTGGCACACCGCCTATTCCAAGTGCCATATCAAGAGGGAGGGCTCCTGTTGAGATTGATTCAACGTTAACTCCTGCTTTTTCTCCGAGGCACATAATAGAGCCTTTGCCAAAATCCTTTTCTATTTTTTCAATAGCCATTTCGAGGGCTTTTTTACGTTCATCAGATACTTTTATTGTTTCTTCTTTTTTTGCCATTTTTTTATCCCCATTTTTATTATTAATTATATTGTTGCATATTTTTTGAGTTATTTCACTTTTCGATAAAGCCGTCTTCTTTGATTATTGTCAGTTTTGTAATTTTATGACCGTCGACTTCATTTATTACAAATTTAAGTCCGTTTTCTTCGACTTCCTGATTTACTTCCGGTTCTCTTCCGAGGAGACCGAAAACGTATCCTCCGATTGTCTGGTAGTCATCTATTGAGAGGTCGAGGTCAAATTTTTTGTTGAGTTCTTCGATTTCCATTTTTGAGTTTACTTTCAGGGTTTTGTTATCAACTTTGTAGTATTCTGCTGATTCAACAGTATCGAATTCGTCATAAATTTCGCCGACGATTTCCTCTAAGATATCTTCGAGAGTAACTATTCCTGCGACTCCTCCATGTTCGTCGATAACCAGTGCAAATTGAGTTTTTGTCGATGTAAATTCTGTAAGCAGTTCGCTTATTGGTTTTGTTTCAGGAATTATGTGCAATTCTCTCACGAGAGATTCTATTGTGGCGTTTTCGTCTTTGGTTGCTTTGAGGACATCTTTTGCGTTTATTACCCCGATGACGTTGTCCACAACGTCTTTGTAAACAGGAATTCTTGTATGCCCTGTTTCAATGATTAATTTTGTTAGTTCTTCTATGGATGTTTCGGTATCCGCAAAGATAACATTTGTTCTCGGAATCATGATTTCTGATGCTACTGTCACCGTGAAGTCGAAGAATTTATTGAGCATCTTGGCTTCGTCATTTGTTAAGACCTCATTTTTTAATCCTTCTTTTATTAATTTTTCAAATTTATCTTTCCAGTTATCGCTTACATCATCTGCAATCATCTCGATAGTAATGTCTGCAACACGTTTGATAACTTTTCTTATTTTGTTTTCGACCTTTTGAGCGATATCATCCGCTTCCTTCATAGGGATTTCAGGGTTAACTTCTATTTTCATATTGATTATGACTCCGGATGCTCCGAGGTCAATTGTTTTGAGGTCGACAAGCCTTGATACGCCATAGACATTATTTGTGATTTCAGTAATAAGTCTTTCGGTGTGGGGACCGGCGCCTGCTGCCGTGAGTGAATTGATATTGTTTTTGATAAGATATCCTGCAAGGAATAGCAGAATAAGACCGATGATTATTGATGCAACAGCATCAGGGATATAAGCATATTTGTATGGCATTGCGAATTTTGATATTGTAACGGCAATGAATGCGATAACAACACCTGAGAACGCTGCTGTATCTTCATACCATACAAATTTTGTTGTAGGGCTTTTTATTTTTCTGATGAACTTTATTGAATGAATGAAGTTAACAAGATTATTTGAAACAATTTTTTGTTCGGCTTCCTCAAGAACTGCTTTTGATGCGCTGATGACAGCCCAGGCTTCAAAGCAGGCACTTCCGACAAGTGTAATAGCCAGCCAGTGATAGTTATCTAACAGTTCTTTTGTCCCTTCTCCGTGACTAAACAGTCTTTCAAGACCGTGGGATATAGCGATAAATGTTGCTACAAGCATAAATAAACTGGCTAAACCGGACCAGATATTTGCTTCAAGACCGTATCCAAAAGGGTGCATTTTGTCTGCGGGGCGGTTCCCTCTTTTTAGTCCGATGAGAAGGCAGACGCTGTTAAATCCGTCTACCAGAGAGTGAATTGCCTCTGATAATAATGAACTGCTTCGAGAAAGCCACCAGCAGATAAATTTTATGGCTGATATTCCTAAATTTGCTGCGAGTGCTCTATATACGGCTTTTTTATTATGTTCAAAAGATGTTTTTTGTGTTGTTTGTTTTTCTGATAATTCTGTTTCGATACCGGTATACAGGTCTGATGACATATATTTTATGAATTCCTCGTTAAATATTATTTATGAAACTTATTAATGATTTTGTATTTAGTTGTCTTTTTAAGTATCATTATATATAATATGCGCATGTTTTGTTAGTTTTGTAAAGAAATAGTAATATATACTACTTTAGCTTAAAAATTAAGACAGGGAAATAGGAAGTTGAAGAAAATTTTATACATCCGTTTTATAATTTTATTATATATATTTGCGGGTATGTTTATTTTCTGCTGTCCTGTTTTTAGTGATACTTTTGATGATGAGTTTATAAAAAATAAAAAACTTGAAACTTCCATTGATTTAAAGAACGGAACTGAGTCTAAAATAGTACCGTCTGAAAGTCAGGATAATGATAATAATACGACAACGAATGATGTCGTTTCTGTTGAGAATAATCCTACAAGTCTGCCCCCAGTTGTTGGAGATGAAAAAACAACTCAGACAAATCAAGAATCCGGGCAGGACGATTCTTTTTCAGGAAATGATGGTGTTCCAAAACCTTTGTATAATGATAAAAAACAGGCACTAAAACCTGATGATTTTTATGATAACTTTGTTTTGGACACTACATCCACAAAGTTGCCGAAAGGTAATCAAAACAATATATTTCTCCTTGGATTGGTTTCTATTGTTGTTGTGATTACTTCTATTTTCTTGCTTGTGAATTTTGTACGTGCGCAGAAAGACCTTAACAAACAACGTGAATTGTTCCACAAAAACTTTGACCCTTTGAATGTTCGTCAGGGATTTTTTTCTGCGGATTATGATATCAGGAATGCCAAAACAGACGGGATAGAAATTGTCAAAAGTACTCATCAGACACCATCTGATAATGAAAATAATTTATCTGAAGAAATAGTAGAACAAGCTGAAGAGCTTCAGCCTGTTGCTTCTTCTGCAGAAGTTGTTTCTTCGTCTCAGGAAGCTTCGGTTGAAGAAAAATTTGAACAGCCTGTTCATGATGAGTTGTCTTATCAGCTGCAGGAGGCAAACAGGGTATTTGAAGAAAATCTCGAAGGAGATGTAGCTTTAGATGTCAAACAGTCAGAAGAAAACAAAGAAGATGTGTTATCTGATGATGATCTTGATTTTATTGATGCTATAAATAATTCTGATTCTGATGACTCTTTACAGACAAAAGATGAACCTTCTTTTGAAGAAGCAGAGAAACAAGAAGAATTTAATCAGGGTACTACATCTGATGTCGCAGAAGATGTTTCTCCTGCTCAGGATGTTGTTAATGAAGATACGTTTGAGGATATTTTGGTTGATTCTGCAGAGTCCTCCATTCAGCTTGAGCAGCCTGAAGATTCTATTCCTCAGTCTGATGAAGAAGAACCGCTGCCATCCGATATTTTTGTTGAAGACGTTCCTTCCGTAGTTGTTGAAAACCCTCAAGAAAATATTATTCCTGAAGAAGATGTAGTTGAAGAAGTTCCGGAAGTGCTTCCTGATGAGGAAGTTGTGTTTATTCAGGAAGAAGTTGAACCGTCTGCTGAAGAAAAGGTCGTTTCTTTCGAACCGTCGATGGAAGAAGAGAAGGTTATCCCTATTCAGGATGTTGTCTTTGAGCAGGAAGTTTCTCAACCTTTTGTTGAAGATATACAGCAATCGGAAGTTGAAGATAAATCTCCTGAAGAAGTAGTTGTTCAGCCTGAAGTTCAAGAGCATGAACCTTCTCAAACAGTTGATATTCCTGTTGCAGCAAAGGAAATTGAAGAAGAGAAACCGACAGAGCCCGAGAAAACGGAAGAAGAGAAGGCTCTTGAAAAATTTGAAATTGTTGATGTTTGCAAAATTGATGTAAATAAAGAAATACTTTTGATAAAAGAAGGTCTCAGGTATTCGTTTATGGCAAGAGTTTATACAGAAGTTTTCAAACTGTTTGATATGAATCAACCTGATAAAATAAACAGAATTAAAGAAATTGATGAAAAACAGGGTGATAAACAGGTTTATATGATTAAAGGCGAACAGCATCGTATTTTGTTTGCCATGAATGATAAAGAAGCTGACTTTATTATGGAGCTCTAATGCGTTTGAGATATTTTTTTAGCCTCTTTTTGGCTGTTTTCTGCTTGTTTTTGCTAACCGGATGTTCGACAAAAGAAGACAAAGCCGTTATAAAATTTTCAAGCTGGGGGTCAGAGTCTGAGGTCAGAATTTTGCGCCCGCTGATAGCAGAGTTCGAAGAGAAAAATCCCGATATAAAAATAGAATTTGTTCATATTCCCAAGAATTATTTTCAGAAGCTGCATCTTTTGTTTGCTTCAAATCTGGCGCCTGATGTAATTTTTGTGAATAACATAAACGGTATTATTTATGCGGATGCAGGATTGTTTGAAGATTTATCCTCTTATCTTGAGTCGAGTGAGAAAACAGACAGGGAGGATTTTTTTGAAAATTCGCTGAGAGCATTCACCTACAATGGTAAATTGTATGCTATACCACGGGATGTATCGAATCTTGTTGTGTTTTATAACAAAGATATTTTTTCACGCTGCGGTGTTGAACCACCTTATGAAAGGTGGACATTTGAAGAGTTTTTGGAAAAGTCAAAGGCGCTTGTTAATTCAAAAAGTTGTTCACTGAAGTGGGCTGTCGGGTTTGATAAAAAGCCTGTATTCTGGCTGCCGTTTTTGTGGAGCAACGGAGGAGGAATTTTATCGGAAGATTTGGAGAAGATTATTATTGATGAAGACGCTTCGATAGAGGGGTTACAGTTTTATTCCGATTTGAGAAACAAATATCATCTTGCACCGAGTGATGCCCAGAAAGGAAGTTTGAGCAATTCTCAGTTATTTAAACATGGAGATATAGCCATGCAGATATCCGGGAGATGGAGCGTTCCGTTTTTTCGAAAAAATTTGGATTTTGACTGGGATATAGTTCCGTTTCCTTCATCAAAAAGAGGTTCTGTCGTTGATGTTGATGCATCAGGGTGGGCTGTTTCGTCAGAGTCAAAGCACAAAGAGCAGGCATGGCGGTTTGTTGAATTTATGGCATCAGAGGAGTCTGTCAAAAAGATGACTTCAAGCGGGCTTATTATTCCTGCGAGAGTGAGTGTTGCAAATTCAGAGTTATTTCTTGATACGGAAAAGAAACCTGTTAGTTCAAAATATTTTGTAACGGCAATTGATACGGGAATTCCTACCCCTGCAAACAGAAATTATCAGGAGATATCAGATATTCTTGATAAAAGGCTTGAAACACTTTTCTCAGGGAAAAAACAGGCAAAAGAAGTTATTGATGAAGAGCTGAAGAAAGAACTTTCTGAATTGCTAGAATAGTTGATATTCGTTTTTTGTCATAGTATTATTATAGTTATCGGATATTCTGGAGAATAATTTTTATGGAACAAATAACAAAAACAGCTTCTGATTTAAATGAAAAAGCAGAAAACAGATACCAGCTTGTTTATGAGATTGCTGATCTCGCCAAAAAGATGGTTGATGAATCTCTTTCTAGAAAAGTGAGAGAAGATGTTATGATTGGCGGATATGAACAATCTTTTGACCCTTCAATCAAGAAAGAAAAACCTGTTCAGCATGCAATTATGGTAAAAGCATCTGAATCTGATGATAACGGTTTGGTTGGTTAACGGTTAAGCAAGACGAAGTTATGTTGGATGAAATAAAAGAACAGCCTCATATTCTTGAGAGGTTGCTTCGTCGTTTTTTTCGGGATGATTTTTCGATAAATTGTGATATTCCTCTTTCTGATGAAGAAATAAGAGGAATATCTGACATTACCGTTGTTGCAAGCGGGTCTTCGAAAAATGTCGGAGATGTTGCTGCATCTTATTTTCGCAGACTTTTGAATATTCCTGTGCGAGTTGAATTTTCGAGCGAATTTTGTGTTGAGAATTCTTTTATCTCTAAAGACAGTTTTGTTATTGCTATATCTCAATCAGGGGAAACAACAGACACTTATGAAGCCCTTGAAGCCGCATCAGGGAAAACAAAATATACTCTTGCCCTGACAAATAATTCTGAGTCACGATTACATCATGCTTCTGCTTATCAAATTATGATTGAGGCAGATAAGGAAAAAAGCATTGCTGCAACAAAAACAGTAACCGCACAGTTATTGTGTCTTATGGCTTTTGGTTTGTTCTTTGCGTCGAAACTCGGTGTTGATAAATTATCCATAAAAAAAACAATTTCTGAATTGAAAAAATTGCCTGAGGGTATTGAGACAATTCTTGAAAATTGTGGTGATATTCAAAAAATTGCTGAGAATATAAATAATTCATCAGGCATCCTGTTTGTATCAAAAGGCAGTTGTGTGAATGCTCTGAGAGAGGGTGCTCTTAAACTGAAGGAAACAAGTTATATCATGACAGAAGTTTTGCCATCAGGTGAGGCTCTGCACGGGCATTTTGCTCTGCTTGATAATACAAGGACCCTTGTTTCTGCAATTTTGGACGGTGTTTTCTATGATACGGAGGTTGAAAACACTTTATATATGAAAGAAAAAAGCGGTGCAAATCTTGTTGTCATAAAAAATGCTCAAAATAAAGATATTGAAAATAAGTTTGAGAAAGACCGTACGTATTTTATAAATATTCCAAGCTCGGAAGAGTATGTCGGAGTATTTTATATTATCGTTGTCTGCCAGCTGTTAGCGTATTATATTTCTTTGTCTTTGGGGTTTGATACAAACCACCCGAGGTATTTGTCAAAAGTTGTAAAATAAAAATAGCTCCCATTTTGGGAGCTATTTTTTGTTGATTTCCGAAATTATCCTTTGATTGCTTCAAGACAATCTTCGCAAAGAGCAGGATGATTCGGGTCTTGACCGAGTTCTCTGTATTTCCAGCATCTTTCGCATTTTTCTCCGAGAGCTTTTGTAACGTCGATTTTTATACCTTCTTCTTCGTAAGTGTTGAGGATATCGGAAGGTTTTTCTCCGTTTACAAAAACCTGAGAAGTGATGAATATAGCTGATAGCTCATCTGCTGAAGATTTAAGCGCCTCTTCAACTGCTTTATCTCCGGCTTCGATGTAGACAGCTGTTTCAAGAGAACTCCCGACTTTTTTGTCCGCTCTCAGCGGTTCAATAGCCTTTGTGACGATTTCTCTCACCTTCAGAATTTTATCGAGTTTTTCGCTTATTTGAGGATTTTGCCATTCAGGTTTTGCTTTTGGCCAGTCTGATAATAAAATGCTCTCAAGTCCCATTCTCTGGTTTTCTGGAGTGTGTGAGAAAATATCTTCTGCCTGATGAGGCATAACCGGAACAAGGAATCTTATCAAACTCTGGAATATCTCGAACAATACTGTCTGGCAGGCTCTTCTTGAAAGTGATTTTTTGCCTGCAGTGTATAATCTGTCTTTTACAATATCAAGATAAAATGCGCTCAAATCAACTGCAGCAAAGTTTTGAAGATATTGATAATATTTATAGAATTCGTAATCATCAAAAGCTTTTGTTACATTAACAGTCAATGTCTGCAATTTATCGAGAGCATATTTGTCTATGTCTTTTAAGTCTTCATATTTGACATAGTCTTTTTCAGGATCAAAATCGTAGAGATTTCCCAGCAAAAATCTTGCAGTGTTTCTGATTTTTTTGAAAACTTCAACAAGTTGTTTGATGATATTATCTCCGATTTTGACATCGTTGCGATAGTCAACACTGGCAGCCCATAATCTCAAAACATCGGTTCCGTAGACATTTATTACTTCCTGCGGAGCAACGGTGTTCCCGAGGCTTTTGCTCATTTTTCTTCCTTCTGCATCAAGGACGAAACCATGGGTCAGAACTGATTTGTAGGGTGCTGTTCCTTTTGTTGCCACACTTGTAAGAAGAGATGACTGGAACCAGCCTCTGTGCTGGTCAGAGCCTTCAAGGTACATTTCAACCGGCGTTCCTGCCAATTCATCGGCTCTTTTATCAACAACAGCTCTATGGCTTACTCCGGAGTCAAACCATACATCCATAATGTTTGTTTCTTTGGTGAGATTTTTGCTGTGGCATTTCGGGCAGCTAAAGCCTTTTGGAAGCAATTCTTCAGCACTGTATTTACTCCAGGCATCAGATGATTCTTTTTCAAAGATATCTGCAACGGATTTGATTGTTTCAGGAGTTACGATTGCTTCGCCGCAGTCTTTGCAATAGAAAACGGGGATTGGAACGCCCCATGCTCTTTGTCTTGAAATACACCAATCGGAACGGGAGTCAACCATGTTTGAAATTCGTTGTTCTCCGCTTTTGGGTATCCATTCAACTTTTGAGATAGCTTCCAGAGCTTCTTTTTTGAAAGCTCCGACATTTACAAACCACTGAGATGTTGCACGGTAGATTACAGGTTTTTTGCATCTCCAGCAGTGTGGATAACTATGGGTTATCTCGCTTGATTTGAGAAGAGCCCCTGTTTCTTTCAGTTTTTCAATAACAACTTTGTTGCCTTCTTTATATGACAAGCCTTCAAATTCACCTGCTTCTGAGGTGTAAATTCCTTTGTCATTAAGCGGAGATAGAATGCCTATTTTGTATCTTGCACCGACTTCGTAGTCTTCAAGACCGTGGCCAGGGGCTGTGTGTACACAGCCGGTACCTGCTTCTGTTGTAACGTGGTCGCCTAAGATTATCATACTTTTTCTGTCAAACAGAGGATGGGTAGTGTTGAGGTATTCAAACTCGGCACCTTTCAGTGTGGCGAGGACTTTTATGTCTTCTTCTTTCCAATCTACACCATCTAAGAACATCCCAAGCAGAGCCTGACCTATGAGGTAAATATCACCGTCTTTTTCAACAAGGTTATAATCAAGATTTGCGTTTAGTGCTATTGCGAGGTTTGATGGGATTGTCCAAGGAGTTGTCGTCCAGATTACGGCGTATAATTTTTTGTCTGTATTGATATTTGCTTTTTTATATACCTTTTGTGCATCTTCATCGTCAAATTTAAATCTCACATATATGCTGTCAGAGGTATGATCAGCGTATTCGACTTCTGCTTCTGCGAGTGCTGTTTCGCAATTTGCGCACCAATAAACCGGTTTCAGACCTTTGTAGATATAGCCTTTTTCATACATTTCTCCAAAGACTCTGATTTGTTCCGCTTCGAATTCTGGGGCTATTGTTATATAAGGATGTTCCCAATCTCCCCATACTCCTAATCGTTTAAAGTTGTTTTCCTGTCCGATAAGGTTTTTCTTTGCAAATTCACGGCATAGTCTTCTCAATTCAACAGGGGTAACCGAGTCCCGTCCGCCTTTGAGGTTTTTTACAACAGCATTTTCGATAGGCAGACCATGGGCATCATAACCTGGCACATAGGGGGCATAAAATCCTGATTGAGATTTGTATTTAATGAGAATATCTTTGAGGATTTTGTTGAGAGCTGTTCCTATATGGATTTTATCGGAACTCAGATACGGAGGTCCGTCGTGCAGTATGAATTTATTTGTTTTATCTCTTTGAGCTATATTTTTCTCGTAGATTTTATTTTCGTTCCAGAATTCTTGTATTTCAACTTCTCTTTTTGCAGCGTTTGCCCTCATTGCAAGTGATGTTTCAGGCAAGTTGAGCGTATCTCTGTAGTCAAACTTTTTTTCTGCTGTTGTCATACTTCTCCTCTCTCTCGCTTATTTATACATAATAATATTAGTATAATACAAAATTATTTGAGGGTATATTTTTCTTTTTTGATAAAGAGCTATACTAAATTTCCAAAAGAGTGTACAATAGTAGAGGATTATTAGGGTTTAAAATCGGGAATATGAAAAAGTTATCATTAGTAGTAATCTGGCATATGCATCAGCCCAATTATAAGAGCTCGTCTACCGGATATTATTTGATGCCGTGGACAAGACTGCATGCCATAAAAGACTATCTTGATATGCTTTTGATACTTGATAAGTTTCCGAATATGAAGCAGACGTTCAGTCTTGTTCCCCTGTTGTTAGACCAGCTTGAAGATTATGCTTATAACAATGCCCATGATTTACATTCTTTTTTGACCGAAAAAGATATAAAAGACCTGACTTTTGATGATAAAAGTTTTATTTTGAATTCGTTTTTTGATGCGAACTATCAAAAGATGATTTTGCCATATCCTGCTTATGACCGTTTGTATAAGAAGAGGTTTTCTGAGGAAGGTTTTGATGTCGATAATTTTTCGGACCAGGAATATTCTGATATTATGGCATGGTTCAATCTTGTCTGGTTTGACCCTTATTGGAAAGAGACAATTCCTGAGTTGAAAACACTCTGGGAAAAATGTGAGGGATATACTCTTGAAGATAGAAGAAGGCTCATACAAATTCAAAGGGATATAATATCTCAAATAATTCCTGCTTATAGAGAAAGATTTTTGAGCGGTAAGATTGAGATAATAACGAGTCCTTACTATCACCCGATACTTCCGTTGTTAATCAACTCTGATGTTGCGAAGGAAGCTGATGAGAACATAGACCTGCCTGATAACAAAATAGATTTTGTTGAAGATGCCGATATTCAAATAAAAAGAAGTATAACGAAGATAAAAAAACTTTTTGGGAAACGTCCGAAAGGCATATGGCCGCCTGAGCAGTGCGTATCAAATGAAACTTTTGAGCTGTTTGAGAAAAACGGCTTCAAGTGGACTGTTACCGATGATGGTATTTTATCAAAGTCTACAGGCAAAGAGGTATTGAGAGATTTTTCAGGGATATTGCTTGATCCGTATGAGCTGTGCAATGCTTATACTTTCAGGGGCAAGGGAGAAAAAAATCTGAAAATCTTTTTCAGAAATTCGCTTCCTTCAAATCTTTTCAGCTTTCAGTACGGGAATTTTGACCCTATTATTGCTGCAAATGATATTTATGAGCGTCTTAAGATAATGCAGGAAAAACTTGCAAGCTCTCCAGAGGAACATCATGTTCTGACAATAGCTATGGATGGAGAGAATTGTTGGGAAAATTATGACGAAGACGGACGTCCGTTTTTGCTCGAGTTATACAGGCTTATATCTGAAGATGACACTGTAGAGTGCATAACAGGTTCTGAATATATTAAAAAAATTGAAAAACATAAAGTTTTAAATGATATTAAACCGGGGTCATGGATAAATCGTAATTTTAATCTCTGGATAGGCGATCCTATAAAGAACAGGGCTTATGACTATCTCTACGGGACAAGAAAGGACTTGATAGAGGCTTTAGAAAGCGGAAATTATTCAAAAGAAGTTTTGGATGCTGCCTGGAATGAGATTTATATGGTTCAGAGCAGTGATTGGTTCTGGTGGTATGGTGAGCCAAATGACTCAGGGCAAGATGATTTGTTTGACTTTTTATTCAGAGAGCATCTTCAGAATGTATACAAAATTTTGCAGATACCAGTGCCCGATTATTTGAAGACACCGCTTGAAATGTATATGACAAGGCACTCAGGGTCTATGTGTCCTTTCATAAAGGGGCGCATAAGCGGAACCCAGTGGCAGAATACCCAGCTGATTGAGTCGTTAGAGGGACCTGTTTATAATCATAATAAATTTATAGAAAAAGTATTTTTCGGATGTGACTCAAAAAATTTATATTTGAAATTTGAATTCAACACCTTAAATATTATGGCTGATTCTGATATAAGCAAACAGGTTATTGTTTATTTCCAGCTTTTGAATGTTACATCAGACAGTTCTTTTTCGCCTATAAGATTCAGAAGTCGTTCAAATGTTATACCTGCACTTTTGAAGCAGTCATATTCTTATGAGCTGGCGATGATGTTTCGCAATAACAGAATGCTTCCGATTCTTTTGTCGCAATCAATTGAAAATTCTTTGTGGTATACAAATTTCAACTACAATGTAAAATATGATTTCGTTGGTGATCTTGAAATTGCAATTCCTTTCGATGATATTAAAGTCAGACCTAAGGCTGCCGTTAATATTGTTGTAGTTACTGGGATAGAAAACACGATAGAAGAGGTTATATCGGTTGATAAGCCTATTATTATGGTAAGACCCGAGTAAAAGGTATTTCAAATGCAGAATAATATAACATTGCTTTTGGTGGGGGAAAATTCCGGAGATATTGTTGCATTCAAATCAAAGCTGAAGCTGCTTAGAGAAATTGACAGCATTAAAGATGTTGAATATGACGGTTCTTTTGATTTGATAAAAAAGTTTTTCCCAAGCTGTGTATTTATCTTTGGAGATGACAGAGCTGATGATGCCTGCGATATGTGCCGCCAGATAAAAAGAGATTCTGTTCTCTCAAATATACCTATGGTATTTATAACAAAGACGGCTGATGAGGAATTAATAAAAAAATATTTTGAATCCGGTGCTGATAACTGTTTCAACTTCACGATAAAAGACTATCAGCTAAAGGCGAATGTTGATTTATACCTGAAAAAACGTCAGGATTTTTATAACTTAAGCAAGCAGACGCGTCTTTTGAAAAATCTTGATATAAAATTTGAGAATGATGTAGTTACTCCAAATTATGTTGAGAGGGTATTTGAGAACGAACTCGAGTTTTCGAAAAAGTATGATTATCCTGCAGCTTTTATGGCATTATCATTTGAAGGGGATGATGATATTTTTTCAATACTCAAAAATTCAACACGCCAGAATGATATCATCGGTCAAATTTCTTCTAATATTTTTTATGTTCTGCTGCCTGAAACTTTGATTGGAGGGGCGTATAAGGTTTATAAGAAAATAAAAAATCTCCTTGATAAGAACACAAAACTGAGCGCAGGGGCGTGCGAGTATGAGGCAAAGATGTCTTTTGATTCGTTGAGCAAGAAAGCTCTCAAGGCACTGAAAGAAGCGTCGATTATCGGAAATAACATTGTGATTACCGATAAGTTTGATGAAGAAGAAACAGATGGTGAGCATGAGCGTGATTATAAAATTTTCACCAAGCTGTATACAAGAAAACTGAAAAATTCTCTGGAACCTTCTTTTCGGAAGGCAAAAGAAACATTCAATGCTAAGTACGAAACAAATGTCAGTGTTGATGATTATATTACATTTTCAAAGAGTTATTTTTCGATAAAGAACATAAAATCTGAAGAGGAAGCCGTTTTGAAGATTTATTATAACGGTATGTCTAAAATTTCTATGGAAACAATTTATTTTAAAAACGGTTTAGCGTCTCATAATTATACAAAAGTAGATATGAAAGATTTTACATCCGCAAATATACTGAAAATGCTTGATAATCTGTCTTTTGAGTTCGATAAACTTGTTTCTGTCAAGCAAAAACCTGAATCGGTTCAGAATGATGTTATTTTGAATTAGCATGTTTTGATATTTTGGAGTAATATCTAAATATAGGCAGAATTCAAGAAGGTTTGATATGGATATATATTTATCTTCTTCTTTGAAAGATGATATTGCAGACAGTGCAAAATTTGCCGTCAACAGCGGTCTAAATCTTGAAATAAGCCGCTTTGGCAAAATTGCTCTTATGGATGAAAAATATGACGAGTATCTGGAGTATTATTCGGCAGTTTTGAAACATTTCCCGAATAAAATCAGCCTGCATGGATTTTTTTCAGGATTGAGCGTTATATGCAAAGATATGGCAATTGTTGAAATATCAAAAAAGCGTTTTTTGCAGTCTTTGAGAATTGCTGAAACGCTTGGTGCGCATACTGTTGTGTTTCACTCCGGTTATGATTTGACAAACAAGATGGAAGATTATAAAAAGAGATTTGTTTCTTCACAGATATGTTTCTGGTCAGAGTTCGTATCAAATTTTGAGCAAGCCGGAATAACTGCCGTTATCGAAAACACAAGCGAGCCTGAGCCGGAGCTTTTGTTGAAAGTCGTTGAAAACGTCGGCTCTCCAAATCTGAAATTATGCTTAGATTGCGGGCATGCCAATGTTGCCTCAAAAGAACCTCTTGAAAAATGGATAAAAGTTTTTGGGAAATATTTGCATCATACTCATATGCATAATAACAACGGAATTTTTGATTTACATCAAGGATTTTCTGAAGGTACTCTTGATTTTGTGTCGATTATTAAACAGCTGAAGGCAAGCCCCGTAAAAGATTACGTGCTTGAGATGTTCACGGAAAAAAGAGTTATTGATAGCTTAGCTTTTTTTGAATGATATCATTATTCTTTTTGTCAAACATTTTCAAGAGCATGTTGAATAAGCTCTTTGAATTTTCATCGTTTGCTTTCTGATCATCATATTTTACTATATGTTTTATCATAGAACTTTGGTACATATTCTATCCTCAAAAAATCTCTTCTTTTTATATAAACGTATTTTGAGATGAAAAATTGCTTGAGTTGCAAATTATCATTGAGCAGAAAAACTTTGAAGAGATGTTAAAATATGATTGACATGGATTTTTGAGGCTGTTAATATTGTTAAGCATGTAATAGACAGGTAAACCGTTCGTAAAATGTTTTTTGAAACTACGGTCCCTAAAAAAAGAAGGAAGAGAATATGTTAGTAATTATAGAATGCTGCGGAAAGCAATATCAAGTTCAAGAAGGACGTTATGTTGACTTTGAACTCCTTCACAAAGAAGAAGGTGAAAAAGTCGAATTTGACAAAGTTTTGATGGTTGTAGACGGCGAAAAATCAGTTGTTGGTCAGCCTTATGTCAAAGGAGCAAAAGTTTCAGGAACTGTTTTGAAAAATGATAAAGCTAAAAAAGTTCTTGTATACAAACAACGTGCCAAAAAAGGTTACAGAAGAAAACAAGGTCACAGACAACAGTTTACAAGAGTGATGATTGATTCTGTAAAAGCGTAAGTAAGTTTAAAAATAAAAATGGAGATATAAAGAAATGGCTCATAAGAAGGGTGTAGGTTCATCAAAGAACGGTCGTGACAGTGAAGCGCAACGATTGGGCGTCAAAAAATTCGGCGGTGAAATTGTTAAAGCCGGAAATATTTTGGTTCGTCAAAGAGGAACAAAATTCTTCCCAGGCAACAATGTCGGTATCGGCTCAGATGATACTTTGTTTGCGTTAATTGACGGTCAGGTAAAATTTGAACCTTACAGAAGAACAAGAAGACAAATAAGTGTCTATGAAGTGTAAGCTGATTATAGGTTTATTTGAAAAAGGAGCGATTTTTAAATCGCTCCTTTTTTGTTTTTCATTTTATCAGTTTGGATATTTTCCCTGCATCAGGCTGTTTTCTATATGTTTTTTCATATATCCGCTTTTATCTCTTGTTGTTACATAGCATATTCCGCCCGGGGTATAGATTTTTTTTGAGAAAGACCCATCATCTTTGAAAGAGTGTATACCCATTACTCCAAAGACATCATTCTTCTCTTCAATTCTTGTGATGAGTCCGTCTTGTGCGTTGTATTCAATTGATAAAGATGTTTTTTCAGGGTCAGAGTCTTTGAAGAATACTTGTTGAGATATATTATTTTCTGTTTCTGCATTTTTCTGGAAAACATGACCGCTTTTTATTAATGTTGATATATCTCCGTTTTTATTCCATCCGGTATTGTCCTCTATAGCATGCCCGTTTTCATATTTGATTATTGCAGTTTTTTTATCGGGATAATAATCGCTGTAGAAAACGATTATTCCGTTAAAGTTATCTCCGTTCGGAAGTGTAGCTTCTTTTTGAAGAAATTCATTGTATGAAGAGAACATTCTTTGTACTTCTTGTCCTCTGAAGTTTATCTGTGTTTTCCGGGTAGAGGCAAGAACATCAAGATATGAAGTGAGCTTTATTTGATTTTCTTTATTAGGAATTGTATTTTGTGCGGGGGGTGTGATGTTTGTTTTGGTTTGGTTGAATGAATAAGCTACATTTCTGATTTGCATAATTTTTCCTCTTGTTATGTTTGTTTATAAGTTGAAAAATTATAAAATTTGTCAGATGATGTCGGTGTTTTAATATTTTGTTATAAAAATCAGCTTTCTCTTACCCAGAACCAGTCCTGAACAAGCGGAACATTCCAGTCATCAGGCGAGAATACACGGAGGTAGTGAAGACTGTTTTTGTACAAACAGAATGAGCCTCTATAAATCATGCTGCCCTGTTTGACAGGGATATCCCGAACTTGAACGATATCTATTCCGTAGAATTTTACATCGTCTTTTTTTGTTATAACCTGTAGTCTGATGCTGTTTGCCGGAAATCCCTTCGGATAATAAACAAGAAAATAAATTTTTTGCCCGACCCAGAAGTTTTTGTTTGAAACCTGATCAGGATTGAAGGTGTTTTTATCAATCGGGTGCGAACTAAAGAAAATGGCCGGTTTTTCTCTGTCACATCCTCCAAGAAATACTGCAAAAACAAGAATAAGAATGGTCAAAAATTTTTTCATGGTTATTCAAGAAATTCTGTTGTTGACGGCGGTGTTGATAGTTCTTCATGTATCGGTTCTTCAATATTTTTTTTCGTATCAGGCACCGTAACTTTTTGTTGTTCTTCAGGTTTTGTTTGTGTTTGTTCCTGCTGTTTTGAAAGTTCCTGTGATTTGATTGTTTTTTCAAGCTCTTCTATTTTTTTGCTTACGCTGTTGTGTTTATCTTTATCTTTTGTGCTTGAGATAAATTTTTGATAATACTCTATGGCTTTTGGATAGTTTTTCTCTTTTTCTTCAATAATTCCGAGGGCATAATAAGTGTAGTCAAAATCAGGTTTTATATCGACTATTTTCTGGTAATACGTCTTTGCTTCTGCCAGTTTTTCCTGCTCAATCAACACGGAACCTATATTAAACATCGCATCAGTGTTATCAGGGTCAGAGTCAATTGCTTTTTGGTATAGTTCGATTGCTTTTTCGCTGTTGTCTTTATCTTTGTAAACGTTCCCCATTTTTATCAAAATAATCGGGTCTTCAGGAGTTATATCAAGAGCTTTTTGGTATTCTACAAGAGCTTTATCATAGAGTTTTTGTGATACAAAATTATCTCCAAGACCGATATAACCTCCGGTGTTTGTTGAATCAAGTTCGACAGCTTTTCTGAAAGCTCCCTCGGCTTCATCCGTCATGTTAAATTTGCTGAGAGTTTCTCCGTATTCTGTATAAATCTGTTTGTTTGTCGGTTCAATGGCGATAGCTTTTTCATAACTGCTGATAGCTTCGTCTTTCATTCCAAGGTTGTAATAAGCATTTGCTAATCCAGAGTTTGCATAAAAATCATTTTCGTTCAGAGCTACAGCACTTTTGTATTGTTTTATAGCGGATTTGAAATCTTCTTTGTCCGCAAATTCATTTCCATAAGATACATAAGCCTGAACAAGGTCATTTTTTGTCTGATCTGACTGCTCTGTTGCAAGTGATTCAGAGTAGTATTTTATTGCCTCTGGATAATTTTGCAGCGAGTGATATGCAAGTGCTGTATTGTATAAAAGTTTTGGATTTTTCGGGTCTTTTGGAAGAAGTGCCAGATAAATGTTGAGCGCTTCTTGGTATTGACTGTTCAGATGATAACTTTTTGCCAGCTGCTTTTTGATTTCATCGTTGTCAGGCTGTTGAAGAAGAGCTTTTTCAAAGTTTTCAATGGCTTTTGCATGGTCGTTTTGCTTTTGATAAACCATACCCAAATCATAGAGAAGATTTATATTTTTTGGATTATTTGCAAGACATATATTGTAGTTTTCTTTTGCTTTATCCCACTTGTTTTGAGTGACAAGGAACGATGCATAATTGTATCTGATGCTGTCAGCATCAGGTGCAAGAGTAAGTGCTGTTTGGAATTCTTTTTCCGCATTTACGACATCCTGCTTTCTTGCATAAGCCATTGCAAGGCTGCCATGTGTTTGGGCGTCGTTCGGGTTTGATTCAATCGCTGTTTTAAGAATTTCTATTGCACGGTCAACATTGTTTGTATCGAGCAGAGTTTTTCCGTATCCTGAATAAGACTTGAAACTTGATGGAGCTGTATTGTAGATATATTCATACTGTTCTTTTGCAAGCAGAGGTTTATTTTGATGAGAATAAATAATAGCAAGACTCTCACGTGCTTCGGTGTGGGAAGGATAATACATCAAAAATTTTCTGTAGTAGTCTACAGCTTCGTCATATTTGCCCTGAAGTCTTTTAACCGTAGCTATATTCAAATAATTATATTTATAATCTTCTGATAGACGCATTGCCTGATTGTAAGCGTTGAGTGCACCGTTGTAGTCACTATGCTGCTGCAGAATATTTCCTATGCTTATGTAGACGAAAGCATCATTCGGATTTGAAGAAAGAGCTGACTTGTATTCTCTAAGCGCTTTTTCCCAATCACCTTTTTGCTGGTAAAGCCCGGCAAGTTTTGTATGAAGGAGTGCGTCATTTGAGGCGAGGTTTAATGCACTTTGAGTGTAGAGAATTGCATCGTCAATCTTCTGATTTTTTTCGGCAATCAGTGCTTTTTGATAATATCCATAAGCATCGGCTCCCATGCCGAATGCTATGTTCGATGTAATACCAACGCCTAAGAGAATGGCAGTTAAAAGAACTCTTTTATTAATTTTTTTGACTCCTTAAATAAGCTCTTATAGAAAAAATTATGGCTGTTAACTCGGCAAAGGTCAAGCATTTTATATATAAATTAAACAAAGGGTTAATATTTTCTTAAATACAACTCTTCTTACTTAGCGCTGTTTTGGAATGGAAAAAGTCGAATAAATGATTACAATAAAAACACCCTGATTAATGGAAATTTTGTCATGAGAGTTATACTAGTTGTTTTAATTTTAGTTTTTTCTAATTTATGCGGCTTCGGTGAAAAATTATCCGGCGAAGTCTCGAAACAAGGTGAACTTGAGAGAAACACCGTAGTAGAACATGAAACGGGAGCAGGTGTCGGGAATGCCAGAGTTAGTGTGCCTGCTCAGAATTTTGATACTGTCACTGACCAGACCGGAGGTTTTAATATTCCTGCGTCGATGATGCCTCCGTATATTATGTCCGTTAAGAAAGACGGATACAAACCTTTTTCTATGACGGTTACCGAGAAAGCTCTGGCTGCTCCGCTTTTGCTGCAGATAGAAAAGAGCGATGCAAAAACGGTTGTTGTTGATGCACAGATGTGCCACCTTGGTGATGATGATTATTCCGATAATTCCGCTAATGCGGGAGATTTTCGTATTCGCAGCAGCGGTCCGATTTTCAGGAAAAATTTTGCAATAAGCAATGCTATGAGCAAACAGAAGTTGTTTTTGCGAATAGGCTCAATTATCGGAATAGACACTAAAGAAGCGGTGAAAATCGGGCAAAGTCATGTCAGATATTCTTACAGTTCGCCTGTGAAGATTTTTGTGAATTCTAAAAAAATCGGCGAGATTAAAATAAATGGTGATAATCAAAAACTCCGTATTCCGAAGAGATTTATCCGTCCCGGCGAGCTGAATGAGGTAAGGATTGAAACGGGTATTAATCTTTTTCAACACGCTTATACAGATTATGATGATATGGAGTTTATGAATGTGTTTATAGAGTCATAATAGCCGCTGATGGGATTATAATCACCAGTCGGGCCGGGGAAGTGCACGCTGCAGACCCTGCCTTGTCCGGCTCACAAAGCTCGTCTGCAAACAGGTTCCTCATCTGGACGGAGGCAAGCTTCCTGAGTCTGAAAAAAGAGTCTTTGTTAAATTTGAAATTTTTGCAAAATAGACTATAATCTAAAACATGACGATGAAGGTTTTTCTGATTGGTTATGGAAGAATGGCTGCAAAACTGGCTTTGGGAGTTTTGCAAAGCGGGCATGAACTGGTCGGCGTGTTCAGAGCTGACAGACTAAGACACAATTTTCTGGATGCAAGTATCCGTGATTTTTTTTCAAATGATGATTTTTATGCGATTATCAAAAAGTACAAAATCAAAGAGGTAAACACAAACAGCGTTAATAACGGAAGGTTTATATCAAAGATAAAAAAGCTTGAAGCTGATGTTATTCTTGTCGGTTCATGCGGAGAAAAGTTCGGGAAAGACATTCTGGCGGCGCCGAATATTGCCTGTGTAAATGTTCATCCTTCGCTGTTGCCTAAATATCGAGGAGCCAATCCTTATTTTCATACGATAAAAAACGGTGAAAAATCATCTGGCGTGACATTTCATCTTATGAATGAAAAAATAGACAGAGGAGACATTTTGATGCAGGAGGTTGTTCCGATATCTGATGTTGATACGGGGCAGACTCTGAGGATAAGAACAACGCATCAGGCTGCAGGTATGGTCGGCGAGCTGCTTAACAATCTTGATGAACATCTTATCATTCCTCTTCCGCAAAATGAGGCTCTGGCAAGTTATTATCCGATGATTTTTTATGAAGATTTGGTGATAGATTGGGAAAAGCCTGCAAAGATGATTTACGATCTTGTGAGAGCGTCTTATCCATGGAGTTGTTGTTATACAAGGTATAAAGATGCTCTTCTTGAGATAAGAAGGGTCGGAGTTGTCACTTATGACGGTATAGTTGAAAAGGGCGGCACTGTTTTGAACAATGACGAAAGAGGGATAGTTGTGGCAACGGGGGATAAGAATAAGGCGGTTTTGCTCACGGATGTGAGGTTTTATGGCAGATTTGGGAATTTGTTCAGAGAACGGAAATTGAAGAAAATCGGAAAGAATGACAGATTTGAGTAGAATCGGCGGTAAACGTCACATTGAACGGAGTCGGTTCTCCATCTGTCATATTGAGCGAAGCGAAATATCTTTGTGTATGAAGCAGTTTTGTTGATGTCTTTCTTTTTGTTGCGACCAAAAAGAAAAAATGCAGTAGTCAAAGCTCTTATTTTGTAATCGGGTGAGAGATTGATGCGGGGTGTGGGGTGGAGAAATACAAAAAGAGCGAACTCTTTTTGAAGAATCCGCTCTTTTTGCTATTTTAATTATTTATTAGTTAGCACCTGCAGTAGAACCTGTCATAACGAATGTTGTAGCTTTAGCTGTATTTTGTGTTATAGATTGTTCTGTACAATATTTTTGACATCCGAGTGCTGCTGTTCCTACAACTGTAATCGGCTCCCCAGTATCAGGGTCTTTCAAATCGTTTGAAGCAGGGAATGCTGCAACGTCAGTGATAACCATAAAGAATTGGTCGTTTACTTTCGGAGCACCGTTGTTACCGATTGTTGTCTGTCTGTTCGGACCTGCATCACCGTTTGTATCAACAACAACTACACAAGGACTTTCTGCTGTACATCCGCCGCCTGCGTTTCCGTCAGCATAATTTGTTTGAGGAATGTTTCCTATACCTCTGAATGCTGTACCATCAGAAAGATAAACGTCAACACCGTTTACTTTTTGAACATTGAAGTTTTGTTCCATAAAGTCGACAAAAGTATCATATTTCTTGTTGCCTGCATAGTCTACCGCATCAGACCAGTTTGACATATCAACGCCTTCCATAGCTACCATTTTGTTAATAGCCTGTCCGAAAGTAGAAACTGCTTTTTTGTAACCTACCGAGTATTGTCTACCTTGAGTGTTTGCAAGCAAACCGGGGATAGTCAATGCTGCGACGACACCTAAGATTGCCAATGTAATCAAAACTTCGGCTAACGTAAAACCTTTTTTTATCATGTCTTTTTCACCTTTCTTTTGTTATATATACATAACAAACTAATAATACTCTATGACATAAAAGATGAAAATCATTTATTCGTAGTATTTTTATTATGAATTGTTTGATTTACTTGACTCCAAGGCTGTTTTTGCTGATGAGCAAAGATATGAAAAAGACCTTGAGAAGGATAAGAAAAAACCTCCATATCAAATGAGCGCACATGTTTTGTGCTTTGTTTATTGCTTTTTGAGGTTTTTCTAAATTTGCTCTCAGGCGGACAATCGATGTCTATGCTGACACGTCTTGCCCTGCGGATTTCTCCGGTATGTCCCGATACATCCGTATTTGAGAGTTTATATGAAAGTAAGTCAATTGTTTATCAGTTAATGTACGATTATTAGTTTGTTGTGTTGTTTTTCCTGTTACGCTATATAAAATGGTTTATATTATTAATAAACTCGTCTAAATTTTTTATACCCGTTTTTATTTGTTTTAAACGTAAGTTTTATTATGTCTTTAATAAAACTTTAGAAATAGACTGAGTGGTATTATTTCCGTTTTTGTCATATTAGGGATAACGAAAGAATATCCCACCACGTCACTATAAGCGCAGCGGAGAGTCTTTTTAGGGGAGATAAGCTGTTTTGTTGATGTCTTTCTTTTTGTTGCGACCAAAAAGAAAGAAAAAACGCAGCCAAAACTCCGATTTCGTAATCGTTTTGATGATTTTTATCGGTGCTGCATCAACGACAAACGGAGGCGGAATGACGGGAGTTATTTTATCCACTTTCTTTTTATTTGTATAATTTCGCCTCTTTTTTGCATGTCAAGGAGGGCTTCTTCGACTTTTTCTCCGAATTTTTTTGATTTTTCATCTTTTCTGTAAGCTATTGCATAATTTTCTTTCGTGTATCTCTCGGGGAGAATGCGCAGAGATTTGTTGTCGTACAAAAAACCGTAGAGAATTGAGTCATCTGATGATATGGCGTCTGTTTTGCCGTTTAACAGAGCTGAGTAGGCTTCCGAGTAAGTTTTATAGCCTTTAATTTTTGCATCTGGAGCGAGCAGGCGAAGTTGTTTTTCCGACACACTGCCTAAGATTATGGCGACCCTTTTTTTGTTGAGGTCTTTTGTTGAGTATATACCGCTGTCTTTTTTGACCATGACTGCTTGACCGATTTTGTAATAGGGCTGTGTGAACTCTACTAAGTTCATGCGGCTCTGGCTTATGGTCATGGTGGCAACTATCATATCAATTTCGCCTGATGACAGTTTGAGTATGCGGTTTGATGGGGTTACCTGTTTGAACTCAACAGCATTTTCATCACCCAGAATTCTTTTTGCGATGCCTTTTGCAATGTCTATATCAAAGCCTTTGAGTTTGTTATCTTTGTCTATAAATCCGAAGGGTTTTGAGTCGTATTTTACGCCCACTACAATTTTGTTTTCTCCCTGCACTTTTGAGAGAACATCTCTGTTTTTTGTTTTATCAGAGCAGCCTGATAAGAAGAGAGATATCAGCAGCAGAAACAAGATTAGTTTTTTCATAATTATTTTATCCGATATTGTTGTTTGAAAATTAGAGTAACGGTGAGTGAAAACGGTTATGAAATATATTATATTTTAAAATATAGCTTTATTTGCTCATATTTATGGATGAGAAGGAATTCTGTGGATAAGATTTTTATAAAACGTTCTGTTACTGTTAAGACAATTTTGACAAAAAAATTCAAAGAAGAAACGGAAGAAGAGTTTTTGCGTGAAATTGCTCTGATTGATGATCAGATTTTGCAGACAGAGAGCCGCATAAGACAGAGGCAGGATACAGTATTGTCAAATGAGCTCAGTCACAAGCTTGAACAGCTTGTTTTTTTGAAGCAGGAGCTTGTTGATCATCATAATGATTTTGACAGGCTGCCTCTTGAAGAAGAAGTGGTAACAGGCATGCTTGATAATTATTTCGAGCTGAAGATTGGCGATAATTTGTATGATAAAGTTAAAGATGCTGAAATTGTTGTCAGAGATGGTATAATTGAAAAGATAAAATTATAGCTTTTGGTTTATCGAATAGGAAATTTTTTATGAACAAAGAATACTTATCTGCAGGAAAAATAGTAGGTTTTTACGGAATAAAAGGTGAAGTTCGTGCGGGTTATACCCATGGCAGAGAAAAACAGCTCGGGATGGTAAAGGAATTTATTCTCGAAAAAGATAATGATAAATTTCCTTTGAAAGTTGAAGCTTTGCGCTTTCACAAGGGACAAATGATTATAAAATTTGCGACTGTTGACTCTGTTGATGATGCGAATGACTTAAAGGGTTTTATTCTCAAGGTAAAAAAGAGTATTCTTGAGCAAAATCTTGAAGAAGATGAGTTTTTGATAGCTGATTTGGTCGGGCTTCCTGCTTATGATAAAAAAATGAAGCTATTAGGAACAATTAAATTTGTAGCGGATCAGGGAAGCGGCAGTATTATTTCGATTGAAAACGAACAGAAAAAGCAGTATCTTGTCCCGTTTGTCAAAGATTTGGTTCCGGTTGTTGACATACAAAAGCAGATGATTGTTATAAACAATATTCCCGGGTTGGTGGATGAAGAATGAGATTTGATGTAATAACACTATTTCCGGAGTTGATTGAACAATATTGCTCTTTCAGTATTATGTCAAGGGCTTTAAAGAATAAAGTTATTGAGCTGAACACAGTTAACCCTCGAGATTTTACTCTTGATAAACACAGGCATGTCGATGATACGCCTTATGGCGGAGGGGCAGGCATGGTGTTGATGTGCGAGCCTTTTTTTAAGGCTTATGAGAGCATTGAGAAACTGCCAAACTCTCAGGCAATTATGCTTACACCTCAGGGACAAACTTTCAACCATAAGATGTCTGTTGAGTTATCGAAGAAAAGTCAGCTAATTTTGCTATGCGGGCATTATGAAGGATTTGATGAGAGAATAAGGCAATCTCTTGATGTTCTCGAGGTTTCTATTGGTGATTTTGTTTTAACGGGCGGTGAGCTGGCTTCTCTGTGTCTGATTGATTCTATCAGCAGGAATATAGAAGGGGCTTTAGGGAAGATTGAATCCGCTGATTATGATTCGTTTTCGAACGGATTGCTTGAATATCCGCAGTATACACGTCCTGTTGAATACCGTGGGATGAGAGTGCCTGATATTCTTCTTTCAGGTCATCATGGAGAGATAGAAAAATGGCGTTTGAAGCAGCAGCTTTTGAGGACATATCAAAGACGCCCCGATTTATTTGAGCTTTTTTTGAAGAAAGATGATTTGACAAAACTTGAGAAAAAAGTTTTGGATGAAGTTCTGAAAGAGCTGGAAATTTCTTTTTAGCGTTTTAACCGGATTTTCTTCCCAGGTATTTTAGTTTAATCAACGAATAGATAAGGTTGTTCAAAGGTGCTTTCAGTTCATGTTTTTGTGCCGTTCTGACAATTGTTCCCTGAAGGGTATCGATTTCGACGGGGTTCCCTTTTTCCATATCCTGAAGGGTTGATGCTTTGAAGTTTATGAAACTTTCTTGATTCAGCATTTCAACAATCCCGTTGACATCATCATCAGAAATCTCCATACCTTCTGCGTTTGCTATTTTCTGGCTTTCTTTGAGAACATCTGCGAATGCGATTTTTGCCTCGGGGAATTTGAGGATATCAATGAGGGTATTGTCTATCAGAGTTGAAAATCCGTTATAAGCCGTGTTGAGGATAAGTTTTTTCCAGAGTTCCCTAAGGACATTATCACTTGTTCCTGCCGGTATATCAGCTTTCAAAAACATTTTTTGCAATTCTTCAACCCTCGGGGTAATTTTTTTGTCCATTTCTCCGAGGATAATTTTGCCGTAGCCTGTGTGGTTTATGACTCCCGGTTGTTTTGATGCAGCCGTGATGTAGACAGCTGAGGCGATAATTCGTTCTTTCCCGAAGACGGAAGCAAGGACATTTTCGTTTTCAATGCCGTTTTGCAGAGAAATGATGACAGCTTTATCATTGATTCTTTCTTTGAGGTTTTTTGCGATGGACTCTGTGTAATAAGATTTTACGCAGAACAGGACAACATCGGTATCTTTGATTGCTTCGAAGGCGTGGTAAGCTTTAGGATTTTTGATTTTTATGTCACCTTTGTAACTTTTGATAAACAATCCGTTTTCTTTGAGCGCTTTTACGGAACGCTCGGTTCCGATGAATGTGACATCATAGCCCGCTTTTGCGAGTTTTGCGCCGAAATATCCGCCTACTGCTCCGATGCCTATTACTGCTATTTTCATATTTGGTTGTCCTTTTTGTGCTGAATCTAAATTTATTTTTATGGTACAATTTTAAAAATAAAGCGGGTGAGGATTTGATGCAATATTTATCTGAATTTATTCAAAATATAAACACATCAAAGAATGTAGTAATTATATCACATATAGGACCTGATGGAGATACTCTCGGGTCAACTCTTGCGCTTTGTGAAGCGCTTAAAACAGTAAAAAGCATTGAGAAAATAGATTGCATAATTAATGGTAAATTGCCTGATATATACAAATTTTTGCCCGGAATTAAAAATATGAAAACGCCTTATGATGAATCACTCTACGGCAAATATGACTTGGCAATTTCTGTTGACTGTGCTGCTTTAGACAGGATGGGAGATGCTTTGCCTGTTTTCAAAAAAGCATCTAAAACAATCAATATAGACCATCATGTTACCGGTCAGAAATTTGCTGATGTGAACATAATAGACCCAGATGCTTCTTCATCAGGAGAAGTTGTTTTTGATTTACTCAAGAAATTTGATTTTGAGATAACAAAAGATATTGCGCTTTGTCTTTATACGGCAATTTTGACCGATACAGGAGGATTCAGATTTTCAAATACAACTTCGAAAACTTTTGAGACTGCAAAATATCTTGTTGATAAAGGAATATCTCCTTCTTTAGTTTACAAAAAGTGTTATGAAAGCAAGCCGATAGCCATGTTCAAACTGCATAATTATGCGCTTGACAATACTGTTTTTGAAGAAGGAGATAAAATAGCCTATACAATGATTAGTCGTTCTGTTCTGAAAAAATTTGGTGCGGAAGATGATCATATCGATGGAATTGTTGAGGCACTAAAGCAAATTGACAGCGTTGAAATTGCAATGGTATTGAAAGAAACCATCAAAGGCGAAACAAAAATAAGCTTTCGTTCTAAAGAGATTAATGTCGCACAGGTTGCGCAATTTTTTGGCGGGGGCGGGCATGATCTGGCTGCAGGATGCACTATTTCAAAACCGTTAGATGAAGCGTTAAACGAAATTTTGCCGATAGTAAAAAAACAGGTAAGAAAACACTATGGTGTACATAATTCGAAATAAAACGAGAAGAATCAGAACTTTTTTCAAAGATTTGATTACGAGAATAATCAAAGATGATTTTATGGGTATGGCTGCAGAGATGGCTTATATATTTATTCTTGCATTTTTCCCGTTCATGATTTTTCTTGTATCTTTATTCGGTATTTTCGGCAGTGAAGACCAGATATATCGTGTTATAGATTTTTTGAATGAGGTTACTCCTCTGCAGTTTATGGGGACTGTTGAAAGAACGCTGATGAACGTTATGTATTCATCATCAAAAGAACTTGTTACTATCGGTTTTGTCACAACTTTGTTTCTTGCGTCAAATGCTGCTGTTGTTTCGATAAAAGGAATGAACAAGGCGTATCACCGTAAAGAAACAAGAAATTTCTGGCATATAAGATTGTTGTCGGTATTTATTGTACTGCTGAACGGTATAGTTATGTTCTTTGGTACGAACATGATTGTATTCGGACGTGTCATAATTGATTTTTTCAATCAATTTATTGATATATCGAGTGCTTTCGAGTCTACAATCCTTTTCATAAGATGGCCGATAGCTTTCCTCGGGCTGTTTATTATGGCATTTTTGAACTATTATTTTATGCCGAATATCAAAAAACTCGGTTTTCGCAAAAAAATAGCTTACACAGTTCCCGGGGCATTATTCTTCTGTGTGTTCTGGCTGCTTGCATCCTGGATATTCGGTTTGTATGTTGAGAACTTCGGGTCTTATGATAAGGTTTATGGTACTCTCGGAGCATTCGCAGTGTTGTTGTTGTGGTTGTATTACACTTCGTTGATTATTCTCATCGGAGGAGAGATAAATTTTCAGGTATATAAGAAATTCTTGAATCATTATTGATTTATTTTTCAGTTTATTTTTTTGTGCTAAGTTAGTAGTGAAGTAATGAAGCGGAGTTAGCGAGTAATGATGAATAATTTACAGCAAAATTTGAAAGATCTTCCATCAGCCTACAACCCCGGCGAAACGGAAGGTGAGATATACAAATTCTGGGAAGATAATGAACTGTTCAAGGCAGATGCAAAAAGCAGTAAGCCGCCATACAGCATTGTTATCCCTCCTCCGAACGTTACCGGAGTGCTGCATATGGGGCATGCACTTGATGAAACTCTGCAGGATATTCTTATCAGATATCACAGAATGGCAGGGTATGAAACCTTATGGGTCCCCGGGACCGACCATGCCGGAATTGCCACACAGAATGTTGTTGAAAAACAGTTGAGAAAAGAGAACAAAACCCGCCATGATTTGGGTCGGGAAAAATTTGTTGAACTTACGTGGCAGTGGGCAAATGAGCATAAATCAAGAATTCTTGATCAGCTGAAAAGACTCGGTGCGTCGTTTGACAGATCAAGAGAAAGATTTACCCTTGATGAAGGGTGTTCAAAAGCCGTAAAAGAAGTTTTTGTTTCTTTATATAATAAAGGATTGATTTATAAAGGCGCTTATATTGTCAACTGGTGTCCACGTTGTCAGTCAGCTATCTCGGATATAGAAACGGAATATAAAACGGAGCAGGGGCACCTCTGGGAGATTAGTTATCCGCTCAAAGATGAAATCGGTGCGATTGTCATAGCAACGACAAGACCTGAAACCATGTTCGGTGATGTTGCGATTGCTGTAAACCCGAAAGACTACAAATATAAGGACTTAATAGGTAAACAGGTCTGTATACCTTTGACAGGGCGTGCTATCCCGATTATTGCAGATGAATATGTCGATATGGAGTTTGGAACGGGTGCACTGAAGATTACTCCTGCCCATGACCCGAATGATTATGAAGTCGGAAAAAGACACGGACTTACTCCTCTCTGGGTTATGGATGAGAGGGGGCATATGGTTAATAATGACCTTGTTCCCGATACTATAAGAGGTCTTGACAGATACGAAGCAAGAAAGAAAACTGTTGAGTATCTCGAGCAGCAGGGCGCTCTAATCAGAGTTGTAGAACATGAACATAATGTCGGTCACTGCCAACGCTGCGGAAGTACTATAGAACCTTATCTCTCCGAGCAATGGTTTGTAAAGATGAAACCGCTTGCTGAAAAACCGATTAAGGCAATTGAAACAGGCGAGCTGAAGTTTGTTCCCGAGAGATGGACAAAGATTTATCTTGACTGGATGGAGAATATCAGAGATTGGTGTATTTCTCGTCAACTGTGGTGGGGGCATCAGATTCCGGCATATTATTGTGATGACTGCGGCGAAATGATTGTTGCAACGGAAAAACCTGAAAAATGTCCGAAGTGCGGCTCTTCACGATTTACTCAGGACAGTGATGTTCTTGATACATGGTTTTCTTCGGGGTTATGGCCTTTTTCTACAATGGGATGGCCAAACACAGACAGCGAGGATTTCAAAAAATTCTATCCGACTTCGACTCTTGTAACCGGGTTTGATATTATCTTTTTCTGGGTCGCAAGAATGGTTGTCGACGGTTATGAATTTACCGGTAAATCACCGTTTGGCACTGTCTTTATTCATGGTTTGATTCGTGATGAAAACGGTCAGAAAATGAGTAAATCAAAGGGAAACACAATCGATCCGGTTATTATAATTGATAAATACGGTTCCGATGCACTGAGGTTTACTCTCACAAGTCTTGTAACTTACGGAGGACAGGACATTAAAGTTTCTGATGAGCGTTTTGAATACGGAAGAAACTTTGCCAATAAGATTTGGAACGCATCGAGATTTGTTTTGATGAACTTGGAAGGCGTAGATAATAATAAGATAGATATGTCTGCTCTTACTTTGGCTGATAAGTGGATTTTGCATGAGTTCAACCGGACGGCAAAAGAAGTTAACGAACATATGGCTAACTACCGCATCGGCGAGATTGCTCATCTCTTATATGACTTTTTCAGAAGTACATATTGCGATTGGTATGTTGAGATTGCCAAAATTCAACTTCAGGATGAAACGCAAAAACTTAATACCCAGAGAGTTTTGAGTTATGTTCTTGAGAGAACGCTCCGTCTTCTGCATCCGATTATGCCACATATTACCGAACGTATATGGCAGCTTATACCATCTGATGTTTACAAAGAAGGTCAGATTTCTATTATGAAGACATCATTCCCTCAATTTGATTCTTCTTTGCAGAATATTGAAGCAAAAGAAAAGATGGAATTAGTCATTGATACAATTAAGTCAATAAGAAATATTCGCCAGACTTTGAATATCCCTGCTTCTGCGCTTGTTGATGCAAAATTCTACACTGAGGATAAGAAGTTGATGGAAGACTCTTTACCTTATGTTTACAGGCTCTCTAGAGTAAGACAGGCTGAAATATTTGACCTCGGTTCTTTTGAACCACAGCATAAATCAGCGTCAGCTGTTGTCGGCACAACGAAGGTTATTCTTCCTCTTGACGGATTGATTGATATCGAAAAAGAAATTGCAAAACAAAATAAGAAGCTCGACCAGCTGACAAAAGAAAAAACTCAGCTTGAGGGGCGTTTAAAAAACGAAAAATTTGTGTCAAATGCTCCTGCCGAGCTTGTTGAACAGACAAAACAGAGAATTTCGGAAATCGGAGTTCAGCTCAAAGCAATAGAAGAACTTGTTTCATCTTTGAAATAAGGAGGAAGCAAATGGCATCAAAGGTTAAAATTCTCGGACTTCAGATACACTCTGAGATAAATAATAAGGTTGCTAACTTTCAGAAAGTAGCATCAATATTGAGGGAGAACGCTGATTTTAAACCTGATTTGGTCGTGCTGCCCGAGACTTTTAATGCAGGATATGACTGTGAAAGTTTTCAGCAAAATGCCGAGATGATACCTGCCGGAGAAACATCTATGTTTCTCTCTTCGAGCGCAGAGAAATATAATACAAATATAACAGGGTCTTTCATTGAAAAATGTCCTGACGGAAGTTTTCGCAATGCTCTGCCGATGTTTGACAGAACAGGGGCACTTGTTGCAAAGTATCACAAGATACATCTGTTTTCATCGCAAGACAGCAAGGAAAATACTTATCTTGCTACCGGAAACAAACGTGTTATAGCTGATCTTGATTTTGCTAAAGTCGGGATGAGCGTGTGTTATGACATAAGGTTTTGCGAAATTTACCGCAAAATGGCGCTTGATGGTGCTGAGATTATGATTTGTTCAGCTGCCTGGCCTTATCCGAAGCTTGATCACTGGATTACTTTGAATAAAGCGAGAGCTATCGAAAATCAGTGTTTTGTGGTCGCAGTCAATCAGGCAGGGAAGAATGTTTTTGGCAAACTTGATTTGGGACAGTCTATGGTAATCAATCCATGGGGTGAGATTATCGCAAGCGCAGGAACTCAAGAAGGAGTTGTGAAAGCTGAAATAGACCTTGATATGGTCAAGAATATCAGAGAAGAAATATCGTTGTTTAAGGATAGAAAAGAAGAAGCTTATGTATAAATTTTTGATAACTTTGTTGATTATGTTTTTGTCTGTCGGTGTGTCTTTCGGGGCGTCTCCTCTGCAGACAAAGGTTAATAACATAATCAATTCTGATCCTCTGTCAAAAACGGCTGTTGTTGCCGTATCAGTTCGGGATATAAAGACAGGGGCGGTTGTTGTAGACAAACAGGCGTCTGTATTTATGCGCCCAGCATCAACGCAGAAAGTGCTGACCTCTGCCGCCATTTACAACAAATGGGGACGGAACTATGACATAAAAACAATTGTTTACCGCTTCAAAAATGATTTGTACATAAAAGTATTGGGTGACCCTCTGCTTACATTTGATGAGTTGAAAAAAACTCTTGAGTCCCAGAATCTTGAAGGTGTGTCAAATGTCTATGTTGACGGAGAGAGCGTTGATGGTCAGGATTATGGCGAAGGGTGGATGTGGGATTATGTAGTTTCTCCTTATGTTCCTAAGTATTCAGCTTTCAATCTTGACAGAAACCTTGCTGTGATAAAGATTATCCCGACCGATATGGGGGTGCAGGTTCCTGCAAATGCGGCAGTTAAGATAGAAAATAATTTGAAAAAAGGTACTGTCGATAACTTCAGAGTGGTTTATAAACCATGGGAAAATGCGGGGAGTGTGTTTTTGGAGGGAACTGTTGCAAAAGAACAGGAGATAAAAATTCCTGTCTTATTCCCTCGAGAATATTTCCTCAACAGGTTGAAAGAGTGTTTCCCCTTGTCTGTAAAAATAGACACTCAAAAAATACACAGACATGCAATTGTTCAGACTGCTCATCGGACTGTTTTTTCTGATGTGTTGAGAGAGATAAATTCAAATAGCAGCAACCTTGCATCGGAGAGTGTTCTCAAACTGTTTGCAATGACTCAGACAGCAAGACAGGGGACAACAAAAAACGGTATAAAGCTTGTTCTTGATTTTTATAAGAGCCTCGGGCTTGATATATCAAAGGTATCAATGGTTGATGCATCCGGTGTATCTGAGTACAATCTTGTTACCCCTGATTTTATGACTCAGGCTTTGTTCAAAATACAGAATATGAGAGATTTTATTTCCTTCAAACAGTCGCTTGCGCAGCCCGGGAAAGAGGGAACGTTGAAAAACCGTCTTTCAGATGTTCCGAATGTTTATGCCAAAACGGGGAATCACAGAGGGTATAGCAATATTGTAGGATATACCGACAAATATGTATTTGCGATTTTTGTTCAAAATTACAAAAAAGAGTCAAAAGCCGACGCAAAACACCTTGAAGATAAGATAATCAGGGCTATTGCAAAATAGTTTTTATTTGAAGCTTTCGACAAATTTGTAGATAAATGCGAGTTTTTCATCAGAGAGACTGTCGATATTTTGTCTTATGCTGTCTTTCATTTTTTCTGCTGTTACAAGATGGTTGAATTCAAAGAGCTGTTTTAACTCAACGTCGAGAGTTGTTGAAATTTTTTCAAGAGTAGGCAGAGAGGGGAAATGCCTGCCGCTTTCTATTGCACTGAGAGAGCCTGTTTCGATTTGGATTAACTCTGCAAGCTGCTCTTGCGTGAGATTTTTTTGTTTTCTGATTTCTTTGATTCTTTTTCCTAAGAGTTTTTTGTTATCCATATTTACCTCAAATTTTATCTTAAGTTAATTTGAAGCAGTTTTTAAGCGTAAATAAAACGTAGTTTTATTAAAAAATATGTAAATAAAATATAGTTATGCTTGTTTAAAATATAGTTTTTATATAAACTGCATGTTAAACACATAGTATGGAGTCTTGATATGAGTCTTGATGGGAAAAATAAAAAACTTGCCGTTTTGAATGCTCATTTTATTCGTTTATATCTTGAATCTTTGGTTGATATATGTCACAAATACGGGATAACTGTTGATTTGTACACATTCAGAGAAGGTTTAGCGCCTTATGCGGGAGTTGACAATGTTTTTTATGCCGGAGAAAATCCGAATCTCAAGAGTGCAAAATCAATCAAGGAATTTAACAAAAGACTTTATGAGATGACAAAGGATAAGGGGTATGATTATGTTTTGAGTGATTATCTCCCGTTGTCTTTCGGATGCTGTGTTTTTCATGTTTATTCAATTGTCGAGAGGATGAGATTGTGTCCGAATTTTTTGTACCGTTTGATTTTTTATCTCGGGCATTATCAGATGATAAAATATTTCAAAAATCTTTTTCAAAAACAGCCGAAGATATTTGCAGTTTCATCAATTGTCAAAGATGACCTCATTAGAAACTGCAATATCCCTGAGGAACGCATAAAAATAATCTTCCCCGGGTGCGAAAACAGCGAGCTTGTTGAAGAATACGACATAAAAAAATACGATAAAACAAAGCCTTTTGTATTCGGATTATCTGCAGTCGGGTTTGTCAGAAAAGGGGGATTTTTGTTTCTCGATGCAATCAGGCGTTTGAAAAAGGATTATCCTAATATAAAAGCAAGGATAATCTACCCTGACCACAGGAAAAACTTGGGGTTGAAGTTGTATCTATGGTTTTACGGGCTGAAAGACATTGTCGAGATAGTCGGTTTCCAGAAAGATATGAGTTCTTTTTATCGTTCATTGGACTGTCTTGTTGTCCCGAGCATATTTGAGGCATTCGGAAGGGTTGTTATCGAAGGAATGAGCCATAAAATTCCCGTGATTGTCGGCAGCAGCGTCGGCGCAAAAGATATTATCAAAGATGGGGGAAACGGTTTTGTCTTCGAAGCTGACGGGTACTCAGGGAAACCTCTTGCAGAAAAGATGAAAGAGGTAATCAGGAATTATAATAATCTTGATAATCTTGTAAACAGTGCCTATACTCTCTCAAAATCAGGCTTCACATGGAAGAATTTTGCGGAAGAGATTTTCAAAGAGCTTTATTTATCCTAAGATTTTTTGTTTTCCGGGCGTTTTCTGTATCTGAAATATAGAACAAAATCAGCAGCTACAAACAGCGCATTGAGCACGTAGAGATAAATTACCCAGTCATAGAGATAAAAAATCTTGTGCAGTATTCCGCAGAGGTATCCTATAAAAATCAAGCTCAGGAATAGTCTGCTTGTTCCTTTGACGACTTTTGTTTTATAGGTTTTTATCAGTGCAAACGGCCAGCTTGCGCCAAAGCAGACAAGCATGAGAATTTCAAATATACTAAAGTGCATTGACATAAAACAGGTTCTCCCTCAATTTTCCCTTCTAAAATTTGAGATGTCTGACAGCAGCCCATACAGCAATTGCTACAGAAATCGTATTCATAATATTACCAACATAGGCAAATGTAAACAGAAAAAGTATTGCAATTATGTTGAGCTCGCTGAGCGATAAGAATATTAAAATCGGGTTGTATACTATGGCAATTACGGTAATCATTGCAGTTATGATATTGAGAGTTTTTGTTGTTTTGAATTTTGTGAGAGACGTAATAATTTTTGCAACGGCGTATCCGACGACATATGCAGATGCCCACATAATAAAAGGACCGAATGGCTTCAGAAAATTCCACAGATATCCAAGGACAACTGCGGCAACAAACGCATTTGTGAAGGTGAAGAAGTAATCTCTTTTTGAGGCGTTGATTTTTGCCTGAGTCTTGTTTTTTCCTGCGCAATCAGGACAAATATACCCGATTGGTGCAGAAACAATGCATTTTGTACAAATCGGACGCCCGCATGATGAGCAGCCGAGCCGTGTTTTTGTATCGGGGTGGTAGTAGCAGGTTTTCTCTTCTGACATTGTATTCTCTAAAATTGCTCTTTTGACTGTGGCAGAGATGTTTGAAAAAACGTTATTTTTAGGATACACCAGTTCTTTTCTGTTCTGCAAGTAATTTGTTTTTATCTGTAAATTTTAATAAGGGAGAATAATATGGACAAAAATATTTTATCTCTTAATTCTCAATATGATGAGTTTACCCTGAAGCTTGATAAAGCGAAGAGGCTTTTGAATGCCGAGAAAATAGCGGAAGCCAAAGCAATCCTTTTGGGGATTATTTCAAAGAGTTTGTATCATATTGAGGCAAATGATTTGTTATCAAGAATATATGAGTTTGAAGAAAACTATGATATGGCTGCGAAAGCTCTTGAGCGTTTGTTATATTCGGTTGACTCATTAAGTTTGCGTTACAAACTGGCACAGGTGTATCAGGACTCTGATGATTATTACAACGCATACAGAGTTTTAAAAGGTTTGTGCGAAGAAGTTGACGGAGATAAAAATTTGTATGAACAAATGGCTCACACCTGTGCAATTCTTGATAAAACTGATGAGGCAATAGACTATTATGACAGAGTCCTGAAAATTGATAAAGATAATTTGCCTGCATTAAGCGAGCTTGCTGATATTTATTATGATACGGATAAAATCAACTATTATTTTTTGAAATCAAGAATCTGCGTGCTTGAGAATAATAATTCTTATGCAATTGATGCTCTGAGAAGTGTATTGAAGCTGCTTGATGATGATGTTCAAAAGTCTGAGGTTCATCATAAAATAGCGAGATTATACCACAAGATGGGAAGGTACGGTCAGTCTTATGATGAATATTTGAAGGTTCTTGAATATAATCCTTTGAATGAGGAAGCAAAAGAAGAGATGGATAGAGTTTTTGAGGAAGAAGTTTCAGAAAACGGGAGTTTTTTTGACAGGGTTTTGAGGATGTTATTTAATTAGTTCTTTGTTACATCATATTGAATAAGTTTGATTATTTTGTGTATAATTTATTTATTAAATTGATGTTATAAAGAGGAACAATGATGATAAATTCGGTTGTTGTAGTGGGAAGAGTCGGACAGGATCCTGATATGAGATATTTTGAATCAGGAAAAGTCAAAACAACTTTTTCAATAGCAGTGAACAGATGGTCAAAGAACGGTGAGTTTACTGATTGGTTCAATATTGAGCTGTGGGATAAGTCAGCCGAAATAGCGGGTGAATATGTCAAAAAAGGCCGCCTTGTTGCTATCGACGGACGTTTATCAATAAATAAATGGACCGCACAGGACGGTACCCAGCGTGAGAGATTTGTGATTATTGCAAACAACTTGAAGTTGTTAGGCGGGAAAAGAGATCAGGAATAAAGAAGTCGTTTTATGCTTTTGACTAATAATATAGCAATTATTGCGGATGATTTGACGGGAGCGAATGATACTGCTCTTCAATTTATGATGAGAGGGTGTAATACGCAGATTTTGTTTGATTATCAGGCAGTACCTGAGGGTAAGTCTTATACACAAGCCTGGGCAATCAGCACTGAAACAAGAAATGAAGATCCTGATTATGCGGCAAGAAAAGTTTATGAAATTACTCAAGGACTTTTATTCAACTTTAACTTTGAGCATGTTTACAAAAAAATAGACTCGACTCTTCGTGGAAATATAGCCCATGAGTGTTGGGCAACAATGAAAGCTCTTGATTATGATGCGGCGGTTATTGTTCCTGCATTTCCTGCCGAAAACAGAACAACAATAGGCGGATATCAAATGCTTAAAGGTGTACCTGTTGAACGTACCGAGTTTGCCCGAGATCCACAGAATCCTATTTTTGAATCGCATATTCCAACGTTGCTGCGCCAGCAGGTAAAAGAAGAGAATTATGATGATATTGATTTGATTCAGTTCAGTACGGTAACAAAAGGCGCCGGACCTATTCTTGTTGAATTGCAGAGTTTGATACAACAAGGCAAGAAACTCATTGTTATAGACGCTCTCTCAAAGACTGACTTGGAGCAGATAGCTCTTGCCGTGAAAAAATGTACTTATAAAGTTCTCCCATGCGGTTCAGCAGGTTTGGCACAGGCTTTTGCAGGTATCTGGCTTGCTGATGTGAATTATCATCACATAAAAAAAGTTATAGCAGATTTACCTGTTTTGATAGTGTCAGGCAGTGCAACGGATATTACAAAAAATCAGCTTATTCGGCTTGAAGAAGAAGAAGAGGTTGATGCTTATTTTGTGAAAGTTCCTGTTGAAAAAGTATTTTCAGGGCCTGATCAGGATTATGCTCAAAGGATAGCTGACAGTCTGAAAAGAGTCGGTGTATCTGTTGTTCAGATTGAAGATTTTGAGTGCAGTGATGAATTTTTGGAGAACCATAATATTACAAAAACGGAGTTGTCTTCGATAATAACCGATTTTTTAGGCAGACTTACGAAGAAGATAGTTGACCTGCAGGAGTTGATTCTTGTGAGTGTCGGAGGTGAAACATCTTATAAATGCTGTCATGCGCTTAATAGCAAAAATTTGCAGCTGATTGATGAGGTTGAACCGGCGATACCTCTGTGTTTGGATTATAATTCGCAGTGGGTTATCACAAAATCAGGAAATCTTGGAACCCCGAAGACATTAATTAATATTGTAAAATATTTGGAACAACATAAATAATGAAAAAGAAAATTGCAATAACACTTGGAGACCCCTCGTCTATAGGTCCTGAGATAGTTTTGAAATCTTTTTTGAATAACAAATTTGACCCTGATAAATTTATTCTTATCGGTAATAAGGCGTCTGTTCTTGCAAACGGGATTAGCTTTCCTAAGGGAATTGAGTTTGTTGAAATAATGCCTGAGGTTTATAATTTTGAAACGGGCAAGATTACGAAAGTTTCGGGTGAAGTGTCTTTTCGCTCGCTTGAGCTGGCATGTGATATGGTAAATAAGTCTGAAATTTCGGCAATTGTGACAGCTCCTGTATCTAAAGAATCAATTAATCTGGCAGGGCATCATTTTTCCGGTCAGACGGAAATTTTAGAACATTTTCTTTCGAGAAACGGAGAAAAAGCGGAGATGCTTTTTGTATCAAAAGATTTTCGTGTACTTCTTTTGACAAGGCATGTTCCTGTTTCAAAAGTGCCGTCTTTGATTACGTTTGATTTTGTTGTTTCAAAAATAAACGAGCTATCTTCCCAGCTGAAAAAACACTTCAGAATAAACAATCCTAATATCGCTTTATGTGCACTGAATCCTCATGCGGGAGAAGGCGGGTTGATAGGTGATGAGGAGATAAATGTTCTTATTCCTGCTGTAGAGAAGCTGCAATCTGACGGTATAAATATCAGCGGGCCGTATCCGGCTGATATGCTTTTTTCAAAGGCGGCAAAAGCCTTCAAAGAAGGAACTCAGCCTTATGATTGTTATGTTTCGTGCTTTCATGACCAGGGTTTGTGTGCTGTAAAGACTATCGATGTCGGGAACACTGTGAATACGACAATAGGTTTATCTGTTATCAGAACGTCGCCGGCTCATGGGACGGCTTTTGATATAGCAGGAAAAGGGATTGCAGACTGTTCAAGCATGACAGCCGCAATTAAGCTTGCTATTGAGTTAGCTTGTTAAAATACTTTACTGATAAGTTCTTTGATGTCAACTTTGTCTTTCAGTTTCTCGAAGGCATATTTTGCAGCTTCTTCGGCACCGTCTTTTAATAAGTCAGAAAATTTATTTGAGTTATTCGAAGAAGCAGACGAGTTTACCGCTGTATTTGCAGACGATGCAGGTGAATGAATGACAGTTGTTTCAGATATAGTCCACATCCCTCTGTTGTTTTTGAGTGAGTCGACTTCTGACATTGAAAGCTCTTTATCATTGTCCTTGTCGAGGTCATCAAAACGTTCCTGCAATTTTTGGAGAAATTCAGGAACTTCCTGATTGTTGATTTTCAGGTCAAAGATATAATCTCTGAGTTCTTTTTTGGAAATTTTCTGGTTGTTATCACTGTCCTGTGAAAACAATTTTGCTGCTGTAAAACTGTTGTGTTCTTTTTCAACTGCTGCTGTCGGTAACATAAAATACCTCGTTCTCCCCTACTCTTTTTCAGGATAACGTATATTTTATGTTATTTAATCCTACAAATTGATGGTTTTAATTTATTCGATGATTTCGAGGCGAACTTTTTGTATGCCTGCCGAAATCATTCCTATTTCTGCAGCAGCCGCTTTTGACAGGTCTATTGTCATTTTCGGATTATTTCCGCAGCGGTCGTTAATTTTTACAATACATGATTTATTGTTATCGAGGTTTGTCACTTTGACCATGGTTCCGAAAGGAAGCGTTCTATGAGCTGCCGTAAATTTATCTTTGTGATATATTTCTCCGTTGGCGGTTCTTCTTCCATGAAAGTAATCAGCGTACCATGTTGCATACCCTGTGTGGGGTTGAATTTTTGTTTCGGCACCGAAAGAGGCAGGTGCGTTTAATAGTAAAACCATCAGTGTCAAACATATCGAGTGGCTCATAAGTTTCTTATTCATATGGGGCTCCTCTATTTAGTTCATCCTTCTATTGTATTATAAAAATAAAAAAAAGATAGTTATCCCTCAGTTGGTTAATATAAGCGGGTATAGCTTAATAATGATTTGCAAATAAGCTTTCGACAATGGCTTTTATGTTTTCGTTGTGTTTTATTTTCTCCGTAATCTCTTTTTTATTTTTAATCTGCGGGATGCAATTCAGCTTTGATAAAGCCATGACTATTTCGCAAATCATCTGCTCATTTTCTTCGCTGTCGAGGACTTCAAGCAAATATTGACTTGCGATATTCAGCTCGAGATATGATATGAGATTGATAGCTGATGATTTTCTTGCTTTGTTTTCTGAAGTTAGCTCATCCAGCAGGTCATCTATCTGTGCTTCCCAAAAATCATTACTCAAAGAGTTCAGGAATGAGCATATTTTAGTCAATTCTTGGAGAGTTTTTTTATCTTCATCAAATTTGTATTCATCAAATTCGTTGAATAAATTAAACATACTTCGTGATTTCAAGAGTATTTCACTGTATTTGCCTTTGAAGGGATCGTTTTGTTTTTTTGATAAATCAAAGATTATGTTCAGGCATTTTGAAATTTTGAAATCAATAATAGTGCTGAGCGGCCATATTTCAGACAATGAAGAGATTATGTAGTCAAAACATTCTAACGATAGCTCTTTAAGTTCGCTATCAGGGCTGTTAAAGTATTCGGAAATATCTGTAGATAATGCTATTTCTCCTGCCATATGTTCTTTCATTGAGGAGTTTTTCATCGCTCTAAACATATCAGGAAGAATGTTTTTGTCCTGATAAAAAGACAGGAATTGTACAGCTTGAACTTTTTGCCAGTCATCATCTGATTTAAGCTGATTTTTATAAAATTCAAATGCTTCCATATCTTTCATGGAGGCAAGAGCGAGTGCGCAATTCTGTGATAGGGCATCGTTTGTTGATTTTGAATTTTCAAACAGGAGTTTTTGCGCATTTTGATTTTGAACATAACAAAAATATTTTGCAGCATAGCATTTTTCGCTTTCTGAGCCGTCTTTAAGGAGAGAGAGAAATTTTTTGTTGATTTCTTCATTCTGAAATTTTTCAAATGCTGCTGCAATAAAATCATCAAAACCCATGTCATAATATTGCATAAAATCAAAAAGATTGTTGATATTGTCTTTAGTGCAGGCGTTGAGTAATTTTTCACAGGCTGCGTCTTTTATGAAATCAAAAATATATTCGGAATTTTCAACAAGACACTTCCATGCGTCGAGGTCTTTGTTGTTTATAATATTTTTTGCTGCATTGTTTGATTTTATTTTATCTTTTTGCAGCAAATCGGATGCATTTTTATTATTCAGTTTCATGGTATCTCCTCTTATTAAAAATTATTATATATTTAAGAATTGAAAAATTGCTCAATCACTTTCAGTAATTATTTTTTGGTGTAAATTCTCTATGTAAAATTTTCTTGACAAAAGCTTTAATTAACATCAAAATCAATAGATGAGGAATGCAGGAGGTTATTTTTGAAAAGAACTTTTCTATACGATGAACATTTGAAACTCAATGCGAAAATGGTTGATTTTTGCGGATGGGAAATGCCTATACAGTATCCTGACGGAATTGTTGCAGAACACAAAGCTGTAAGAGAAAACTGCGGTTTGTTTGATGTTTCTCATATGGGAGAAGTTTTTGCAGAAGGAGAAGAGGCGGTATTCTTTTTGCAGCATCTTGTTCCTCAGGACATTTCAAAACTGCATGAAGGTCATGCCGTGTATTGTCAGATGACTGATGAACAGGGCGGAATTATTGATGATTTGATAATCTACAAACTTGAAGAAGAAAAGTTTTTGCTTATAATAAATGCTGCCTGCATAGATAATGATTTTGCATGGATAGAGAAAAATGCTCAGGGGTATGATGTCAGAGTTGAAAATAAGTCTGAAGAGTATTCAATGATTGCCCTGCAGGGACCAAAGTCATCGGATGTCGTTGAAAAATCAGGCATATTCAAACATATGCAGCCAAAGTTTTTTTCAATCATTAAAACAAAAATAGACGGCTGCGATGTGTTTTTATCCCGTACCGGTTATACAGGAGAAGACGGATTTGAGATTCTTGCAAAGAACGAGGATATTTCTCATCTGTGGAAATATCTTATGGAGATAGGAAAAGAATTTTCGATTACTCCTGTCGGACTCGGGGCTAGAGATACTCTTCGTCTTGAGGCCGCTCTTTTGCTCTACGGTCAGGATATGAATAAACAAACAACGCCGATTGAAGCATCTCTAGGATGGTCTGTCCCCGAGGGAAAGACAGCTGACTACAACGGTCGTGATGTAATTTTATCCCAGTTGAAAAACGGCGTGGCAAGAAAACTTGTCGGATTGGTAATGACAGATAGAGCAATCCCGAGACATAATTGTTTGATTTATAAAAACGGTATAAGAGTCGGGATTGTTACAAGCGGAAGTATATCCCCGATGTTGGGAGTGGGGATAGCTCTCGGATATGTTGACACATCAAAGGGGCTGAAGACTGATGATATTGTAGAAATAGAAATCAGAGGACGGTTTTTCAAAGCAAAGATATCACGAAGACCTTTTGTTCATAAGTTTTATTCAAAATAACGGTAAAAATAAATAAGGAGGAAAAAATGGGAGCACCCGAAGGAATTTTATGTACAAAAACTCATGAATATGTTTATGAAAAAGACGGAAGTTATTTGGTAGGTATTACCGATTATGCCGTTGAGCAGCTTGGAGATATTGTATTTGTTGAATTACCCGAGGTTGGTACTGAACTTGAAAAAAAAGAAGTCTTTGCGACTATTGAGTCAGTGAAGGCGGCTTCAGAGGTTTATATGCCTGTATCAGGGAAAATTGTTGAGATTAATGAAAGACTCCTGAACGAACCCGAATTGATTAATAGTGATTGTTATGAAGAAGGGTGGTTAATTAAGGTAGAACCTGCATCTCTTGAGAGCGATCTTGAAGATGCAATGGAATATGAAGACTACATATCAGATGTAGAAGAATAGGATTGTTGATGAATAATTTTTTGGCACATACTGATGAAATAAGACAAACTATGCTTGGAGAAATAGGGCTATCGAGCATAGATGAGCTGTTTTCACTGATAAGCAAAGATGTCCGCTCTGATATCAAGCTGACATCAGGGATAAGCGAGCTCAAAGCGCAGAAAGAACTAAAAAAGCTCTCAAAGAAAAATGAGATTGATTTTGTGAGTTTTTTGGGCGGCGGTGTTTATAATCGTTTTATTCCTTCTGCGATAGGAGAAATTACACGCCGGTTTGAATTTAATACGGCTTATACTCCTTATCAGCCTGAGATTTCTCAGGGGACTCTTCAGATGATTTATGAGTTTCAGACCATGATTTGCGAGCTGACAGGCATGGATGTGTCAAATGCATCTGTTTATGATGGTGCAACAGCTTGTGCCGAGGCAGTTGCTATGGCGGTCAAAATTAAGAAAAAATCAAAAATTCTTGTATCGGATGCGTTGAATCCTGATTATAAAAAGGTGGTTGAAACCTACTGCCATGATGCCGGTACTGTTATTGAATATGCCAAAGTTGTTGATGGTAAAACCTTGTTGGCTGATGATTTGTCAGAGTATGCCGCTGTTTTGCTTCAAATTCCGAATTATTACGGAGTGGTTGAGAATATTGAACAGCTTGAAGCAAAAAAGAATTCAGCATTATTGATTGCATGTGTTGATCCGATGTCCTTGTCCGTTTTGAAAACTCCTTGCAGCTATGGTGTTGATATTGCAGTCGGTGATTTTCAGCAGCTCGGGTTGGCTATGAGCTGCGGCGGTCCACATGGTGGATTTATGGCAGCAAAGAGTGCTTATGCAAGACAGCTGCCCGGGCGTATTGTCGGGATGACTGTTGATAAAGAAGGGAAACGAGCTTTCACTTTGACTCTTCAAGCAAGAGAACAGCATATAAGACGTGAGAAAGCAACCAGTAACATATGTACAAATAACTCTCTTATGGCTCTTTCGGCAACTGTTTATATGTCTTTGCTCGGATTTGAAGGTATGAAAGAGGTTGAATTGTTGAGTGTTCAAAGAGCTCATCAGCTAGCAGAGGACCTTGAGAAAATTGACGGTTTGGGAATTTTATACAAAGACTTCTTGAACGAGTTTGTTTTGAATACAAACGGGATGTCAGAGAGAATTTTGTCCCATCTCAAGCGAAGCGGTATTTTAGGCGGTATCAGACTGGATGAAAATAATATTCTTGTAGCTGTTACGGAGATGGTTGAGCCTGAATCTTTGGAGTTGTACGTATCAAAAGTTAAGGAGCTGTTTTGAAAGAATTATGAGCGAGCTTATTTTTGAGAAAAAAACAAATGATGACACACAAAAAAGACATGCCGTTTCTTTTGAAACAGACAGGACTTTTGATTTATCAAAGATTTTGAGAAAAGATTATTTGAGAGAAAAACCGCCTCTTTTACCGTCATTAAGCGAATTAGAGGTAATGAGACATTTTACCGGTTTATCAGAAAAGAATTTTTGTATAGAAAAAGGTTTTTATCCTCTCGGTTCATGCACAATGAAGTACAATCCTAAGGTTAATGAGTGGGCTGCGTCTTTGGAGGGATTTACGAATATCCATCCGCATCAGGATGATGATGATTTGCAGGGAGCTCTTGAGCTTATGTACAAGTTGCAGGAGAGTTTGAAAATTCTCACAGGCATGGATGCAATGACTTTGCAGCCTGCAGCGGGTGCTCATGGTGAGTTTACAGGTATGTCGATTGTGAAGAAATATTTTGAAAAAATAGGAGAAAAAAGGACAAAAGTGATTGTTCCTGATTCTTCTCACGGGACAAATCCTGCTACTGCTCATATGTGCGGGTTTGAGATAGTTCAAATTAAGTCTGATGAAAGAGGTCAGGTTGATGTAGAAGATGTGAAGAAGAATCTATCGCCTGATGTTGCTGCAATAATGATGACAAACCCGAATACTCTCGGTATTTTTGAGGAAAATATTCTTGAAATATCAAAATTGGCACATGAAAACGGATCGCTGTTGTATTATGACGGTGCTAATTTGAATGCTGTTATGGGGATAACTACCCCTCATGATATGGGATTTGATATTGTACATTTGAACTTGCACAAGACTTTTGCGGCTCCGCATGGCGGCGGTGGCCCTGGGTCAGGTCCTGTCGGGGTTGTTGAAAGGCTCAAAGGTTTTCTTCCGGTGCCTGTTATTGAATTTGACGGGACTAAGTATTTCAGAAACTATGATTTACCTGATTCTATAGGCAAAGTGAAGGCTTTTTTCGGTAATTTTGGAGTTATGATAAAGGCTTACACATATATTCTTATGATGGGTATGGAAGGTTTGAAGCTTGCAAGCTGTGATGCAGTATTGAATGCGAATTATTTAAAAGAAAAGTTGAAGGATGTATATAAGCTTCCTTATGATATTCCATGTATGCATGAGTTTGTGCTGTCGGCTGAAAATTTCAAAGACGCTCATATTACTGCCATGAACATTGCGAAAAGGCTTATTGATTATGGTGTGCATCCTCCGACAGTTTATTTCCCGCTGATTGTGCATGAAGCTTTGATGATAGAACCTACAGAGTCTGAGTCAAAGGCTGTTCTTGATAATTTTGTTGATATTATGCACAAGATTGCAGAAGAAGTACAGATTGCTCCTGAGCTGCTTTTTGAAGCACCGCATAATACTCCTGTATTAAAGGTTGATGAGGTGCAGGCTGCAAGACAGCTGAATGTAAGATATCAGAAAGTTTGATGTCATACTGAGCGGAGAAAAAAGTCTTGATATTTTGAACTCAGTCTAGTCTTCCGCATCAAAATTTGATGAACATTTGCCAGTGGGTGAAATTTTTTCAAGAAGGACAACGGATTGAACTGCAATAGCCTGACCTTCACCAATCGGACCGAGTTTCTCCATCGTTGTTGCTTTGATGGAAATTGAGTCCTGAGGTATTTTCAAAATTTTTGACAAATTTTCACGCATAAGCGGTATGATATCTTTCATTTTGGGTTTTTCAGCAAGAATGATGTTATCCGTATTGCTGATTTTATAACCTTTTGATAAAACAAGTTCATTTACTTTTTCAAGCAGAAGCACACTCGATATCCCTTTATACATGGGGTCTGTATCAGGAAAGTGTTGTCCGATATCCCCGAGAGCCAGAGCCCCAAGCATTGCGTCCATCATTGAGTGAATTAAGACATCAGCGTCTGAGTGACCGAGGAGTCCTTTTTCGTAGTTTATTTCTATTCCGCCAAGGATAAGTTTTCTGCCTTCGACAAGACGGTGAATGTCGTAGCCGTTGCCTATTTTGTACATGTCAGCTCCTCATTGTTGAGAGCAAATTTTTCGATTGCCACTGCAGCACCGTCGTTGTTAATATCCTTAGTGATAAAGTTTGCAACTTGTTTGAGGTCGTCTGTTGCGTTTCCCATTGCTACTTTGATATGTACAGATTTCAACATTTCTATGTCGTTGTTTTGATCTCCTATAGCCATTGTTTCTTCGGGTTTTATGCCCCAGAGATTTGCGAGATATTTGATAGCATTACCTTTTGATGTTTGTTTATTGTTTATTTCGCAGAATACAGGGCTTGATTTGACGAGGTAGAGTTCTTCTTTGAAATAATCCTTCAGTTTCTTGACTATAAAATCTGTGTGTTCAGGGGTTTTGCCTATTGCGAGCATTTTTGTCGGTTCAAATTTGGGAAATTTGTCCAAAGAGTCAGTTAGTATATATTTTATGTTTTGTTTCGCCGAATATTGTTTGAGACGTTCCGTATCGGTTTGAGAGTAAAGGTTATCATCCATATAAATATTCAGCTGTACGTCATCGTCTTTCAGAATTTCAACAATTTTTTGGGCATGGTTTTCTCTTAGCGGGCAGTGGAAGATTATGTCTTCATTTTCATAAAAGTTTTTAATCATTGCTCCCTGATAAGAAATAATCGGCGATGTAAGGTTGAGATTTTTTGCAACGGGCATGGCTGATTTGTGCATACGTCCTGTGGCGATAAGCACCTTTATCCCCCGTTTTTGTGCTTCTTCAACGGTTTTTTTTACTCTGTCTGAAATTATATTGTTTTGTGGCAAAATAGTTTCGTCTATATCTAGAGCAATAAGTTTAATTTTGTTCATAATTCCCTTTCAATTTTGGCAATTATTTCAGACCTTTTTCTTTATTATATATCAAGTGAAAAAAATTTAAAAAAAACACTTTAAAAATAAAAAAGTTGGTGTTATAATGATAACACTCAGAAGGAGAAATTAGGTATGATGGCATTACAAGCAGCAACTACAGCTTATTATACTGCAATGGCTCATGATGCAGCTTATTCTTCAATGAATAATAATGCTGTAAGAATGAACTTGCTGAGTCCTAACAATAATATGACCTTTGGGGCTTTGGCTCAGGCTGATAAACAGGCTGATTTGCAGGGACTTAGAGACAATTTGATGTTTAAGCTTGCAAATGTTTTTCTTGAAAACCAAAGAGAACAACAGGCGAAAAAGCAAAACAAGTTAGACACTCTGGCATAAAAAAGAGCCTTTAGGCTCTTTTTTAGTACTATGAATTTTATAGAGAATTTAAGAAACAGGATAGATTTTTATTTACGCCGTCGAATAAGCTTTTCGAGGCGTAATTATTATGTTTTGCCGGAGTCTAAAGACGGGTTGTTTGATGATGACTCTGAGGCATGCTTATGCGAGAGATATTTGTATGAGAAATATAATCTGGAGTTTTTGAAGAGTTCTACGACGAGGATGAACTATCTTGAAAATTTGTATACGATTGAGCTCTTTGACAGATACTTGTCTCCAGAAGGAAAAGAGAAACTCGAGGTTCTTGATATAGGAGCGAAGAACTGGTTTTATGCCTGTGGAGAGTATTTTTTCTTCAAGCATTTCTGCCGCAGGTTGAAGTTAGACGGTGTTGAGATTGATGCTTACAGGTTATACACGAGTTTGTATTCGAGATATGAGGTAGCAAAGTTTTATTCAAGGGGACTTGAGGGAGCTGAGTATATTGCCGGGAATTTGCTTGATATAAACAGAAAATACGATTTTATTATATGGTTTTTGCCGTTTGTTTTAGAATATCCTCTTCTAAAATGGGGGCTGCCTCTTGATGAATTCAGACCTGTTGAGTTATTTGAGCATGCTTATTCTTTGCTGAAGGAAGGAGGAACAATGTTTGTTGTTAATCAGGATGTCGAAGAATACGAAGTTCAGCAAGCTATTTACGGGCATGCCGGAGTTGAATATAAGCTTTTGGGTAAAATAGAAAGCTGTTTTCTTGAATACAAATATGACCGTTACGCAAGTGTTGTTGTGAAAGTTCAGGAATAAAGATTATTGTCTTTGATGTAGTTGAGGACTTTTTCGGGGATAAGACTGTTAACGGGCAGGTTATGTTTGAGATTGTATCTTATCTTTGTTGATGAGATATCAAGAAACGGCAATTCAAGAGAAGAGTAAGATATATCGGGGAGTTTTATTTTTTTTCTTGAGAGTTCTATGTTGAAGTTTTTGCATCTTGGAACGACGATAAAATGCACTTCCTCAACCAGATTTTGCGCATGATACCAGGAGTCGAGTTTTTCGAAGGCATCCGTTCCGATAATGAAGTTTATTTTATCGTTTATTTTAAAAAGTTGTTTAATTTTCATAACGGTGTTGTAGGAGTAAGATTTTCCCGGGAGAGTCAGTTCTATGTCGTTTACTTCAAAGTCAGGATAATCTTCGATTGCCAGCTTGACCATATTTAATCTGTGGTTAGGAGCTATTATTTCTTCATTCTTGTGAGGTGGAATTTTGGACGGGATTAATATAATTTTTTCTGTATCAGTATATTGCAAAACACCTAAAGCTACCCCGATGTGTGCGTTGTGTACCGGATTAAAGGTGCCTGAGTAGATACAAAAATTCATATCAGCAGGCTGCTAACATACTGTCTTCGACAACGGAGAGAATTTTTCTTGTGAAAATTTTGTACCTTTCTCGGTCAGCTTCTCCGTTCAAGACGATGTCAGAGTATTGTACGGTTGGTTTTACATAAATTCTGGCTTTATCACATGCGTTTTGATAGATTTTGTCTGCTGCGTTTCCGAGTCCTCTTTCTTCTGCACGTTTGTACCAGCGCATTTTTTGTACATCCTGTGATACATCAACATAGATACGGAAGTTGAAAGCATTTTTGATTTTCGGAGTCAGCGTGAATAAACCTTCCGCAATAATAATTTTCCCCGGATATGCATAGGTGTGTTTGTCTATTCTTATTGTAGTTCCGCTCATGTCATATTTTGGCAGCCAGGTCGGTATACCTCTTGAGAGTTGTTCGATATGTTTATTCATGAGGTCAAGTTCTATGGCTTCTGGGACATCAAAGTCGTAGTTTTTGGCGAAATTTGCCATACCGCCTGCTTTTTTGACTTCTTTTGAACGGTCATAGTAGTAGTCATCTGTATTGAGGCGGGTAATCATGTTATCGATGCCGTGTTCATCAGCGAAGTTTTGGATTTCGTTGATGATATCGATAGCAATAGTTGACTTACCGCTTGCGGATTCTCCCGCTATTCCTATGCTCGGTTTTGTATCTGAGAGGTTGCAGATGTGATAGGCTATTTTTTGGATGGTTCCTTTTTTAATAAAAAGAAAAACAGGATTACTCTGTTTTTCTTCTTCTTCAAATATATTAATCAATTCTTTTTCGACAAAATCAAAGCGTTTTTGTTCAGAATAACCAAAGCGTTCAGGGATAACATCAAAAGAATTTTCGAGTTGTCCGAGTCGTTGGATATTCAATTCTTGAGTTTGCGCTGCCAAGTTTTAATACCTTCACTTTTTCCAGTTATCAGATTTAAAACAAAAACATTATAAAAATTGCTCTTTCATAAGTTATATCATGGTATATGAATAATTACAATTGTATTTAGCTTACGAGGGAGAAATTTCTTTTGATAATAGGTTTGAGCGCTTCTTTTGCGTCAGTTTCGGCATTGTAAATTTTTACGAATTTATCAAATTTTGTGATGAACAAAACCGACATTATATTTGAGTTCAAATTGAATAAATTCAAGTCGACATGGTCGCCTGATTTTTCCAGAAAATTCAGGAAAGAGTTATCGACACTTTCTACGTTGTTCATATCGAGAAAAATGTTTTTGTATCCGTTAAAGAGTAAATTTCTGACAGAATTGAAGAGAAAGTCAATATTGCCTGAGTCAATTTTGTTATCTTTTATGACCATGAGAAAAGAGTCGGACGATTTCATAACTGTATATCCCTGTTTTTACACATATCCTGTATTTATATTTTATAGGTTATTAAGACTGATAACAATTTATATAAAGTTGTAATTTTTTCAATCTAAAGTTGTAAAAAGAAAAATGTAATAAAAAAAGCCCGATTGAAAAATCGGGCGGGTTGTTGTTTGCACCTCTGAGTTAAAAAGAGTTTTTTATATCAATGTCAGCGCCAGTGATGGAGTTTGGTTTGCCTGCTGGAGCAGTGTGGCTGCTGATTGTTGAAGAATTTGCTGTTTTGTCAACTCTGATGATTCTGCAGCGATATCAGTATCTCTTATTGTTGAATAAGTTGACTGAAGATTTTCTTTTCTTATATCAATTCTGTCGATTGTTGAATCAAGACGGTTCATAGAAGCACCGATTATAGATCTTCTGGATGAAATGTTGTTAACAGCTGCATCAATTGCATCAATCATTGTTCTTGCTGCATCGACAGTTGAAACGCTTGCGTCAGCTTGTATACCCAATGATGATACATGTGCTTCCTGGAATGCTCCGGAGATATCGATTGTGTTTTGGTCTATATCGCTGCCTGCTCCTATTTGAAGAACTATATCTGCAATAGAGCCGTCAAGCAGGTTCATATCAGAGAATGTTGAACTGTCTGCTATTCTGTTAATTTCTTCAAGACGGAGTTGAACTTCCTGATCCATTGATAATCTTTCTTCATCAGAGTAGACTCCGTTGGCTGATTGAACAGCGAGGTCTTTAATTCTTTGGAGGTTCTGGTTGATTACATCAAGGTCACCATCAGCGATGCTTAACATATTCAGACCTGTTTGTGCGTTGTTTTTACAAACATCTGAAGAACTTAATTGTCCGTTAATTTTTTCTGACAAAGCCAAACCTGCTGCATCGTCACCTGCGTTGTTGATTTTCATACCCGTAGATAATCTCTGCATTGAAGTTGCAAGACTTGATGTTGCTTTAGACAGGTTTCTTTGTACCATTAAAGATGTTGTGTTTGTGTTTACTACAATACTCATGCGAAAAATCTCCTTTTTTTCTTTCTGTACATCCGTGTTTGCGCGATGAGTCAGGATATTAATATCAGATTGGTATTAATATCAGGTAGTTTTCTGTTTTGTTAAAAAATTTTCAGCCCAAATTCAAGGGATATTCCCTTACAATTTGATTTTTAATTCAGAGTGCGTGCCAACTTTTTCAACCACTTTAGAAAATCCTTTTTCCTGACTGTGCTTCCGTAAAGTCAAAGTAGGGTATTTACCGGAATAAAAATCCTTTTTATTCTCTTTGCAATGATTTATATCAATCCTTGATATTTTTTCAGAGCGTGCAAATACAATACTTTGTTTTTGTTGTTAATAGTCTTTTTGTTTGTTGTTTGTATTTCCTTGTTACACATATATAATAAAACCTTTTGATGGCGTTTTGAATTCAACCTGGGTTTGGAGTTTCTGGTACTAAAGTTTTAATTTATTGAAATTTTTCATAAAAAAACAGCCGTTGAAGAAACGGCTGTATAAAATTTATATTTATAAATTTTGTTTAATTATTTATCATCAGCATGACCTGCTGTTCCGAGGACTTGCATTTTGTGCATAACAAGTTCTTTTACGGCAGTTCTTCCAGGACCCATATATTCACGAGGGTCAAATTTTTCAGGATGTTCGATGAAAAATTCTCTGATTGTAGATGTCATAGCCAGTCTCAAATCTGTGTCGATGTTGATTTTTGCTACACCATTTTTAGAAGCATAAGCGAGCATTTCTTCAGGAACACCTTGAGCATCAGGCAGATTTCCGCCGTATTTGTTGCATTTTTCTACCAGATGTTTTGGAACAGAAGATGAACCATGAAGTACTATAGGATAGTCATAGCCTACAGCTTCATAGATAGCTTTTTTGCATTCACCGAGTCTTTCAAAGTCAAGTTTTGCTTCGCCTTTGAATTTGTAAGCGCCGTGAGATGTTCCGATAGCAATTGCAAGAGAGTCACAGCCTGTTTCTTTTACAAATCTTGCTGCTTCTTCAGGGTCAGTATAAGTAGCGTGTTTTGCATCTACTTTAACATCATCTTCGACACCTGCGAGTTTGCCCAATTCTGCTTCAACAGAAACACCTCTTTCATGAGCATAGTCTACAACTTTTTTTGTAACTGCTATATTTTCTTCAATCGGGAATCTTGAACCGTCAATCATAACAGATGAGAATCCGCCGTCAATACAAGCTTTGCAAATTTCGAAATCAGCACCGTGGTCGAGGTGAAGAGCTATAGGAACTGTAGTTGTTGCAAGAGCTGCTTCAACAAGCTTAATCAAATAAGTTTGATTAGCGTATTTTCTTGCACCTGCAGAAACTTGAAGAATAATAGGTGATCTTGTTTCTTCAGCAGCTTCAGCAATACCTTGAAGAATTTCCATGTTGTTTACATTGTATGCACCGATAGCGTATTTGCCAGCAAGGGCTTTTTTGAACATTTCCTGGGTGCCTACCAATTTTCTTTCACTCATCAGTATTTCTCCTTACATATAAACTTTTAAAAATCTATCTCTCAAAGTTTATCGCAGATAAGCAACCATTACAAGTTTTTATTTATTTGATTAAAATTATTATAATGTCTATAATTGTTTTATGAAGTATACACGCTGGTATGACAAAGATAAAAATCTGCAGGCGCTTATGAGAGTACTCGAGGCATTGTCTGATGAGGCAAAGTTGGAGGTTACTGCTGAAATTTTGCAGCTTTTAATGCAGAGTTATTCTCCTAATACGGATGAGTTGATAGAAGAACTTGACGGGCAGTATGTTCCGATAAGACGAAGATGGTATGACAAGTTTGAAAATCTTCATTCGGCAATAGAGATACTTCGTATCACTGATATAGAAGACAGAAAAGAGATTATTGAGGAGATTTTTCGTACAATAATTGAACTGCTTGAAGAATATAAACACAGCAAGGATTTGAGGGAATAATATGCGACTTTTTCTTGGTACTGATATTTGTGAGATTCAGCGTATAGAGGATATTTATAAAAAATACGGTCAGGAATTTCTGAAAAAAATTTATACTCTTAGAGAAATTAACTACTGTCTTTCAAATGAAAGAATGGCTGTTCCCCGTCTTGCTGCACGTTTTGCTGCGAAGGAAGCCGTATCAAAGGCCTTAAAAATCGGTATGAACGGTCTTGGATGGGAAAAAGGAATGTATTTTAAGGATATTGAAGTTTTGAAAGATGAGAACGGGGCTGTCAGCATTAAGCTATATGGAAAGGCGCATGAGCTTGAAAAGAAGTTATGCATAACAGACTGGGAAGTGAGCATCTCTCATTCAAAGTCAAATGCTATAGCCACTGTTATCGGATATCGTTCAACGCAGATTTCTTAGAAAAAAAGGATTTCTTTTAAGAAATCCTTTTTAGAATATTTCAACTTTGCTTGTTTTATTTTTGAATTTTGTAATATTTGACTGGAATATCAAATCGACGGTTCCGACAGGACCGTTTCTTTGTTTTGCGACAATAATCTCTGCCTTACCTTTGCTTTCGACATTCTCAGGATTATAATATTCATCTCTGTAGATAAACATAACTATATCGGCATCCTGCTCAATGCTGCCGCTTTCTCTCAAGTCTGACAGCATCGGTTTTTTGATTTGTCTTGATTCAACAGCACGTGAAAGCTGGGAGAGTGCGATTATCGGAACTTTTAACTCTCTTGCAAGGCTTTTCAGCCCTCTTGATATACCGGAGATTTCTTGTACACGGTCAAGAGAACCTCTGCTTTTGCCGATACCTTCCATAAGCTGGAGATAGTCAATGATAACCAGGCCGAGATGACCATGCTCCATACATAATCTGCGGCATTTTGCTCTTATATCAAGAACATTCACTGCAGGCGTGTCATCAATAAAAATAGGAGCTTCAGAAAGCTCACCCATTGCAGAAGTGAGTTTTCCCCAGTCTTCTGACTGCATGTGACCTGTTCGCAGACGATTTGAATCGAGTTCAGCCTGAGAACACAGCATTCTCTGCGCAAGTTGTTCTTTTGACATTTCAAGACTGAATATTGCAACGGGGTTTTTATGCTTAACTGCAGTGTTTTGAGCGATGTTCAAACAGAAAGCGGTTTTCCCCATTGATGGTCTTGCTGCGAGAATAATCAAATCCGACTTTTGGAAGCCTGATGTCATATTATCGAGATCATAAAATCCTGTCGGTACGCCTAAAATCTCATTTTTGTTGTTATATCTGTACTCGATTTGTTCGTAGCTTGTGAGGACAAGGTCTTTTATAGGTACGAGGTCTGATGAAGGCTTTTGCTGTGCTATGTCGAATATAATTTTTTCCGCCTTATCAAGAGTGTTTTCTGTCGTTCCGTCGTCTTCGTAAGCAAGAGAGGCAATCTCTGAGCCGGCATTAATAAGTTCACGCAGAAGGCTTTTATCTGCAATTATTTTCGCATAATATTCTATGTTTGCGGTTGTGACAACGGCCAGAGCCAAATCATTGATGTAGCTTCTGCCGCCTGCTTTTTCGAGTTTATCTTTATCTCTCAGATGTTCAGACACCGTTACGATATCAACGGGTTCATTTTTGTTGAAGAGTTCGAGAACGGCTTCAAAAATTTCTCTGTGAGCGGGTTTATAAAAATGCTGCGGACGCAGAGTTTCGACGATTCTTGTTATTGAGTTCGGATTGACAAGAAGCGCACCGAGGACGGCTTCCTCTGCTTCAATACTCTGAGGAGGCATTTTGCCTGTTATTTTCTGAATATCATTAACTTCCCCTACGCTCAAAAATACCGCTCCCTGACATGTTTATCTGACCATCAGTTAATTATATTAAACATGGAGAGAATTTTCGATAATTATTTCAATTGTAATTTACATATCTAAATGAAGTTGTTTATCTATGCTTCAATAAACAATCTTTTGCCGACAATATTCGGCTTTCCGTTGTAATATCCTGCAAAAAATCCGCCCTGTATCGGCTGGTTTTTGCCGTAAGTCATATAGTTTGTTTTCCCTGATGATGATATGAAAGGGTTTGCAAAAGGATTGTCATCAGCAGGCGCCTGTTTGACCGGCGTCAGCGATGTAGACTGAGAAGTCTGTAAAATTCTATTCATCAGATTTGTGATATTTGCAACCATAAAACAACCCTTTTTGTTCTATATTTTTGTTTTAATAAAATTCTTTTAAAAGTCATGTTTAATTATAGATGCTATGGAACATGAATTATACAAAAGCGGGGGGATTTCCTATAAAAAGATGAAAATGCAGGGCATGCTTATTTTAAGTTTATGTATCTGAAACCAAGGTATTTACTAATGTTTAATGCAATATAAAAACAGGTATGTTAAGGACATTTTACGAAGAAATCCAAACTATGTTTACTTATTTTTCTTTGTGTTATTATATCTTAACGTAATGAATAAAAAAGAATGATAAATGAAAAAGGAGAAAATAAAAACATGCCAGTTGCATCAATGGTAGAATTATTGGAAGCAGGCGTCCACTTTGGTCATAAGACCCAACAGTGGAATCCGAAGATGAAAAAATATATTTTTGGAGAAAGAAACGGAATTTATATACTCGACCTCCAAAAAACAACGGAACTTCTTGATCAGGCTTATGAATTGGTTAGAGATTATGCAGCAAGAGGAAGAAATGTTGTATTTGTAGGGACCAAAAAACAGGCAAGCGAGATTGTTGCAGAAGAAGCAAAAAGAGGCGGAGCATATTATATTAACAGAAGATGGCTCGGCGGCATGCTCACAAACTTTGAAACAATCAGAGGAAGAATAAACAAATTAAGAGAACTTGAAAGCCTGAAAGAAAGCGGACATTTTGAAAGACTTCCGAAAAAAGAAGTTGCTGTTCTTACAAGACAACTTGAAAAATTGGAAAAAACTCTCGGCGGTATCAAAGAAATGAGAGGTATGCCTGATTTGTTGTTTGTAATCGACCAGAAAAAAGAACTGATTGCTATTCAGGAAGCAAACAAAATGAATATTCCTATCATTGCATTAGTCGATACAAACGGTGATCCGAGCGATGTAAATATTGTTATTCCGGGTAATGATGATGCTATCCGTTCAATCAAATTGATTGTATCAAAGATGGTTGATGCTATCCTCGAAGGAAAAGCAATCAGAGAAAGCAAAGCACAGATTGCCGATGATGCAAAAGTAGAAGAAGTTAAGCCGGAAGATGCAAATGTATCTGAAGAAAGCTTGAATGAAGAAGCATCAGAAGAAGAAACAACGGAAACAGAAGAAGAAACTACCGAAGAAGAAGTTTTGGAGGAAGAATAAATGACAGTTACTGCTCAACAGGTAAAAGAACTGAGAGAAAAAACGGGCGCAGGAATCATGGATGCCAAAAAGGCATTGACCGAAAGCAACGGTGATATGGAAAAAGCTGCCGAATACTTACGTCAGAAAGGTATTGCGTCAGCTGAAAAGAAAATGGGACGTATCGCTGCAGAGGGAATGATTTCTTCTTACGTTCATAATAATAAGATTGGTGTTTTGATTGAAGTAAACTGCGAAACAGACTTTGTTGCAAAGAACGATGAGTTCAAAACACTGGTTCATGATATTTGCTTGCACATTGCAAGTTCTGATGCACAGTATGTTTCAAGAGATGAAATTCCTCAGTCGGTAATTGAAGAAGAAACAAGAATCGAGATGGGAAAAGAAGACCTTGCAAACAAACCTGAACAAATAAGAGCAAAAATTGTTGAGGGCAGAGTTAATAAACTTATGGCTCAAAGAGTTCTTCTTGAACAGCCGTTTGTAAAAGATCCCTCTAAGACAATAGAAGAGCTTATCAAAGAAAAAATAGCATCCATCGGAGAGAAAATTACCGTAAGAAGATTTACGAAATATACTCTCGGTGAGGGGCTTGAGAAAAGACAGGATAACTTTGCAGAAGAAGTTATGAGTCAAATAAAATAAAAAACTTTTTAATGCCGCTTTTTTAAGCGGCATTAATTTTTCTATAGATAATGAGGCTAGAGTATCAATTTTATTTATTTTTAATCTTTATATGTGTGTGAGATTATTGGGACATAGGGATGATTTTGCCGGTTAGTTTAGGTTTTTCAAGGTCAGGGTTTAAACGGGATGTTATGCACCCGTCAGCAGTCGGGCATGCCGGTTTGAGCATGCGGATGAGTTCACCGTTGACGAGAGATGTTTTCCAGAAGACAACGAATGGACTTTCTGGATTAAGTCACGATAAAGTCAGCGATTTATCCTTCGGGTATAACTTTGCTCTTAAACAGGTAAAAGGTATTCCCTGTGCTTATTGCGGGAAGGATGTTCTCTCCCGTGAAGATCTTCATGAAATGATTCACCTTAAAGGATCTGAACTTGTTGATAGAATGGATGAATATTTCCGTCAGGCACCTGATAAAATGGGCGACTCTCAAAGGAAAGCTTTCAAAATTTTGGAAGAAACGGCTCTTGAACATCCCGATAAAACGGCAGAAGAACTTCTTCCGATACTGTTTGTTGATTCAAGAGAAAGGCTGATAAAAAAACAATCAAAGATTTATGATGATATCGAAGAAATGGCTGAAGATTTAAAAACACATTCTCTTTCAAAGTATGTGAAAGATGTCAGAAATCAGGATGTTGTTCTCAAACAGGATATCTCTCTTGCAGAGCTGTCTGATTTTTTGATAAACAAACAGCATGTTGCATACAGAAAAGAGATTATTCAGAATATAAAAGATATAAGAAACAGTCCTGAGGCAATAAAAAACAACCATGCGAAGACATGGAACCGTATTATTTCAAAGGTTGATGAACTGCCTTCTTCTTCTATTGATGAGGATGCATATCTTGTAAAATTCATTTCAAAAGCAATCAAGAAGAACATTAATGATGAGCTTATTCCAAAGGATATGGAATCATCGGAAATGTTTTATGCGCAGATTTTATATCCGTTTTTATCAACGGCAGAGCATATCAAACCATTTTCCAAGAAAGGAGTTTCCGATTATTCCAACTATCTCATAACCCATTCCTATTGCAACGGAAAAAGAGCTGATATGCCGTGGATTGATTATATGTTTAGAAATCCTCGCAGATTTGATAATGTTGTAGAAAATTTATCCGTTGTAAAAGACAAAATGGAAGAGGATCCAAAGAGGTTTAAAAACCTCGGGGTACCTGATTATCTCCCGAAAGTGTCCAATACATTGCGCAAAGAAGTAAGACGTTATACGCAGAATGCTTTTGTGAGCAAATTTTTGGATGACTTATCAGGTGTACAGTCTTTAGATTTATCTAATGTAAAAGTAAAGAAAACCAAGAAGAAACGTATGCTTTCAGATGGCGTTGAACCGTTTACCAAAGAACGGATGGCTGATTTAAACTCTCTCAGAGGAAGAATGCTTGGAGAGGAGATAGAAAAATATAAATCGTTCTTCTCACGCAGTGAATCCATGGTAAAACTTGCCGCTATAGAAAAAGTTGCACAGTGGGCAAAAGATAATCCCGGTAAAAATGCAGAGGAGCTGATGCCTGTTCTGTATGAAAATTCAAAAAAAGCTCTGGTCAAAAACAGGTCGGGTATTTATTCAAGATTATTGCAGGAAGCTTTCGGAGAAGATCCGCAACTTTCTGAAACCATAAAATACCTGCAGACAAAAGACCCTCTTTATAGTAAAGATAGGATAGTTCCTGATAAACAAATTGAAAAGTTTCTATCTGACACTGCTCAGGATGAGTATAAACGGTTTTTGTTTGATACTATGGATGCATTGATAGAAAAAACACCGTCATCATCAAAGAACCAGAAGTGGAGCAAAATTGTCAGAAAAATTCCAAATGCCCTCTCACCTGAGCATAAGGCAAGCGGTTATCTGACAAAGCTGCTGCTTGATTCCAGAAATGATGATTATTCATTTGATGCCGATAAATTTTATGAAATACTTTTATCAAACTAAAAAGGATGAGATTTTTCTCATCCTTTTTAGTTTATGTAGTTTATGATTTTTGATATTTACATTTCAAGATTTACTTGTGAGAAAGTGATTACTCTGTTTTTGCCACGTTTTTTTGCGTTATAAAGAGCATGCTCTGCGTACCTTATGATTGAGTTTGCGCTTTCGTCGACATTCTCCAAATAAGGGTAGCATGATATACCGCCGCTTATTGTGATAGGATGAGCTTCCTCTTCTCCGTCAGGGAAAAATTGGAGTTTTTCAACATCTTTTCTGACTCTTTCCGCAAAGATATAAGCGTTATCTTCGCTTGTGTTCGGAAGGACTATCAAGAATTCTTCGTCACCGTAGCGGGTCAGTATGTCTTCTTTACGAATGTGTCTTTTGAGAATGTCTGTTATTAGCTTGAGCAAAACATCACCCCAGTCATATCCGTACATATCGTTGATTACTTTGAAAAAATCTATATCAATGAGCAGGCATGATACACAGAAATGGTATCTTTTTGCACGTGCAATTTCGGCTTCAAGACGTTCATGGAGATATCTTCTGTTAAATAATCCCGTGAGTTCGTCTGTTGTTGAAACAAAACTGATTTCATTCTTAAGTTCTTTTATTTTCATCATGTTTTTGACACGTAAATCAAGTTCTTTAGGGTCAACAGGAGTCATGATGTAATCAAATGCTTCAGCACGCGGTTTGAGTCCGTCGATTATGCTGTCGTTGACAATGATGACCGGAACATGAAATTTTGTGGTCATTGCTATATTTTGTATGGTTTCAGGTTTGGCATCGAGAATGATTACATCCGGATTGAGTTCATCTGATTGTTTGATGTTGCCTGTTTCTTCACATTGGATATAGTATTCATCGTTATTTTGGAGCATTTCAACCAATGAGCTTTTGGCTTCTTCATTATAAATAATAATATTTTTCATATAACTCACCATATTATTGACTATAGTACAATTCTAATTTTAACAAATTTCATAAAAAAGTACACAGATATAGTTTAAATTACAGCATATTAATTATAAAAATAGTCAACATTTTGATTACCAAATAAAATGTGCTATAATTTTTATTAAATTTGGGAAGTGATGAAATATAAACATCTGAGCGGGATTTGGGAGCCGAATATTGCAAAATACAAAATTTAGCTATAACTATGATTATACAAGAGGCAGAACACTGCCTTATCACAGCGTTGAGCGTGAACAACCGAGAGTTGAAATCAAGACAAAGCGCAGAAAAAAAATAAAAAAAATCAATTTTAGATTGATTATTTTTGTACTGTTGTTGGCTTTGTTCATTTTGCCGTTTGCTTACAAAGAACTCTCAGGCAGAATATTGTTCAATCCTATGAACAATGCTTTGATTAATCCTGAAAAGGTGAATTTTGTTAATGAGTCTGATAAATATATTACACAAAATATTTTTTTCGGACAAAGACAGCTGGTTAAAGAAGAGTCTCACATTATGGATGAGCTTATTCTCGGTCCGCAGATGTTTGGTTTGCAAAATATCTTGAATAATCAGATTAAAGCTCACCCGAATATAAAACCGACAATTTTTGTATGGGAATATACAACAGGCAGATATGTCAGCTTGAACGGGGAACAATCTATCCCGACGGCAAGTATTATAAAAATTCCCGTGCTTTATGAACTTTTCAGGCAGATAGATCAGGGGCTTATCAGCCTTGATGAAAAGATGACGCTGCTGCCGCATTTTGTAACAGGCGGCTCAGGATATTTGCAATATAAACCGGTTAATCTTACAAGTTTGTCTATTGCCCAGCTTGCAGCTTTGATGATTCAAACCAGCGATAATACTGCAACCAATATGCTGCTTTCCCGTATCGGCGGTATGGATCAGCTTAACAGGTCTTTAAATTTATGGGGATTGAAGAATACAACCATGAAAAACTGGCTGCCTGATTTGACGGGGACAAATCGCTCGACGGCAAAAGATATGGCAACATTGCTCTATAATATAGACAACACTAATTTGCTCTCTCTTCGCAGCAGAACACAGATAATAGGAATTATGAGCAAGGTTAGAAATACTTCATTGATTAAGGCAGGACTTCCTGATGGTGCCCAGTTTTTCCATAAAACGGGCGATATAGGAGAAATGCTCGGAGATGCAGGAATAGTTCAAATGCCTGACGGGCGGAGATATATTATTGTCATAATGGTAAAAAGACCATGGAATTCTTATGAGGCAAAAGAGTTTATAATCAATGCTTCAAGAACGGTTTACAATTATTTGTCAGTACGTTAAAAAAAATAGTTGCACTCAGGTTTTGTCTATGATATTTATATAATTACCCTCGAGAGAGGCTGAGGGCTATTAGCTCAGGTGGCTAGAGCGCACCCCTGATAAGGGTGAGGTCCCTGGTTCGAGTCCAGGATGGCCCATTTTTAAAAAGTTTGATGAAGACCTCTTAAGAAAAGGTCTTTTTTAATTATTTTTTATCCTGAATTATGAGCTCCATATCCAAAGCTTCTGCGATTATTTTCATCTCAGAGTATCTTATGGTGTTAGCCCGCAATTTTTTTGAGAGTGTATCAAGAGAATATTTTTTGTTTGTGTTTTTTGTCAGGTATTCAGCTAACTGGGTAAGAGTTATTCCTTTTTTAGCTGCCAGCATTTTAACTTCATTTATAGCATTCATAGTCTACTATTATAAGATAATGTCTGTTTATAGAAATATATTTCTATAAACAGATTGACATTTATAGAAAATATATTCTAGTATTAGAATATATTTTCTATAAATATAAAAAGAGGATAATTTATGGACAGAAAAAAACAAATAAACGAACTGTATAATAAAAGATTATATTCATTTTTTCGAACAGAATTTGAAGGAAAATTTTTTGAATCAGCTTTTTTTGAAGTGTTTAGAAAAACTCTTATCAAATTTGTTCGGGTGCAGTTGGAGTTTATGTTAATACTTGATTGTTTAAATTTAATAAGAAGTGATAAAAATATTTATAGAAAACTATCAAAAGAATCCAGAAAAAGAATTATTCAAAATATAAAAGGACTTGAGTTTATTTGTGATGGTATTGATAATATTTTAATGAGAATTATTTCGATGGAATATATTTCAGGATAACTTTTGTGAGTCCTTCCTGCTCCTGTTTATCAAGAACTTCGAATTTTGCATTCCTCGGCATTACAGCTTCTCTCAGGTGAAAGGGATTTCTTGAGATTTTGGCTCCGCGGGGGATTTTTATTTCCATAAACACATTCTCTCCTCCTGCGCTGTTATCAAGATATCTGGCATAACTGTCGGCAACATCTTTTGATTTTGTGATAAAGGCATAGCCGCTGTCAGGCATAACTATGTCTCCTTGGTTTGCTTTTTGCAGGATTTTGACACCTTCGTTATTTTCTCCCATAATTCCACGGTAATATTTCTGGGCAAATATTACAGGCGGAAGCTTTTTGAATTCTTCATCCATCTTCAACATTCTTTCGTATAGTTTTGAGCTGATTGATTTTATTTTGTCAAAGTTTCCCTCTTGTTCAAGCTTTGAAATTTTTCTGATTAGAAGGCTGTCCCCTGTGCTCGAGAAAGCACCTTCAAGATGTGAGTTTGTTGCAATTGGATTCAAAGAATGCCTGATTTTTTGCCAGTCAGTGTTTTTTATTTTTGATGCGACGTCTGATGTTATTTTCCCAATCATATTTGTTCCTTTTTTATAGGAGTAGTATTAATAAAAACATTATGGTCTAAAAAATTGCTGAGAAGAAAATATTGTTGACAACAGATTTTTAGATGATAACATAAGAATGTTAAGAACTCATGGGGGTTTAGCTCAGTTGGTAGAGCATCTGCTTTGCACGCAGAGGGTCAGGAGTTCGAGTCTCCTAACCTCCACCATTTATAAATAAACCGCATCAGGCGGTTTTTTTTATTTGTTTGTAAGTTCAAGATACATTTTCATCAGTTCTGCGACGGTTTCCTGCTCTGTAAGCCATCGGAGTTTGTTGTTTTCATCCCGTTTTTTGAATCCGTAAGCATCCATGACGGCTTTGTCATTTTCCTGATGTGCTTTTCTGAGTTCAGGCGGCATTGTAAGTTCATCATACAAATCAGCAAGCGAGCAATCAGGGTATAAGGCACGGGCATCCAAAATCCCCTGTGCTGTTTTTTCAATTTTTGCTTTTTGCTCATCTGTCGGGGTGCACCAAGGAAAATTATTATAAACTATACTTGCTGAATATGCATAATCACTTTTCATACGTCCACAAATAGCTCGCATCCATGCCATATGAACATTAGATGTTATTATGCCAAATGTATATAAATTGCCATTTGGTATCATTTGTGCATTCGCATTTGCTATTATATCTTTTTTTACATATGCAACAGGCATATATCTGCGACGTTCAGATGACACTACTGGTAAAATTATATAATCAGAATTTGGTTGTCTGTCTTCTGTAAATAATGTCGGCATCTGAGCAGCTTTTTGTGTTGCAATTTTAGGACTTTGCAAACGAGACTCTTTAACGGCTTCTATTCTTTTTATAACATCTGGACATTTTCTAATTACAGTTACTGGACAATCTTTTAACCATAAACAATATCTTTGAATATTATTAATTAAATCACTTGCTCCCATATAACGCTTTATATATGGACTTATATCTGGATATTTTTTCTCTAAAGATTCTTTTTCTTCTTTATTGAGTAAAAAATTCCCCCCGTCTGTCGGCTGACTACCTTTTATCATTTTTTGTGCAGCTGAACAAATAGGGTCCTTTCTCGATTCAATAAATATATTTGGAGCTTCTAGCAAATATCCATTAATCATTGATACAGGCATTTTTAAATTATTACTATAAACAAATTTTTGCTTATTACTCTTTTTACAAGAAAATCCTATGATTACACAATGTACTTGTGCTTTTTGATTTGATTCACTCCCCCATACAAAGGTTCTATGAGCAAAATCTATATTGGCATTTAAATTTTTCCATAACGGAGCGACTTGTTCTCCTTGTGTAATTGAATTTGTACTAACAAAAGCACAAGAAATCAAAGTATTTTGTATAAAATCAGAAGCTTTTTTAAACCACCCTGTTACATAGTCTAATTGCTTTAAATCTTTGTTTAATTTAATTAAATCACTTTTTTGTTCTGCACTTTGATATTTTGTTCCAACAAATGGAGGGTTTCCCATTATATAATTGAGTTTGTCCTTTGATATTACATCTTCCCAATTTATCCGTAAGGCATTTCCTTCGATTATATTTGCGTATGTTTTTAAAGGCAGAAAATCCAAATCCATATGGACAATGTCTTCAGTTTTCTTCATCATCTGGGATTCTGCAATCCAGAGAGCTGTTTTGGCGACAGTTACGGCAAAGTCATTAAGCTCAATGCCGAAAAATTGGGAGATAGAAACTTTTATGGGATTTGTAACAAGTCCTATTGTTATTTGACCTTTTTGCAGTTCGAACAAAATTTCGTTTTCGAGTTTACGCAGAGAAATATAAGTTTCGGTCAAAAAATTCCCGCTGCCGCAGGCAGGGTCAAGAAAATTTAATGAGGCAAGTTTGTCCTGAAGGCTTGTAAGTTTTTTATCCCGAAGTTTTCCATGGGGGGAGTTTTTGATTTCTTCAAATTCGGAAGTGAGCTCATCCATAAAGAGCGGGTCAATGACTTTGTGTATATTTTCGATTGAGGTGTAGTGCATTCCTCCTTTTCTTCTCGTTTCAGGATTCAGGGTACTTTCAAAAACCGCTCCGAAAATTGTAGGGCTTATTTCTGACCAGTCAAAATCGGCGCTGGCTTTATTCAGGAGCAAATCTCGAATTTTGTCCGTGAAATTCGGGATTTCGATGTGTTCATCAGCAAACAATCCGCCGTTTACGTAGGGGAATGCAGCAAGTTCCTGTTCCAGATAAGGGTCTCTTTCTTCAGGTTTTGTGTTTAGCACTTCGAACAGTTCGATTAGGGCTTTTCTCATCCTGTTTGTTTCAAAGAGAGAGAGGTAATCAAGAAACTGGTTATGTTTCGGGAATATTCCGGCATCTTCCGCATACAGACAAAAAACGAGTCTGACGCAGAGAATGTTCAAACTTTTGAGAGTTTTTTCGCTTGTTTTATCAATATATTGGTTCAAAAGTGCATCATAAAGAAGTCCGACGATATTGCCTGCCTGTATTGATACTTCCATTTCTTTTTTCAGGTGTTCGCTGCCGCTGTTTACAAGAAAGGAGAGTCTGTAGTACTCTTTTTCCAAATCTTTCAATAAGATTTCCTGAGGTTCACCGTTCGGGCGTTCCATATCATAGACACGAAATTTTTGGAAATTGCATGTTACCACCCATCTGGGGTGTTGTGAAAGCGGAAGTTCTGATATATATCTTTTTGCCTGTTGAAACGGGTTCAGGTAACTGCCGTCAGATTGTTTTATAGCCTTATTTAAATCTTTATCAGAGCTTTTTTGTTCAATTAAGACTTTTGTGGAAGGGATATAAGCGTCAATAAAACTTGTATGGTCGAGGAGAACTTTATCCTCAAAAGAAATGAACTGCTCCGGATGTTCGATACATAAGACATCTCTCAAGAGTTGAAGCCAGAACTTTTGGCTTTCGCCTTTTTCGTAGCCTTTATCTTTCCAGTATTCGACAAATTCTTTAATTGAATTTCTTATTTTAACGTCAGAGTTTTTTGTATTCATGATGCAATTCTACCATGAAATTTGCTTTATTTTTTGATAAATCCATTTTATACATTTCATGTTGTTGCGGTCAAAAGATGTTAAAATAGAATAACTTATGACTGAAATAGAAATTTTAAAATGTGATATTACAAAGCTGCAGGTTGATGCAATTGTCAATGCGGCAAATAGGACTCTTCTCGGCGGCGGAGGAGTTGACGGAGCAATTCACCGTGCTGCCGGCAGAAAGCTTGTTGAAGAGTGCAGAACTCTTGGAGGGTGTGAAACGGGGCAGTCAAAGATTACAAAGGGTTATAATTTGCAGGCAAAATATGTAATCCACACAGTCGGTCCTGTTTGGTACGGCGGGGGAAAAAATGAGTGTGAACTTCTGAAATCCTGTTATAAGACAGCTCTTGAACTGGCAAAAAAGTATAACATCAAAACAATTGCTTTTCCTGCTGTTTCATGCGGAGTTTACGGATTTCCCGTTGATAAAGCCTGTAAAATTGCATCAGGTGTAGTTCAAGAGTTTATTTCACATGATGACTGCTTTGAGAAAATTATTTTTGCAGATATTAACGATACTGTTGTTGATGAGTATAAAAGTTTATACGGTTGTTTTTAATGAAAATGTTGATGATGAGTTATGTGCTATTATAAATAGAAGCGGAATATTTCTTTTTGCAAAGAAAGAATAGAAATATGAAGACGGAAAAATTTCAAATAACAGGGATGTCCTGTGCTGCCTGCCAGATACATGTTGCAAAAAGCGTGCAAAAACTCGACGGTGTGTCGGATGTTGATGTCAGCTTGCTTGCGAACACAATGGTGGTAAAATACGACGACTTAAAGACAGATTCTCAAAAAATTGCTGAGGCTGTTTCAAAAGCGGGATATGGTGCATTTTTGTTTGAGCATCACGGCGGGCGGAATGATTTCCGCAGGGAGTGGCAGAGAAGGAAAGAGGAAGAAGTTTTAAATCAAAAGAAACTTAAACGGAGATTAATCTCTTCGATAATTTTTCTTCTGCCTCTTTTGTATATTTCGATGGGGCATATGCTTTTGCTGCCGGTTCCTTTATTTTTATCAGGGAAAGAAAATTCTCTTCTGTTTGCGTTCACACAGTTTTTGCTGACAATTCCCGTTGTTGTAATAAACGGTCATTTTTTTGTTTCAGGAATAAAAGCCTTTTTTAACAAAATGCCGAATATGGATTCTCTTGTTGCAATTGGTGCCGGCGCTTCGTTGCTGTATGGGATTTTTGCAATTTATATGATGATTTACGGATTTTCTCACGGGAACTTTGATTTTGTCTTGAGATATTCTAAAGTTCTTTATTTTGAATCCTGTGCGACTATCCTTACGCTTGTTACCGTCGGGAAGTATCTTGAGGCCCGCTCCAAAGCAAAGACTTCCGATGCTCTTGATAAACTTGTTAATCTTGCACCAAAGACAGCTGTTATAATAAGAAACGGAAAAGAAGTTATTATTCCGAGCGAGCAGGTTGTATCGGGTGATATTGTTTTGATAAAACCAGGTGAAAGCATTCCTGTCGACGGTGTTGTGACAGACGGTTACGGGTATGTTGACCAGTCCGCTATTACGGGAGAGAGCATTCCTGTTGAGAAAAATATCGGTGATGAAGTTCTTTCTGCTACCGTAAACAAAAACGGCAGCTTTAGGTTCCGGGCTTCAAACGTCGGAGAAGACACAACTCTTGCGAGAATAATCAAACTTGTTGATGAGGCGGGAAGTTCAAAGGCTCCTATTGCGCGTCTTGCTGACAGCATCAGCGGAATATTTGTGCCTGCGGTGATTGTTATTGCTATTTTGACTGCTATATGCTGGATTGCGGCAGGGCAGAGTTTTGAGTTTGCTTTCAACTGTGCGGTATCAGTGCTTGTCATCTCATGTCCGTGTGCACTCGGGCTTGCAACACCTGTTGCAATTATGGTTGGGATGGGGAAGGCAGCTGAGTACGGTATTTTGATAAAATCTGCAGAAAGTCTTGAAAGGCTGCATTCTGTTGATACGGTTGTATTAGATAAGACAGGAACCGTAACTTCAGGACATCCGAAAGTTACCGATATTGAGGTGTTTGCAAACTTATCGGAAAAGGATTTTCTTTCAATTGCTGCGAGCATCGAACAGGGAAGTGAACACCCGCTTGCAGGGGCTGTTGTGAACAAGGCAAAGGAAGAAGGCATAGAGATAAAAACTCCCGATAAATTTGAAATTATACCCGGGAAGGGCGTGCTGGCAGTTATCGACGGGGAATCATATACTGCCGGTAATATTAAGCTTATGTCAGAGAACGAGGTGGAGGATTCTGCATTTTTTGGGAAAATGTCGGAGAAATATTCTTATCTCGGGAAAACACCGTTATTTTTTGCAAAAAATAAAAAACTCTTGGGGCTGATAGCGGTTGCAGACAGCGTTCGTCAAACGAGTGCCGAGGCGGTCATGTATTTAAAACAATCAGGGTTGAGAGTTATTTTATTAACGGGCGATAACAGACTGACTGCCGGGTCAATTGCAAAAGAGGTAGGGATTGATGAAGTTATAGCCGATGTTCGCCCTGAAGGTAAAGAAGCAGAAGTCGGCAGGCTGCAGGATAGCGGTCATAGAGTTGCCATGGTAGGCGATGGAGTGAATGATGCACCTGCTCTTGTGCGTGCTGATGTCGGGATTGCCATCGGTGCTGGGACTGATATTGCTGTAGACTCGGGTGATGTTGTTTTGATGAAGGACTCTTTGCTCGATGTTGTCAGAGCAATCAGGCTTAGCGGTGAAGTTGTGAAAAACATCAGAACCAGTTTGTTCTGGGCTTTTGTTTATAACATCATAGGTATACCTGTTGCAGCCGGTGTGTTATATCCTGCTTTTGGTCTGCTTTTGAGTCCTATGATTGCTGCTGCTTCCATGAGTTTGAGTTCGGTGTGTGTTGTATCAAATGCATTGAGAATTCGTTTGTTTAGGGATAATATAGAAGAACAGCCGAAAGAAAAAGAGTTGTTTGCAGGAGATAAAAATATGAAAAAAATAATGGTAATAGATGGTATGATGTGTGCTCATTGCCAGAAAAGAGTTCACGACGTGTTGTCTGCGCTTGATGGTGTTGCCGAAGTTGATGTCAATCTTGAGAATAAGACGGCTGTTGTTGTTTGTTCAAAAGAAATCGATGACAAAATTTTGACTGATGCGGTAACAAATGCCGGATATGAAGTGTTGAGCATTAAGGCTGATTAGTTGTTAGGAAATATTACAAACGGCTGAAAAACGGTCAAAAAAATCTTTCAGCTGCTTTATACTTATTATGTACAAACATGAAGGAGCCCGTATATGAAGTTAACAAATATGCTTTCAAGAGGATTTGAAAAATGCAATACTGAATATCAAAAAGCGGTCAGAAACCTATCTGAGTCAGATGCGGTGCAAAAGATACGCAACAAAGCCGGCGAATATACGGATAGATTTGTTGGTTCTGATGAAGAACTCCGTCATGTCCTTGATAAGGGTAAAGAGTCAGCTAAATCAACAGGTGAGTTTCTGAAATCAGTCGGGAGTTATACCTCTGAAAAAATTTCAAATTTATTCAAAAAATAAGTTTTTTAGAATAAGCCTTTCAGAATAATGAGAGCTGGTTTGAGCTGTCTTTTTCGTGGAAAGTTTTTTCGTATTTTGTAAGATTAAGAAGATTTTCTTCTATTTTGTTCAGAAACGGAGAAGGTGCGAGGTGCCGCAGTTTGCCCCGCCAGAGTCATTTTTCGGCTCTTGTGAGGAAGAGTTTTTGTTTTGCTCTTGTCATTCCTACGTATAACAAACGTTTTTCTTCTTCAATGTCGTGCTGTGTGTCGACCAGATAAAAAGGAACAATCTCCTCTTCAAGTCCTATTATAAACACACATTCAAACTCGAGCCCCTTTGATGCATGCAGTGTCAGCAGGGCAATTCTGTCTGCTCGTTTATCGAGGAGGTCAATTTCTGAGAGAAGGGATAATTCATGGATGAATTCGTCTTTTGAGTTATAGTTTGAAGCGAGTGATGAAAGGTACTCCCAGATATAGTCTTCTATTTTGTCAGAAAATTCCTGTTTGAACAATTTCAGTTGTTCTGTTATTTCGATGTTTGATGTCAATTTTTTGATGAGCGTTTGTATATGTTTATTTTCGCAGAGCATATTATTTGATAGTTTTGCATAAGGCATTCCCGATCTTTTGAGTGCTTCTTCAACCGGAGCTATTTGGGATGAGGTTCTATAGAGGATTGCAAAATCAGAAAACGAGAGATTTGAGTCTTCTCCTGATGCTCTATTTGAGTCGAGTGAGAAAAAACTGTGGCCGCCTATCATATCTTCTATCGTTTTGACTGCAAATTCAGCCTCGGCTTTATCTGTTTGCGCTGTGTGGATTGTGATTTTTTCGTTATTAATTCCGTATTTTGAGGTGATGTTATAAGAGTTCAGCATTTGATTTGAAGCATTGACAATATTAGCAGCCGAACGATAGTTGTTTTTGAGGTTGATTATTTTTGCTTTTGGATAATCTTCTGCGAAGTTATTGAAAAATTTTGCATCGCCGCCTCTAAAACCGTAGATTGCTTGATTTGGGTCGCCTATTGCGCAGATATTCCCATCAGGGGGAACAAGAAGCTTAATAAGCTTATACTGATTTTCATCGATATCCTGATATTCGTCAACTGAAACAAATTCAAAGAGTTTTTGATAAGATTCTTTGATTGAGGGATTTTGTTCGAATAATTTTAGAGTTAGAGAAATAAGGTCGTCGAATACGAGCATTTTGTCTTTTTGGTATTCTTTATCGAGCAGTTTTTTTTCCTGCTCGCTTATAACTCTGAAATCCTTGTCCAGTCCTGCCTGTTTTGAGTGTTGTTGCAGGATTGAAAAGCATAAAGAATGGAATGTGTGGATGTTTATTTTATCAAAATGTTCTGGAAGAAGTTTTTCCAGCCGTTCTCTCATTTCTTGGGCTGCTTTTTTGGTGAAGGTGATGGCAAGACAACTTTCAGGAGAAACATTTTTTTGAGATATAAGATATGCAATACGCCTTGTCAGGACTGTTGTTTTTCCAGACCCAGGTCCTGCTGTGATAATAAGCTGGTTATTCTCATTTTTGATTGCGTGTTCCTGTGCTTCATCAAGAGAGCCGTGGAAATTTGTTTGCTCCTGTTTTTTTAAAGGTATTGTGATATCTTTTTTAAAATCAATTTTCTTTAAAGATGGTGTTTCTGTTGTCTTTTGGGCAGGGATGTTTATATTCAATTTTAGGTTTATAAAATTTTTTCTTGCAAGTTCGTCAGGTTCAAAAAGTCTTATGACACCATATTCCCCGTCGTATCCGGGGTGTTTGATTACTTTGCCTGCTCTCAGCCTTGAGATACCCTCACCAAGCAGGGGTGAGTACGCTTTTGATATGTCGTCAATCGGGATTTCTCTCAGGATTGAAAGTTCTGACCCGAGTTTTTGAATAAGATTTTCGTATTCGTATGTGACTGATTTGCTTGATACGCCGACCTGCATAATTTCAGAGAGAATTTCAGGCAGAGGGACAAGGCTGAATACTTTGCCTGCTGTTTTGGGAGGAATGACGGATTTTTCCCTTCTGTCCGTAAGTTCGTTAACTCTATGCATGACACCTATAGTCACTGGTTTGTGACACACGGGACATATGCCATTCAGCTTGATTGTTTCTTCAGGAGAAAGGCACACGTTGCATTTTCTGTGTCCGTCTTCGTGGTATTTTCCTTCTTCAGGGAAAAATTCTACTGTGCCGACATATCCGTCGCCTGTTTTCAGTGCATTCATAATGCTCATATAGTCAGGTTCCGTATTGAAAACAGTTGCTTCTCTTGCGAGTTTTGACGGAGAGTGGGCGTCAGAGTTTGATACAAGTCTGTATTTATCAAGTGAAGAAACTCTCCAGTTCATTTCAGGATCTGATGAAAGACCTGTTTCGACGGCGAATATGTGGCTTGCTAAATCACCGTAGCAGTCTTCAATTGAGTCAAAGCCTGATTTAGAACCGAGGGCAGAAAACCATGGTGTCCAGATATGGGCAGGTATCAGAAAAGAGTTTTCTCCTGATTCAAGCGCAATCTCGAGTAAATCACGGGAATCAAGTCCGAGGATAGGACGTCCGTCAGATTTGATGTTGCCGATTGCCGAGAGTTTTTGTCTGAAGATTTCCGCTGCTTTCAAATCCGGCATAAAAACAACATGGTGGACTTTTCTTGTTTTATCCCATTTTTTGTATATTGTTGAAATTTCGACAGAGAGAAGAAATCTGACAGGCGACGGATTTTGAAAAAGATGTTTTTCTATATCCGGTCTGAGTTTGAAGACGCCAGATTCTGCCGGTATCAATTTTTCTTTTATTTCTTCAAACCATGCCGGATGGGTGAAATCTCCTGTTGATATCAGGGTAAGCCCTTTTTTCTGTGCCCACAACGCAAGTTCTTCGAGATTACAGCTTTTGCTTGTTGCCCTTGAGTATTTTGAGTGGATATGCAAATCAGAGTAGAAAAACATAATTAGAACGTCCTGCGTTTTTGTACCTAAATTGTAGTAGAAATATTTTTTCTCGGCAATTATAATATTAACAAGCTTAAGAGGGCAGGTTATGAAAATATTAAACTTTTTTGCCGCTGTTATATTTACTGTTATTTTGTCGTCAGCTTTTGCGTATGCAGGCATGGCGAAAGAAGATATTGATATTTTGAGAGAACAGCTTTCAGAACATTCACTTGTTGTCATAAAAGAAGGAAAGACAGAAGTTTATGACGGCAGAGGGATAAAACCGCTGGTTGATTATGTCAGAAATAAGGATTTTGAGAGAGCTTATGCAGGCGATAAGGTTATAGGAAAAGCGGCTGCACTTTTGTTTGTTTACGGCGGGGCAAAATATGTTTATACTCCTTTAATTTCAAAGCCAGCTGTTGAGGTTTTCAAAAAGCATCATGTCAAATACAGAGCAGATAAAGTTGTTGATAATATTAAAAATAGAGCCGGCGATAATCTTTGCCCTATGGAGAAAAAAGTCAGAGGCATAGACAGTCCTGATGAGGCATATAAATTATTTGATAACATTATTCCGCAATAAGCTCTATAACAACGGCATAAGTTTTCTTTGAAGCATAGTTTGATATGATGTATGATGCGCTTTCATATTGTGATATATCAGATGATGTTGTTTTGATTATTATACCGTTTTGTTTGTTTGACTCGCCTTTGAGCATAGCTGATTCGCTCGGGTTCGATTGATTCTTTTTGTACATATAGAGTTCTGTAGAGATGTCGCCTTCTTCAAACGGGTCAGTGACATGAGTTATTTTCAAAGATTTTGTATTTTGCGGGATATAGAATTTTATTAAATCGAATTTTCTTTTTTCGATAGAAGTGTCATATACAAGGATATATTTTGAGTCCGGGCAGTAGTGTATCTCATTAAGGCTGAGAGCTTTTTTCAGGTAGGGGTAGTTTTTGTTTATTCTTTCATATATTTGAGCATTCGGGTTTTTGTCAAGACAAATCGGACAGATTGGCTTTCTCGCTCCGATAACTGTTCCTGCCGTAAGATTTTTTTCAGCCTGTCTTCGCAGCAAAAAAGCTCCGAGTCCCAACAGTCCTGCACCGCCTATAGAACCGAGGGTAATTGCCGTAACTGCTCCTCCTGATAATCCGTTGTCTTTGCTTCCTGTGTCCTGTGCTGCGGGATTGTCTGCAATTTCAAAGTCGAATGATGGTGTGCCTACTCTTGCTGATGCATAAGGTGTGTTAAGAGATAATATTATAAACAGTGCAAGAAGTTTTTTTCTCATATCAGACCCTTCCTAGAGATATTACCAGCCTGGCATTATAGGTTGTACATACTGTATCCGGATGTGTTAACACCTGAGGGACAAAGAAATCGGTTTCTACCATATTATACGGGTTGTTGATTGTATAGGATGATGGGCTGACACTCAGGTCTTCCGGCTTCATCGGATAACGTCCGCAGGCGCTGCAGCAGCTTTCAAACTTTGCACTTACCTGTATCGGATCCGCTATGTTTGTATTAATTCTTACGGAAAACGGATTGAAACTGAGACGGTAACAATCTTCGCTAATTTGTTCAACTCCTCTGATTTCGACATTTTCAATTTTTTCATCTTTCTCATACTCAACACCGTCTACAATAATTTTTTCTATATGCAGCACTTCAGGCAGTGAGGCTTGTATGGTTTGTGTTGAGTGTGTTTCTGCAAAACATGACTCCGGAGTTAATAATATTATGATTGTTAGTATTGAAAGAATAAGTCTTTTCATATTTTATCCTCACCAAAACTTTATTCTTCACAAAAATTTTTGAAATCCTCTTGACGGGTAAAAAATATATTGCCTGTTTTTCTATCCTACGAGGTATTTTTTTTCGATGTGTGAAAATTTATAAAAGTGGTGGTTGAGGACTTTAAGAAGATGAAAATAATAATCACCGCTGTTTTGTTTTTTTTCTTATGTTTGCATGTGCAGGCAAATACTTATTTCCGTGCGGAGCAAACAGGTATTCCGATTATTACTTCAAACTCGGTTGTTGCAAATCTGAATTTGTCTTATTTTCAATCGGGGCATTCAAAACTCTTTGTGCGCTCTGCTGACGGATTTATTGTTAATAATGAAAATCCTGCGGTGAAAATTCCCGTGAACAATCTTTATATACTATGCGACGGGCAGTCTTATCAAATCAGTGATAAGGGCTGGCATATGTTTTTTTCAGACCCCGGGGAAGGGGCAGGCGTTTTGAACAAGAATGTAAACTTGCGCCTTGAAAACATCGGAGAGCTGCCATCAGGGATGTATTCAGTACTTTTGAAATTTATGAACCGTGATGGGAATATGAGAGATTATGAAGGGGAATATATGTTTTCGTTTTCTGTTGAAGAGAAACAAACAATAAGCTCATTCAGCGGGGAACCGTTAATAAGGGTTGGTGATGATGATATTTTCAATTCATATTCTACAGTAAAGAATCAGAATGACATAAGACTTGATTTGAGCTCAAACACGAAATGGAAACTCTGTCTTGACACCTCAAACATCGGGAAGCTTGACGGGGAGTATTATTTTTACATAAAGAACGTAAACGGAAGTGTTGTTGATTATGAACATAATCGAACCAGAATTCTTCCAAATCGCAGATATTTTCTTGCAAGAGGGACAGGAACAATCGATGGAATTGAAAGCGGGAATGGTATTCCTACAAATTTGATTATCGAATATTCGTTTAGAAATCCTGACTCAAAAAGCTATATAAAAGAAGGTGTAAGACAAAATCCGTTTACTTACATTATTGAGAAGGAGTAATATGAAAGATTTTACGGTAACAACTTTTATTTTATTGGTTTTGTTCTTTCAGACAAATTTTGCTTTTGCCGCCGTCAGGGTTATGCCTACGCTTATAGAGCTTAATGCAAATAAAAGCAGGGGTAATTATTTGACAACGGCGTTCAGCGTGCAGGCAGACAAGGGGGAAACAATAAGGTTCAAACTTTATCCAGAGTATTTTACAATAACCGATTCAGGCAAAATGAGCTCTGCTCCGTCGTCAAATAATGCTGATAATTTGATTCCTTATGCGAGATTTGTTCCGAACGAATTTACTCTGAAAGACGGTAAACCTCAGCTTGTGAGAGTTACTTTTACCGACATAAAAAAACTGCCTGACGGTGAATCACGAATGGTTATGTTTATTGAGGATGTAAAAGCAAAAGAAGTGCTGCTTCCAAGCGGGAATAAAAATGTGAGTACAAAACTTATCGTAAAAACAAGGCTTGGTATTCCGATTTATGTTGACAGGGGGCGTTTTGTAAAGGTCGGAAGATTTGATGATTTGCAAATACAAAAAGAAAATCACAATCTTGTCTACAAAATGTCCCTGAGCGCCGGTGGAAACAGCAAGGTCAGATATCATGGGAAGGCTCAGATTATAAAAGATAAAAAATTGATTAAAGAGTTTGAAATGAACAGCAATACAATTCGTGCAAACGGTGTTTTTGAAGAAAGGGGAATTCTTCCTCAGAATCTAGAAGAGGGAGAATACATAATGAAGGTAATTTTGACTTATAAGAACGAAAAAGGAGAGAGCAAGAATTTGATAAAAGAAGCTCAATTCAGCGTTACAAATTCAATTTAAGGAGGAAAAATGAAAAAAACGAAACTTTTTGCAGCACTTCTTTTGCTTTCGGCAACAAGTATGTGTGCCTATGCAGAGAACTTTGACACCCAGATTTTGAGGGCAAAACTTCCGTCGTATGTTGACATCAGCGCAGAAACGGAGATACAGGAGCAGAATATCAATCCGCAAACAGGTAATCTCGAGTCCTGTTTTTCATCTGTTTTTACTGTTAAAGCAAATGACAAATTGAATCTTTACCTGCATGCGAAGACAAATACGAATTCAGGATATGACAATGCGTTTTTCCAGAAGGGAGAGAATGTCTATGTAATTCTCTCGAATATCGATCACAAACCGAACTCTTCATCAATTGCCGATATCAAAACAGGGTCTGCAACACCTGAAAACAATCCGAATGCGATAGCATACCCTGTTATGGGTGTGGTGTTGGGGGGCGCTACCACAACTGAAACAAAATACAACAGTGCTAAAAATCAGTATGAATTTAGTGTAAATCCCGGTATTACAACGGCAACAACAACGGTATCCCCGTCCGTTGATTCGTCAACATATTCATATAATGACAGAGCAGGCACTTATGAAGCTTATGTCACACTTACCGATACTACAACATAGGAAAAAATTTGATGAAGCACAATTTTATCATTTTTTTGATATTGTTACTGACTGCACCGGCTTGCTCCGGTGCAGCGGTATTGGACAGCCGTATTGTTACGATAGTTCCGGCTGCTGCAGTTGTCAAAAGTGTTTCTGGTATCAAAAATAACAGCGTAATAGACCCTCAAAACGGTTTTCACTCAGGTCTTGAGGCTGTTTTTAACATAAAAACCAACGGAGATGACTCAGCTTATGACTTTGTTCTCTCAAGCTCGATAGAAACCGTTCATGGAGTGAAAAACGGTTATTTTTTGAAAGGGGGCAAACTCTATCTGATGTTGGCAAACAAAGACAGACTTCCTTCATCATCTGCTGTTGTTGATATTGTTTCCGGTAATCCGGCGAATAATCCGAATATAATTGCATATCCTGTTGTGGGTTGGAGCGGAGGAGAATTCAAACCCCAGAGCTACAACGGAGAACTTTGCTGCAGGATTTTCAGCGGGGGGCAGCAAGAGATGACAATTGCACAGTATATAGGAAATACTCCGTTAAGCCGGACATATTCAATTGAGCAGGATACAGCCGGTATGTATGAAGCTGTACTTACTTTGAATATTTACAGAAAACCCTGATGAAATTTTTACTTACCATCTTACTTCTGCTTTGTTGTGTATGCGGTGCTTATGCACAGTCTGAATCATCGACGGTGAGTTCTCTTGTCCTGAATGAGTCTGAATATTGTGATATAGAAGTTTTTATGGATTCATCAAACAGGGTTTTCGTTCCGGTAAAACAAACTTCAAAAATTCTTGAGATACCGGTTACAATCAACCATTCTTCAAAAGAAATCAGGTTTTTGACTTACTCTGGCAAGGAGGTTCTGGTATCAAAAGAGGGTGTGTTTATGAACGGGGTCAAAATTTTGTCTTCGCCGATTTTTCAGAAAGAGGGTATTCTTGGGAGTGATGAATATTTTATTGATAAAACGACAGCATCAAAAATATTTGAATCTGATGTTGATGTTGACTCGAATTCTTTGAGTGTAAGAGTTGAAAATAAGCATCTCATAACTCTTACAGGTAAAGGCGGGGAAAGTGTTGAAGAACAGAAAGAAATTCTAAAACCGAAACCAAAGGGACGAGTATCATTTGATACATTTGAAGTTAACAACTCAATGATGAGTGACTCGACAAAGCAGGTGTATTTGAACACTGCACAGAATAATGTTATGTTCAACAACAATACAAGAATGGGACTGAAGGGTAAAATCTGCGGCGGGGATTATGCTCTGAATTTCAATACAAATAATTATACTCAAGAGTTGTTTTCTTTTGGCGGGTTAAGTTTTTCTTATCGAAACAAAATCAAAGATTTTTTTTATGAACTAGGGCAGGTATCAGGGCTGAGAGATGATTATAATTCAATCGGTACAATGCTCATAGGTGCTCAGCTTTCTGACTATGACGAATATGAAAAGAAAAAAGATAATCAAACGGAAGAAAAAATCTTTCTCGAAAAAGGTGACGTTCAACACCGCATTTTTGCGGGGGTATCAGGATATAATAACCGTCTTTTCAGTTCGAACGGTTATATATATCAGATGAATTCAAAAAAACTTGTCGGCGGGATAAACCGCCGATACGGCATCAAAAATGACATGACTCTGGATACGAAAGTTGTTTTTGATAAAATTATCCGGAAGAATGATGATGCGATATTTATTACAAACCTCTATAACGACTATTCGCTTCTTTCATCGGGGGTCTATAGAAATCCGAATACAATGGAGGGTTTGAGTATTATCAATACGTTAAATCTTTACAAAAATAAAAATTACCACCTAAATTTACTCGGCGGGGTATCTGCTTCGAGAGATTTTAATTATAACAACGGTGAATATTCTCCCGGATATTCCTTGTCGCTTGAGAATATATTTGACTACAAAAACTACACTTTCAAACTTCGATTATACCAGCAGTCGCCTGATTATTATGTCGCAGGATCTGATTCGGGTTTTATCAGCGATAGAATAGGGGCAGAAATTGGGGCAAATTATTCAAGAGAGAATCTGAATGCAAATATGCGTTATACAAGGTATTATTCCAATCTTGATAAGAGATATAGAGGTGGGTTGACATCTTTTGATGAGCTGTATTTCAACTCCGGTATGAAAATATTCAATCTTGCACGTGCAAGACTTAATGGTAATCTGCGCTATGGAGAGAACGGCATTGGAGATAATCTGAATTATTATTATAATTTCAACTTATCAAGAAGTTTCAGGCAGCGTCTGTCGTTAGAAGCCGGATATATGAATAATGCGTATAATACCGAGTATTCTGATAATAACTCTTTTAACAGCGGATTTAAAAGTTCTTATGATACTGCTTATATGAGTGCAAATTATAGACTTCCCAAAAATAAAGGCGTGCTGACACTCGGACATGATAACGTCAGCTATGAGTCAGGCGGGGCTTCAAACAATTACAATATGATAAAACTGAACTACCGTTTCCCTGAATTCAAAAGAGTTTTGATTGGATTTGGCATCGGATACAAATATTCAGGACTTGATGGCGGCTGCACTTACAGCGGGGCATTAGGATACCGGACAAAATCAGGAATGATTATGAGTGTGAATTATCAGTATAATACCGCTATGGGATATATTTTCAACAACATGTATATTCCATCAAATGCAAGACATTCAATAAATTTCACGCTCAATGATACTTTTGCTTTTTCTCAAAACGGTCTGCAGTCAATAGGGTCTAGTTCTCCAAATCAGGGATTTGTTGAAATTGTTGCTTATATCGATAAAAATAAAAACGGCAAATTTGACAAAGAAGATATAAAAGTCTCGAATGTCCCCGTTTCAGTAAGCTGGCAGAACGAATCAATTAAGACAAAACGAAGCGGTTTTTGTCCTCTTCAATGTGTGGAGAAAGGAATCTATGAAGTTAAACTGGACGGGGAGAATATGCATACAAATCTCTCTGCTGAAAAAAATGCTGAAGCAAATATTTGCGTTGAACCTCAGAAAACAACACGTGTAGAATTTCCTCTCAGAAGTTCTGTCGGGAATATTTCGGGCATCCTGAAAATTTCTGATGATTTTGATAGAAAGATGAACATTTCCGATTTCATAGTTACTTTGTGTGATGAAGATGGTGCTGAGGTGGCATATTCAACAGTTGATGAGGAAGGCAGCTATTATTTTTTCGGAATATCCCCGGGGAAATATGTCATTGCATTAGATAAGAATTTTGTAAACGACTATAACCTTATGCCTGATGAAAAATACGGGAAGATAGAAGTTGATATTCCTTATGTTTATAAAGAATTTGTTGAATTGAATAATCAAAATCTTGTATATAAGAGTTATTGATATGCTAAAGCCTGCTGTTGTGATAAAATAATACGGGGATATAAAAACAGATGGATATCAGATGTCTGAGAAAGTTCGATATACAATAACCGCATGTATTTCCGGTACTTCTTGCAACTTCGATTGCGGGTACTGCTACAGAAAAAAACAGGGAGTTGAAGAAAAAAATCAGCCTTCATATTTTCGTTATTCCGTTGATTATATGCTGAAGGCTTTATCAAAACAGCGTTTGGGAGGTATTGCGGATATTATTGTCATAGGAGGCGGAGAAACCCTGCTCCATCCTGATGTCGTTCCTTTTATCAAAGGGCTTCTTGCAGAAGGGCATATTGTTGAAGTTGTTACAAACATGACGCTCAATCATCGTATTGACGAGCTATTAGACAATACACCTCCTGAACATCTTGAAAGATTGCTTGTTAAGGGGTCGTTTCATTATCTTGAACTGAAGCGGTTGAACAAACTCGATGATTTTTTCAATAATATGAAAAAAGTTGTTGATGCCGGGGCTTCATGCTTTCCGTTTTTGGTAATCTGCGAGGAATATATTCCGCTGCTTGACGAAATAAAAAGTGTGTTTATTGAAAATCTCGGAGAACTCCCTCATTGTACGTCAGCTCTTGACTTTACGGAAGCAAAGATGCAGCCTTACGGTTTTTATAACAGTGAATTCAAAAAAATTGTCACTGAAAAATTCGGCTCAAAAATAAACGACACATTTGACAGATTTTTATCTGTTGATGTGAAAAAACACTTCTGCTATGCAGGAGAGTGGAGTTTTGTTTTGAACACATCAAACGGCAGCATATCAAGATGTTTTTATTCGCCATCCGAACAAAATATATTCAAAGATATTTCTTCTGAAATAAAACTCGGCGCAATCGGTACAAACTGTTGTATCGGAAACTGTGCTCTTCATTATAATCTGGTATCACAGGGGATTATGCCTGATTTTGATGATGTTATTTCCTATGGTGATATGCTTTATAAACCGAAGCTGTTCAACAAAAAACTTGTAGAATTGTTGAATTTCAAATACGAAAATTATATGCCTCTGTTCTCAAAAGAAGAAGAGCAGAAGATTAATGATAAGACGAGAGAAACTTTTGAAGAACTTAAAACGAAAGTTTAAAGATGCTTAAAGAAGATAAGATAAAAAGAGTTGTATTTTTTTGTGCGGGAAATTATTTCTGCAATTTGAAATGCGAGTATTGTTATCTTGATTCCCCCAAGCCGGATAAAAAATTCTGCACTCCCAAAGAGCTGATGAGAACTTTTTCAAAAAAATCATTAGGAGGGTGTGCATTTTTCAATTTTGTTACTTTGGGCGAAACCCTTTTGTGTGACGAAAATATTGAAGCGATAAAGTTATTCCTTGAAGAAGGGCATGTTGTCAATGTCGTGACAAATTTGACATATTCAAAAAATTTGGAAAAACTTCTTTCACTGCCTGAGAAGTTAAAAAGCAGGCTGATTATTCACGCTAGTCTGCACTATCTTGAATTGAAAAAGAAAAATCTCCTTGATGAATATTTCAACAACCTTCAAAGATGTAAAGAGGCAGGAGTTTCATTTCATATGGATTTAACCGTATATGAAAAATATATGCCAGTCCTTGAGGAGATTAAAGAAGTATGCCTTTTGAAAACAGGGCTTTTGCCGAATATAACAATTGCTCTCGACAAAGATAAAAATTGGATGCCGTTTGATTTTTATAATGAAGAAGTTCACAAAAAAATAGTTGATGTTTTTGAGGCAAAAGAGCTTGATATTCAACGCAATATATTTTTTGACAAAGAAGAAAATAAACCTTGTATGGCAGGCAGATGGTCGCTTGTTTATTATTGGAACGGAAGAAGATGCACAGCCTGCAACGGGATTAAAGTGAATATTGATACGCCATTTACGGATTCGGATGACGTAAAATGGCTCGGGGGGGGGGATACGGTTATATGCCCTTTTAAGAGATGTTTTTGCGGGGAGATATTTTTGACCTGGGGGCTTCTGCCTGAGAGGAATGATATCCCTACATTTTTTGAATTTTATTTGAAAGAAAAAGGTTTTTATTCTGAAACCGTAAAAAGACTCACTGATGTAAAATTATCGGATAACAACAGGTAAGTGCTATGGCGAGAATTCTTGTATCTTTTTGGCAGCCGTTGATAGGCGACAGTTCAGATAATATTATCTGTTATTATGAATCTTTTGCAGAAGAACTCAAAAAATTTGGAAATGAGGTGTTGATACTCAACAGAATTTTGTTTACTGATGCTTATTTCAGGTCTTATACAAAAGAGCATGAGGATTTTCTTGTTGAAGAAGTAAGAAAATTTAATCCTGACTTGATAATAGCGTTTAATAACCAAATTTTTGAGTGTATTCTTGAAAACACAAATTGTCCTGTCGGTTTGTTTGATGCTGATTCAAGTTATTTATTTTCATCAAAAGATTGTATATCCAAATATATTGAAAGATATTTTATGGTGACTCACTATGAGAATTGGGAGAATGTATATGGTGAAATGGGATTTTCTCTGGAAAAAATTTGTACCATCAAAATAGCAACCTCATGCAGGAGGGAAGAAAAAGAAAAAAACAAGAATATTTCTTTTATCGGAACGAAGTTTCTGCAAACAGTGAGTGAGAATATCAGAAACTATCTTACTGAAAACAAGCCAAATATTTACAAAATGCTAAAAAAACACTGGAGCAGCGGGTCTTATGATTATGAAGAATTGTTGAAGGAGTTTTGTCCTGATTTGACCTGTACAAAACATGATATAGCCCAGATATTTGACTGGAGAAACTATGTTCTCTCTTCTCTTCTTGATCTCGGTTTGAATTTGTACGGTGTAGGCTGGCGGGATGGCGAAGATAATAATATTGCGTTGATGTCCGCTTATGACAGCACTCCGAAATTTTCACTGAAACACAATCAGGATGTTTACAATGAATCGAAGATATGTTTGAGCATCTCTCATCCCCAGACAAGAGGCTATGCGTTTCCCTGGAGGGTATATGATATTATGGCAACAAGCGGTATGTTGATTTCGTCTTATTCCTCACTGTTGAAGGAGCAAACAAAAGATTTCGTTGATATTCCTATGTATAACTCGCCTTATGATGCGAGAGATTTGTGCAAAAAATATCTGAAAGAAGCGAATATGAGAGAAGATGTTGTTTGTGCCTGCAATGATTTTATAGAAAAACATGGTCGATGGGAGAGCAATTTTCGAGAGCTTGAAACATTTTTCAGAGTAAAACTCATCAATACCAAAGCAGGGAGTATAAAATTTTTGAAGCCGCCTTTACAATAGTTTTGTAGTATCATAATTGTATTGATTTATTTTAGATAAAGAGGAATTTAGATATGAAAATAGCAGTAACTTATGATAACGGACAGGTTTTTCAGCATTTTGGGCACTGCGAGCAGTTCAAGGTTTATACCGTTCAGGATAAGAAAGTTACAGAAACGGAAATTGTCGGCTCAAACGGCAGCGGTCATAGTGCACTGGCTGATTTGTTGAATAACATAAAAGTTGATGTTCTTATCTGCGGAGGAGTAGGAGGATGTGCTGTTGCTGCTCTTGCAGAATACGGTATAGAACTTTATGCAGGAGTACAGGGTGATGCCGATGAAGCTGTAGCAAGATTTATACAGGGAACACTACCGAAGATATCCGATGCAAATTGTTCACACCATCATGAACACGGCCATGGAGAAGGACATTCCTGCGGTCATTGCCATTAAGATTTTTATTTATGTTTCGGGCGGGCATTTTATATGCCCGCTTCGAGTTTTTTGAAGAAATTATAATTTATGGGCAGGATTGCGAAAAAAGAATAAAATAAATATCAGAATAAGATAAGAGAAAGAGGTAACTATGACCGTACTTGTTTTGGGCGGTGCAGGATATATAGGTTCCCACACTGTTTATGAGCTTATTGACTCGGGAGAGGATGTCGTTGTTGTTGATAATCTGATAACAGGTCATGAGGAAGCCGTTCATAAGAAAGCAAGATTTTACAAGGGTGATATCAGGGATAAAGAATTTTTGGATGCTTTGTTCAAAAAAGAGGAAATTGACTCGGTTATTCACTTTGCTGCAAGCTCGCTTGTTGGAGAAAGTATGGTCAATCCTCTGAAATATTATGACAACAATCTTTATGGAACCATGGTTCTGTTGAAATCTATGGTTGAGCATAATATAAACAAGATAGTTTTTTCTTCTACGGCAGCTGTCTACGGAGAACCTGAGAATATTCCGATACTCGAAGAGGATAATACTTTACCGACAAACACATATGGTGAAACAAAGCTGTCGATGGAGAGGATGTTCAAATGGGTATCTGCTGCGCATAATCTTAGATTTGTTTCTCTTCGATATTTTAATGCCTGCGGTGCTCATATAAACGGAGAAATAGGAGAAGACCACAGTCCTGAGAGTCATCTTATCCCTTTGATTTTACAGGTGCCTAACGGGAAAAGAGAGGTAATAAACATATTCGGAGATGACTATGATACAAAAGACGGGACATGCGTGAGAGATTATATCCATGTTACCGACCTTGCTCAGGCGCATATTCTTTCATTGAAATATCTTGAAAATGGCGGCGGCAGTGATATTTTCAATCTCGGAAACGGAGTCGGCTTTAGTGTAAAAGAAGTTATTGAAGCTGCAAGAAAAGTGAGTGCTCATAATATTCCCGCTGTTATATCTCCAAGGAGAGCCGGTGACCCGGCAAAACTTGTTGCATCAAGTAGTAAAGCGAGAAAGGTTTTGGGATGGACACCTGTTTATACTGATTTGGAGGAGATTATTTCTACCGCATGGAAATGGCACAAAAAACATCCGGGTGGATTTTCAAAATAATTATGCGGGGTAATTTTTTATGATAAAGAAAGTTTTTTGGCTTATAGTGAGTTTTATTGGCGCTTATGCCCTCGGGGTTGTTGTCGGGGTGTTTCATCCTCAGGAGAAAATCAGCGCTCTATGGCTGTTAATTGCTGCTGTGTGCATATATTCGATATCTTACCGTTATTATGCAGCTTTTCTTGCGGCAAAAGTTCTCGCACTCAAGAAAGAGAATCCTACTCCGTCAACTACTATGAGTGATGGGAATGATTATGTTCCCACGAACAAATGGGTTTTGTTCGGACATCACTTTGCCGCAATAGCAGGTGCTGGTCCTTTGATTGGTCCTATGCTTGCTGCACAGTTCGGTTATCTTCCGGGATTTTTGTGGATTCTTGTCGGTGCAACTTTGGGCGGTGCCGTGCATGATATGGTTGTGCTGACTGCTTCTGTCAGAAAAAACGGGAAATCCATCGCACAGATTGCAAAAGATGAAATAGGACCTGTCGGAGGGATAGCTGCGTCAATAGCTGTTTTATTTATTATAGTAATCACACTTGCAGGACTCGGGGTTGCTGTTGTGAATGCTCTGTTTAAAAATTCATGGGGATTTTTTACGATAGCTTCTACGGTGCCTGTTTCGATGATAATGGGTTTTTATATTTTCAAAACAAAAGACATAAGAGGTGCTACAATTTTTGGAGTAACGGCACTTCTTTGTGCGCTTATTTTCGGGCATAATATCGCAGGAACTTCATTTGAGCGTTTCTTTAGTTACAGCAAAGAAAGCCTTGTAATTATAATGGCAATATACGGTTTCTTTGCCTCTGTTATCCCTGTATGGCTGCTTTTATCTCCGAGAGGTTATCTTTCGACTTATATGAAAGTCGGAACCATAGGTTTGTTGAGTATAGGCGTTTTGTTCCTTGCTCCAGAACTGCACATGCCAGCTGTGACGAAGTTTGTTCACGGAGGAGGGCCGATTATCCCGGGGGCTGTATTTCCGTTTATGTTCATAACGATTGCATGCGGAGCGATATCAGGTTTTCATGCGATTATTGCCTCAGGGACGACATCGAAGATGATTATCTCTGAGGAGGATATCCCTGCTATCAGTTATGGTGCTATGCTGACTGAAGGTTTTGTTTCTTTGATGGCGTTGATTGCTGCCACTGTTCTGATGCCAGGGGATTATTTTGCCATCAATACTACGCTTTCTTTTGAGAAATTGACAGAGATGGGTTTTGCACCTCAGCAGATACATCAGCTCTGTGAATTAGTGCAGGCTGATGTGATAGGCCGCCCGGGAGGAGCTGTGTCGCTTGCTGTCGGGATGTCTTATATCTTTGGAAAAATTCCCGGGTTACAGTCATTGATGCCTTACTGGTATAATTTTGCAATAACTTTTGAGGCGTTATTTATTTTAACGACAGTTGATACCGGCACACGTGCAGCAAGGTTTCTTTTGCAGGAGTTTTTTGGTGTTGTTTATAAACCTTTTGCCGCCCCAAACTGGCTGCCGGGGGTATTGATTACAAGTGCTCTGGTTGTCTTCTGTTGGGGATATTTGATTTATTCAGGAAACATATCAAGCATATGGCCTTTGTTTGGAGTGTCCAATCAGCTGTTGGCGGCGATTGCTTTCGGTATAGGAACAACGATGATAATTAAATCCGGAAAGCTAAAGTATGCCTGGACGACGTTTGTTCCGATGGTATTTATGTATGTTACGACATTTTGTGCTGCATATCAGTTGTTTTTTATTTTCAAAAACAGTGCGTCAGCTGCCGTAAGTGCTTTTGAGAAAATGAGTTACAGAGTCGATATGGTTCTTGTATGCGTTGTTTTTCTGCTTGCGTTGATAATTCTATTTAACACTATCAGGAGCTGGATTGATTATTTCGGTAAAGAAAAGAGTAATTAATATGTTTTTTCGAAAAATAAGCGTAATAATTTTTATATCACTGTTTATGTTTTCTTTTTCTCATATGCAGGCATGTGGGGTAGAGAGAGCACAGATAAAGAAAAATCAGGTTCTATCAATACAGGATTGTGTCGCATTTGCAATCAATAACAGTCCTGTTATCAAGAAATATGAGTATAACCTTGAGATTGCAAACAGCAATGTGGGGATAGCGAAATCTGTTTATTTTCCGACACTGGGTGCAGGCGTGGGAATTTATCAGGATTACAACTCGAATAAAAATTATGACGGTTCTTCAAACAGAGAGCTGCCGTCGGCGGCTGTTACGTTTAACCAGCTTATATGGAATTTCGGGAAGGCAAGCTCTCTAATAAAGATGGAGCAGTTTTATCGTCTTGGTGCCGAGTATCAGTTTATGGACAGCATATGCAACACCATATATGATGTAAAATCAAAGTATTATGCCGTATTGAGGGCGCAGGGGCTTGTTGAGATAGCAAAAAATAATGTATTGATTAACGAAAAAAATTATGAACGTGCAAAGAAATATGCCGAGTCGGGTAAAAGAACAAAAATTGATGTTGTGAATGCTGAGGTTTATTTGAGTGAGGCAAGGATAGCGCTTGTTGATGCTCAGAATGAGTATGATAATGCTCTTGCTGATTTGGGAAATTCGTTATTTGTTGCTTATGCTCCTGATTTCAAGATTAAAGAGGTTGATACGTTCAGATTTCGGGATGATTATCCTTCGTCAATTTTGCATTCCGCTTCATCAAAGATTGTAGATGTGGCGTTTAAAACCGGGGTTGAGAGAAATATTTTATCTTCTGAGTTGAAAAAGCTTCCGTTTAATCTGGAGAGGGCGATAGAACTTGCCTATAAGAGCAGTCCTGATTTATGGGTTTTGGAGTCGACACTGAAGGCTATGCAGCAATCAGTGTTGTATATCAAGAGGCAATATTATCCTGATTTGACAGGAAATGTAGGATACGGGTACAACAATACAAAAGATTTATCGAACAACAATTTGAATATGTCGGTGAATTTGACATCATCTTTGAATATCAAGCAGTTAAAGCATGAGATAGATCGTGCGATGGCTGAGGTAAATCTTGCTTCGAATGACATAGACCATTTCAGGCAAAATTTGTATTTTAGCGTGAAGAAGGCATATATAAACGTCGATAAAAACGCCCGCCAGATACCTGCTGCACAGGAAAAAGTCAGACAGGCTCTTGAAAATTTCGAGCTTGCAGACAAGCTTTATGATGATGGTGAGGGAGATTATATTCTCTGGCAGAATGCACGGGAGAACTACAATAATTCAAAAATGGAGTATGTTGATACCCTTTATCATTATAATATGTCGCTTGCCGATTTGGAGATAGCTATGCATTATCATCTTGATGACCTGCATTCTCAGGCGGAACATGCCATGCATTATCATCATAAGGAAATAATCGAAAAACTCGAAGAGTCTTTACACTGTCAAAGAGAACATCATGAACATCCAAACCATGAACATGGTGAAGATGACCCGAAACACTAAAACTTTGAGATTATGTGTGTTTATAATATTATCATGTGATAGTGAGGCAAAAATTTGACAGGTTGGGATAAAAGAAATGATTTCTACCAATAAATTAACCGTAAGATTTGGAACGGAACCATTGTTTGAGAATGTCAGCGTGAAATTTTCCGAGGGCAATTGCTATGGTGTAATAGGTGCTAACGGAGCAGGGAAAAGTACTCTTTTGAGAGTTTTATCAGGAGAACTTGAACCTACATCGGGAGAGGTTAATGTAACAAAAGGACAGAGAATTGCTGTTTTGAAGCAGAATCATTTTGAGTTTGATGAGTTCAGGGTCATTGATACTGTTATTATGGGGTATAAAAAACTCTATGACATAATGCAGGAGAGGGAAGCGCTTTATGCAAAGCCTGATTTTGACGAGGCTGACGGGATGAGAGTTGCCGAGTTAGAAACAGCTTTTGCAGAGATGGACGGCTGGCAGGCTGAGTCGATGGCCGCTACGTTGTTGAGCGATTTGGGTATAGAAGATGAAAAACATTATTTGTTGATGAATGAGTTATCAGGCAGCGAAAAAGTGAGAGTGCTGCTTGCCCAGGCACTGTTTGGAAATCCTGATATTCTTCTTCTTGATGAGCCTACGAACCACCTTGATGTAATGACAATTGCCTGGCTTGAAGAGTTTTTGATTAATTTCCCCAATACTGTTATTGTTGTTTCTCACGATAGGAAGTTTCTTGATAGTGTTTGTACGCATATTGCTGATATTGATTATCATGATATCAGGCTTTATGCAGGGAATTACACCTTCTGGTCGCAGGCAAGCCAGCTTATACAGAAGCAAAAGGCAGAGCTGAATCGAAAAACTGAAGAGAAGATGGAAGAGTTGAAAGCTTTTATTGCAAGATTCAGTGCAAATGCATCGAAGGCTAAGCAGGCAACATCAAGAAAGAACATGCTTGATAAGCTTTCTCTTGAAGAGATAAAACCTTCTTCAAGGCAGTATCCGAGAATAAGGTTTAATTTTGTTAAAATTCCCGGGAAAGATATGCTTCAGGTGGAGAATTTGTGCAAATCAGCAGATGGAGAAGTGTTGTTCAAGAATTTTAATCTTGAAGTACAGACAGGTGAAAAAATAGCTTTCTTGAGCAAGAACCCGCTGACGATAACTACTTTGTTCCAGATTCTGGCGGGAGAGATTGAGCCTGATGGGGGAACTTACCGTTGGGGCGTGACATCAACGCAGTCGTATTTTCCGAAGGATAATAACAGATTTTTTGAAACTGATATGAATTTGATAGAGTGGTTGAGGCAGTTTTCACCGGATCAGAATATAAATTTCATCAGGGGATATTTAGGGCGTATGTTGTTCTCCGGAGAGGATTCCGAGAAAAGTGCGAATGTCCTTTCAGGGGGAGAAAGAGTCCGTTGTATGTTAGCAAGAATGATGGTGAGTGATTCAAATGTTCTGATTTTTGATGAACCTACAAACCATCTAGATTTGGAGTCTATCACTGCGTTGAATAACTCTTTGATAGATTTTCAGGGAACAATTTTATTTACGTCACAGGATCATCAGTTTATACAGACTGTTGCAGACCGAATTGTCGAGATAGCTCCCGGAGGTTATGTGAATGCACAGTGCAGGTATGATGATTATCTTGTGAACCCGAATATACAAAAAAGACGGGAGATGATTTATTCTCCGAAAAATCAAAAAGTCGGGGCAAAAAAATAGAAATTCAAACATATAAGTTGTGTGTTCTTTTTTAAGAAAAAATGAATAAGTATAATGCAGTATTTTCTGATTGTTGCGTTGTATGATATTATTTATTTGAGTAATGAAAAAGGTTTTTCGCATATGAGATGCCCTGTTTGTAATAATGTGATGATTGTAGTTGAACGTTGCGATGTTGAGCTTGATTATTGCATAAATTGTCGTGGTATTTGGTTTGATTTTGAAGAGTTAAGCTTCCTTTCAGAGGTAATTGAGGATGTTGAGTTTGAAGCTCCTAATGAAGAAAATATAAAAGAAGTAAAAAACTCAAATGAAAAAATTCACAGATGCCCCAGATGTATGTCAAAGATGAAAAAAGTTATGATAAACGGAAATCCTCCAATGATTGATTGTTGTCCCAATCGTCATGGATTTTGGTTTGATAGCGGCGAACTCGGGGAATATATTCAAAGTAATTCAAAAATTGAGCCTAAGGGAATGATTAAGTTTTTAGGCGAAGTTATAAAGATGAAATAAGATAACACAAGGAGATTTTTATTTATGGTTTTATTAGCTCTTTTTCTGATAATTCTGCTGGTAATCGTTTTCGTTGTCGGTGCATGGTTTGTTGGAATATACAACAAACTGGTGTCAGAGCGCAATGAAGTGAAAAATTCTTTTTCCCAAATTGATGTCCAGCTGAAAAGACGTTATGATCTTATACCAAACTTGATAAATACCGTAAAAGGCTATATGACACATGAAAGAGAAACTCTTGAAAATATTACAAAGCTGAGACAGCAGGCTATCAATATTTCTGATGATAATGTTGCCTCAAAGTCCAAGGTAGAGAGTTTGTTATCTCAATCTTTGAAATCGGTATTTGCGCTTGCAGAAAACTATCCTGATTTGAAAGCCAGCCAGAACTTTGTTCAGCTGCAGGAAGAGCTTGCTTCTACAGAAAACAAAATCAGCTTTGCAAGACAATATTATAATGATTCTGTTATGAAGTTTAATACAAGCGTGGAGTTGTTTCCAAACTCTATAGTTGCAGGCATGTGCGGTTTTTCAAAATCAGAATTTTTCGAAGTTGAAAATCCTGAAGAAAGACAGAATGTGAAGGTAAGTTTCTAGCTTTATGTGGGAATTGATTGAAATAAACAAAAGAAAGTCTATGACCCTTCTGTTTTTATTGGGTACATTGCTTTTTGCAGTAATCCTGCTCATTGTTGAAGGTGTTTTGCAGTATACAGTAAAAGTGTCTGAAGACTTATATGATGAGTTGATGCTATTCGGACTTTTGCTGTCGGTTATTATATTTGTTCCTATTGTTGCATTTCAGTTATTCAAAGTTTTTCGCTCAGGTTATAAAGATATACTGATGATGGCAGGTGCTAATAAGGTTGTTCCGTCGAAAAACAGCAAGGTATTGTGCAATGTTGTTGAGGAGATGGTTATTGCATCAGGGTTCAAGGGTAAACCTGATATTTATATCATCGAAGATAGCGTGCCGAATGCGTTTGCTGTTGGTATCAACGAGAAAAAGTGCGCAATAGCCGTTACTTCTTCTCTTTTGAAAATTCTTAACAGAGAAGAGCTGCAGGCTGTTATTGCTCATGAGATGGCTCATCTTTATAACAGGGATTCTCTGTTTTTGACAATAGCCTCATTTTTTGTCGGGACTATTTTGACCATTGCTTCGTCGATATCATTCAACGGAGGCGGACGTTCAAGCAGCAGAGGCGGGAATCTTGTTTCGTTGTTGATATTGATTGTTATTATGCTTATTGTAACTTTGGTAGCTCCGTTGATTGCAAAGATGTTATTTTTCATGACATCAAGAAAAAGAGAGTATCTTGCTGACGCTTGTGCTGTACAATTTACGAGAAATCCCGGAGCTCTCGCTTCTGCACTGACAAAAATCAGCTCGCAGGAGTTCAAACCTTTTGCAAAAGATTTTACGAGAAAATCAGAAGCGCAGATGCCGCTTTATATAAACAATCCTTCTCTGGCAGCAGATAAAGAGTCTTTGTTTGCGACGCATCCGCCGATAAAAAAAAGAATAGCAATTCTTTCAAGATTGGCGAATGGGTCTATTATTGATTATCAAAAGGTGTATACCGAAGAATGCGGAGAAAAGTTATTCTCAAAACAGATGTTAAAAGAATCAGTGAAGATGGGTAACCCTCTGCCTCCGACTCCTGCTGATTTTGCCGGCGGTTCTGTTGTTATGGGTCTGCAGGGTGCTTCAGGTGCTGCCGAAGCTGCCGGCTCTGTATTGTCCGGTACAGAAACAGACACAGGTGTTTCTGCTCAAAAACAGAGTGTTTTCAATTCAAAAGAGAAGATCGCTCAGAAACGTATGGCGAACAATATTATGTGGGAGTCAGTGAAGTATTCGATTTCAGAATGCGACTGCGGAACAACTCTGAAAATACCTCCGTGTTATGCGGGAAAACCGATAAAGTGTCCTCATTGCGGTAAAACTCACACTGTGGAGAAAGCTGCTTAGATTTTAATTTTGATGACGACTTTTTTTACATAAGATGGTTTGTCTGTAGCCAGTGATGGCATATGTGCGTCATGCGGGAAAAAGATAAGGAAATCTCCCTGTTCTGCCGTCAGAAAATCACAGTTCCCATCAAGAAACATGATATCTTTTTCTTCATCGTAGGGAATTGATATGCTTGTGTTGTCTATATGAGTGCAGCCGAGTTGTTCTTTGCCTCTTATTATAAACTGGATATCGATATATTTTTTATGAGCTTCGAGTTTGGCTGTTTCTTTTTGTTTTGTTTGATAGTCTTGAACTATTGCAAATATTTTGTCTTGTTCTATTTCATATTTTCCGTTTTGGGTATTCGACAGGTCGTTTTGTTGAAGATATAAGAGGGCTTTTTTGATATCACAGCCAAGTGAAAAATATGTTTGTGCTTGTTTTATAGAGTCTTTTATCATAATTTTTATCCATATATTACGTTATTTTACAAATTATAATATTTATATGATTTTTATGGCAATAAATTTTTTTTACGTGTTTATTAATTATTATAATTTTGATTTTATATATTTTTAACAAAAGTTTAGTAATATGAAGATATTTTGATAGAATTTGGTAGAAAGGTTAGAACACAGGTAAAACAAATGAATATACAAGCGGTTTCTTCTTATAACTATTATAATAATTACAATACAGCTATGACAAGAGCACAGGCTCCGAAGCAGAACATATCATTCTCAAGTTATCAGACGGATTATGGAGAACCTGTTGCTGAGCTTGATCCTAAATTATTTGATTTTATAGAACAAAATGAAGATGAGTACGGTGTGTTGCGTTATTTCACATCACGTATTCATGATGTTGCAGATTCTGTCGGAGATGAAATTGATAATCCTGAAGACCCCGATGGACTGAGAATTCTTGGAAGAAACGTTTGGCAAGAAGTTGTAGACAGACTTGATACCGCCAGAAAAGAAGGTCATGTAATGGGTAAAAAAATCCGCGGAAAAGTTTGGAATTATTATGAATTGCCTGAAAAAGAACACATGATGACTGATTGGGTGACAGGTCGGATGAGCAAAGAGAGATTTGACTATAAAGCTTTGAATAAAATCATTGATTATATGTATCAAGATTTCAAAGGCGGTCAGGGCAGCTCAACCGGAAAGTATGACAGAACAGTTTAGTTCTTGGCAAAAGATAGATTTAAAAAAGACCTCTTTGTGAGGTCTTTTTATTTATCGTTTTTGTGTTCAAACAGTTTGTTATTTACGAATGTCCCGGCTTTTTCTCCAAAATAGTTTCCCAGACCTATTCCGATGAGTGAGCCGATGGCTCCGAAACGACGATCAAGAACTGCTCCGACTGCTGCCATTCCTGCTACCATAGAAGCGATATTTATTCCTGATTTGATAAGTTGTTTTCCTGCTGCTTGGAGTTTTTTGTCTTTTTGTTCTTCGTTTTTAACAGCGTTTACTATATCCGGAATTTCGAGCAATGCAAAAGCTGCTACGCTCAGAACGGGGATTCTCATCATTGAACGGCATATCAGCTTTGCAATTTTGCTTTTACCTTTAATTATATACACTTTATTTTGTTTCAAGCCGTTTTTAATTATATCCATGCTTTCTCCGGGCTTGATTTCTCTTGTTACAGTCAGATTCATGGCTTTGACTATTTTTTGTCCAATCTTTGTATTAAACAAAGATTTGTCAATTTTGTCATATACTGTGTCAAATTTTTGGGTATCAAATTTCTTTCTTAGTTGTCTTAGAGGAAATTCGAGCAGGGTATCCTGAGCGAAAGTGAATTCCATTTGTGTTGGATTGGGTGCTATTTTTTTATTTTTGATTTGTCTCAGGACAGAGTTGATATCAGAAAAGTCCATAGGCAGGTTGTTGAGAGCAAGAAGTGCAAGACCTGCTGTTTTTATTTTTTTATTACGTTCTGATGAGTCTTTTACACCGAGAACTCTTCTGATAGGGGCAATTGGTGACGATGCCATTTTGAACAGTTCTTCTTTGCTGATGGCTGCTTTATCATGTTTATTGACTTCGTCTATGAATTTTGTTGTAAAGTTTGCTGTATCTTTTTCAAGATTGCCGCGCATTTTTATATCGGATGAATTCGGATGAATTTTTGTTTGTGTGTTTTGAACCACAGGTCTTTCTTCCTGCGGATTGTTCATCCTAGCATATGCACTTTTGTTTATGCCGTATATTTTGTATATTTCCGCTATATTACCTTCCACAAATACCTTCCAAAAGTTTATATAAGAATATTCAATCCTATATATTTATAAAGAATTTTTTTATATTTAAATTGCTTATGTTTCTTAAAACTGTAACAAATTTAATAATAAGAAATCCCTTTTGAATATTATTCAAAAGGGATTTCTTAGAGTTAAGATTTCTATTATTGATATAGAGGTTGTAATTTTGCTTCCTGCTGAGGGATTTTTCCTTCTTCTATTGACATATAGGCTCTGTAGTCAATTACAGGGAAGCAGTTGTCTATGGATTCTATTTCTTTGAGGTAGTTGTCATCTATGTTATTGTTTTCTATCATAGTGGCAATTTTTTCGAATCTTTTGACATGTTCTCTAAATCTTTCAGTAGCATAGTCTTTTGCCTGCCATGTTGTGATTAAGAACGGCCAGTCGCTGCTTTGCAACAGGAGGTTTTCTCTTGCAAGCTGGTTGAGTGCTCTGTGTTTTAGTTTATCCTGAGGGATAGTCTGGTTTGCATCTGCAATATCCTGCATACGTTTTTCGCAGGCATGGATAATCGGCCACATCCATTCCGTGAGGTGGTTCTGCCATACCCAGAAGTGTCCTCCCTGCCCCCATGAGCTTTCAGGAATTTGAATTGCTTCTGTCGGCGGATATTTATCGAGGTATTCTGCTGCTGTTTGTCTTTCAATTTCAGGCAGGTAGTTGTTGAGTTTTTTGATAACCTGTTTGATGAATTCAACTCCTTCAAACCACCAGTGACCAAATAATTCTGTATCAAATGATACCATTACCAACCCATGTTTTCCTGTAGCTTTTTTGTAGTCATTCAACATGTGGTAGAGAATTGTTGTGTAGTGGTCAGAGTTTTCGTTTACTTTTGACATTGCAAGTACCGGATCATAGAGCATTTTATCTCCGAGGTCTGTTGTCGGGCTTGTTATTCTCCAGTAGTGCATACCTGATTTGTCGTCTTTTTTGTGGAATTCTCTGAAACATCCATCTCCCGGATATCCATCGGCAGCTGACCATACCTGATAGCCTGCTCTGTCGTTTCTTCCCATTACTGCAACCTGTGCATCAGGCAGCCAGTAAGCTGAATATGTATCGTATCCTGTGGCTTCTCTTTCAGGAAGCGGAATATATTCGATGTTTCCGTAAACACCGATTACACGTCTGTTTCCGATAGAGTTTCCGCCTTCTATAACATGAGATTCCGTGAAGAAATATTCGATGTCATTATTCGCAAGAGTTACTTCTATAGCAGGACGCCATTTTTTCTGTCCGTCTTTGCCGATATATTCATAGCCCTGTCTGTAAGCACATTCAGGCAGCCAGGTTCCTCTTGCTTTTTTGCCAAAGAGTCTTTTTGTTGTGTCTGAACCGATTTTGAACTGGGCATTCAAGTTTGAATCCGTAGCAAGCAGAGGAGAAAAACCGTGAGTAGCTCCGGATGTAGTAATTTCAATGCAACCGAGATCCTGGAATTTTTTGAATGCTGTTATCAGATTTTTGTTATATTTGTTGATGAAGTTGTCTTTTATGTTTGTGAACCAGTCAAAATAATATTTTGCAAGATACTTCAAATGTTGAGAGTGAGCAACATTCGGGTTTGGATATCTTTCGAGATCCTGTGATACAGCTTTAATTCTTGCATCAAGATATTTTATAAATCCTTCCTGCAGATGTTCGTCATTCAACTGTTCTGCGAGTATAGGAGTAATCCCTACTGTTAATTTAGCCTTTATTCCTTCGTCGTACAATTCTGATATTGCATTTAGCAGAGGAATATAGGTTTCAGACATGCATTCATACAAGTTTTCTTCTCCGAAGGGCCACATCCCTGCTTTTCTGTAGTATGGCAGGTGGCTGTGAAGCATAAATACAAATGAACCTACTGACATGTTTTGTCCTCCAATTTTTTTGTAAGCCTTTTATTATCGCTAATTCTAACATGAAAAGAAATAAAATATAACCCTAGAGGATTAATTCTTAAGAATAATATCAAGCTATTCTTTAGAGTAGAGGTGTAAATTTTTATTAAGTATCAATTTATTTTTTTTGCTTATATCAAAAAAAATTTTTTAGAATTTTTAATCTCTTATATAGAATATTTTGAGAGGAAATTTATGAAAATAACTAATCAGGCTATATTGGGTTTTATATATTCAAGCAATTCGAGCAGAGAGAATTATAATAATTTTTCAAGATGCAATCTTGAAAGAGTTCCTATGCAAGATTGTATATCTTTCTCTTCCAGAAATAAAACTCATAAAACAAGGGAGAAAGTTCTTCCTGAAAATGTGCAAGCAGCTGTAAAGTTCTCTGATAAAATCTATGAATTGGCAAAAGACGGTCATATAAATCTTGAAACTGTTGCTGATCTAATTCATTCTTATGATTCAGAGATAGATGTAAAATCAAAAGAGGATTTAGCAAAACTTATCCCTGATTCCCAAAATTATACAGCTTTTTTCAGAGGAACAATGGCTGATGATTTTTCTTCAACTGATAAGCAGATGTTTTTAGATATTCCTCAAAAAAACAGTGAAGAAGATATTATTTCTTTTGCTATGAATTCTGCTCATGAATTTACACATGCACATCCTTCTCAAAATGAGAGAACATTTGAGTTTTTGAAGAGGGTCAGCAGGGGAAATTCTTATGATGCCAAAGTTTTTATGACAATAGGGGAGCAGTTGTTTAAATATTTTGATACGGAAGTCCAGGCGATGGCTTCTTTGGGGGTGTTCAACAATCCACTGGACATAAGCAGTCTGGTAGAACACAGAATGGTTCTCCCAAGAGCGGAAGAAGTGTCAAAGGGTGATATACTGAAATCTCTTCATGTCAAAGATGAGAAAGAGTTCAAATCACAGGTGCTAAATAAATTTAATAGCGATTTTGATAATTTTATTGCTTACGCATCTAAAGATAAGAATTTTTATGAAACTATGCCTTATAAAAATAATTTGAATAAACTTGCATCAATAGTAAAAAGTTATTGTGCTTATAAAGCTCTTGATGAATATGAAGCTTATACAACGGAGAGTGTTGTCGGCAAAAAATTGTGCAATATAGAAGGCAGCGCAAATATTGATGTGCTGCCTATGTATTATCAAATGTTGGGAAAAGCTTTTTCGTAGTTTTATTTTGATATAACATCAAACCCTGTGTATTTTCTCAGTACTTCAGGGACTACTACGCTGCCGTCTTTTTGCTGATAATTTTCAAGGATTGCGGCGAATGTTCTTCCGACGGCAAGACCTGACCCGTTCATTGTGTGGACAAATTGAGGTTTGCCGGTTTCTTTTGAACGATATCTCATGTTTGCTCTGCGTGCCTGGAAGTCACCCATATTTGAACAGCTTGAGATTTCTTTATAAGCATTATATGAAGGAAGCCATACCTCGAGGTCGTAGCAGATTTTTGCGCTGAATCCGAGATCTCCGGTGCAGAGTTCAACTCTTCTATATGGCAGCCCCAAGAGTTCGAGAACATGTTCCGCATCCCTTGTCAGTTTTTCATGTTCTTCAGGACTTGTTTCAGGTGTGCAGACTTTTACAAGTTCTACTTTGTTAAACTGATGGAGTCTGATGAGTCCTCTTGTATCTTTGCCTGCAGAACCTGCTTCTCTTCTGAAGCATGGTGTATAAGCCGTCATATACTTTGGAAGCTCTTCTTCTTTGAGAATTTCATCGCAGTAGATGTTTGTAACCGGTACTTCAGCTGTCGGGATGAGGTAGAGGTCTTCGTCCTGACATTTGTACATATCTTCTTTGAATTTCGGAAGCTGTCCTGTTCCTGTCATTGCTGCCGAGTTGACAAGTATAGGGGGTATAATCTCCGTGTAACCATGCTGTGTTGTATGCACTTCGAGGAAGAAGTTTATGATAGCACGTTCAAGAGCCGCACCTTTACCTTTGTAGATAGTAAATCTTGATTGTGCTATTTTTACGCCTCTTTCAAAATCTACTATATCCAAATCCTGTGCTATATCCCAGTGGGGTTTCAGTTCAAAATCTTTTTTTGTCGGCTCTCCAAAAGTTTTTATGACTTTGTTATAAGAATCATCTTCTCCTGTCGGGACATCTTCAAAAGGTGTGTTTGGCGTGTGAAGCAGAATGTCTTTTTGAACTTCGGTCAGTTTTGTTTCTTTTTCTTCGAGTTCTTTTAGTTCTTCTCCGAGTTTTTTTACTTTTTCCTGAATTTCTGTTGTATCTTTTCCTTCTTTTTTAAGTATGCCGATTTCTTTTGAGATATTGTTGCGTGATGAGCGGAGTTCATCGGCTTTTGTTTGTATTTCTCTTCTTTCTTTGTCTATTTCTATAATTTTGTCTATTGATAAGTCAGGGTTTCTTCTTTTTAGAAGTTCGTTGACTTTTTCAGGGTTTTCTCTGATTACTTTGATATCAAGCATTTTTCTATCCTTTATATTAATGTAGTTGTAGTTTTATTATATTATAATAGAAAGAAATTGATACAGTTTATTTTTAACAAACACCTCTTTGAGGTGTTTGTTGTGTAAAAGAATGTAAAAAAGTAAATTTTATGTGGCAATAAATATTTTCAGGGAGCTTTAGTAATGTAAGTTTAAATAAACAATATGGTGAATAATATGATGAATGTAGCAGGAAACGGATATCCAAAACAAAATTTTTCTTTTGGCAGAAGCGGAGAACGTTTTGTTGAGGCACTTGGCAGAACAACAAAAGGGATGATTGAGTATACCGTACAAGACTTGGCTCCCAGAGACAGAAGCCTTGTGAGAGAAACGATTGTTAACAGTGTAGAGAAACGTAATATTTTGAACATTTTCTGGAACGCTCTTCATCGTACCAACCATTCGAGAATAGATGAGGATATTAAGGTAATAAGACGCCATGCATCTTATGATGGTGTGAATGGTGAGAAGATGCGTAAGGCGATTGCTGATGAATTAGGTTTGAGAGATCCATCAGGCAAGAATGCAGAGTTCTTTAACATGCTTGTATAGTTAATAAAAATAATAAATTTAGACTGCATTTTGTATAAAATGCGGTTTTTTATTTTTAATACTTATTCATTATTTTCAAATAATTTTTTTTAGATATAATTTTTTTGGAAGACATGAGGAGAATTTTTTATGTTAAAGATTATGAGTGCTACACCTGCGTTCAAAGGCAGCAAAATGGTTCAGGTATCTGATGACAAACAGGGTGAGTCTAAAGTTTTTGTTAACCCGAAACAGGTTCTTGCTATCAAAAAAGATCCCAAAAACGAATCAAAAACAAACATTTTTCTTGCGGCACCGATGGATGATTTCAACGGTAATGTAATATCGGTAAATGAAACTCCCGCTGTTGTCGCAGGGAAGTTTAATGCAGAAGCTTAGTTAAATAAAAACAACAAATTTTGCAAAGCATAGTAAAATGAACTAAAATTTTACTATGCTTTTTCAATATATTTCAGAGTACATAGATTATTTATCAGTAGAAAGAGGGCTTTCAGAGAATACTCTGCTGGCTTATCGTAATGATCTGGTAGATTTTTCAGAGTTTTTGAGCAGTCTTGGAATAGAAGAACTTCCTGATATATCACGTACAAATGTGAACCGGTATATAAGAAATCTTCGTCAGGAGGACTTTTCCCCTGGGAGTATTACAAGAAAGATAGCCTCTTTGAGAGGTTTTTTCAAATGGCTTATATCATCAGAATATCTTTCTCATGACCCGACAGCGAGTCTTGAACAGCCGAAGCTCAGCAGACATTTACCGAAGGTTCTAACGCTGTCTGAGATAAATACAATACTTCAGGAGAGTCTTTCTCCATGGCAGAGGGCGGTTGTTGAACTTTTGTATGCGGCAGGACTGCGTGTTTCTGAACTGGCTAATTTGAAAGTATCTGATGTGAATTTGGAGCAGGCTTATGTAAGATGTTTCGGAAAAGGATCAAAGGAGCGTCTTGTTCCTATCGGGAAATATGCAGTTGCGGCGGTTAAAGATTATCTTGAAAAAAGAAAAATGTTTGTACTCAATACGGAGTCTGACTCAAAACATTTGTTTTTGGACGAAAAAGGTCATGATGTGTCACGGCAAAAAATTTATCTGTTGATACATGAGTTGGGAAAGAAGGTTGGAAAAAATATATCTCCTCACACGCTGCGCCACAGTTTTGCTACTCATCTTCTTGAAAATGGTGCGGATTTGAGGGTTGTACAGGAGTTATTGGGACACAGTGATGTTTCAACCACTCAGCTTTATACGCATGTAAGCAAAAAGCGACTGAAAGAGGTTTATTTTTTAATTAACAAAAATTAATGAATAGGAAGTATTTTTTTAGAATATAATGAAAAATAATCCAAAATAGGTTATACTATATTTGTAATAATAGGCTTTGGTTTATGATTTTGAAACAAATAAAACTGATAATGATTGTTGGCGTGTGTGCATTTTTGCTGTGCGGATGCCAGATTAGAAGTTCTACAATTGTTTTGAAAGATAAGACTAAAGAAAAACCCAAAACAGAAAGTGCCGTAAGAGTGGAAAACGGTGTTATTATATATAAAGATACAAAAAAATATGATACTTCCAAAATTCCCAAAGAAGGGGATAAAGAGGAGGATTATATTTTCGGGAAATAACCTGATAAATTTGTAATTTTTGTGTTAGTTTATTTATAAGTATAATTTGGAGAATTAACCAATGGATTATAGATGCGGTGATTTGGAAAATATTGTTATGAATGCTGTATGGTCAATGGAAGTACCTGAGCAGGAATATATTTGTGTTTGTGATGTACAGGAGAGGATTAATTTTCTCGAATCGAAGAATTGGGCTTATACAACAGTCAAAACAGTAATGGACAGGCTTGTTGAGAAAGCTATGATTATTCGTTTTAAAAAAGGTAAAAAGTATTTCTACAAGTCTGTTTTGTCAAGAGAAGAGATGGCTGAAGAGGCTATGAAAAAACTTGCAAAACAGTATTTTCATAATGATATGACCGAGTTAAAGAAAATGGCTGATGCCATGTGTGAAAAGGAATTATCAAAAATTTAGATGAATTCCGAAGAAGAAAAGAAACTCGTATCATCTTTAATTCTCGGTGTTTTATCAGGTAGGATAGGAGTTTTGGAAGCTCTGAAAAGATTTCCGAAAGATCGTTACAATCCGACGATAAAATGCTGCTGGCATGCCCTTGTTCACTATGAAGCAGATGAGGACCTGAGACGTAAAGACGCTGACTACAAACGTGAGCAGGATGATTATTTGCTTATGCTTTCTGAAATGCTGGATAGAGGAGAGGATGTCCCTCAAAATATCTTAGATGAGTATGAAAAGTATCACGGCGATACCATGATGCCCTATGGTGAGAGCTTTGGAGAGAAATTTTTGAGCTTGTTTAAGTTCTTGAATATTTCAAAATTTTGATTAATGTAAACAACAAGTGCCAACAATTGTATGTTGATGGTATAATATTATTAATTACTAGACTACTGTTAGAGTTGAGGCTAAATAGGATATGACAACGGAAACAACACAAAGTTATGGTGCTGAGAATATTAGAGTTTTGGAGGGGTTGGAAGCTGTCAGGCTCCGTCCCGGTATGTATATAGGTTCAACAAGCCAGCGGGGGCTTCATCATTGTATATATGAAATTGTTGATAACTCAATTGATGAATCATTAGCAGGTTATTGTACAACAATAAAAGTTACTATAAACAAAGATGAAAGCGTCACGGTTGAAGATAACGGACGTGGTATCCCTGTTGATATCAAACCTGAAACAGGTAAATCCGCTCTTGAAATTGTCCATACAGTGCTTCACGCCGGAGGTAAGTTCGGTGACGGCGGATATAAAGTATCAGGAGGTCTTCATGGTGTCGGTGCTTCTGTTGTAAATGCTCTTTCTGAGAAGATGACCGTAGAAGTATCAAGACAGGGTTATGTCTTTAAACAAACTTACCTAAGAGGAGAACCTACAGGACCGGTTGAAAAAATCAGAGAGACAGATAAAACGGGTACAAAAACAACTTTTTGGCCTGACCCTGAAATATTTCGTGAAACAACGGTTATTGACCGTGATGTGATTTCTAATCGTCTTCGAGAAATGTCTTTTTTGAATAAAGGGCTTGAGATAATTTTTAGAGATGAAAAAACGGACACTGAAGAACGTTTTCACTATGAGGGCGGGATTGCACATTATGTCGAATTTTTGAACAAAAATAAAGAGGTAATGTTTGAAAAACCGATATATATGGAAGCAACTGTCGACGGGACTTATGTCGAAGTTGCGATGCAATACACTGATGCTTATAACGAAACTGTTTTGAGTTTTGCAAACAATATCAATACCCACAACGGAGGAACTCACCTCACAGGTATGAGGAATGCCATTACACGTGTTATAAACGATTATGCCCGCAAGAATAATTTATTGAGAGATAATGATGCAAACCTTACCGGTGATGATACAAGAGAAGGTTTGACAGCGATTGTCAGTGTAAAAATTCCTAACCCTCAATTTGAAGGACAGACAAAAGAAAAACTCGGAAACTCTGAAGTTCTCGGGGTTGTTACCGATGTTGTAAGAGAAAAACTTCAAGAATGGCTTGAGTTCAATCCGAAGGAAGCCAAGACCATAATCGAAAAAACTCTTCAAGCGCAAAGAGCAAGAGAGGCTGCAAGAAAAGCCCGTGAGCTGACGAGAAGAAAGACCGCTCTTGAAAACTCAACACTTCCTGGCAAGCTTTCAGATTGTTCGAATAGAGAGCCCGAAAAATGTGAAATTTATATCGTTGAGGGTGACTCGGCGGGAGGAAGTGCAAAACAGGGCAGAAACAGAATGTTTCAGGCTATTCTTCCTCTGAGAGGAAAGATTTTGAATGTAGAGCGTGCAAGATTGGATAAGATTTATAATAACAATGAAATTCAATCTTTGATTCAGGCATTCGGAATAAATATCAGCAAGAATGCGGATGAAGTTGATATAGAAAAGCTTCGTTACCACAAGATTATTATTATGACGGATGCTGATGTTGATGGTGCGCATATCAGAACTCTTCTTTTGACGTTTTTCTTCCGTTATGCAAGACCGCTTATTGAAAACGGTTATGTCTACATTGCTCAGCCTCCGTTGTACAAGCTTACGCAGGGTAAGCAGGCTGAATACCTCTATGATGACAAAGCATTGGAAAAGAAACTGCGTGATAAAGGCGTAAAAGGTCTTGTTTTGTTTGATAAACATAAACAAAAATCAGCCCAGGAAGATGATCTGGTTAACTTGCTTTCAAATATGTCTGTTTATTACGGAGCTTTCCACAATCCGATTATCGGGAATATTCCTGAAGTTGTAATAAGAGGACTTATTCGTTCCGGAATAACAGAAGTTGATTTTGAATCAGAGAACAAGATGAATGAAATCAATGCTTATTTAAATCACTATTTGAAAGACCATGCCGAAAACTATAATGTTATCGAGGCTGCAAATTATTCAACGACAGTGAAGTTTAATGCTGAAGCAAACAAATATAAGCTTGTTCTTGATTTAGGAAACGATGAAGAAGAGCCGATTGATATTCACTCAGGTATTATTAAGAGCATTGAATATAAACGTCTTGAAGTTGCATATCCTCCTATCAGAAGCTATCTGTTTGAAGAAGAGGGAACTCTTCAGCTTTTGATGGATGATAAAACAGAAACTTCCATTTCCTCGTTCAAAGAATTGCAGAAGATAGTAGAAGAACGAGGCAAAAAAGGAATCAGTATTCAGCGATTCAAAGGTCTTGGAGAGATGATGCCTCAACAGCTGTGGGAGACAACCATGGATCCTCAGAACAGGACGTTATTAAAAGTTAACATAGAAGATGCTATGATTTGCGAGCAGCTGTTTGATATTCTGATGGGCGATAAAGTCGAGCCAAGGCGCGATTTTATTGAGACAAACGCTGTTTATGCTACAAATATAGATGTATAAAATTCAATAAATTTTCATATTAAACAGTTGGTTAAAATTTTAATCAACTGTTTAATTATGTATAAAAATTTATTCCTGATAAAATAAATATATTAGTAAAATAATGATTTACGGGGACAGGTTATGAATCAAAAGAAGTTTATGTTACTTGCGATTATACTTCTTACAATAGGCAGTATAATTACTATTTTGAAGGTTCCTACCAAATTCGGACTTGATTTGATAGGCGGAGCCCGTCTTGTTCTGGAGGCTCAAACAACAGACAATATTGTAAAAATTACGCCTGAAGTAATGGATAGTTTACAATTTGCAATCGAAAAAAGGGTTAATGCTCTTGGCGTTTCTGAAACGATTGTTCAAAAAGCAGGGGATAGACGACTTATTGTCGAAATTCCCAACGTAAAAGATTTGAAGCAGGCAAAACAGTTTCTTGGAGATACAGCGGAGCTGGAGTTCAAGGAACTCAAGAAAGATGACAAAGGACAGCCTGTTATTGGTCCGAATGGCGAGGAGTGGATTTCGACAGGTTTGTCAGGTAAAGATTTGAGAAAAGCAGAGATAGGTAATGATCAGACAGGTCACTGGGTTGTATCTTTGGAATTCAATGATGAAGGTGCAAAAAAATTCGCGACGCTGACAACAAGATTGGTTGGTCAGCCGATGGCTATTTTCTTTAATGGCGAAATCCAATCAGCTCCTGTCATCAACGAACCTATAAGAGGCGGTATGGCTCAAATTTCCGGTGGTAGAGATGGCTTTGACATTAAAGAAGCAAGAGATATGGTAAACCTTCTCAATGCGGGTGCTCTGCCTGTACCTGCTGAAATAATCGAGGAAAACACCGTAGGTCCTACTCTCGGTCTTGATTCGCTCAAAAAGAGTAAAACAGCAGGATTTATAGGTTTAGGCCTTGTAATCCTCTTTATGATAGCGTATTATCGTCTGCCGGGGATTATTGCCAGTGTTGCACTTGTAATATACGGTTTGATGTCATTGGCTATCTTCAAGATAGTTCCTGTTACGCTGACTCTGGCGGGTATAGCGGGCTTTATTTTGAGTATTGGTATGGCTGTTGATGCAAACATACTTATATTTGAGAGAACAAAGGAAGAACTCAAGATGGGCAAAACTTTCTATGCGGCAATTAATGCCGGATTTGAAAGAGCATTCACAAGTATTTTTGACAGTAATATGACAACTCTCATAACATGTGCCATCTTATATATGTTAGGTTCAAGTATTGTAAGAGGTTTTGCACTGACTCTTGCAATAGGTGTTCTTTTGAGCATGTTCAGTGCTATTACCATTACACGTAACTTTATGCATGTTTTCTTTGACCATTTCAACCTTGAGCATCCCGGTTTGTTTGGTTTGAAAGAAAATGAGATACAAACAGCTTTTAAGGCCGAGGATACTACAGCCAACAAAGCTAAATACGGTGTTTTGGACTAATTTTTAAGGAGATTATCAATGTTTGTAGAAACAAAGCATATTTTGGATATATACAAATACAGATGGGTTTATTTGGCCCTGTCTGCTTTATTTATTATTCCCGGTATTATCGCTATGATTTATTCTTGCATAGTATACCCGACGCATGCGCCTTTCAATTTGGGTATTGATTTTACCGGAGGGACAATTTCTCAATACAGTGTTGTTAAAGAGAATGAGGATGAAACTATTCCAAAACTGAGGGAAGATTTGGAAAAAAACGGTTTTGAACATGCTACAATTCAGGTAATCAATACACAGTCTCTGGCTGAAAAACATACATCGGATAAGAGCAAAGATGCTAAAACAGACGGAAAGATTACTGATATAATTTCGATAAAGACAAAATTTTTGAATGAAGAAGACAGTAACAAGCTGGACTCTGTTGTGAAGGCTGTTGATCCGGAGGCTGAACTGATACAAATAAGCTCAGTAGGACCGACTCTTGGAAAGGAGTTATTCAACAATTCTATGGTTGCTCTTTGTCTTGCTTTTGCAGGTATTGTGCTTTATTTGGCGATGAGGTTTCATCTTGATTATTCGTTAATTGCGCTTGCCTCACTTGCACATGATGCGTTGTTTGTTTGCGGGACTTTTTCTATTTTAGGGTTGGTTTTCGGAACGCAGATTGATACATTGTTTATTACTGCTGTTCTGACGGTTGTCGGCTTTAGCGTTCATGATACGATAGTTGTTTATGACCGTATCAGAGAAAATACAAAATATCTCTCGAAGAAGATGTCTTTTGTTGAGATTGTGAATTCAAGCGTAAACCAAACTCTCGCAAGAAGTATCAATACATCTTTAACATGTGTAATTACCCTGCTTGCTCTTTATCTCTTCGGTGGTGTTACAACACGTGATTTTGTACTTGTTATGCTGCTTGGTATAATTATCGGTACTTACTCAAGTATCTTTTTTGCCAGCGTACTTCTTGCAATGCACAGAGAACATCTTAAAAAATCAGGCAAAAAAGTTATTAACTGATAATTTATTTGGGTGTCAGGGTAGAATAATATGAGCAAAATACTGATAATCGATGATGATACGGCTATACTGGAATTGATAAAAGTAAACCTTGAGCTCCTTGGTCATGAGGCGATAACCGCCTCTGACGGGGTGAGAGGTTTTGCTCTTGCAAGACAGGAGCTTCCTGACTTGATTATTCTTGATGTTATGATGCCTGATGTTGACGGTTTTACCGTTGCGAGCAGAATCCGGAACAATCCTTCGACAAAAGACATACCTATACTTATGCTGACAGCTCTGTCAATGATACAGGATAAGACAAAAGGATTTGACGCAGGAGTTGATGATTATCTGGTAAAACCTTTTGAGCTTGAAGAGCTCAAGTTGAGGGTAAGGGCTCTTTTGCGCAGGGTGAATGCAATTCCTGAGTCGTTAGGTAAGGGAGAAATTTTGACGGTTGGTGATATGACGCTTTTACCTGAGAATTTATCTGTGCAGATAAAGGATAAGACTGCGAAATTGACTCCTATTGAATATGAGATATTGAGCATGCTTATGCAAAACCATGGTAATGCGGTTACTGCACCTGTTTTGTTGAAAGATATATGGGGATATTCTCCTGATGATGATATAGAAACCATACGTGTTCATATAAGACATCTCCGTACAAAGCTGCAAAAAATCAGTCCTGATAAGAAGTATATTGAAACTATTTACGGTGGGGGATACCGTTTGGTTACCGATGAAGACTAGGATATTTGGTATTGAAATAAAAATAAAATAAGGCTAAACTTGAAAATCATAGGCAGTTTTTAACTAAGTAAGGAACAATCTTCTGGTATGTTTAATAATAAAAAAATTTATCTTCTCTCAGGTTTAATGATATTTGTTTTTATGATTTGTCTTGCGTTTGTGTTCAGGGCAAATATTGAAGATGCGTATTATATTCATATGGCGAAGAATGATGGGCAGAAGCTTTTTTTGAGAGCCTGGGCTTTGACAAAAGAAGAATATTATGACAAAACGCTTAATCATCAGGAATGGTCATATTGGAGAAAACGTTATGTCCCCAACATCAAGACCATGGATGATTCTTATATAGCCATAGACTCAATGCTTGAGAGTCTTGATGATCCTTATACAAGATTTATGAATCCTTATGACTTTGAAGACCAGAATATCAATATAGACGCAAAAGTTTATGGAATAGGTATTAATATTTCGGATATAGGGGGGCGGACTGTTATAGTTAATGTTATAGAAGATACGCCTGCGTCCAAAGCCAAACTTGAAAAAGGTGATATTATTCTGAAGATTAATGATAAGGATGTAAAAGGATTCAAACTGAGAGATGTTGCCCAGCTTGTCAGAGGACCCGTCGGAACAAAGGTAAAACTTGAACTGCAGCGTGATGAAGAAAAACTCACAAAAACTATTGTCAGAAATGAAATAAAAATCAAGACAGTATCTCATGACATTATAGAAAAAGAGAACATTGCACACATTACAATAACAAGTTTCTTGAGCGAAGAGCTTCCTGAAGAGTTTATTCAGGCGCTTTATGCAACTGAAGATACAAAGGGCTTGATACTTGATTTGCGGGGAAATACCGGAGGGCTTTTGCCGAATGCGGTTGTACTTGCAAATATGTTTCTTGACAACGGAACTATTGTAAGTATTGTTGATAGAAACGGCAAAAAGAACGATATCAAAGCTGTAGAGAATAATTTTTATATATCAAAACCGACGGTTATTTTGATAAATGAAGGGTCAGCAAGTGCCTCAGAAATTTTCTCAGGGGCTATGAAGGATTATCATAAGGCAGAGTTGATTGGTGAGAAAACTTTCGGCAAGGGACTTGTTCAAAAGGTTGAAAAACTTCCTTATAAGGCAGGTATGAATATAACGATAGCAAAATATTTAACGCCTTCCGGTGCTGATATCAACAAAATAGGGATAACTCCTGATTTTGAGGTTGAATATACAAAAGAGGACTATATAAAAAACAGGGATCCTCAGCTTGATAAAGCGATTGCTGTGATAAACAACAAAGTCCGTCTTGCGACCATATACAAAAAGATGTTCAGCGAAGATATGGAGCCTATTCACCCATAACTTTTATGATGACTCTTTTTCTTCTCTGTCCGTCAAATTCGGCATAATAAATTTGTTGCCATGTTCCAAAATCCAATTGACCGTTAGTTACAGGAACAATAATCTCATGTCCGATTAGCAGACTTTTGAGATGGCTATCTCCGTTTGTTTCGCCGGTCATATGATGTTTGTAGTCCGATTTAAACGGTGCAAGTTCTTCAAGCCATTTATCTATATCCGAAATAAGCCCGTTTTCGGCATCATTGACATAAACTCCTGCCGTTATATGCATGGCTGATACCAGAACCATTCCTTCTTTTATACCGCTTTCATCAACAGCTTCCTGAACTTCGTCTGTTATGTTTATATAATCTCTATGTTTTGTTGTGTTGAACCACAGATATTTTGTATGAAATTTCATGTTATTCTCCTTTTTTTCTATTGTAACAGTTTCTTAATCTATCGGTCAAAATACTAAAGTTTTTTATTGATGTATCCGAAAAGAATATTATGAGGGATATTTTATTTTTTTAAGGAAATACATGATGGATAAGAATTTTTATAATGATGATTCATACAAGGAAGAAATGAAGCATCTTATTCGGGACATAAATCAATATGAAGAAGGCAGTGATTTGTTAATAGAAACCTTCAAATCCATGTTTTTGAGTCTTTCTACAAATAACTGATGCTGCTTTTATTATGATTTTTAGCTCTAAGAGGACAGATAACTATGCCTGATTTGTATATATTTTTTGTGTCTGTATTTTTGAAGCTGCAGCCCATGCCTGTTGTTGTGACTTCTTTTCAGTAATTTTGCCCGCAAAAAAACACTCTTTATAGAGTGTCTTTTTGCGTTTTTAAAATTTATTCTTCGCTGTCTTCGTCTATCAGCGGAATTTTGTTTACTGCAACAATTGTATCGTCGTCCATCATTGCCTGAACTTTTACACCTGTTGCAGGTCTTCCCTGTCTTGAGATGTTGCCGGCTTTTTGCCTGTTGACAACTCCGTTAGCGGAAACAATCATTATTTCATCATTCTCATCCACAATAGCTAGAGTTGTCAGTCTGCTTGATGATTTTTTGAACTTCGTTGCAATAAGCCCCATACCGCCTCTGTTTTGAGTTCTGAATTCAGAAAGCGGAGTTCTCTTTCCGTAGCCGTCAGTTGTTACGACAAGGAGGTCAGCGTCATAGTTCTTCGGAACGATGTCGCAGCCGACAATAGTATCATCAGTACGGAGTTTCATTGATATTACCCCTCTTGCTGTACGACCGAGCGGTCTTAAGTCTGAGATGGCAAATCTGATAGCCATACCATGGCTTGTTCCGATGATAATTTCATCATTGTTATTTGCCTGTTTAACCCAGCAGAGAGTGTCATCTTCGTTGAGGTCTATTGCTATAATTCCGTTCTTTCTTATTGATTCGAAGTTATTCAGACCAATTCGTTTTATGAAACCTTTTTTGGTTAACATAATCAAATTCTTGCTTTCTTCAAATTTACTTACGGGAACTATAGCAGTGATTGACTCACCCTGATTGAGCGGAAGCAGGTTAATTATAGGCAAACCTTTTGCGGCTCTTCCACCTTCAGGGAAGTCATAGACATTCAGACTGTAAACTGTGCCCTTCGAGCTGAAGAACAGAACTTTATCATGCATCATAGCTGTAAAGAACTGGTCGACATCGTCATTATCTTTTGTTTTTATGCCGCCTTTACCTTTTGTTGCACGATTTTGTCTTTCGAATGTATCGAGAGATATTCTTTTTATGTATCCCTGACGTGTCATGAATACAGCCATCGGGATATTTGGAGTTAAATCTTCGATGCTCAGTTCATCATGATGAGGGATAATTTTTGTTCTTCTTTCATCACCGTATTTTTCTTTATCTTCGAGAAGTTCTTTTTTGATGATTGCAAGAACTTTGTTTCTATCAGCGAGAATTTCTTCATATTCTGCAATTTTGATTTTCAGGTCTTGATATTCTGCATTGATTTTTTCTTGTTCAAGTCCTGTCAGTCTTCTCAATTGCATTTCGAGAATAGCGTTTGCCTGATCAGTATCAAGACCGAAGCGTGTAATCAATCCCTGGCGTGCTTCATCTGTTGTTTTTGATGTTTTAATCAATTCGATTACTTCATCAAGACTTCCGAGGGCAATAATCAAACCTGCTAAGATATGGGCTCTTGCTTTTGCTTTTTTGAGTTCGAAGATTGTTCTTTTGGTGATGATGTCGACTCTGTGTTCAATAAACTCGCTCAAAACTTGTTTTATGTTGAGAAGTCTCGGCTGGTTGCCTACAAGAGCGAGCATATTCACACCAAATGTTGTTTGCATTTGAGTCTGTTTGAACAGATTGTTTTTGACAACTTCCGGTTTTGCATCTCGTTTGAGTTCAATGACTACTCTCATTCCGTCACGGTCAGATTCATCACGGATATCTGAGATACCATCGATTTTTTTATCTCTTACGAGTTCTGCTATTTTTTCAATCAGGCTTGCCTTGTTTACCTGATAAGGCAGCTCTGTGATTACAATAGCCATACGGGATTGACGTCCTGCACCGCCTGCTATTTCTTCAAATTCTGAAACAGCTTTCATAAGTATGCTGCCACGTCCTGTTTCGTAGGCTTGTTTTATTCCGTCAAGCCCTGATATTGTGGCGGCTGTCGGGAAGTCGGGACCTTTTATGTATTGCATAATTTCAGGTATGGTCAACTCGGGGTTGTCTATCAAAGCGATAGTACCGTCTACGACTTCTGATAAGTTGTGAGGAGGTATATTTGTTGCCATACCGACAGCGATACCGCTTACACCGTTCAGCAAAAGCATAGGAAGTCTTACAGGTAATACCGATGGTTCTTCCAAGCTGCCATCAAAGTTTGGTATAAATGTAACTGTTTCAGAATCAATATCAGCAAGCATAGTTGTTGTAATCGGAGCCATTTTGGCTTCCGTATAACGCATAGCTGCTGCACTGTCACCATCTACGCTTCCGAAGTTCCCATGTCCGTCGATTGTCTGATAACGAGTAGAAAAGTCCTGTGCCATTCTGACAAGAGCTTCATACACTGCTGAATCACCATGAGGGTGATATTTACCGAGAACTTCACCGACGATACGTGCGCATTTCTTGAACGGTTTATCAGGAGTCATCCCTAATTCGTTCATTGCAAACAAAATACGTCTGTGAACAGGTTTCAGACCGTCACGCACATCAGGAAGTGCACGTCCTACTATTACTGACATTGCATAATCTATATAACAACGCTTCATCTCATCGCGTATGTTTACGGGGATAATTTTTCCGTCTCCGAAAATACTTTGTTGGCTCATTTCTTCCCTTTCAAAAATCCTCAATCATAATACAATCATAGCATAAACAGGGTTTTTGGGCTAAAATTTAAAGATTTATTTACCGATACAGAAGTTGTCGAAGATGTTGTTTAGAATTTCGTCTGTGATTACCTCTCCTGTTATTTCATCAAGTGAAAGAAGTGCTGATTTTATGTCTATCGAGATTAAATCTTGCAGCTCTTCTCTTTTGGTTGCATCAAGTGCAATTTCCAAACTGTTTTTTGCTGTTTTAAGGCATTCATATTGTCGGATGTTTATTGAAAAATCGCAGTTATCAGAGTCGTTCTTGTTGAGTATTTTTTCTTCGATTTTTTTCTTAAGCTCATCAATTCCTTGTTTTGTCATAGATGAGAATATCACGGTATTTTCAAGTTCTGGTTTTTTATCCGTTAAATCAGCTTTTGATGCAGCTATGATGTGAGTTTTGGTTTTAATTTCCTGATATATTTTTTTATCTTCATCTTGCATTCCCTGCGTCAGGTCATAGACAAAGATTATGATATCCGATTCTTCTATATATTTTTTTGAGATATCAATACCTATTGATTCTACATATGTTTCATCTGATATATTTTCGAGTTCTCTTATGCCTGCCGTATCTATAAGTGTTGTCGGAACCCCCGCTATGTCGATTGTTTCTTCAATGGCATCTCTTGTCGTTCCTGCTATGTTTGTAACTATTGCTCTGTTTATATCAAGCAGGCTATTAAAGAGTGATGATTTACCCGCATTAGGTTTTCCCGCAATTGTAACTTTTATACCCTGACGCATCAGATTTGAGTTTGAAAATGTGGCAATAGCTCTGTTGAGTTTTGAGATAATGCTTTCAAGTTCTGTTTCTACAAATTCATAAGGCGGTTCTGCAACGTCTTCAGGGAAGTCGATTGCTGCAGTAATTTTTGAGAGGAGTTCAAAAGTTTCATGTTTTATTTCGGAGATATACTCTGATAGGCGCCCTGAGAGGTTGTTTGCAGAGAGTCCAGAGAAGATATCCGTTTTTGCATGAATAAGGTCAAGAACAGCTTCTGCCTGACTGAGGTCAAGTTTCTGGTTGAGGAATGCACGTTTTGTAAATTCTCCTCTCTCTGCGAGTCTTGCTCCTTTTGATATTGTGATGTTCAGAATTTTGCGAACGACATTCAAACCTCCATGACAGTGAATTTCGGCAATATCTTCGCCTGTATAGCTGTTTGGTGACTTGAAATAGAGTACAACAACCTCATCGATAGGATGGTCGTCTTCTACAATCCACCCATGGTGTATTCTCATCGGATGCAGAGTGATGGGAGTTTTTTCTTTCGGATTTTTTGAGAATATTTCTCCGATAATTTCTGTACAGTTGCTGCCGCTTAGTCTAATAATACCAACACCGCCTGTTCCAAGCGGTGTTGATATTGCTGTTATAGTATCGTAGAGATTTGTCATTTTATTTTTTATCCACAACTTCTGCGTCTATGACTCCGTTTGAAGGAGTTTGAGGCATTTCTTTTTCCAGTTGTTTGTTGATTACCATTGTTTGAAGGAGTTGGATTATATTGCTTGTAACGAGGTAGAGCATAACACCTGCAGGAATAGGAATGAATACGAACATACCTGTTACCATAATCGGCATAATTTTACCGAGAGATTTTTGCATTGCTGCCTGTGCTTCATCCATTGGTGCTGATTGTGATTTCATCATCACTTTTTGTGAGATATACATTGTCACACCGAATAAAAGGATAAGCAGCAGGACATCCATATTTGTCTTTTTCTCTGATTTTACGGTATTTATTGAAGATGTCAGTATTGTTCCGTTTCTGTCAAATTTTAGTTTTTCGACTTCTTTTGTTGAGTTGTTGATGACATTTACTTCTGCTGATTTGATTTTATCGAGTTCGCTGAACTTGAGCTTGAGGTTATCGAGAGATATTTTCAAATCAACGGAGTCACCCGGGGTAAGCTCACCTTGTATTTCTACGGCTTTTCTCGGGTTAGTGACTTTTACTGTTGCTGTTTCTCCATCCTTATATGTTGCTGTAACTGTTTTATCCGATGAGAAAGTATCGAATTTTGAAACGCCAAAAGTTCCGTCATTTGGTGTGCTTGCCTGACTTTGCAAGGTAGCATCAAGTCTTTTTATGAAAAGGAATGAAGAATCACCGGCGACCTGAACAAACTGAGGGCTCATCAGAGCTGTATACAGCAGGATGAATATCGGCATCTGAAGCAGGAGAGGAAGGCATCCACCCATAGGGTTGAATTTGTTTTCCTTATAGAATTCCATCATTTTTGTCTGCATCATCTGCGGATTATTTTTGTATTTTGTTTGTATATCTTTAATTTTTGGAGTAAGCGCCTGCATTTTTTTCATAGAACGCTGTTGAGATATATTCAGCGGGTGCATTGCAAGTTTGACTATTATGGTCAGAAGAATGATACCGAGTCCGAATCCTCCTGAAAAATTGCTCAAAGTTTTAAGTGCGTTTATTGTTAATGCTGTAAAATCCACTCTTTTTTCCTCTTGGTAGTTCTCTTACTTTTTATTTTTTAATTTTAACTTAAACATAGGTATTTGAAAAATTTTTACTTAAGCGGGTCAAATCCGCCTTCATGGAAGGGGTGGCATTTTGATATTCTTTTTATTCCGAGCCATATCCCTTTGATTATGCCGTATTTTTCGATTGCCTGTTTTGTATATTCAGAGCATGTCGGTACGAACCGGCATGTTTTCGGGGTAAATTTTGAGAAAAACTGATATATTTTTATCAGTGTTATAAAAAAATTTTTAAGCATATCAGAATTTTTTTTCTGCCTTTTCAATCAGCTGTTCAATACTATTGTAAACTTCTTGAAAGTTTGAATCCAGTGCTTTTGCTCTCGCTTGAAAGATTAGCGATGTCCATTTCAGGTTTTTATTCTTCAACATAAGTCTTGAGGCTTCTCTTGCCAGTCTTTTTATTCGATTTCTTTTGACCGCACGTTTATGTATTTTTTTGCTTACGACAAAACCTATTTTGGTTTTTTCATCTTCTGTTTTTTCTTTTCCCGCATACAAAACAAAAAGTGCATCTGCAACTGTATGTTTTAGGTGATATGTTGCTTTAAATGCACTGTATTTGTTAAGTCTGTTTTCTTTAGGTAACAAAATGATAACCTGATAAGACTATTAAGCTCTTTTCTTTGCAGTGATAGCTACTTTATGACGACCTTTAGCTCTTCTGCGGTTAATAACTTCCTGACCGCCCGGAGTAGCCATTCTTGCTCTGAAACCGCTGACTTTTTGTCTTTTTCTTTTTGTTCCTTCGAGTGTGCGTTTCATTATATTAATCTCCTATTATTAGTTATTTAGCATGTTCATCCATATTAAAAAAGAAATAGTTCAGAGTCAAGTTATAAGACATTTTGAATTTGATATACCTTAATAAAGTGATATAATCATTGAATATAAAACGTATAAAGAGGAAAAATCGATGAGTATAAATAAAATAGGTTTTGTCGGTGCAGGCAAGATGGGCGGCGCTATTTTGAAGGCAATTATTAATAAGAGAGTTGTTTCTCCTGAAAATGTCTTTGTTTATGAACCAAATGAAGTGCTCTGTTCAGAATTGATAAGAGATTATGGCATCAGGGCTGTGAATAGTAACTTGGAACTTGCGTCAACAGTTGATATGCTTGTTCTTGCAACAAAACCTTATTTGATAGATAAAGTGTTGAAAGAATTACGTCCGGCTTTGAGTTCTGAAACTCTTATTTTGTCAATTGCTGCAGGCGTAACTATTTCTCATATAGAGAGTATTGTTGATTCTGAAAATCCTGTAGTACGTGCTATTCCGAATACTCCTGTTCTTGTCGGGGAAGGTATGACTGCTATTTCAAGAGGGAAAGCTGTCTCTGATGAGCAGATGGAATTTGTGAAGAGCATGTTTTCTGCAACAGGAAAGTGTATTGTTGCAGATGAAAGCCTTATCAACATAATAACAGCTGTATCCAGCAGCGGACCTGCGTTTATGTATTCTATAATTGATGCGTTTGCAGAAGGCGGAGTCAGATACGGTTTGACAAAACAGATGGCTCTTGAACTTGCTGCTCAGACTGCTATTGGTTCGGCAAAAATGATTTTGGAAAGCGGAAAACATCCGATGCAGCTTAGGGATGAGGTTACTACTCCCGGAGGATGTACCATTGAGGGGAATGTTACTCTTGAGAAACATGGCGTTCAGTATGCTTTGGTTGAGGCGATAGAAAACACTTATAAGAAGTTGCTTTAAAGCTATTTGAAGTGAGTCCGCACCTCTGCTGTCGAGGTAAGAATTTTTCTAATATTAATATATATTTTGTTTGCGCTCAGAGTGACCGTTCCCGTCATGCTGAGCGCAGTAACCGCACCATGCGGGTGTCCTCATCTGTATGGAAG